>CEBY01041631.1_pt1 | contig 152842 bp, 157 predicted proteins | sample 554731 | NCBI WGS metagenome assembly CEBY01 (sample SAMEA3182050, study PRJEB8094) | gut metagenome | biome: human; feature: gut; material: Stool; isolation source: human stools | place: Canada | collected 2012-02-22
CTCGAATCACTTGTAAGAGTGATTCGCCCGTTTGGTGTCCATATGTGTGCAACGAAGGCAAAAAAATTTCCGGCTTGACAAATCTGCCCGCCGGATTATAATGAAGATAGCAAGGGACGCTGCTGTATCGGCAGTTAGCCCTCAGAGATCAAAATAGAATGTCTATGTTGACCGCTCGGGTGCCAGCCGGGCGGTCAACACGCTTTTGGGGCTATGTAGATCATGATCGCAAGGATCACGATGAAGCATATCGCGAAACGCAGGGCTCGCGCCCGGCGCCCGTTTCCCATCTGCATCACCCCCTTTCGCAAGGGAGTGGCTAACCGCCGCAATACAACAGCGTCCTTGAGACGATTGTACCATATCACGTAAAAAAGTCAAGCCCTCCCGGCCGGGAGGGCTTGCTGCGTTTACAGGCTGATCGCGCCGTCGGCGCTTTGCGCATCCGCGAGCAGGGGCGCGCACTCGGACAGAAAGCGCTCGACCTGCTGCGCGCAGCGGCCGGTGTAGAGCGCGGGGTCCATGACGGCGTCGAGCTCCGCACGGGTCATGCCGAAGGCGGGGTCAGCGGCGAGACGATTGAGCAGGTCGCAGCGTTCGCCCTCCTTCATGCGCGCGGTCGCGGCCATGGAATGCTGCCGGATGCGCTCGTGCAGCTCCTGCCGGTCGCCGCCGCGCTTGACGGCCTCCATCATGATGTTCTCGGTGGCGAGGAAGGGCAGGTATTCGCGGATGGTGCGGTCAACGATCTTCTTGTTGACGTGCAGACCGTTGGTGACATTCTGGCACAGGCGCAGCACGGCGTCCGCGCAGAGGAAGCCCTCGGGCAGGGCGATGCGGCGGTTGGCGGAGTCGTCGAGCGTGCGCTCGAGCCACTGGACGCTCGCGGTCATGGGGGCGTTGGCGGCGTCGGCCATCAGATAGCGGCTGAGCGAGCAGATGCGCTCACAGCGCATGGGGTTGCGCTTGTAGGCCATGGCGGACGAGCCGATCTGGTTTTTCTCGAACGGCTCCTCGACCTGCCGGTCGTGCTGAAGCAGACGGATGTCGTTCGCCATGCGGTAGGCGCTCTGCGCGAGGGAGGAGAGGACGTTCAGGATGCGGCTGTCGGTCTTGCGCGGGTAGGTCTGGCCGCAGACGGAGAAGCAGCGGTCGAAGCCGAACTCCGCGGCGATGCGGCGGTTCATCTCGTCGATCTTCGCGCCGTCGCCGTCAAAGAGGTCCATGAAGCTGGCCTCGGTGCCGGTCGTGCCGCGGCAGCCGAGGAATTTCAGCGTGGCGAGAATGTGGTCGAGCTCCTCAAGATCGCTGAGAAAATCCTGCATCCAGAGAGCCGCACGCTTGCCGACGGTCACAGGCTGTGCGGGCTGATAGTGCGTGTAGCCGAGGGTAGGCACGGCGGCGTATTCGCGCGCAAACGCGGCGAGATTTGCCAGTACGCCGAGCAGCTCACCGCGCAGATAGCGCAGACCGTCGCAGTAGAGAATGAGGTCGGCATTGTCGGTGACGTAGCAGCTCGTCGCGCCGAGGTGGATGATGCCGGCGGCGGACGGCGCGGCCTTGCCGTAGGCGTAGACGTGCGCCATCACATCGTGGCGCACCTCGCGCTCGCGCTGCTCGGCCAAGGCGTAGTCAATGTCGGTGATGTGCGCTTCCAGCTCCGCGACCTGCCCGGCGGTGATGGGCAGTCCCAGCTCGTGCTCCGCGCGGGCGAGCGCGGTCCACAGACGACGCCACGTCTGAAAGCGCATATCGGCGGAGAACAGGTGCAGCATATACGGCGACGCGTAGCGCGACGATAGGGGTGATTCGTAAACATCTTTGCTCATGGCTCGTTCCTCTTTTCTGATTTGCTTTATTGTACCGAAAAATCCGCGGCTTGTCCACCCGAAAGAAAATGGAACGGCGCTGCCGTTCCATTTTTCTTATCGGAGAATGAGGCTTTCTCTTTCCGCGCCGACGGAGACATAGCCGATGGGACAGCCGATGGCCTTTTCCACATATTCGACGTAGCTCCGCGCGGCCTCGGGCAGATCCTCCCAGCGGCGGGCGCCGGAGATGTCACACTGCCAGCCGGGCATATACTCCATGACGGGCTTGGCGCGGTCGAGAAGGATGGGGAAGGGGAAATCGTCGGTCTGCACGCCGTCGATCTCATAGTGGGCGCACAGAGGGATCCTGTCCATGTAGCTGAGCACGTCGAGCTTCGTGAGGGCGATGCTCGTCGCACCCTGCATCTCCACGCCGTAGCGCGTCGCCACGAGGTCAATGGGGCCGACGCGGCGGGGACGGCCGGTCTTTGCGCCGAACTCCGCACCGGCCTCGCGCAGCTTTGCCGCTTCATCGCCGAACCACTCGCAGGTGAAGGGCCCCTCGCCCACGCAGGAGGAGTAAGCCTTGACCACGCCCACGACCTCGTCGAGCTTTGCGGTGGGCAGACCCGAGCCGACCGGCGCATAGGCGGCGATAGCGTTGGAGGAGGTGGTGTAGGGATAGATGCCGTAGTCCAGATCGCGCAGCGCGCCGAGCTGGGCCTCGAAGAGGATGCGCTTGCCGTTTGCCTGCGCCTCGCGCAGGAACGCCGTGGTGTTGGCGACAAAGGGCCTGATCTTCGCGCCGAAGTCGTCAATCCACGCCGCCAGCTCGTCCATGGTATAGCCCTTTGCACCGTAGACACGGGTGAGCGTGAGGTTCTTCCACTCGAGCAGGTCGGCCAGATGCGCCTTGAGGTGCTCGGGGTGGAGCAGCTCGCCGGCGAGCACGGTCTTTTTTTGATACTTGTCGGAATAGAACGGCGCGATGCCCTGCTTGGTGGAGCCGTACTTCTTGTCCTTGAGGCGCGCTTCCTCCAGCGCGTCGAGTTCGCGGTGCCACGGCAGCAGCAGGGAGGCGCGCTCGCTGACCTTCAGGTTCTCCGGCGTGATCGCCACGCCTGCGGCGCGCAGGGTCTCGATCTCGTTATACAGGTTCTCGCAGTCGAGCGCCACGCCGTTGCCGAGAATGTTCACCACGCCCTCGCGGAAGATGCCGCTGGGCAGCAGGTGCAGGGCGAACTTGCCCTTATCGTTCACGACGGTGTGGCCCGCGTTGCCGCCGCCCTGATAGCGCACGACCACGTCGAAATGGTCGGTGAGGTAGTCGACCATGCGGCCCTTGCCCTCGTCGCCCCAGTTGATGCCTACGATCGCACAATTCGCCATGATAATAGCCTCCTGAATATTTCCTCCGTACTATGAGAGATACGGTTTGCGTCAAAACGCCAGCCTTAGTATTATACGGGATACAAAGGCATAAGAAAAGAATCGATTTAATATACTTATCATTCGCTCAGCTAATGATGAAATGAAGGGAGGGGGACATTGCAGAGCTTGACAGAAAAGCCTGCGCCTTTGGCGGAAAATGAGGGTATCGTGAAGAAAATGCTGCAAGAAGGGAGCCGGACATCCTCCGGCTCCCTTGCTGTGCCGCTATGAAATTTCTCCTTGCGCTTACTGTAACAGCAGGAGGCTGAAGACGAGCGTGAAGAGCGCGACCGTTTCGATGATGCCGATGACGATGAAGAAGTTCGCCGTGCCCTTGCCGGTCTCGCCGAGCGCGTCGGCGCTCGCCGCGGCGACCTTGCCCTGGAAGAACGCGGACAGGCCGATGGCGAGACCCGCGAAGATGCCCGTAAACATGGCGAGCGCGGGATCGGCGCCGGAGGCCACGGCGCTGCGGATGAAGTTCATCAGCAGGAAGCCGTAGATGGTCTGCGTCAGGGGCGCGCCGGAGAAGGCGACCATGATGAAGGGAGCGGGCTTGCCGTTCGCGTAGCACTTCTTCCACGCGCCGACACTCGCCTGTGCCGCGAAGCCCGCGCCGAACGCGCTGCCCATGGCGGACAGGCCCAGCGCACACGCCATACCAATAAATTCAATGCTCATAATACGTTTCTCCTCTTTTTGATTATTTTCTGATCTTATCCAGTTTTTTGAACGGTGCGTAGGCGGTGCCGGTCCACTCCATGCCAAGCTGACCGGAGAATTCCAGCAGATTCAATCGCACGCCATGGACCACCACGGACAGCAGGCCCATCACGATGTTCAGCCCGTGACCAACGAGCATGATGAGGATGCCGACGACGACCAGCGGCCCCTTGAAGCCGAGCGCCATGTTGTTAAAGCTCTGCGCGATAGCGAGCGACGCCATGCCGACGGCAAACAGTCGGATGTAGCTCATGATGTTGCCGAAGGCGCTGATGGTGTTGAGGAACACTGTGAAGGCGTTGCCAAGGCCCGCCTTGAGACCCTGCGCGAAGGTCTTGTCCGGCGACATACCGCCGAAGCACACGACCAGCACGAAGCCGAGAAGGACCACCGCGGCAATGGGCGTGAGGTTCACCTGCTCGCCGATGACGAGGTAGAGCACCACGAAGTACAGCGCGCAGATCGCGCACAGCCAGCCGAGGTCGGCGACCCAGCTGAGGTCCTTCTCCCGCGTCTTGCGGCGGATGTTCATCACACACGCCAGCGAGAGCTGGACAGTGCCGAGGATGAAGCAGAATTTCATGACGCTGTTCTGCTGCTGGGTGGTGGTGACGTTGAAATACTCGGGGTAGTTCGCAAAGGTCGGAACGACCAGCGAGCGGAGCAGCGGCACGTCCATCGCGCCCTCAAGCCCGAACCAGGTGCCGGTCATCGCGCCCCAGACGATGGTGGCGATGGAGAGCACCCACAAAAGCTGCACGGCATCGGAGGGCTTCTTGCTCTTCACCGTCAGGGCCGCGGCGGTCAGCAGGAACAGGCAGCCGTAGCCCGCGTCGCCGATGATCATGGCGAAAAAGAGCGTGAAGAAGCCGAGGAACCAGAACGAAATATCGTACTCGCGGTAGCCCGGCACGGTGCCGAGAATGTCGAACACCGGCGCGATGAGCCGCGTGACCTTGGTGTACTTGATCTTGGTCGGCACCTTGTCGTCGTCTGCCGCCGGATCGTCCATCGCCCACGCCCAATGCTCCTTCGCGGCGGCGGCCTTGAAGCGCTCCGCCTCGTCGACGGGGAGGTAGCCGGTCAGCCACACGAGTCCGTCCCCGCTCTCCGAGGTGTTGCGCACGGAGGAGTAGTCCGCGTCGTTCTGCGTTTTGAGCAGCTGCTCGCGGAAGCTGGGCAGGTGCTTCGCGGCGGCCTTGAGCTGCGCGCCGCACTCGGCCAGACCGCGCTCGCAGTCGGCAATCTCCTGCCGGTATTCGTCAAGGCTCTTTTCCGGCGGGATGAACTCGCCGGCGGCGCAAGAGGCGGGCAGCGCACCGAGGATGGCGACGGTCTGCTGCTTCCCGACCGGCGCGAGCCGGAGGAAGCGTATCTCCTCGTCCGCTTCGAGCGAAGCGAGGAGCTTTTTGTCCACGCGGCAGAAGTGCAGCTCGAAGCCCTGCGCCTTTAATTCCTTGATCTCGGCGGGGGAGAAGCTGCCCCAGCCGGCGAGCGTGTCGCACGCGCTGACCGCGGCGGCGCGCTCGGCTTCCAATGCCTTTTTGCGCTCCAGACATGCGTTGAGCTCGTCGAAGAGCACTTTAAATTGATCGTCGTCGAGCGTTTCCGCTTCGACCTCGCTCACCCCCTGCTCCTCGAGCACGGTGATGAGCCGCGAGAGCGCGGCGAAGCGCTCCAGATAGGTCTGGTCGGCGTCCGCCTTTTCCGCGAAATGGACGATGCCGAGCGCACGCAGCACGTCGAGCAGCTCCGTTTTCTGCGTTTGCGCAGCGACGATGTGAACGACCTTCATTTTCTCGATCATCGCGCCGCCTCCTGTAGCTTTTTCTTGGCGATCTTGCCGCGCACGACCGCGGAGGTCTGCTGGTCGCCGAGGTAGATGCCGATGACGCGGATGTTTTCCCTCGCCTCGGGGATCTTGACCTTTTCAAACAGGTTCACGCGCTGCGCGGTGGAGCGCAGCTCCCGCTCGAGCAGCTCGACCTGCGTGCGCAGCGTCTTGACCAGCGCGTCCAGCCGCGCGATCTCGCGCAGCGTGACCACAGCGGTGTCCACCCAGAGCGGATAGTCCGCGACGTCGTAGGATATCTCTTCGAAGGTCAGCTCCTCAAAGACCGGCACGATCACACCGGCGATGTTGTGGTCGCGGCAGACGACGTCCTTCGGACGGATGAGCGAATCGAGCCGCATCCCCTCGGGAAAGCTGCCGTTTTCGGCGAACACCGCGATCCAGCCGTCCAGACCGTCGACGATCTTCAGCCGCTCGGCTTCGACCTTCTCAAGCTGCGCCGTCACCTGCATCACGACCGATTGGAGCTGCTGCTTTTTCAGCTGCAGCGTCGGTAGGTAGCGTTGAAACTGCTTGAGCCGGTCCTTCTGAACCTTCAGTTCATTTTTTGTTAGTTTGACAGCCATACGCGCTCCCTCAGCTCAAGGCGTCCTTTTTCGGCCATCTTTCCTGCAGGAGACTGGTCTTCAGACCCGTTTCGTTCGGCTCGAAGCACTCGGCGAGGATCCCCCAGCCAAGGTCCAGCGCCTCCTCCAGAGGGATGTTCACGCTCAGGTCCATCAGCTTCGTTTCAAAGAGGTGGCCGTACTTGAGCAGCTTCTCGTCCCATTCGGACATCATGAAGCCCATGGACTTCTTTTCAAGGCTTTCCTTGTAGGCGCTGTAGAGACGGATCATGCCGTCCATCAGGGCGCGGTGGTCGCTGCGCGTCGTGCCGTTGACGTTCTGCTTGAGACGCGAGAGCGAGCCGAACGGCTCGATGTGGCCGTTCTTGAGGTAATACTGGCCCTCGGTGATATAGCCCGTGTTGTCCGGCACGGGGTGGGTGACGTCGTCGCCGGGCATCGTGGTGACGCCGAGGATGGTGATGGAGCCCGCACCCTCAAAGTCGACCGCCTTCTCATAGCGCGAGGCAAGGCAGCTGTAGAGGTCGCCGGGGTAGCCGCGGTTGGACGGCACCTGCTCCATCGTGATCGCCATTTCCTTCTGCGCGTCGGCGAAGTTGGTCATGTCGGTCAGCAGCACGAGCACGCGCTTGCCGGCAAGGGCGAACTGCTCCGCCACGGCGAGCGACAGGTCGGGCACGAGCGTACATTCCACCGTCGGGTCGGACGCCGTGTGGACGAACATGACCGTGCGGCCCATCGCGCCGCTCTTTTCGAGCGTGTCGCGGAAGAAAAGATAGTCGTCGTATTTCAGGCCCATGCCGCCGAGGACGATGACGTCGACCTCCGCCTGCATGGCGATGCGGGCGAGCAGCTGGTTGTAGGGCTCGCCGGAGACGGAGAAGATGGGCAGCTTCTGGCTCTCGACGAGGGTGTTGAACACGTCGATCATCGGGATGCCGGTGCGGATCATGCGCTTGGGCACGATGCGCTTGGCGGGGTTGACGGAGGGCCCGCCGATGGGGATCATATTTTCGGTCAGCGCGGGGCCGTTGTCGCGCGGCACGCCCGCGCCGTCGAACACGCGCCCGAGCAGGTCGTCGGAAAACGAGACCATCATGGGCCGCCCGAGGAAGCGCACAGTGTCGGTCGTGCTGACGCCCTGCGTGCCGGCAAAGACCTGCAGGGAGACGAGGTCGCCGCTGAGCTTGATGACGCTCGCGTAGCTCTCGCCGACGAGGGCAAGGTCGCCGCTGCGCACGCCCGAGGCGCGCACGGTCACGACGTTGCCGACGATGGATTCGATCTTGGTATAAACCTTCTGCATTCTGAAACCCTCCTTAACCCGTTACCTTGCTCCGGTAGAGGTCCGTGAGCTTCGTTTCCTGCGCCGCAAATTCCGGCGTGCCGTAGACCGTGCCGTGCCAGTCGAGGAATTCCTGACGCACCTGATTGAAGAAGGCACGGATCTCCTTTTTGTCGCTGAGCGCGTAATCGCGCGTGAGCACATCGTAGAGCACGTTGAACTCATGCGCCTGACGCTCCGGCTCGCAGGCTGCATCGATGGGATCGAAGGAGTTCTGCTGCAGATACACGGCATCGAGCAGCTCGCCCTTCTGGTAGAGGATGTAGTCCTCGGCCGAGGTGCCCTCTTCGCCGATGACCTTCATCATCTGATTGATCTCGCTGCTGCGGCGGAGGGTGCCGCGGGCCTCCTCCACGCGCGCCATGTCCACCACGCCCTGATACTTTGACCACGAGTCGATGGGGTGGATGGAGGGATACTTGCGCGCGTCGGAGCGCTCGCGGGAGAGGCCGTGGAACGCACCGACGACCTTGAGCGTCGCCTGCGTGACCGGCTCTTCAAAGTTGCCGCCCGCGGGGGAGACCGTGCCGCCGATGGTGACGGAGGCGATTTTGCCGTTTCTCAGCCGGACCTTGCCCGCGCGCTCATAGAACGCGGCGATGACGGATTCGAGGTAGGCAGGGAAGGCTTCCTCACCGGGGATCTCCTCCAGTCGGCCGCTCATCTCGCGCATGGCCTGCGCCCAGCGGCTCGTGGAGTCCGCCAGCAGCAGGACGTTGAGTCCCATCTGGCGGTAATATTCGGCCATCGTCACTGCCGTGTACACGGACGCTTCACGCGCCGCGACCGGCATGGACGAGGTGTTGCAGATGATGATGGTACGCTCCATCAGCGAGCGCCCCGTGCGCGGGTCGGTCAGCTCGGGGAACTCCTTGAGCACCTCCACGACCTCGCCGGCGCGCTCGCCGCAGGCGGCGACGATGACGATGTCGACGTCGGCGTTCTTCGCCTCCATGTGCTGCAGCACGGTCTTGCCCGCGCCGAAGGGGCCGGGCACGCAGAAGGTGCCGCCTTTGGCGACCGGCAGGAAGGTGTCGATGCAGCGGATCTTGGTCACCAGCGTCTCGTCAGGACGCAGACGCTCCTCATAGCAGCGGATGGGCTGCTTGACCGGCCAGGAAAAGACCATGCTCAGCGCCTTCTCCTCGCCCGCGCCGTTTTCCAGCACCGCAACGGTGGAGCGGACGTGATAGACGCCCTTTTCCTTCACGCTCTTTACGCGCCAGCCCTCGTCCTTGAGGTCGAAGGGCGCCATGATGAGGTGCGTGAACTGCCCCTCCGGCACGCTGCCGACCGCGTCGCCCGCGAGCACGGCGTCGCCGGACTTGACGCAGGGGGTGAACTCCCATTCCTTATCGGGGATGGGGTCAAGGTATACGCCGCGCTCAAGGAAGAAGCCGCATTGCTCGGCAAGCTTCGGCAGAGGGTTCTGCAAGCCGTCGTACACCTGCGTCAGAAGGCCGGGGCCGAGCTCGACGCTCAGCAGCTCGCCGGTCAGCTCGACCTCGTCGCCGACCTGAATGCCGTTGGTCATTTCATAGATCTGCATACTCACGGCGTCGCCGCTGATGCGGATGACCTCGCCCTTGAGGCGGTCATTGCCGATCTTGACGAAGCCGACTTCGTTTTTCCGAACGGAGCCCGAGAATCTTGCCGAGACAAGGTTGCCGTTGACTCCGGTCACATAGCCTGTCACTTTCTCCATTTCGTTTCTCCCGTTTTCTTATAGGCTGAATATCTGCTGACGGACCTGTCCGAGCAGGGTGTCGAAGGCGGCCTTGCCCTCGTCATGGCGGAAGACGCGCTGCCGTTCGAGCAGCTGCAGCTTCAGCGCGTAGCCGTAGAGCGCGCAGTCGTCGAAGCTGTGCAGTCCCACCAGCTCATCCAGCCGGTCAAATTCCAGCGCGAGCAGCAGCCGCTCGCCCTCGAGCGGGTCCTTCGCGTTCACCGCCGCGGTGACGGTCTGCGTCACGGCGGCGTCGCGCTCGTTCGGCGCAGCGCAGCTCTCGCCGCGCTTCACGCGCCGCTGATAGGTCAGCTCACCCTGCAGCACGCGGTAGAAGGCCGCCCACCGGCTCACGAAGCCGCCGTCCTCCGAGCGCACCGTCAGCTCCTCGAGCGAGCGGTAGACCCTGTCGCTCACCGCGCCCCGGCATTGGTCGAGAAACGCAGCGTAATCCAGCGGCGGGGCGTCGCCCGCGCGGAGCATCGGCAGGCTCGAGATCAAGTAGTAATAGGAAGCCAAGAGCGTCCCTCCTTAAATGCGCAGCTCGCGAAAGAAGGGGGCGAGCTGCTCCGCCAGCTCCTCGTCGGAGCAGTCGATGTAGCCCGAGCCGTCCTTGGCGCACAGGCGGAAGCCCGTGTGGACCTTCTTGGAGAGCCGCAGCTCCAGCCCCGCCTTGAGCTCGCTGGCGAGCTCGCTTTTGAGCGCGTCTGTGACGGAGGCGACCTCTGCGGCGTAGGCGGAGGCGTCCTCGCCCTGCAGCGCGGCGGTGATGAGCGCGGCGAGCGCCTTGTCGTCGAGCGCCTTATGCGTATCCTGCGCGAGCAGCTTCGTCAGCTCCGCGCCGATCTCCTGCCGGAAGGCAAGCACCGCGTCGCGCTTCGCCTGCTCTGCGCTGAGCTGAGCGCTGGCCTTGAACACGCCGATCTCCGCCTGCGCGTCCGCACGCAGCTTGTCCGCCTCGCTCCTCGCGTCGGCGACGATCTTTTCCGCCTGCGCCTTGGCGTCGGCTAGGATCTGCGCGGCCTCGCGGTTCGCGCTCTCGATGCCGTCCTTTTTGATGGAGGATACCAGATCCTGAATTTGAAGCTCCATAAAATCCGCCTTTCTGTGTTTATGTGAGTAAAATTTCGTAATCAAACTAAAATATAGCGCACAACACCAAAGAAATCAAGAAAATGCAAAGAAATAGAATGATTCATTTTTTCAATAATGCCTAAAAACCGGGTAATAATGCGGAAAATATTATAACCGTCCGTGCGGGAGCCTAACCGCCGCCTTGCTCTTCCCATGTCGGTGTGCTATACTAGGCCTGTTATAAAAGAGAAAAGGAGAACGCTTCCCATGCCTGCCTTCGATCCGCTGACCTACCGCTATGCCTCGCGGCGCAATGTCGTCTACGCCAAAAATGCCGTCGCCTGCACGTCTGTGCCGCTCGGCGCACAGATCGGACTGGACGTGATGAAATCCGGCGGCAACGCCGTGGACGCCGCTGTGGCGATGGCCGCGGCTATGCCGCTGCTCGAGCCGACCGGCAACGGCCTCGGCTCGGACTGCTTTGCGCTCGTGTGGATCGAGCGGGACAAACGGCTCTACGGTCTCAACGCCAGCGGTGTCGCGCCGATGGCGCTGAGCGCGGAGAAGGTTCGCGCGATGGGCTATACAGAGATGCCGAAGGTCGGATGGCTGCCGACGATGGTGCCCGGAGCGCCCGCGGGTTGGGCGGAGCTGAACCGCCGCTTCGGCACGAAGCCGCTCGCCGAGCTGTTTGCGCCTGCCATTTCCTATGCCGAGGAGGGCTATCCCGTGCCGGTGAACGTCGCGCGGCAGTGGGAGCGCGACAGCCGCCGCATTGCCAAGGCGATGGCGGAGAACGCCGCGCCGCACGAATACTGGTGGCAGAGCTTTATGAAGCCGGACGGCACGCCCTACCGCGCGGGTGAGCTGTTCCGCCTTCCGGACTACGCCGCGACGCTGCGCTCCCTCGCCGCGACAGACTGCGAGAGCTATTACCGCGGCGCGCTGATGGAGCGGATCGTCGCGTTCTCCCGCGCGACCGGCGGGTACTTCTGCGAGGACGACTTCCGCAATTATCGCCCCGAATGGGTCGAACCCATCACGCAGGAATACCGCGGCTATACGGCCTGTGAGATCCCGCCGAACGGCCACGGCATTACGGTGCTCATGGCGCTCGGCATCCTGAACGGCATGACCATGCCGGAAAATCGCGAGAGCGCCGAGCACTATCACAAGGTGATGGAGGCCATCAAGCTGGCCTTTGCCGACACGAGGACCTACGTCGCCGACCCGCGCTATATGAAAACAAAGGTCAGCGAGCTGCTGGATCCCGCCTATCTCGCCGCGCGCCGCGCGCTCATCACCGACCGCGCGCTGGAGCCGAGGGCGGGCGACCCGCACTGCGGCGGCACCATCTATCTCTGCACCGCCGACCGCGAGGGCAACATGGTCTCGTTCATCCAGAGCAATTATACCACCTTCGGCGCGGGCGTCGCCGTGCCGGGGACGGGCATCTCGCTCCAAAACCGCGGCGCGAACTTCTCGCTCGACCCCGCAAGCGACAACTGCCTTGCCGGGGGCAAGAGGTCCTACCACACCATTATTCCCGGCTTCCTGCTCAAGGACGGCGCCGCCGTCGGCCCATTCGGTGTGATGGGCGCGTTCATGCAGCCGCAGGGTCAGACCGAGATCCTCGTCAACACGCTCGATTATCACATGAACCCGCAGGAGGCGCTTGACGCGCCGCGCATCCAATGGATCGGCGGCAGGAGGCTCGAACTGGAGCGCGAGGCGGGCGAGGCCATTGCCGACGAGCTGCGCGCGATGGGCCACGAGGTCACGGTCGTGGACGACCGCATTTCGATGGGCCGCGGTCAGATCATCTGGCGCGGAGAGGACGGCGTTTACACGGCGGGCACCGAGCCGCGCTGTGACGGCGCGGTCGCCGCGTGGTAAAGAAAGCTGCTGAAAAGGAAAGAGCCGCGTTCCCGGTGCAGGGAACGCGGCTCTTTTTGCGTGCTTGCGGCTTGAAACGCGGGCTGCGGTCGTGTCTCAGAGATTGGCATGCTCCATCAGGTCGATGAGCACGCGGATGCCCTGCAGATAGGCGCGGACCAGAATGCGCTCGTTCGTCCCGTGAACGCCGGAGGCGGCCTCCTCGGGCTCCGCCATGAAGGGCGAGCAGCGCAGGCAGGTGTCGCAGATCTGCTCGTATTGGTGCGCGTCAGTCGCGCCGACGGTCATGGACGGAACGAACACCACGTCGGGGTAGTAGCGCTGCATACTGTCCACCACCGTGCGGTAGCCGTAGCCGTCGCGCCGGGCCGTGGCGGAGGGATCGTTGGCCTGCTGGTAGCGCAGCTCTACGGACGGGTCCTGCACCGCCGCGCGGCAGTGCTCCATCACGCTCTCGACCGTGTCGCCGTCGGCAAGACGGAGGTTGATGACCGCCTGCATATCCTGCGGCATCACGTTGCAGGCCCTGCTGCTGCCCTGAATGATGGTGGGAGCGATGGTCGTGGTGACAAAGGGAAAGAGCGCGGAGGACTGATAGCAGTAGGCGGCGATGGCGTCCGCGTTCGCGCGGATGTCCCGCGTCAGCGTTTTGAGCGGCTCGGCGGTGATGTAGGGCGCGAGCGTTTCAAACGCGCCCATCATGGCAGGATTGAGCCGCACGGGGAACGGGCTGCGGACGATGTCTGCGATGGCGCAGGCGAGATGGGCGAGCGAGGTGCCGCCGTAGGGGCGGCTCGAGTGTCCGCCGATGGAGCGGACCGTCAGCTCCAGATCGGCATAGCCCTTCTCCATCAGATCGACCTGCGCGATGGAAAGGTCAGGCGCGCCGAAAGCCGCGCCGGATTCGATCTTGCCGCCGCCCTCATCTAAAACGAATTCCAGCGTTACGCCCTGCGCCTTGAGGTGGTCGGAGATCGCCAGCGCGCCGGTGTTGAGTGTTTCCTCATCGTCGCCGAAGGCGAGGTAGGCCGTGCGCCGAAAGGTCCTGCCGCGGGCGAGCAGATACTCCGCGGCCTCGAGCACGCCGAAGACCTGCTCCTTGATATCCAGCGTGCCGCGGCCCCAGATGTAGCTGTCCGCCACCGCGCCGGAGAAGGCGGGATAGGTCCAGTCCTGCTCCGTGCCCTCGACCACCGGCACCACGTCCTGATGGGACATGTAAAGGCAGGGGCGCAGCGTTTCGTCGCTGCCGGGGATGGTGATGAGCACGGCGTGGTGGCCGAGCCGCTCAAAGACGCCCGCGCGCATGATGTGGGGATAGCTCGCCTTCATGTGCGCGTGGAGCTTGTCAAACTCGCTATAGTCGGTCAGACTGTGGTCGGCATAGTTGATGGTTCTGCATTGGATTGCCTGCGAAAGACGCGCGACCGCGCCCTCGGCGTCTAAGTCGGGATAATTGCCCTCGAGGGCAAAGAAATCGGTGATCTTCTTCGTCATGCCATTTTGTCCTCCAGATAGCGGCTGAGAAATTCGCGCGTGCGGCTCTCCTTCGGATTCCCGAAGACCTCGCGCGGCGAGCCCTGCTCGAGAATGACGCCCCGGTCCATGAATACCACGCGGTCGCTGACCTCCTTGGCAAAGGCCATCTCGTGCGTCACGACGACCATGGTCATGCCCTCCTGCGCGAGGCGCTTCATCACATCGAGCACCTCGCCCACGATCTCGGGGTCGAGGGCGCTCGTCGGCTCGTCGAAGAGCATGATCTCGGGCTCCATGCACAGCGCCCGCGCGATGGCAACGCGCTGCTTCTGTCCGCCGGAGAGGCGGCGGGAGTCGGCGTGGATGAAATCCTCCAGCCCGACGGCCTTGAGGTGACGGATGGCTGTTTCTTCGGCCTGCGCCCTTGGAATATGCCGCACCGTCATGGGAGCAAGCGTGCAGTTATCCAGCACGGATTTGTTGTTAAAAAGATTGAAGCCCTGAAATACCATGCCGATCTTCTGCCGCAGGGCGTTGAGGTCGACCTTGAGGTCCATGAGATCCTGCCCGTCGAACCAGATGTGGCCGGAATCGGCTTCCTCCAGCAGATTGATGCAGCGCAGCAGCGTGGACTTGCCGGAGCCGGAGGCGCCGATGATGCACACGACCTCGCCGCGGTCGACCTCCAAGTTGATGCCCTTGAGCACGTGGAGGTCGCCGAAGGACTTTTCGAGCTGTTCGATTTTGATGATGGGATCGTTCGTCATAGCGTCCTCCTGTCAGTTTGAGCTGGGAAGTCCCAGATCGACGGTTTGATTGCCCTGGCGCCGCTTCGTGTTGTCCGGCGCGGTCATCCTTCCCGTGATGGCCTTGAGCAGGAGCGAGGAAAGATACGTCAGGAACAGGTAAACGGTGGCGGCGATGAGGTAGCACTCGGTGCCCTTATAATAAATGCCGGCGACCGAGCGGGTCATGAACATCAGGTCGGATACGCCCAGCACGCACAGCACGGAGGAATCCTTGATGTTGATGATGAACTCATTGCCGATGGCGGGCAGGGAATTTTTGATGGCCTGCGGGAAAACGACTCTGCGCATGGCCTGCCAGTGCGTCATGCCGAGCGAACGCGCGGCCTCCATCTGCCCCGCGTCGACGGCGAGGATGCCGCCGCGCAGCACCTCGGCAAGGTACGCGGTCGAGTTGAGCGAGACCGTGACAAGACCGGAGATGAAGAGCGACCAGACGCGGTTGATCTCCGTGACGCTCATGCCAGTGCGCTTGAAGAGATTGAAGATCGCGTAGTAGAAGATGAGGGACTGCACCATCATCGGCGTGCCGCGGATGACGAAGATGTAGAAGCGGGCGAATTTGTTCGCGACGATCTTGATAAGCTTCACAAAGTCGTTGTTGCGCTTGTCGGGCTCCTGAATGCGGAGAAAGACCATGAGAAGCGCCAGCACGAACGCGATCGCCGTGCCGGCCAGCGCGAGCTGAACGGTCGTCCACACGCCGGTGACGAAGAGCGAGCGCTGGTTGTAGGCCATGTAGACCATGGAGGAGAGCGTGCCGGTGGGGTTGCTCTCGGCGTGGACGGCGGCGTGGACGACGTAGGCGAGCTTGAGCACGAAGCGGTCAAGCGCGAGCAGCGCGGCAGCCGCGGCGTCCAGATAGGAGAGATAGCGGCTCAGCCGCACGAGGGCCGGGCGCTTGAGAATGGTCTCGCCGTAGCTGCTCCAGTGCGTCCATTTCACGAGCAGCGCAAGCGCACTGACGGCAAGAAAAAGATAGCAGACCGCGGCGAGCGCCGTGCCGGGCACGGAGCCGGCGGGCAGAAAGCTGTACGGACTGGGCGCGGAATACCACAGGCTCAGGCCGACGAGGGCGATGACGCTGCCGCCCAGATAGACATAACGGTGGTCCCGTGCGATGAAGCCTTGACCGCGGGACGTGGGGGTTCCTCTCATGGTGCTTCCTCCTTATGCGGCGTGAAGCCGCCGGTTACTTCGGCTGGTTGGCGACGGCGGTGTTCCACATCTCGGTGCGCGCGTCGCTGTCGATGGTGGCAAGGATCTCGTTGATCTGCGCGAGCAGCTCGGTGTCGGACTTACGCAGGCCCACGCAGGAGCCCTTGGCGGGCAGCGTGAAGCCGTTGCCCTCGCTGAAAGTGATGAGACGGAAATCGGGATTCGAGGCGAGGTAGCCCGGGGCGCTCTCCTCGTTGATGACGATGGCGTCGCAGGTGCCCTGCTGCAGGCGAGAGATCATGTCGGGTACGCTGCCGACGGGGCTGAGGTGCTCGACGCCCTCGATCTGGTCGATGACGTCGTCGAGCGCGGTGCCCTGCTGACCGAGCACGGCGGCGCCGGAGAAGTCCTGAATGGAGGTCGCGTTCTCATACGGCGAGCCGGCGAGCACCATCATGCTGTAGATCGTCTCCTTGTACGGGTCGGAGAAGTTGATGGATTCGCGGCGCTCGGCGGTGTCCATCATGCCGGCGATGATGGCGTCGATCTGCCCCTGATTGAGCGCGTCGATCAAGCCGTCCCAGCTGAGCTTGACGATGACCAGCTCCTTGCCGAGCTGATTGGCGAGGATGCGTGCGATCTGCACGTCGTAGCCCTCGGCGTAAGCGCCGACGACGTTTTCCACGGGAACGTTGGTGTCGGTCGCGGCGCTCTCCTGCCAGTTGCTCGGCGCGTAGGCGCATTCCATGCCGACGCGGAGCTGGCTGCTTTCGGTCGTGGAAGGAGCTGTTTCCTCTGCCGGGTCGTTTGCGTCCTGCGCGGGAGACGTCGTGCCCGCGCCGCAGGCGGTGAGGGCAAGCAGCATGAGGGCTGCGAGCAGGGTAGCGATGGTTCTTCTGAGGTTCATGGTGTTGCTTCCTTTCTGAATGGAAATTTGGCTCCGTGGGGGGAGTCGGCCCTTCGTTGTCCGCGCCAACGAGTTCGGAAACAGAAAAAGCCGTAAATGCTCGTGTGGAGCATTTACGGCAAATGATCTGCAATACCGGCAAAACCGAAACCGGCTTGCCGACTCTTCGATAGCGCTCCACAAAATTGTGACAGTCCGGCGGATCTTCTCCGACGAGCCAGCAGAAAACGGCACAGGAACCGTTCCCCACTTCGGCGGCTTCCCCTTTCCCTTTGTCCCGGATCTCTGCTCCGTACGGACTCGGTACTCTTGTCGGCCGCGCCTCTATCTCGCTCAACTGAATTGAGCCTATTCAATTGTTGACGTGAAGATACTACGGCGGCGCGCAAATGTCAAGCCCCCGCGGAGCGGTTCTCAAATTCTTGACAATCTTGCGCCGAAAATCCTCGCTGCCTTGTAGAATTTTACTATTCACACGGTTATTTATGCGCGGCAAAAGCGTACAGAAAGGCACGAGACGGCCGCTTAACGGAATATTTATGCTCTCTTCCGCTTCGCGTCTTCCGTTTTAGGACGCTTTAACATAGTGCAAAGCGGGCGCTTTGCCAAGTAAATACAGCGGCGACGCGAAGCGGCAAGGCGACTTTGGCGAAATGCACGGAATTGCGAAAAATGTCGCGCGAAATTTGTCATTTCCTTACAGGAAAAAGGTTGATTTTTTTACACGGGCGTGCTATGATATCGCCATAAAGTGCAAAAAGGGGCCATGGCCCCTTTTCTGTTCCCGACCGGGAACAGATGTGCTGTGCTCGCCCGCGGGGAGCCGCGGAAAATATACATTGTAGGAGGACATTTTATGAAACGTAAATTGCTATCCGTTTTGCTGACGTTTTGTCTCGCGTTCAGCTTGCTGCCCACCGCTGCCCTGGCGGAGGGCGAAGGCGCGCCTGCGCCGGCGGAAGTGCCCGCGGCGGCGGGGATCGTACTGCCTGAAGCAGCAGACGGCGTTATCACGTTGGATAATGGCGCCTATGTTATGTCTGGGGACACAACTGCTACTATCAAGGTTCCAAATGGTAAGAATGCTACGCTTGATCTGAACGGCAAGACATTGACGAACAAAACGGGTGAACACACCATTATTGTTGAAAATGGTGCAACGCTGACCATCACTGGCAACGGTATCGTAGATAATGTGTCGCACGGAAAAGCTGCTGTTTATAATGAGGGTACTGTTACCCTTGCGGGCGGCACCTTTAAGCGTTCTGCCGAAAATGGTACCTATTCTCCCTATGGCAACGGCGGAAACAGCTGGTACACCATTGCCAACTACGGTACCATGGAAATTAACACTGGCGTTACCGTTGAAAACGCTGGCGGTTATTCCAGCATGATCCGCAATGGCGGCGAGGCAACTGCCGATTGCAATTTGACGATTAGGGGCGGCAATTTTACCGGCGGCATCAACACGGTCAAGAATGATCTCTTTGGTGTACTGACCATCAATGGTGGTAATTTCTCTAATACTGCCCAGTATGTCATTATGAACTGGAACAAGGCTGAAATCACTGCTGGCACGTTCCAGACTCCGGATACCGCTTCCGCGGTACTGTTCACCTCTGCTTATGGTGGCGATGCCAATACCGTTGGCGAACTGACCATTTCCGGCGGCGAATTTAAGCACGCCAGCGATACCCAGGAAATGATTGTGGACCATTACGATGAATCCAACAAAGGCAACGCAGTGGTAACCGGCGGCAAATTTGATGCTGACATTTCCAAGTACATCCCCACTGATTATGTGCAGTCTGCCGATGGCACCGTGGAGAAATTGGGCGAGACCAACGCAGTTGCCAAGGTCGGCGGTACTTATTATAAGACCCTCGCCGATGCTGTCGCGGCAGCAGACAACAACACTGTCACCCTGCTGAAAGATGTGACTGCGGATATTACCATTCCTGCTGGCAAGACTATGACACTCGATCTGAACGGTAAGACCTTGACCAACGTGAATGATCACACCATTCTGAACAATGGTAATTTGACCATCACGGGAACGGGTAAGGTTGATAATATTTCTCATGCTAAAGGCGCGCTGTACAATAAGGGAACTGTTGTTGTAAATGGCGGTACTTTTGATCGTTCTAAAGAAAACGGTAAGACTTCAAATGACAGCGGTTCCAACTCCTGGTACACCATCAAGAATGTCGGCTCCATGACCATCCATGATGGCGCAACCGTGCAAACTGCCGGGAACAATACCACTCTTGGTAAATTCTCCAGCCTTGTTTCTAATGGATACTTTAACGCTGGTGACTACACCAATAATAGGGGACTTGAACAGCCTATCCTGACGATTGATGGCGGTACGTTCCGCGGCGGTCTGAATACGATCAAGAACGATGACCACGCAAAGTTAACGATCAATGGCGGTACGTTCAGCAACTATTATCAGGCCGTTGTTCAGAATCACAATATTGCAGAAATCACAGGCGGTACCTTTACTGCTGCAAGTGACGCTAACGCTAAGACATACGGCATTTACAACTGTGGTTGTGGTGCTGAGATTGATCTTGGTACTCTTACCGTGTCCGGTGGTACGTTCACCGGTGCCACATACGCTGTTGCCGATGTCAGCAGTGAAAATGCGGATGTGACCATTTCTGGTGGCCAGTTTGCCGGAACAAAGGCGGCAATTGTTAAGAGCAGTACGTCTAAAGCAACCATCGCCGTTTCTGGCGGCAAGTTCAGCAGCGATCCGAGCGTTTACGTTGTGGGCAACGGCAACACCAACATCGTCAAGCGTGATGGCAGCGAGGGCGCTTATACCTACACGGTTCTTGCAAAATCCGGCTTGACCTCCGGCGTGTATCTGACAAACCCCTCCGGCGCTCTGGCAAGCAATTACTATGTGAGCAGCACCGCGAACGGTGTCTGGACGGTCAGCTACTCTGCGCCCTACTCCGGCGGCAGCAGCTCCTACGACCCGACCTACTCCGTCTCTACCCCGAGCAAGACCGAGCACGGCACCGTGACCGTTAGCCCCAAGAACGCCTCCAAGGGCGACCGGGTGACCGTCACCGTCAAGCCCGACAGCGGCTACGTCCTCGAGACCCTGACCGTCACCGACAAGAACGGCAATGAGCTGACGCTCAAGGACAAGGGCAACGGCAAGTACACCTTCACCATGCCCGCCGGCAAGGTCGAGGTCAAGGCGACCTTCATGGAGGACAACTCCATGCTGAACTTCTTCTACGATGTGCCCAACAACGCCTACTTCTATGAGGCCGTCAAGTGGGCGGTCAAGAACGGCATCACCACCGGCGTGGGCAATGGCCTGTTCGCTCCCGAGCAGCCCTGCACCCGCGCGCAGATCGTGACCTTCCTGTGGCGCGCCGCCGGCTCTCCCGAGCCGAAGGGCGCTGCGTCCGGCATGACCGATGTGGTCAGCGGCAGCTACTATGAGAAGGCCGTGGCGTGGGCCATCGAAAACGGCATCACCACCGGCACGACGACCACGACGTTCTCTCCCGACGCGACCTGCACCCGCGCGCAGGCGGTGACCTTCCTCGCCCGCGCCCTGAAGGCCAAGGCGGCGAGTGCGGCGGAGTTCTCCGACGTCCCGACCGGCAGCTACTTTGCGGACGCGGTCGCCTGGGCGGCGGCCAACGGCGTGACTGAGGGCATCGGCGGCGGCCTGTTCGGCTCCGACAACGACTGCACCCGCGGCCAGATCGTCACGTTCCTCTACAGAGCATACAACAAGTAACGGGAACGCGCTCCCTCAGACAAAACAAAGAGAAGAGGCCCATCTGCTTTGGCAGATGGGCCTCTTTGTATCTCGCGGCGGCTCAGCTTTTGCTGAGCTGTGCGGCGAATTCGTGGGCGCGCCTTCATGGGACTTCTTCCGACTTGATGAAAAGCACGGTCCTGTTTTTCATGGAGATTCTGCCGACCGCATAGCCGTATGCTGTCAGCTCCTTTTTGCAGCTCAGAAAGGAGTGGTCGAGCGGCACGCCGGCAAGTTCCTCCACCGCATCAAAAGACGGGGTCAGCCGCGGCTGACCCCTTTCACGTATGGATTCCCATAGTGCATCGTATTTGCTCATCGTGTTTCCTCTGTCAAAACTCTTCCGGAAATGCTCCGCGCGGCAGGTGTAATTGCGCGGATGTGTGCGGGGCGGGAGACCGCCCGGCGTGATCGTTCAAAGGCTCTTCACGAGCGTCAGGATGTTCGACCCGTCCGCGTATTCATAGGTCACCTCGTCCATGAGCTTCTTCACCATGAAGATGCCGAGACCGCCGACCTCCCGCTCCTCCGCCGACTGCGTTGTATCCGGGTCGGGCTTTTCGGTGGGGTCATAGGGCCGTCCGTTGTCGGAAAAGCGAAGCGTCACCTTGCCGTCCTTCAGTAAGCAGCCCAGCACGACGCCGGTCGCGCCGCTGTAGCGGGCGATGTTGGAGAAGATCTCGTCCACCGCCACGTTGACCTGAGCGATCACCTTCATGGAGGCGCCTGCCTCGGCGAGAATGCCCTCAAAAAAGTCGGTGGCCTGCGGCAGCTGCTCCAGCGTCGGCGCGAGATTGATCTTTTTCATGCCCGACGACTTCATCTCGATGCAGAGCATGGTGATATCGTCGAACTGGTCCGCGCCGCCCGCGAACTCGTCCACATCGCGGTGCAGAGCCTCCAGCAGCTGACGGCATGAGCCGCCCTCGGCGGCGTTCAGCGCGCGGAGCATCCGGTCAGTCCCGTAGAGCGTGTTGGAGGCATTCGTCGCCTCCGGTACGCCGTCCGTGTAGACCACCAGACGGTCTCCCGCGTCCAGCTCCAGCTCGTATTCGCGGTATCGGGCGCCCTCCATGCCGGCCAGCACGAAGCCGTGCTTATCCTTGAACAGCTCGAAGGAGCCACCGCGGCGCATGATGGCCGGATACTCGTGACCCGCATTGGCGCACTTCATTTTTCCCGTGGAGATCTCGAGGATGCCCAGCCAGACGGTGACGAACATCTCCGCTTCGTTGTTTTCGCAGAGCTGATCGTTCACCTTTTCCAGCACGGCCTTCGGGGACAGACCGCTCTGCGCGGCGGATTTCAGCAGCGTTTTGGAGATCATCATAAACAGCGCTGCGGGGACGCCCTTGCCGGACACGTCCGCCATGACCAGCGCCAGATGGTCGTCATCCACCAGGAAAAAGTCGTAGAAGTCGCCGCCGACCTCCTTCGCCGGTGTCATGGAGGCGTAAATGTCGAACTCGTGGCGCTCGGGGAAGGCGGGGAAGATGCAGGGCAGCATGGACGCCTGAATGTGGCGCGCCACATCCAGCTCCGCGCCGATGCGCTCCTTTTCCGCGGTGACGCGGCTGAGATTTTGAATATATTCATCCAGCTCCGACACCATGTACTGGAACGAATGGGCAAGCTCCTCCAGCTCGTCGCCGGTGTTGACCTCCACCCGGAAGTGAGAAAGATCCTCCATCCTGCTCTCCACCAGCCCGATGGCGGCGTGGTGCAGAATCCTCAGCGGGCGGATCAGAATGCGCCGCACATAGTAGTAGTACGCGAAAATGGAAAGCAGCAGAACGGCCAGCACCACGCACAGCGTCAGGCCGAGAAACTGCCGGATCTGCTGGTCGATCATGTCCATCGAGATGTCCACGCTGGCCAGCGCCACCGGTGTGCCGGCTTTGTTGAGGATGGCGACGTAGGCCGACGCCAGATAGCCGTACTCCTCGTTGTTGGTGATGAGGATGGTCTGCTCCGCGTCGACGGCGAAGGCCCCGTGCATCAGCTCGTTGCCGCCACCGTAGTAGGCGTCGGTGTCGCCGAGGTCGCAGACGCCGTCCTCACCGGGAACGCCCGCGTCCCAGATGTAGTACATGACCTCATCCTCCGGCACGACCACATAGAAGTATTTCAGCCCCAGCTTCTCCCTGACGTCCTGCAGGTAGCGGTGGATCTCCTCGTAATAGGCGTCCTTCTCGCCGGTCCGGTAGTATTGCTCCACGCGGTCTCCGTCGATGAGATCCGCCGCCACGGAGGCCTGACCGAACGCGAGAGAGGCGTATTGCTCCTCCATCCGCGCCCGGTACAGTTGGGCAATCGAGGGGGCCAGGATCGCCGCGAGGACGGCGGCCATCGCCACCAGTCCCAGCAGCAGCTTGGGCTGTAACCGTATGCTCCTTGCTCGTTTCATGTCCGCACCTCCATCGGATGGATATGAAGCCGCAAATGACCATCTCTTACACAGTAGAGCGCCCGCGTGGGGGACAGACGCTGCACCTCGCAGGGCAGGGGGGCCGTGCCGGTCCCTATCGCGGTCACATAGAACCACGCGCCGCCCAGCTCCACCTGAGTCATGGAATTGTATTTTCGGAAGATCGCCAGGGCCTCCGCCCGGCTCATTTCAGGATGCAGCGTCAGCAGCGCGGATGCGGGACGCTTCCAGTAGGGCTGCTTTTCCGCCTGCGGTCGGCCGGCGGCCCAGCGGTCGTCGAGGTGCTCGAGGAGGTCCTCGACCGTCGCGCGCGCCCATGCCGCGCTTTGCAGATAGACATCGATGCTGTCCGTGTCCGCGGTTATGTCAATGGTATGCTGCGCCAGAACGTCGCCGCCGTCCAATCGCTGCGCCACCTTGTGCATCGTCACGCCGGTGCATGACAGCTCCCGCTCCATGGCTCCCTCGATGGGGTAATAGCTGCGTCCCTGCGGGAGCAGCGAGCTGTGGGTGTTGATGCCGCGGAACGCGGGAAGCTCCTCCGGCAGCGTCAGGATGCGGTCATACTCCGCGATGAAAAACAGCTCGCAGCCCTCCTCCGTGAAGTACCGCCGGATCTCCTCCGGCGAGATGGCCTCGTAGTGGACGGGGATGCCGAGCTCCCCCGCCCGCTTTACGATGGCATATTCCGTGAAATAGTCCTCGTCGTTGTGATAGGTATACAGCGCCAGCACCTGATGCTTTTCCACAAAATATTCAAAGCACGACAGGAACACGTCGCTGCCGAAATAAACGACCTTCATCGCTTTTCCCTCTTTGTCCTCAGATCTTGATGATCAGTGTGTTGAAGCCCTGATAGCGCCGGTAGAAAAATTCCTTCGCCCGCTTTTTGATGACCAGCACGCCCATGCCGTCCATGTCGAAATCCTCGTCCCGGCTGGCGCGGGAAGTATCTAACGCAAAGGGATTGAAGGTCGTGGCGTCGTCCCGCAGATGCAGCTCCAGCACGCCGCTCTCGTCCATGATGGCCGTCAGCTGGAGATAGCCGTCCGTCCGCCCCTGAAAGCCGTGCTTCAAGATGGCCATGCCGAGCTCCTCCACGGTCATGGTCGAAAACATCTGCTGCTTCATGTCCGCGCCCCAGACTTCGCAGAAGGCCTCCAGCTCGCGGCACACGTCCATCACATCCTCCGCGTTGCTGAGGATCGTCCGCTGGAAGATGCGCTCCTCCGGCAGCTCCGCTTTCTTATAACGGCCGCCGAGTCCCAGCAGCAGGAACACCGCCAGCGAGCCGGCCTCCGTCAGCAGGAACAGCAGCCAGAAGCGCTGCAACCCCAAGGCATAGCACACGAACGTCAGCGGGATGAGCAGCACCGCGCCGCGCAGCGTCTCCAGCAGGAACGACGGCTTCTCATTCTCGCAGGCCTGATAGTAATTGCACAGCAGGATATTGATGCCGGCGAACAGCGCCCCCGCACCGTAGAGCCGCAGCGCGGTACACGCCAGCGCCTCCGACGCCGAACCGGCGATGCCGAACAGCAGGCACATTCCCGCGGGCCACAGCTCCACAAGGGCGATCAGCGCGCCGCCCACCGTCAGTCCCGCCGTGAAGCCGAGACGCACCGTGTTCCGCATTCCCTGCCGGTTGTGCTCGCCCTGATAGGTAGAGAGGATGGGCTGCATGGCGCGCCCCGTTCCCTCAAACAGGTACAGGATCAGGTAGGAGGTATTCTGAATGACATCGAACACCGCCACCGCCGTTTCGCCGCCCAGACGGATCAGCAGATTGTTGCACACGAGGAAGAAGATCATCTGGTACAGGTACTGCACCGAGGTGGCCATACCCGCCTTCAGCGCGGAAAGGGCAGGGACGAGCCAGCGCCCGCGCGGCAGCGCGAAGCGCAGCGTGTGCTTCTGACCGAAAAAGCCCGGCAGATAGATGGCGATGGTGATGATCTGTCCCAGCGCGGTGGACAGCGCCGCGCCCCGCGTGCCCATGTCCAGCGCCAGCACCAGCGTGATGTTTAGCGCGATGTCGCAAAGGTTGCCTATGACCGAGCCGGCGCCGGCGCGGCGCTGACTCCCGTCGTTGCGCAGATAGTAGTTGAACACGTTGGACAGGTAGAACAGCGGCGTGGCCGCGACGAGGATCTGCAGATAGTCCCTTGTGGCGGCATACAGCGCGCCGTCTGTGCTCCGCGTGCCCAGCAGCGCCAGCAGCGGGTCCATGAACACGCTGCCCAGCACGGCGGTCGTGACGCTGAAAAGCAGCGCCAGCGCGAGCACACCGTGAAAGCTGTCCGCGGCCTCCTGCGTTTTGCCCTGACTCAGCAGACGGGAATAGCGAACGGAGCCGCCCAGTCCGAGGCCGTGGGCAAACATGCAGTTGATCATGTAGACCGGCAGGATCAGACCGATGGCGGCAAGTCCCACGGCGCCCAGCCGCTGCCCCACCACCACGGCGTCCGCCATATCGCTCAGCGCCCAGCCGAGCGACGAGAGCATGGCAGGGACCCACAGTCCACGGAACATCCGAGCGGTAAAGCGGTCCGCCGTCCGATGTGCGGCGGGGCTCATCATCCGCATGGTGTTACTCAATGGTCAGAATATCGGAGAAGCTGGTCACCTCAAAGATCTCCATCACCGACTCGCTCACATGGGTGAGCACCATTTTGCCCTGACGGTTCATCAGCTTCTGCGCGGACAGCAGCACGCGCAGTCCCGCCGAGGAGATGTACTCGACCTGCCCGAAGTCCAGACACAGCTCGGTGACGCCGTCAAGGTCGGCCTTCAGCTCCGTTTCCAGCTGGGGGGCGGTGGTGGTGTCGATACGGCCCTCGATGGCCAATGACAGTGCGGAATCCTTCTTTTCTTTTCTGATCTCCATGCTTTTTCTCCTCCAAAAACGATTGAATTTTCAGTGTGCGGCGAAGGGCCGCGCGTTTCATTTTCTATGATAGCTGTATCCAGTGTAACACAAGCGCGGCATTTTCTCAACGAAAAAAGTAGATTCTGCCGAAAATCGGCGCGCGGCCGGCGGACGGCGTGGCTGTCCCGTGACGCGCACGGGGCTCCGTCCGGTATGAAAAAGGAAAGCCCCGCATACCCTCTACCAAAACAAAATGGGGAGGATATGCGGATGTTTTTGCAGTTTGCCTTGAGGAAAAAGCGTGGGAAGCGGGAGACGGCGAAGCCGCGCTTTCTTGTTCTGCGGCGCAGGACGCTGACCGTCGGTGCGGCGCTGCTGGCGGCGGCAGCCATCTTCGGCGCGGTGAACGCGCCCGCCGCCGTGCGGGCGTCGGCCGCGACGCGTCAGCTGCCCATCTACTGCGTCGAGCGCGATCAGAAGGTGTGCAGCATCTCGTTCGACGCCGCCTGGGGTGCGGACAACACGCAGAAGATTCTCGATGTGCTCGCGGACTACGGTGTGAAGTGTACCTTTTTCGTCGTCGGCAACTGGGCGGACCAGTACCCCGAGCAGGCCAAGGCCATCGTCGAGAGCGGCAACGAACTGATGAACCATTCCAACGCGCACGACCACTACAATTCCCTGACCGCCGACCAGATCATCGCGGACGTGAACACCTGCAGCGATAAGATCGAGGCGCTCACCGGCGTCCGCCCGACGCTCATCCGCTGCCCGTTCGGCGAGTACGACGACCATGTCATTTCCGCTATCCGCTCCATCGGCATGGAGCCCATCCAGTGGGATGTGGATTCACTCGACTGGAAGGGCATCTCCGCTGCTGAGATCACCAAGCGCGTGACGGGGAAGGTGACGAACGGCTCCATCGTGCTCTTCCACAACGCGGGCGAGCACACGCCGGAGGCGCTGCCGGATATTCTCAACTACCTGCTCGGCGAGGGCTATGAGATCGTGCCGATCTCCAAGCTCCTGCTGACGAACGAAGAAACGTACATCGACCATACCGGACGGCAGTGCCGAAGCGCGGAAACGTGAGATGCCTGCTGCACCGACCAGATCACGGGCGCGAGCGTCAAGCGTCCGGACATTACAGGCATCGAGATTATGTGTGGGAGTTCGAAGGCCGCGTGCGCACCCTATAAGAGAACCGAAAAAGGCCGCTGCAGGAATGTTCTGCGGCGGCCTTTTTTCGCGCTGAGAACTGGCGGCTGTCAAGGCTCGGACCTTTCACCGGAGCCCCGCGGAATTTTCGAAGCCTCCGGTGCGCTCGGTGAGCTGTGCGTGGCGTCGTCAGCTCTTGCTCGCCGGACTGGAAGTGCAGTTTATAGCTGCGCGGCGTATCCTCGGCGACGGTGATGACAGGTGCTTCACCGTTTTCGCCCTTGGGACCCTGAATACCCTGCTTGCCCTTTTCACCGGTATCGCCCTTCTCGCCCTGCAGACCCTGAACACCCTGCTCTCCCTGCGGTCCCGGACAGCCGCGGTCGCCCTGCACACCCTGTGGACCGACCTCGCCTTGAATATGCAGGAGGACAAGGAGGCCGTGTTCGACTGCGTGGACACCGTAAAAATGTGCCTGCGTGTGTTCACGCCGATGATCGCCGCGATGAAGGCCTGCACCTGCAATATGTACCGCGCGGCGCAGCGCGGCTTCCTGAACGCGACCGATCTCGCGGACTACCTGACGAAAAAGGGGCTGCCCTTCCGCGCGGCCTATAAGATCGCCGGTCAGCTCGTGGCCTACTGCATCGAGCATACCACCGTACTCGAAGAGCTGCCGCTCACACTGCTCCGGCAGTACAGCGAGCGGTTCGGCGAGGACGTTTACGCCGCCATCGCGCTCACCAACTGCGTGACGGGCCGCACCTCGCTCGGCGGCACCTGCGTCGCGTCGGTCGAGGCGCAGACCGCCTCCGTCCGCGACTTCCTTGCCGGACAGACAGAGGCTGCAAAGCAGGCAGAGAACGGTTGACAACACAGAGGATCGGGCTATAATAGCAGATAAACGTTAGTCAGCGGGCGGCAGCCCGCTCTCTAAATTAAAATTTGAAGGAGAACTTTTTGAAACACATCACCCTATCACCGGAGCGTGTGGCCTGACCGGGAGGTCCGGCAAATCCAACACACGCCGTTCCTCCCGAGAAATTTCGCGTGATCTTTCTTCAGAAGGAAACACCATGAACCGCGAAAACAAACGCAAGACCTTTGAAAAAGGCTACTACAAGACGCACGCCTGCAAGGATACCTTTACCTGCAAGGTCTGCGGCCGGCTCTGCACGCCGCAGAACGCCGGCAGCGACCACCGCAACCACTGTCCGAACTGCCTTTCCAGCCTGCACGTCGACATCGAGCCCGGCGATCGGGCGTCCGACTGCGGCGGCATCATGGAGCCAGTGGCTGTTTGGGTGCGCAGAGGCGGCGAATGGGCTATCATCCACCGCTGCAAGCGCTGCGGGGCGCTCAGCTCCAACCGCGTGGCGGCGGACGACAACCCGATGAAGCTCATGAGCATCGCCATGAAGCCGCTGTGCGAGCCGCCGTTCCCGCTCGACCGCATCGAGGAGATGACCGCACTCATGGGCGGCGACGGGCGGCTCCGCTGAAGCGGGAGCCAACGAAGGCCAAAACGCAGAGCAGTACCGAAACGGTGCCGCTCTGCTTTTCCTTTTTTGAAGAATTTTTGAATAATTGATAAAAATGGTTGACGGCCGGACGGCGGAGGACTATAATGACGCCCTGAAACAGAGAAAAAAGGAGGTCATGGTATTCTCACATTGTTTATCATCGGAATGGTCGTTCTGACCGTAAAGCTCGTGGCATTGACGCTCAGCGTCACCTGGGGACTGACCAAGACGATCCTGTTCGGCGTCGGCCTTCCGGTCATCCTGGCTGTGCTGTTCATCGCGGGGCTGACGGCCTTCGCCGTCCCGCTGCTGATCCTTGCGCTGCTGGGCGTATTTCTGCTGCCGCTTTTCGGCATCTGAGGAAGCGGCTGCCGCGGAGTGCATGGGATGCGGCAGCGCGTTTGTCCTGATTTTGTACAAAAGGGCGATTGACTTTATCGAGTAGAAGTGTTAAAGTTTCGCTATTATAAAAAGTGCGCGAGCGGGAAGGACGCAGGCTCTGCCGACACGGACAAATGAGAAAGGGAGCAGTGATACCATGCAGGAACTGAGCAGAAGAAACGAGCATTTTACCGACTCCGTCATCCGACGGATGACGCGCATCAGCATCGACTGCGGCGCGATCAACCTGGCGCAGGGCTTTCCTGATTTCGACCCGCCCAAGGCGATGACCGACCGACTGGAGGAGGTCAGTCGGCTCGGCCCGCACCAGTATCCCATCACGATGGGCGCGCCGAACTTCCGTCAGGCGCTCTCGCGTAAGTGTGAGCGCTTCATGGGCATGAAATACGATCCCGAGACCGAGATGGTCGTGACCATCGGCTCGACCGAGGCAATGGTGGACACCATTTTTGCCCTCACGAATCCGGGCGACAAGATCGTGATGTTCTCTCCCTACTTTGAGAATTACCGCGCCCAGACCATCATGGCGGGCTGCGAGCCGGTGTTTGTGCCGCTCGTGCCGCCGGCCTTCGGCTTCGATCCCGAGGTGCTGGAGGACGCCTTCCGTCAGCATCCCAAGGCAATTTTGATCTGCAACCCCTCGAACCCGAGCGGCAAGGTCTTTACCTACGACGAGCTCAAACTCATCGCGGATCTCTGCATCCGATATGACGTTTACGCCATCATGGACGAGGTCTACGAGCACATCGTCTACGAGGGTCACAAGCACACCTATATGAGTACGCTCCCCGGGATGCGTGAGCGCACGGTCTGCTGCTCGAGCCTGTCCAAGACCTATTCCGTCACCGGCTGGCGTCTGGGCTACGCGCTTGCGCCGCAGAACATCATGGACCGCATCAAGCAGTATCACGACTTCAACACCGTCGGCGCGCCCTCGCCGCTGATGGAGGCCGCCGTCGTCGGGCTGGATATGCCCATGAGCTACTATGAGGAGTTCGGCGCGCACTACGCGCACATGAAGGCGCTCTTTACCGGCGGCATGAAGGAACTCGGCATTCCCTTTACCGACCCGCAGGGCACCTACTTCGTGCTGGCGGACATTTCCCCGTTCCTGAAGAAGGGGCAGTCCGACGTGGACTTCTGCGTGGAAATGGCGCAGAAGATCGGCGTGGGCGCCGTGCCGGGAAGCTCATTCTTCGACGAGGACGTGAACCACATCATTCGCCTGCACTTTGCCAAGAAGGACGAAACGCTCAACACCGCGCTCGAGCGCCTGAGCCATTTGAAGGACCTTGCGCGCTGATACATGAAAGTGAAAACGGACGCTGCGAAAAAAGCAGCGTCCGTTTTTTGACGGGATAGGGGCTTCAGTTTTTCAGGCTGTGCAGCGGCGCGGGGATACGCCCGCCACGGGCGATGAAGTCCGCGCTGGAATAGGGGTGTACGGCCTGCACCGGCGCGGAGCCGAGCAGCCCGCCGAACTCCACCGTGTCGCCGACCTTGCAGCCGGGCGCGGGAATGATGCGTACGGCGGTGGTCTTGGTGTTGACCATGCCGATGGCGGCCTCGTCCGCGATGATGGCGGCGATGGTCTCGGCGCTCGTGTCGCCGGGGACGGCGATCATGTCGAGCCCGACCGAGCACACGCAGGTCATGGCCTCGAGCTTATCGAGCGTCAGCGCACCGGAGGAGGCCGCGGCGATCATGCCCTCATCCTCGCTGACGGGAATAAACGCGCCGGAAAGTCCGCCGACGGAGCTGGACGCCATCACGCCGCCCTTTTTCACCGCGTCGTTCAACAGCGCAAGCGCGGCGGTGGTGCCGTGCGTGCCGCAGACCTCAAGGCCCATCTCCTCCAGAATACGGGCCACGCTGTCGCCGACGGCGGGCGTGGGCGCGAGGGAGAGATCGACGATGCCGAACGGCGTATTGAGCCGGCGGCTGGCCTCCTGCGCGACGAGCTGACCCATGCGCGTGATGCGGAAGGCAGTCTTTTTCACCGTCTCGGCGACCACATCAAAGGGCTGGCCCTTTACACTTTGCAGGGCATGGTATACCACGCCGGGGCCGGAAACGCCGACGTTGATGACGCGCTCCGGCTCGCCGACGCCGTGGAACGCGCCGGCCATAAAGGGGTTGTCCTCCACAGCGTTGCAGAACACCACGAGCTTCGCGCAGCCGAAGCCTCCGCAGTCGGCGGTGCGCTCCGCCGCAGCCTTGACGGTGCGGCCCATGAGCGCCACCGCGTCCATGTTGATGCCGGCCTTGGTCGAGCCGACGTTGACGGACGAGCACACAAGGTCGGTGACGGCCAGCGCCTCGGGAATGGCGGCGATGAGCCGGCGGTCGGCGTCGGTCATGCCCTTTTGCACGAGCGCGGAAAAGCCGCCGATGAAATTGACGCCCACGGCCTTGGCGGCGCGGTCGAGCGCGACGGCAAAGGGAACGTAGTCCTCCGTCTCCGAGGCGGCGGCCACGAGCGCGATGGGCGTGACGGAGATGCGCTTGTTGACGATGGGGATGCCGAACTCGCGCTCAATGTCCTCGCCGGTTTTAACGAGCCCTTCGGCATAGCGCGTGATCTTGTCGTAGATCTTCTCACACGCCGCCTTGGCGTCGCGGTCGGCGCAGGAGAGCAGGGAAATGCCCATGGTGATGGTGCGGATGTCGAGGTGCTGGCGGTCGATCATCTGCACGGTGGACAGCACGTCGTTTTTATCGAGCATGGCGCGGACCTCCTCTCAGATGCGGTGCATGGCGTTGAAGATGTCCTCCCGCTGGATGCGCACGGCAAGGCCGCGCTCGGTGCCGTAAGCGTCCAGCTTGTCGGCGATCTCCGGGAAGGATACCGTGCACGCGGAAATATCCACCAGCAGGACCATGGTGAAGTAGCCCTGTTCGAGGATGGTCTGGCTGATGTCGAGAATGTTGATGTTGTACTCCGAGAGCAGGGCGCAGACGGAGGCGATGATGCCGACGCGGTCCCGGCCGAGAACGGTGACGATGGCTTTCATGCTGGATTCTCCTTCATTTATAATCATGTATCCCATATTATAGCAGGAAACACGCAAAGAGTAAATATTCCGAATACCGGCTTTTGCCGGTATTCGGAATATTTTTTCCATGGCTTCAGCACACCGGACAGGTCCAGCCGAAGGGATCGGGCTTCGTGCCCCACTGGATGCCGGTCAGCTCGTCGTAGAGCTTCTGCGACAGCTCGCCGATACGGTTATGGTTGATCTCATAGCATTTGTCGCCCCAGCCGAGTGCGCCGATGGGGGAGATGACGGCGGCGGTGCCGATGCACCACGCCTCCTCGAGCGCACCGGTCTTGGCGGCCTCGAACAGCTCGTCCACGCTCAGCAGCCGCTCCTCGACGGGAACGTCCCAGCTCTTCAAAAGCTCGATGGCGGATTTGCGCGTGACGCCGCGCAGGATGGAGCCGGTCAGCGCGGGAGTGACGACGGCGCCGTTGATCTTGAACATGACGTTCATGCCGCCGCCCTCCTCGACGTACTTACGCTCCACGCCGTCGAGCCACAGCACCTGCGAGTAGCCCTTGGCCTCGGCGCGCTCGCCGGCGCGGTTGGCCGCGCCGTAGTTGCCGCCGCACTTGGCCTCGCCCGTGCCGCCGCGCACCGCGCGCACATCCTCGGTCTCGACCATGATGGGCACGGGCTTGAGCCCGTCGGAGAAGTAGCTGCCGGAGGGGGAGAGGATGATGACGAACGACGCCTCATGCACACCGTGCAGGGCCAGCGTCGGGTCGGTGGAATACAGGAACGGGCGGATGTAGAGCGACGTGCCGGGGTCATTCGGCACCCATCGCTGATCGACGCGGACGATCTCCTTGATAGCCTGCAGCGCGTCGTCGGGATCGAGCTGCGGCAGACCCAGACGCTCGCAGGAGCGGTTCAGGCGGGCGACGTTCTCCCACGGACGGAAGAGCTGCACGCCGCCGTCGGGACGGCGGTAGGCCTTCAGCCCCTCAAAGACCTCGGTGCCGTAGTGCAGGACGCTGGCGGCGGGGGAGAGCGAGATGGGACCGTAGGGCACGATGCGCGCGTCGTGCCAGCCCTTGCCGGTGCTGTAGTCCATGAGGAACATATGGTCGGTAAAGACGGAGCCGAAGCCGAGCTGATCGGACGGCGGCAGCGTGCCGGGATGGGTATTTTCGGTAAAAGCGATATTCATAACGTTAGCTCCTTTCGCGTTGCCTCAGATCTCTTTGAGATGCTCCATGTTGCGGCGGATGCCCTCGCAGCAGGCGTGGAAGGTCGCCCTTTCCTCATCCGTGAGCGGCAGCTCCACGACCTCCTCCACGCCGTTCGCGCCGATGACGCACGGCACGCCGGCAAAGAGGCCCGCTTCGCCGTATTCGCCGGTCAGCTCTGCGCTTGCGGGCAGAATGACCTTTTCATCGTGCAGCACGGCGTAGGCCATCCGGGCGGCGGTGGTGGCGATGCCGTACTCCGTGCAGAACTTGCCGGAGAATGTGACCCAGCCGCCGCCGATGGACTCCTTCTGCAGCGCGTCGCGGTCGAAGCGGAAGCGCTCGTCGCGCGCGGCCCAGGTGTCAAGCGGCATCCCGCGGAAGCTCACGCAGGACCAGGGGGCAAACTGCTGGTTGCCGTGCTCGCCCATCATGTAGCAGGTGATGGATTTGTGGTCAATGCCGGTCTGGCGCGCGAGCGCGCTGAGCAGACGCGAGGTGTCGAGCCCCGTGCCGGTGCCGAACACGCGGCCCTTGGGAAGACCGACGTGCAGCGCGAGCTCACGGGTGACGATGTCGCAGGGGTTGGTGATGTTGATGAGCACGCCGTCAAAGCCGCTTGCCTTGAGCTTCTCGGCGTAGCCGCGCACGGCGGGAATGGTGAAGTCCATCTCGGTCACGCGGTCATGTGTGCCGCGCAGCAGCTCGATCTTGCCGACGCTGTTGACGATGACGTCGCACGCGCCGAGGTCGGCGAAGTCACCGGCGCGGACGGTGACGCGGTGGGGCATATACGCGACAGCGTCGCGCAGGTCCTGCACCTCGCTTGCGAGCTTCTGCTCGTTCTGGTCGACGAGCACCAGCTCATCCGCGATACCTTGAATCGCCAGCGCGTAGGCGACGTGCGCGCCGACGTGACCGAGACCGATGACGCCTAAAACTCTTTTCTGAACCATAATAGAAACCTTCCTTTCTATAAATAAAACAGCATTTATCTTGGGCAACACCGCACAATGAAAGCTGCGGCGCTGCCCTTACATCCCGTAGTTGGGGAAGAGTACGCAGGTATAGAGCATGGCAAGCACCATGTAGAGCGCGAGCACGATGGCGAACGCGCGTAGCGTGTGCTTCATGACCTCGTTCTCGCGGCCGATCGCGTCCACGGTCGCGCAGGCGGCGACGGTGTTGTTCGGGCAGATGAGGTTGCCGAGGGAAGCGCCCGCGTTCTGACCGGCAAAGATGGTGATGGGGTTCATGCCGAGCGAGGCCGCGGCATCAATGTGCATCTGGGCGAACATGATGTTCGAGCCGAGGCCGGTGCCGGTGATGAACGCGCCGCTCGAGCCGATGAGCACGGCTGCCGCCGGGTAGAAGCGTCCGACCACCGCCGCGATATCGGAGGCGAGGAGGTTCATCATGCCGGTCGTGGGGGACTGCATGATGTAGGAGACGATGAGAAGGCTGCCCATCGTGATGAGCACGGGGAGAACATTGCCGACGGTCCTGGAGCAGACCGCGCGGTACTGCTTCGCACTCACGCCGAGCGTTGCCGCACCGAGCATACCGCACACGAGGATGACGACGTCCACCCAGAAGATGTAGCCGAACGTACACATGACGGCGAAGCCGTTGGGCACGACCGCCGGGAAGCCGTAGCGCACGAGCGGGAGCAGCACGAGCATATAGATGTAAGGCGACATGGCGCGGAACGCGCTGTATTTGCGCTGCTGCGCGGCGGCGTGGTGGCGAAACTTCTCCGGTGTCTTGACGCCGACGAGCTTGACGTAGGCGAGCGAGAGAAGCATGGAGATGAGGCCCGTGCCCATCGAGGTGACCTCCGCGCCGACGAAGTTGGAGAGGAGGAACATCACCGTGCAGGTGGAGACGCCGGCGAAGCAGAGATAGGGAACCGCGCCCTTGAAGCCCTTTTTGCCGAAGACCATGCCGACCATGATGAACGGAATGATGAGCACGCCGAACATGTGGAAGCGGCCGACCATCGCCGCGTTGAGCGAAACGGTGGAGAGTCCCGCGTCCACGAGCGCCGCGCCGCCGTTGATGGTCGTCAGACCCGCGCCGCCCCAGGAGGCGGGCGTCGCGTCGCCGAGCAGGGCGACGGCGATGGAGGTGACGGGATCAAAGCCGAGGGCCACAAGGAAGGGCGCCGCGATGGCGGCGGGAGCGCCCGCGCCGGCCGCGCCCTCGAGGAAGATGGGGAGCATCATGCCGATGACGATGAGCTGCACGCGGCGGTCGTCGCTGATGCGGGCGATGGTGGACTTGACGTCGTCAATGGCGCCGGTCTCGCGCAGCAGGTTCAGAATGGTGAACGCGCCAAAGACCATGAGCACGATCTTGAGACCCTCTTTGATGCCCTTCCAGACCAGGGGATCGAGGGTCTTGACGTTGTCGGCAAAGCTGGCGCCGGTGACGTTGAAGTAGGTGAAAGCCAGGATCAGCGTCCAGACAAGGGCGATGGGGGAGACCCTTTTGGCGGACTGCTTGAAGCCTAAAATGCCGACGAGGACAACAAGAATGGGGCTGAGCGCCATGACGAAATTTACGAAGTCCATGGGAGTTTTCTCGCTTTCTGTGAAATGATATTCTATTTCCGCTCCTTCGCCGGCCGAACGAAAAAGTGAAAAACAGGGGGAAGAAAGAAGAGGCCCCGCCGGACTGGCGGAGCCTCTTGGGAAAGAAACGTTCTCTTTGTTATCTCCTGCGGAGGTCAAGAGAAGAAACCGTTGGATGCGCCGTGATCCGGGATATGAAGCTGTTTCCCTTTACCAAAAGGCAAATAAGAATGGACGCCAGCAGCAGGCTGACGTCCAGAATAATGGCGATGTTGGTCGTGGCAGGGCAGGCGAAAGCGGCACAGTCGGGCTGTGCGGAGGCAGACATACAGGCATTAGCAAAATTGATAGCTGCCATCATTGCTTTCTCCTTTCCTGAAGATGGGAGAAGTGTAGCACACATTTTTATACAGCGCAAGAGGGTTTTTATCGGTTTGCCGCAAGATCGTCTGAAGCGACAAAATTTTGTGCGTTTGCGTTTCCCCTATTGGATAAATAGGTAAGCGGGCGGTCAAAGCTCGGACGACATGAAGCCGCCGTGCAGCCAGTTGGACAGCTCTGCGGGCGTGCCCGGCGCGCCGACGGTGGCAAACTCCGTGCGCCCCGGGACCATTTTGGAGTTGTCGTTGCTCTCCGCCCACTGCACGCGCTGGAGAATGTGCTCCGTGCAGCGCGAAAGGTCGCCGTCCGGCGCGGGCTTGTATTGCAGCAGAATGGTCACATAGCGGTTGTCGGAGGTCCAGCGGCCGAAGTTGGTCGTCGGCTTGCGCCATTTCCAAAGGCATTCGTTTCCGCTCGCCTTACGCAGCTTCAGATAGCCGCCCGCAATGTCCTGCGTGCAGCGCACCAGCCAGATGACGTGGTAACCCGCGCGCTGAAAATGCGCGCAGACGTCAAAAAAGCCCTGCTGCATCAAAAGCCCGTCCTGCAGCATCATCACGAAGTGGTTGATCTGCACATAGGCGGTCATCGTCTTTCCGTCCACCGTGACGGGGACGTTGCGGCACTCCGGCGGCACGAGGTCCTGCCATTGCTTCCGCCAGTCCTCGGTGGAGGACTGGACGAGAGGGGCGCTTTTCCGTTTTCCAAAGAATAGCATGGCGTGCTCCTTTTCGGCGTCTTTATTCTCTGCGTCCTTATTATTATATAAGAGCGGCGCTGTCCGTGCAAGCGCTATTTCGTGTCCGCCTGCACAGAAATGCGCCGGCTTTCGCGGCGGAAATTGCAAAAACGGCTTGTTTTCCACACACAGCTGTAGTATAATACACGTTACGATTCTGCACTTTTTGCGGCGCGGCAGCGCGCCGCCGCATCAACTACGAAAGAGCGAGGGAAAAAGCTATGAATATGATCCAGAGCGCAAAGGACCAGATCGCCGTCCTGACGCGCAGCGCCTACCGCGCCGCCGTGCAGGAGGGTCTGCTGCCCGATGGCGTGGAGACCGTCCCCGCGGTCGAGATCCCCAAGGATACCGCCAACGGCGACTACACCACCACCTTCTGCCTGGCCGCCTCCAAGGCCATGCGCAAGAACCCGCGCGAGGTCGCGAATATCCTCACCCAGCACATGAAGCTCGACGGCACCTACTTTACTTCTGTTGAGATCGCCGGCCCCGGCTTCCTGAACTTCCGTCTCGGCGAAAAGTGGTACGCCGACGTCGTTGAGGACGTGGAGCGCGAGGCGGACGCCTACGGCCGCGGCGAGGGCCTCAAGGGCAAGAAGTACATGGTCGAGTTCGTCTCCGCCAACCCCACCGGCCCTATGCACATGGGCAACGCCCGCGGCGGCGTGCTCGGCGACACGCTCGCGAGCGTGCTCGACTGGTCCGGCGCGAACGTGTGGCGTGAGTTCTATGTCAACGACTTCGGCAACCAGATCGAAAAGTTCGCCAAGAGCATCGAGGCCCGCTACTTCCAGCTCATCAAGGGCGAGGACGCCGTCGAGTTCCCCGAGGACGGCTACCACGGCGACGACATCAAGGAGCTTGCGCAGGCGTTTTACGCCGAGCACGGCGAGAGCTATCTGGACAAGACCGAGGCGGAGCGCCACGCCGATATGGCGCGCTTCGGCCTCGACCGCAACATCCCCAAGATGAAGAGCGACCTTGAGCGCTACGGCATCAAGTTCGATGAGTGGTTCTTCGAGTCCTCCCTGCACGAGTCCGGCTTTGTCGCCGACACGGCGAAAAAGCTCACCGACCTTGGCTGGACCTATGAAAAGGACGGCGCGCTCTGGGTCAAGACCGCGGAGATCATGCGCGACCAGTACCGCAAGCAGGGCAAGAAGGACGAGGACATCGACAAGCTCGGCCTGAAGGACGACGTGCTGCGCCGCGCCAACGGCTTCTACACCTACCTCGCCGGCGACATCGCCTACCACCGCAACAAGTTCGAGGTCCGTGGCTTCGATAAGGTCATCAACATCTGGGGCGCCGACCACCACGGCCACGTCGCCCGCCTCAAGGGCGCGATCGACGCGCTGGGTCTCGACGGCACGAATCGTCTGGATATCGTGCTCATGCAGCTCGTCAAGCTCGTGCGCGACGGCGAGGTGGTGCGTATGTCCAAGCGCACCGGCAAGACCATCTCGCTCTCCGACCTGCTCGACGAGATCCCGGTCGACGCCTGCCGCTACTTCTTCAACGCCAAGCCCGATACGCAGATGGACTTCGACCTCGGCCTCGCCGTGCGCGAGGACAGCGAGAACCCCGTCTACTATATCCAGTACGCCTACGCGCGTATCTGCAGCCTGCTCAAGACGATGGCGGACGAGGGCCGCAGCGTTCCCGCCGCGGACAAGGCCGACCTGTCCCTGCTCTCCGGCGAGCAGGAGCGCGCGCTCATCAAGGAGCTTGCCAACTTCAGCGAGGAGATCCGCATGGCCGCCCGCGACTACGACCCGAGCTATATCAACCGCTATCTCATGCGGCTCGCTGGCGCGTTCCACCGCTTCTACAGCGCCTGCCGCATCAAGGGCGAGGCGGACGACGTGGCGAACGCCCGTCTGCTGCTCGCCGCCGCGACCCGCCAGGTGCTCGCCAACGGCCTGACGATCCTCGGCCTGAGCAAGCCCGAGAAGATGTAAGCACACATTATAATTATATAGTAATGTAAAAAGAGCCTCCGCCTGCAAAAAACAGGCGGAGGCTTCTGCTATACTCAAAGGCTTGCCGCGGCATCGGAGAATGCGTAGAAGAATTGCTCCAGAGTTTCGACAGACATCGTGATTTCGACCGTTGTGCTTTCACGATTATTTTGATCCTTGAAGGTGAGCCAATCTACAGAAACGGGTCTGCCGGGCTCGGGCAATATTTCTGCGCTGACGGTAATGGCTTTGTGCGCAGCGCTGCTGCGAAGATGCTGTGCGACTTGAAAAAGGCTTCTCGGGGATCGCGTGGTTGGCCCGGTGCTGCACTCGGAAAGAATGTTCTCCAGCAGAGAGGCATCATCGACTATGTCCTGTGCGATCTCATCAAACAGCTTTTGGCTTGGCAAAATGAGAAGCCCAATCAGAGAGTCGATAAGAGCCGCCGTAGGGCTGCCGCTGCTTTTCAAAAGCTCGTAGTTCTCTCTGCTGCGCTTCGCGTGATCCCGAATGAATTTTCTTTCCATAGATATAATGTCCTCCCACATTATTCTCACCAGTGCCGCCGCGGAGACAGGGGTGTACAGCCTGTCCCGCGCAGCGGGCACTGTCGAGAATAACAAAAGCAGTGCAACGGATCTGACAAATCCATCACACTGCCCGATAAAACGATCAAAGCAGACACAGCTACCATAGCCTTTCTCAAAAGGAGTACGGGCCGCATGAACGAAATCAAAAGAACGGCTTGAATATGGAAAGAGAAAAGGATATAATAGTTCTGTAGGTACAGCAATGCTGTTGTGTGGAATGGTCACGACATTCCGCATAGCCCTGCGGTGAGCGCCAACTCACCGCAGGGAGCCTGCAAATGTTATTCTCTTACCGTTATCTTACAACAGACTTTCCATAAATGCAAGCAGAAAAAGCGGGGATATCCCCGCTTTTCCGTATTTTTAGAGAAGTACCCTCTTTCTCTTACCCCATCAGCACCCGCACCGCGGCGGCGGAGGTGAGAAACATCACCGCGTCCGCACAGAGCGAGGCGGGGATGGTGTAGCGTGTTTTGACGATGCCGACCGAGCCGAAGTAGACGGTGATGGTGTAGAAGGTAGTCTCGCTTGACCCCAGCATGACCGCCGCCACGCGCCCGATGTAGCTGTCGGGGCCGTAGGTCGCCATCAGCTCGCTGCCGACCGCCAACGCGCCGCTGCCGGAGATGGGGCGGATAAAAAGGAGCGGCGCGACCTCCGGCGGAATGCCGACCCTTTCGAGCGCCGGCGCGAGCAGCGCACCCAGATACTCCATCGCGCCCGACGCGCGGAACATATACACCGCCGTCAGCAGCGCGATGAGCGAGGGGAGGATATGCACCAGTACATTCAGCCCCTCCTCCGCGCCGCGGGTCAGCGCGGTGTAAACGTCGACCCGTTTCCCCAGTGCGTAGCAGGCGGTGAAGCACAGCAGGACCGGCACGACCAGCTCGGAAAGCGACACTCCTTCACCCCCTCCAGATCCGCGCAAACAGCTTCGCCGCGGCAAGCCCCGCGAGGACAGAGAGCAGGGAGGCGGTCCAGACGGCGGGCAGAATATCGAACGGATCGGCGCTGCCGAGCGCGCTGCGCACGCCGGCGACGGTCGTCGGCAGCAGCTGAATGGACGCGGAGTTGAGCACAACGAGCAGGCAGAGCTCATGCGACGCCGTACCGCCGCAGCCCTGCGCCATGCGCCGCGCGGCGCGGATGCCCAGCGGCGTTGCCGCGTTGCCGAGCCCGAGCAGGTTGGCGGAAAGGTTGGCGGAGATGGCGGCGAGCGTTTCGGGATCGCGGCTGGCTTCCGGCAGCAGCCGCCGCAGCAGCGGGCGGAACAGCCGTGCGAGCGCGGCAGAGAGCCCGCACTGCTCCATGACCTCCATCACGCCGGTCCAGAGGCACATGATGCCTGCCATTGATACACACAGCTCTACCGCGGCAGTCGCGCCCTCCAGCGCTGCGCCTCCAAGCTCACCGACGCTTCCGGTCAGTATGCCGAACACCAGCGAGACCGCCACCATTCCGGTCCAGAGCCATGCCATCGCCATAAAAATTCCCCCTCCCGAAGCCGGTTTCGGCCTATTCTATGCCCGCGCGGCAGGGAAGTATGCCCTTAGGGCGGAACAGCCAAAATTTCTTTACGATTTTCTCAAAAAAATTCAAAAAGATGCTTGACATTACCGCTCATATCTTGTATGATAGGCAGGTCCGCGAGTGGGAGTATCCTGCCCAAACGCGTGCAAAACTGCGATGAACCGGGAGATTGCTCAGGGCTTCTGAGGTAACTTCCGGGGAGTATGTCCGAGAATCGGGCGGCTGAGATGAGTATCTGTACGTTGCGTAGATCGCTGCGCCATGTGTGGACCGGCCGTTTATTCGTGCCGGTTTTCTTATGAGCCGGAATGATACGCACGGATAAGCGTATAAGAAAAAATCTCACCGTACGGCTTCGACAACCAGTGAAAAAACCGTACAACAATGAAGGAGAAACCGAAAATGGCAAAAGAAATGATTCGCATTCGCCTCAAGGCCTATGACCATCAGGTCATCGACCAGAGCGCAGAGAAGATCGTCGAGACCGCCAAGCGCACCGGCGCGACCGTCTCCGGCCCCATCCCTCTGCCCACCAAGAAGGAGATCGTCACCATCCTGCGCGCTGTTCATAAGTATAAGGACTCCCGTGAGCAGTTCGAGCGCCGCACCCACAAGCGCCTGATCGACATCACCAACTCCACCCCCAAGACCGTTGAGGCTCTGATGGGCCTCGAGCTTCCCGCCGGCGTGGAGATCGAGATCAAGCTCTGATTTTTCCGCTGTGCTTCGTTCCGCCGCCTTGCCGTATACCCGATACTGCCTGCGGCGGTGCGCCTCGCCCGACGAAAAAATCACCCGCATGTTTGCGAACGCATGAGCGCGTGAAGCAAACTGTGAACCCCTGTCAAAAAACAAAATATTTTGTTTTTTGAAAATACTTTGTTGCTCTACCCAATCGTTCATCGACTTGCGTGAGATGAACGGGGTCATGTCGGCAGAGCAATGCGGCGCCGCCGCAACTAAGCCGACCAATAACCTATAGGAGGATCATACATGAAAGCAATCATCGGCAAAAAAGTTGGCATGTCTCAGATCTTCGACGAAAACGGCCACGTGATCCCGGTCACCGTGATCGAGGCGGGCCCCTGTGTCGTCACCCAGAAGAAGACCACCGAGAAGGATGGTTATGAGGCAGTCCAGCTGGGCTATGAGGACGTTGCTGAAAAGAAGCTGTCCAAGCCCGAAGTCGGCCATCTCAACAAGGCCGGCGTTTCCCCCAAGAAGTACCTGCGCGAGTTCGCCCTCGACAACGGCAGCGAGCTGGAGCTCGGCGCCGTCATCAAGGCGGATATGTTCAAGGTCGGCGACTTCGTTGACGTGACCGGCACCAGCAAGGGCCACGGCTACGAGGGCGTTGTCAAGCGCTGCGGCTATGCCATCCAGCGCAAGAGCCACGGCGGCGGCCCCGTCCACCGTCACGTTGGTTCCCGCGGCTCGGGCACCGATCCCAGCCGTATCTTCAAGGGCACCGGCGGCCCCGGCCAGATGGGCGGCGAGACCGTCACCATCCAGAACCTCGAAGTCGTCAAGGTCGATCCCGAGCTCAATATGCTCGTCGTCCGCGGCGCGATCCCCGGCCCCAAGTACAGCCTTGTTACCGTGAAGAACACCGTCAAGGTCCACAAGGTCAAGCAGGCGGGCGCGGGCATCAGCAGCAACCCGCAGAAGGCTTCCGGCCGCAACCCGCAGAAGGCTTCCGCCAGAACGAAATAAGGAAAGGAGTGCTTAAAGAATGTCTACGATTAAAGTTGTCAGCATGACCGGCGCTGAAGTCGGTACCGTGGAGCTGAACGACGCGATCTTCGGCGTTGAGCCGAACATGAGCGTTGTCCACGAAGTCGTGAAGAATCACCTGGCCAACTGCCGTCAGGGCACCCAGAGCGCTCTGACCCGTGCTGAGGTTTCCGGCGGCGGCCGCAAGCCGTGGCGCCAGAAGGGCACCGGCCGCGCCCGTCAGGGCAGCACCCGCTCCCCGCAGTGGACGCACGGCGGCATCGCGTTTGCCCCCAAGCCCCGCACCTACAGCTACGTGCTCAACAAGAAGGTCAAGCGTCTGGCTCTCAAGTCCGTCCTGTCCTCCAAGGCTAAGGATGGCGAGATCGTCGTCGTCGACAAGATCGCGATGGACGAGATCAAGACCAAGAGCTTCAAGAACTTCCTGACCGCCGTCAACGCGGAAGGCAAGTCCGTCGTCGTGACTCCCGAGGTCAACGACATCGTCGTCAAGAGCGCCCGCAACATTCCGGGCGTCGTCACCAGCCCTGCAAAGCTCATCAACGTCTATGACCTGCTCAACGCCAAGACCCTGGTCATCGACAAGGATGCCCTCGCAGTGATCGAGGAGGTGTTCGCATAATGGCTAACGTTTACGATATCGTCATTCGTCCGATCATTACCGAACGCTCCATGGCCTCCGTCGCAGACAAGAAGTATGTCTTCGAGGTCGCCAAGGATGCCGGCAAGATCGAGATCAAGAACGCGGTCGAGCAGATCTTCGGCGTCAAGGTCGCCAAGGTCAACACGATCAACGTTTCCGGCAAGGCCAAGCGCATGGGCGCGGGCCGTCCCGGTACCACCCGCAGCTGGAAGAAGGCTTACGTCCAGCTGACGGCAGATTCCAAGACCATCGAAATGTTCGAGGGCATGGTGTAAGGAGGAGAATGAACAATGGCTATCAAGACTTATAAGCCCACTACCCCCTCCCGCCGTCACATGACCGTGTCCGCCTTCGAGGGGATCGACAAGAAGGCCAAGCCCGAGCGCAAGCTGACCGAGGTTCTCAAGAAGAACGCGGGCCGCAACAGCTATGGCCGCATCACCGTCCGCCATCACGGCGGCGGCAACAAGCAGAAGTACCGCATCATCGACTTCAAGCGTGACAAGACCGATATGTTCGCGACCGTCCTGCGCCTGGAGTACGACCCCAACCGCAGCGCCTACATCGCTCTCGTCGAGTACGAGGACGGCGAGCGCCGCTATGTGATCGCTCCCGTCGGCCTCACCGCCGGTGACAAGATCATTTCCTCCGCTTCCGCCGACATCAAGCCGGGCAACTGCCTGCCCATCGCCAACATCCCCGTCGGTACGGTCATCCACAACATCGAGATGCACCCCGGCAAGGGCGCCCAGCTCGTCCGCTCCGCCGGCGCTGCCGCGCAGCTGATGGCGAAGGAGAACGGCGACGCTCAGATCCGTATGCCCTCCGGTGAGGTGCGCATCGTCCGCACCAACTGCACTGCCTGCATCGGTCAGGTTGGCAATCTTGACCACGAGAACGTTCAGATCGGTAAGGCCGGCCGCAAGCGTCACATGGGTTGGCGTCCGACCGTCCGCGGCTCCGTCATGAACCCCTGCGACCACCCCCACGGCGGCGGCGAGGGCAAGGCGCCCGTTGGCCGTCCCGGCCCTGTCACTCCTTGGGGCAAGCCCGCGATGGGTTACAAGACCCGCTCCAAGAAGAACCCGACGAACAAGTTCATCGTCAAGCGTCGTAATGAGAAGTAAGGAGGCAAAGGAACAATGAGCAGAAGCATTAAAAAAGGCCCGTTTGTTGCCCCTGAGCTCATCAAGCGAGTCGAAGAAATGAACAAGACCGGCGAGAAGAAGGTCCTCAAGACCTGGAGCCGCAGCTCCACGATCTTCCCCTCCTTCGTCGGCCACACCATCGCGGTCTATGACGGCCGCAAGCACGTTCCCGTTTATGTCCAGGAAGATATGGTCGGTCACAAGCTCGGCGAGTTTGCTCCCACCCGTACCTTCCGCGGCCATGCCAAGAAAGCGTAAGAAGGAGGATGCAGAATATGGAAGCTAAAGCTTATCTGAGATATGTCCGCATCTCTCCGCGCAAGGTCCAGATCGTCTGCGATCTGATCCGCGGCAAGGATGTCGGCACGGCCATGGCGATTCTGATGCAGACCCCCAAGGCTGCGTCCGAACCCCTCATCAAGCTGCTCAAGAGCGCTGTCGCCAACGCTGAGAACAACTTCAGCATGGATACCGGCAAGCTCTACGTCAGCGAAGTCTACGCCACCGGCGGCCCGATCCTCAAGCGTATGATCCCCGCCAGCAAGGGCCGCGGCTATCGCATCAACAAGCGTACCTCTCACGTCACGCTCGCCGTGGCGGAGAAAGAATAAAGGGAGGAGACAGTTTTATGGGACAGAAAGTTAATCCCCACGGCATGCGCGTTGGCGTCATCAAAGACTGGGACTCCCGTTGGTATGCCAAGGACGAGAAGGTCGGCGACCTGATCGTTGAAGATTACAACATCCGCAAGTTCCTCAAGAAGACCCTGTACGGCGCGGGCGTGCCCAAGATCGAGATCGAGCGCTCCAACGACGTCGTCACCCTGTTCGTGCACTGCGCGCGTCCGGGTATGGTCATCGGCAAGGACGGCGCTGAGGTCGAGAAGGTCCGCGCCGCGGTCGAAGCCATGATCGGCAAGAAGGTCAAGCTCAACATCGTTGAGGTCCGCTCTCCCGACATGGACGCTCAGCTCGTCGCTGAGAACATCGCCCAGCAGCTTGAGAAGCGTATTTCTCACCGCCGCGCGATGAAGAACGCCATGGGCCGCGCCATGCGCGCCGGCGCCAAGGGCATCAAGTGCTGCTGCACCGGTCGTCTCGGCGGCCGCGAGATCGCGGGCGTTGAGCACTATCACGAGGGCACCATTCCCCTGCAGACCATCCGTGCCGACATCGACTACGGCTTCGCTGAGGCTGCCACCACCTTCGGCCGCATCGGCGTCAAGGTCTGGATCTACAAGGGCGAGGTCCTCACCCAGACCCTGCGCACCACTCCCCGCACGCTGGACACCACCAAGCCTTACGAGGAGCGCCGCGAGCGTCGTCCCCGTCGTGACGGCGACCGTCGTCCCCGTCGTGACGGCCAGGGCTTCCAGCGCCGCGACGGCCAGAACGGCTTCAACCGCAATGGCGGCCGTCCCCAGGGCGATCGTCCCCAGGGCGGCTTCCGCAAGCCCGCAGAGAATAAGGAAGGAGGGGCTCACTAATGCTTCTGCCGAAGAGAGTAAAGTATCGTCGCGTGCAGCGCGGCCGTATGACCGGTAAGGCCATGCGCGGCAACACCGTCACCTACGGTGAATTCGGTCTTGTCGCCACTGAGTCCGCCTGGATCACCAGCAATCAGATCGAGGCCGCCCGTATCGCCATGACCCGTTACACCAAGCGTGGCGGTCAGGTCTGGATCAAGATCTTCCCCGATAAGCCCGTCACTCAGAAGCCGGCTGAGACCCGTATGGGTTCCGGTAAGGGCTCCCCTGAGTATTGGGTTGCCGTTGTTAAGCCCGGCCGTGTCATGTTTGAGATCGCCGGCGTCCCCGAAGATGTCGCCCGCGAGGCGCTCCGTCTGGCCAGCCACAAGCTGCCCATCAAGACGAAGGTCGTCGCCCGCGAGGACACCGAGACCCAGGAAGTAGGTGAATGAAGATGAAGGCAAGTGAAGTTCGTGCAATGAGCGTCGCTCAGCTCAATGAGAAGCTCGACGCCCTGAAGAAGGATCTGTTTTTCCTGCGTATGCAGCACGCGACCAATCAGCTTGACAATCCTCAGAAGCTCGTTGAGACCAAGCGTGATATTGCCCGAGTCAAAACCATGATCCGTGAAAAGGAGGAGAAGTAACATGGAAGAGAAGAGAATTTCCTCCCGTAAGGTCCGCGTGGGCAAGGTCGTCTCCGACAAGATGGATAAGACCGTCGTCGTCGCCATCGCCGACCGCGTCGCTCACCCTCTGTACAAGAAGATCGTCGGCCGCACCTATAAGCTCAAGGCCCACGATGAGAACAACGAATGCGGTATCGGCGATACCGTTAAGGTGATGGAGACCCGCCCCCTGTCCAAGGACAAGCGCTGGCGCGTGGTCGAGATCGTCGAAAAGGCTAAGTAAGGAGGTACCGGAAGTATGATTCAGCAAGAGAGTTTCCTCAAGGTTGCCGATAATACCGGTGCCAAGGAAATCAAGTGCATCCGTGTGCTCGGCGGCTCCAGCCGTAAGTACGGCAACATCGGCGACGTGATCGTTGCCTCTGTCCGTAAGGCTACCCCCGGCGGCACGGTCAAGAAGGGCGAGGTCGTCAAGGCCGTTATCGTCCGCAGCGCCAAGGGCGTCCGCCGCAACGACGGCACCTATGTCCGCTTTGACGAGAACGCTGCCGTCCTCATCAAGGACGACAAGAATCCCCGCGGCACCCGTATCTTTGGGCCCGTCGCCCGTGAGCTGCGCGACAAGGATTACATGAAGATCCTGTCCCTCGCTCCCGAAGTTGTGTAAGGAGGGCTTGAAGAAATGGCTATGAATGTGAAAAAGGGCGATACCGTTATCGTCCTGTCCGGCAAGGACAAGGGCAAGCAGGGCAAGGTGCTTGGCACCGTTCCCAGCGAAGCCAAGGTCGTGGTCGAGGGCATCAACAAGGTGACCTGCCACATCAAGCCCCGCAAGCAGGGCGAGACCGGCGGCATCGTGGAGCGCGAAGCGGCTCTGTATGCCTCCAAGGTCCAGGTGGTCTGCCCCAAGTGCGGCAAGGGCACCCGCGTCGCCCACAAGGTCGAGGGCGGCAAGAAGACCCGCGTCTGCAAGAAGTGCGGCGCTGAGCTGTAAGAAAGGAGAGTCGTAACACTATGGCAAGACTGAAAGACAAGTACGTTGCGGAAGTGGCGCCCGCTCTCTTTAAGAAGTTCGGCTACACCTCCACTATGCAGGTCCCCAAGATCGAGAAGGTCGTCGTCAACGTCGGCTGCGGCGAGGCTCGCGAGAACGCGAAGGTCCTCGAGGCCGTCGTCCGTGACCTCTCCACCATCACCGGCCAGAAGGCCATCATCACCAACGCCAAGAAGTCCGTTGCGAACTTCAAGCTGCGTGAAGGTATGCCCGTCGGCGCGAAGGTCACCCTCCGCGGCGATAAGATGTGGGAGTTCCTCGATCGTCTCTTTAACGTGGCGCTTCCCCGTGTCCGCGACTTCCGCGGCATCAGCGCGAACGCCTTCGACGGCCGCGGCAACTATGCCCTCGGCATCAAGGAGCAGCTGATCTTCCCCGAGATCGAGTACGACAAGATCGACAAGATCCGCGGCATGGACATCGTCATCTGCACCACCGCGCAGACCGACGAAGAGGCCCGCGAGCTGCTGACCCTGGTCGGCGCTCCCTTTGAACGCTAAGTAGGAGGATATGTGAAATGGCTAAGAAATCTATGATTCTCAAGCAGCAGGCTCCTGCTAAGTTCTCCACCCGCAAGTACAACCGCTGCAAGATCTGCGGCCGTCCCCACGCCTATCTGCGTGACTACGGCGTCTGCCGTATCTGCTTCCGCGAGCTGGCGTACAAGGGCGAGATCCCCGGCGTCCGCAAAGCCTCTTTCTAAGTCTTTTTCCGCCATACTTCGTTGAAGCTCCTTGCTGTACACAAAGTACAGCGGCGTCGCTTCGCCTCGTCTGACGAAAAAATCTCAGGAAGAACCGTTTAGGAGAGCCTGCTCTCCGCCCCAACTCTTAACCACGAGCGTTGTGATATGGACGCTCTGGCGATAAGGATCGCGAAAGGTCACTGTCAATTACGCGTGGTCACACGCGTGTGGGCACGCTCCAAATTGGCAGTGATACCTCGTGACCGAAACGGGGGAAACTCCGTAACTCTAAATTAGGAGGATTTACACTATGCATATCACCGATCCCATTGCGGATATGCTCACCCGTATCCGCAACGCCAACAGTGCCCGTCACGACACCGTTGACGTTCCCGCCTCCAACATGAAGAAGAGCATTGCTCAGATCCTGCTGGATGAGGGCTATATCAAGAGCTATCAGATCGTTGACGATGGTACTCAGGGCGTCATTCACATCACCCTGAAGTACAACGGCAAGGACAAGGTCATCACCGGTCTCCGCCGCGTCAGCAAGCCCGGCCTGCGTGTTTACGTCGGCGCGGACGAGCTGCCCCGCGTTCTCCGCGGCCTCGGCATTGCCATCGTCTCCACCTCTAAGGGCGTTATGACCGACAAGGCTGCTCGCGCGGCTCACGTCGGCGGCGAAGTCCTTGCGTTCGTGTGGTAAGGAGGGTATTGAACAATGAGTCGAATTGGTAGAATGCCCGTGCACATTCCCGCCGGTGTTGAAGTCACCATCGGCGAGGGCAACCTTGTCACCGTCAAGGGCCCCAAGGGTTCCCTGACCCAGCAGCTTTATCCCACGATGACTCTCACCCAGGAAGCCGGCGTCGTTCACGTCGCGCGTCCCAACGATGAGAAGCAAAACCGCGCTCTCCACGGCCTGACCCGCGCGCTGCTCCACAATATGGTGGTCGGCGTCAGCGAGGGCTACAAGAAGGAGCTCGAGATCAACGGTGTCGGTTACCGTGCCGCCAAGGAGGGCAGCAAGCTCATCCTGACCATCGGTTACTCCCACCCCGTTGAGGTGCCCGAGATCGAGGGCATCACCATCGAGGTCCCCGCGCAGAACAAGATCGTCATTCACGGCTGCGACAAGCAGAAGGTCGGTCAGTTCGCCGCGGAGGTCCGCGAGAAGCGTCCTCCCGAGCCGTACAAGGGCAAGGGCATCAAGTATGCGGATGAAGTCATTCGCCGCAAGGTCGGTAAGACCGGCGCCAAGAAGTAAGGAGGTGTGCCGATATGATTAAAAGACCCGATACTAACGCGCAGCGCATTAAGCGCCACAAGAGAGTGCGTGCGAAGATCTCCGGCACTCCCGAGCGTCCCCGTCTGAACGTGTTCCGCAGCGAGAAGAACATCTATGCCCAGATCATCGACGATGTCGCGGGCAACACTCTCGTCGCGGCATCCTCTCTGGACAAAGAGATCGAAGGCAACGGCGGCAACAAGGCTGCTGCCCGCGCCGTTGGCAAGCTGGTCGCTGAGCGCGCCAAGGCCAAGGGCATCGACGTGGTCGTGTTCGACCGCGGCGGTTACCTGTACCATGGTCGTGTTGCTGAGCTGGCCGAAGGCGCCCGTGAGGGCGGTCTGGAATTCTAAGAAGGAGGAACAACGAAATGCCCAGATTTGAACGTGAACCGAGCGAATACATGGAAAAGCTCGTTGCCCTCAACCGTGTTTCCAAGACCGTTAAGGGCGGCCGTGTCATGAAGTTCTCCGCGCTGATGGTCGTCGGCGACGGAAAAGGCAAGGTCGGTTACGGCCTTGGCAAAGCTGCTGAAGTTCCCGAAGCGATCCGCAAGGGTCTGGAGGCTGCCAAGAAGAACATGGTCACCGTGACCCTGTCCGGCACCACCATTCCTCACGAGACCATCGGTGAGTTCGGCGCGGGCCGCGTGCTCATGAAGCCCGCCGCCCCCGGTACCGGCGTCATCGCCGGCGGCGCTGTGCGTGCCGTCGTCGAGGCTGCGGGTATCAAGGATATTCGTACCAAGTGCCTGCGCTCCAACAACGCCAATAACGTTGTCGGCGCCGCTTTCGAGGGCCTGAAGGCTATGCGTAGCCCCGAGCAGGTCGCCAAGATCCGCGGCAAGAGCGTGGAAGAAATCGTGGGATAAGGAGGCAGTAAACATGGCTAATCTGAACGTCAAGCTCGTCAAGAGCCTCAATGGCAGACTGGAAAAGCACATCGCCACTGCCAACTCCCTCGGCCTGCGCAAGATCGGCGACGCCACCGTGCAGCCCGATAACGATCAGACCCGCGGCAAGATCGCCCAGATCGGGTACCTGCTGCAGGTCACCGAAGAAAAGTAAGGAGGAGCTGTCTAATGAAGTTACATGAACTGTCTCCTGCCGCCGGCTCCACCAAAGAGGCTTACCGCAAGGGTCGCGGTGCCGGTTCCGGCAACGGCAAGACCGGCGGCCGCGGTCACAAGGGTCAGAAGGCCCGCAGCGGCGGCGGTGTCCGCATCGGTTTTGAAGGCGGCCAGATGCCTCTGGCGCGCCGTACCCCGAAGCGCGGCTTCAACAACATTTTTGCAAAGCCCTATGAGATCATCAACCTCAGCGCGCTCAACGTGTTCGAGGACGGTGAGACCGTCAACGCCGAGGCTCTGCTTGCCAAGGGTATCCTGAACAAGTGCGAGTACGGCTACAAGGTCCTTGGCAACGGCAAGGTCACGAAGAAGGTCAACGTGGAGGCTTCTGCTTTCTCCGCTTCTGCCAAGGAGGCTATCGAGGCAGCAGGCGGAAAGGCAGAGGTGATCTAAGTGATCCAGACGATCCGTAAAGCTTGGGGCATTCCCGAACTGCGTAAGAAGATCGTATTCACTCTGCTGATCCTGCTCATCTTCCGCGTCGGTAACGCGATCCCCACCCCCTATATCAACACGGAGCTGCTCGGTGCCTACATTGATTCCACCGGCGGCAGCCTCCTGAGTCTCTACAATGTGATGTCCGGCGGCGCCTTCGCGCAGGCTACGGTCTTCGCCCTCGGTGTGCAGCCCTACATCAACAGCTCGATCATCATCCAGCTGCTGACCATCGCCATCCCCGCCCTCGAGCGTCTCGCTCGTGAAGGCGGCGAGGCGGGCAAGAAGAAGATCGCCTCCATCACGCGCTACGCGACGGTCGCCATCGCTCTTCTCCAGGCCTTCGGCTACTACATGATCTGCAAGAACTACGGCATCCTCGAGCAGTCCGGCATTTGGCCGGCTCTGGTCATCATCGTGACCCTCGTCGCCGGTTCGTCCTTCGTCATGTGGCTCGGCGAGCAGGTCAACGAGTTCGGTATCGGCAACGGCATCTCCATGATCCTCTTCGCCGGTATCCTCGCCCGTATCCCCACCGCGTTCACCACCGGCCGCTACTTCGTTGCCCAGAAGGGCAGCATCGGCTACCTGTGGCTGGCGCTGGTGCTCCTCGGCATCCTTGCGATGATCGTCCTCATCGTCCACGTCAACGGCGCCGAGCGCCGTATCCCCGTGCAGTATGCGAAGCGTCAGGTCGGCCGCAAGATGTACGGCGGCCAGGCATCCACCCTTCCCATGAAGGTCAATATGTCCGGCGTTCTGCCCATCATCTTCGCGCAGTCCATCGCTTCTCTGCCTGCCACGGTCTGGGCCTTTGTCGGCACCCCCGACAAGGATACCAGCCCCGTCGCTTACTCCATCTACAGCGCGATCGACACGAAGTCCGTTCTTTACCTGATCGTGTACTTCCTGATGATCATCGGCTTCAGCTACTTCTACGCTACCATTCAGTTCAACCCCGTTGAGATCTCCAACAACCTCAAGAAGAACGGCGGCTTCATCCCCGGCTTCCGTCCGGGCCAGCCCACCAGCCAGTTCATCGCGAAGGTGCTCAACAAGGTCACGCTGTTCGGTGCGATCTACCTCGGCATCGTGGCCATCGCGCCGCTGATCGTCGGCAAGGCTCTGGATAACTACAGCCTCGCTATCGCCGGCACCTCGGTCATCATCGTTGTCGGTGTTGCGCTGGAGACCGTTCAGGCTTTGGAGTCCCAGATGCTGATGCGTCAGTACAAGGGCTTCCTTGAGTAAGAAAGGCGAAAACATGAAACTGATTTTATTGGGCGCTCCCGGCGCGGGAAAGGGCACACAGGCCGCGATCCTCGCCGCCGAGCTCGGGATCCCGACGATCTCCACCGGAAACATTCTGCGCGCGGCCATCAAAAACGGCACGCCGACGGGAATAAAGGCCAAGACCTATATGGATGAAGGCCATCTGGTGCCCGATGAGGTCATCATCGGCATTATCACCGAGCGTCTTGCCGAATCCGATTGTGCGAAGGGCTACATCCTCGACGGTGTGCCCCGCACGATCGCGCAGGCGGAAGCGCTCGAGGCAGCCGGTATCCGGTTCGATCATGTCGTCTCGCTCGAGGTCTCCGACGAGACCATCGAGGAGCGCATGAGCGGACGCAGGGTGTGCGAGCACTGCGGCGCGAGCTACCATATCAAGGCGGTTCCGCCCAGGACCGAGGGCGTCTGCGACGTCTGCGGCGGCAAGCTCGTCACCCGTAAGGATGATGCACCGGAGACGGTGAAGAACCGTCTTGCGGTCTATCATAGGGAGACGGAACCGCTCAAGGACTTCTATAAGTCCCGCAGCGTTCTGTACCCGGTGGAGGATATGGGCTCGGTCGAGGCCACCTCCAAGGCGATCCTCGCCGTGCTGAAATGAGAGGTGTACAATGATCACTTTGAAATCGGCACACGAGATCGAATTGATGCGCCGAGCGGGAAAAATTACCGCGGCTGCCCGTGCGTTAGCAGGGGAAATGGTAAAGCCCGGCGTAACAACCCACGAAATTGACAAAGCAGTGTACAGGTTCATCAAATCGCAGGGAGCCGAGCCGTCGTTCCTCAATTACAGCGGCTATCCGGCCAGCGTCTGCGTCAGCGTGAACGATGAGATCATCCACGGCATCCCGGGTCCCCGGGTGCTCAAGGGGGGCGACATCGTGAGCGTGGATGTGGGCGCCTACATCGGCGGCTTCCACGGCGACTGCGCGGCCACTTACCCCTGCGGAAAAATTTCCGCCGAGGCCCAGCGGCTCATCGACGTCACACAGCAGAGCTTCTTCGAAGGCATCCGATTCGCCCGCGAGGGCCAGCGCCTTTCGGACATCTCTGCGGCGGTGCAGAAATACGTTGAGGACAATGGCTACAGCGTCGTGCGCGAGTATGTCGGTCACGGCATCGGCAGAAAGATGCACGAGAGCCCCGAGGTGCCGAACTTCGGCGCGCCGGGCCACGGTCCGAGACTGCTGCGCGGCATGACGATCGCAGTCGAGCCCATGGTGAACGCGGGTGGCGCGGCAGTCCGGGTCATGCCGGACGGTTGGACTGTCAAGACCCAAGACGGTTCGCTTGCCGCACACTACGAAAACACGATCCTCATCACCGACGGCGAAGCGGAGCTTCTGACGCTTCCCGAGATCTGAGGACGTGCGGATGGACATTGCGAAGAGCGACCTTGTTTTAGCGACGGCGGGCAGGGAGAAGGGCAGACTCTTCTTCGTTGTGGATGTTCAGAACGAATATCTTCTGCTCGCGGACGGCAAGTCCAGACGGCTCGAAGCTCCCAAGCGCAAGAAGTGCAGGCACGTTCAGCGCGCGGGAGCCGCGCCGGAGGAACTCGCCGCAAAGCTCAGAAGCAGCGAGATCATTACAAACAGTGAGCTTCGTAAAGCCCTCGCCGTCTATCGCGGCGAGCACGGTAATCAAGACCAGGAGGGATCAACACTTTGGCAAAATCCGACATGATCGAAGTGGAAGGCACTGTCGTTGAGGCGATGCCCAACACCACATTCCAAGTAGACATTGGAAATGGACACACGATATTGGCGCATATTTCCGGAAAGCTCAGAATGAATTTCATCAGGATCCTGCCAGGTGACAAGGTCACGGTGGAGATGTCTCCCTACGACCTGACCCGCGGTCGCATTACCTGGCGTACTAAGTAATGGAGGTTTATCGACATGAAAGTAAGACCGTCCGTGAAGCCCATGTGCGAGAAGTGCAAGATCATTCGTCGTAAAGGCCGTGTCATGGTCATTTGCGAGAATCCCAAGCACAAGCAGCGCCAGGGCTAAGACTTAATTGGAGGTTAAAGAGTATGGCACGTATTGCCGGTATTGACCTGCCCAAGGATAAGCGAATCGAAATCGGTTTGACTTACATCTACGGCATTGGCAGAAAGAGCGCTCAGGACATTCTGGCGCAGACAGGCATTAACCCCGACACCCGCGTCAAGGATCTGACCGACGCGGAAGAGGCCAAGCTGCGTGAGGCCATCGACCATGGCTATATGGTCGAGGGCGACCTGCGCCGCCAGACCGCGCTCGACATCAAGCGTCTGAGCGAGATCGGCTGCTATCGCGGCACCCGTCATCGCCGCGGCCTGCCCGTTCGCGGTCAGCGCAGCAAGACCAACGCACGCACCCGCAAGGGCCCCAAGAAGACCATTGCGAACAAGAAGAAGTAAGGAGGGAGAATAGAATATGGCTACTGCTAAGGCTAACGGCAAGAAGGTTATCCGCCGCCGTCGCGAAAAGAAGAACATTGAGCGTGGACAGGTCCACATTCGTTCTTCCTTCAACAACACCATGGTCACGGTGACCGACTCTCAGGGCAACGCCCTTTCCTGGGCTTCCTCCGGTGGTCTCGGTTTCCGCGGCAGCAAGAAGTCCACTCCCTTCGCCGCGCAGAGCGCTGCTGAGACGGCGGCTACCGCCGCTATGGAGCATGGTCTCAAGACCGTCGAGGTCTTTGTCAAGGGTCCCGGTCAGGGTCGTGAAGCGGCCATCCGCGCCCTGCAGGCTGTGGGTCTCGAGGTCACCATGATCAAGGACGTTACGCCGATTCCTCACAATGGCTGCCGTCCCCCGAAGCGCCGCCGCGTTTAATCGAAAGAGGAGGTAACAAGCAATATGGCTAAGAATATGCAGCCGATCGCCAAGCGCTGCAAGGCTTTAGGCATTTCTCCTGCCGTTATGGGTTATGCGAAGAAGACCACGAACCGCAACCCCGGCAGCCAGATGAAGAGAAAAAAGAGCGAGTATGGCATCCAGCTTGCTGAGAAGCAGAAGGTCAAGTTCATCTATGGTATCCTGGAAAAGCAGTTCCATGATTACTATGAGAAGGCCGCTGCGGCTCCCGGCAAGACCGGTGACAACCTGCTTATCACCGTCGAGCGCCGTCTGGACAACGTCGTCTATCGCATGGGCTTTGCGATGACCCGCCGTCAGGCCCGTCAGCTCGTCAGCCACGCCCACTTCACCGTCAACGGCAAGAAGGTCAACATTCCTTCCTACCTCGTCAAGGCCGGCGATGTGATCGAGGTCGCAGAGAGCAGCCGCTCCGCCGAGTGCTTCAAGCGCCTGCTGGGTCAGGACGCGCCCGTGTTCCTGCAGCCCGTGTGGATGGAGCGCGAGAAGAATGCTCTCAAGGGCACCATCACTCGTCTTCCCGCCCGCGAGGAGATCGACGTTCCTGTTGAGGAGCACCTCATCGTTGAGTTGTACTCCAAGTAATCGGAGGATACCCTCAATAATGATAGGAATTGCCGGCGGGGCGCAGCAATGCGCCACCGCAATGAGAAGATGAAGGAGGGTAACTGCATGATTGAAATTGAAAAGCCCCAGATCGAGTGTATCGAAGACTCCGCAAACAGCTCTTACGGCAAGTACGTTGTCGAGCCTTTGGAGCGTGGATACGGCATTACGCTGGGCAACGCCCTGCGCCGCATTATGCTCTCTTCGCTCCCCGGCACCGCAGCTACCGCCATCAAGATCGCCGGTGTGCAGCATGAGTTCTCCACCATCCCCGGCGTCAAGGAGGATGTGACGGAGATCGTCCTCAACGTCAAGAGCCTGATCACCAAGCTCCACAACGCGGAGGGCACCAAGACGGTCTTCATCGAGGCCACCGGTCCCTGCGAGGTCAAGGCCGGCGACATCAAGTGCGACAGCGAGGTCGAGGTCCTCAATCCCGACCTGCACATCGCAACGCTCGACGCCGGAGCGACGCTCAACATGGAGCTGACGCTCAGCCACGGCCGCGGCTATGTCCCCGCTGACCGCAACAAGCCGGCGCAGACCACGATCGGCCTCATTCCGGTCGATTCGATCTACACGCCTGTTTACAAGGTCAACTACACCGTGGAAAACACCCGCGTGGGCAACATGACCGACTTCGACAAGCTGACGCTCGAGGTCTGGACCGACGGCACCATCTCGTCCCGTGACGCGGTGTCCCTCGGTGCCAAGATCCTCTGCGATCACTTCGCTCTCTTCACCGACCTGTCCGACGCCATGGGCGGCAAGTCCACCGTCGTCGAGAAGGCTGAGACCCAGCGCGACAAGGTGCTGGAGCTGACCATCGAGGAGCTCGATCTCTCCGTGCGCAGCTTCAACTGCCTCAAGCGCGCCAACATCAACACCGTCGAGGACTTGATCTCCAAGACTGAGGACGATATGATGAAGGTCCGCAACCTGGGCCGCAAGAGCCTCGAAGAGGTCATCAACAAGCTGGCAATGATGGGTCTGTCCCTCGCCAGCGACGACAACAACTGACAGGGGTTGTCGCCTGCGGCAGCGCCGCAGGACGAAGACCCGCTAACTTATCCTGATAAGGAGGAAAACCAACATGCCCGGAACTCGTAAGCTCGGTAAGACTACCGATCAGCGTATGGCGATGCTCCGTCAGCAGGTCACCGACCTTCTGGACAACGGCAAGATGGAAACGACCGTCACCCGCGCCAAGGAGATCAAGCCCCTGGCTGAGAAGATGATCACCCTCGGCAAGAAGGGCGATCTGGCGGCTTATCGTCAGGCGATGGCTTTCATCACCCGCGAAGACGTCTGCAAGAAGACCTTCAAGGAGCTGGCCCCCGCCTATGCTGAGCGCAACGGCGGCTATACCCGCATCGTCCGCACCGGCGTTCGCCGCGGCGACGCTGCCGAGACGGCCATCATCGAGCTGGTCTAAGCATAACAGCGTAAGTAAAAAGTCCTTTTGTATGGCAGATCGCGAAGCCATACAAAAGGACTTTTTATGCTTCTCTGCCGCATGGTCGGAAACGCCCATTTTCCTTGCGGCGCAAAACGCCCTCTGTTGCACGCCGCAGTGCATCGGAGGGAAAAGAATGATCCGCGGCCCGTCCCGCAGGGATAAGCGCGCCGCCGGGCGCATAAGCTCCTCCGAGGGGGCGATGGAATGACAAGGAAAAAGCGGCGGGCGCTGCTGTGTATGCTCGCCGTACCGCTGCTGGCGCTTGCGCCGCGTTCGGAGGAAAGTCTGCCGGCCTCTGCCGCGGAGCCGGCGGCTGTGCCGGAGAAATATGTGGCGCTGACCTTCGACGACGGCCCATGGCCCGAGACCACCGAGCAGCTGCTCGACGGCCTCGCGGAGCGGGGCGCCAAGGCGACCTTCTTCCTGATCGGCGAGCAAATCGCCGGGCATGAGGACACCGTGCGCCGCATGGCGGACGAGGGGCATCAGGTCGGCAGCCACACCTTTACGCACATGGATCTCAGCCGCGGCGACCCCGCCGAGCGCCTGCGCGAGATCGCTGCGACCGACGAGACGCTGCGCGCGCTTCTTGGCGACGGAGTCTATTGGCTCCGTCCGCCGTGGGGCTTTCTCGCCCCGCAGACCGCCGCAGCAGTCGAGGTGCCGATGGTCTACTGGTCGCTGGATACGGAGGACTGGCGCAGGCTGGACGCCGACGCCGTGGCGCAGGACATCATCGACCATGCCCGCGACGGCGACATCATTCTCCTGCACGACCCTTACACCACAAGCGTCGAGGCGGCGCTGCGCGCCATCGACGCCCTGACCCCGCAGGGCTACCGCTTTGTCACCTTAGAGGAGCTCTTTCGGCAAAAGGGCGTCGAGCCGGAGCCGGGAAAGCTCTACATCCGTCCCGACGAGCTCAAGCGGATCGCGTGAGACAGAGAAAAAGAGCTGCCGAAGCGAGGCTTCGGCAGCTCTTTTCGATTACAGTTTGTCGAATATGCGCGATAAATTACAGCATGTTGAGAACGAGCGTCAGGACGATGAACGCAGCGCCGACCCACTTGGTCGCGCGGGCGAGCTTGGCGTCCATGCTCTTGGCCTTGTTCTTCGCCATAAAGGAATCGGCCACGCCGCCGATGGCGCCGCTCAGGCCGGCGGACTTGCCGCTCTGGAAGAGCACGATGCCGATGACGATCAGACCGCAGATGAGCTGAAGAATGGTGATAAACAGTTCCATAACAGGAGACCTCCAATCAGTTGATAAACGCAGAACGCGCTGTATTCACAGGATGTAATCATACCACAGTCCTGGATAAAAAGCAAGCGGAAATTAGCAGTTTTTCACCCAAAACGCAGCGAATGTGCAAAGCCCCAAGGGACCTTGCACATTCGCAGTAAGCTCCGGCGGGAAGGAAGATCGGGATGGGGGTGGCCGGAGTTTCCTCGGTAGCGGGTAAATATGAATTTATATTCGCGAATCAAAATGATGACATAGTATAAGAGGATATTCATGCAAAGTCAATCGGTTTGATATTCAAAATTCACGCACAATAATTAAATTTTCTTATGCAAAATGACAAGAATCCGTTGCAGATGCAAAAGAGCCTTGCAATCCAAAAAGAAAAGAGATAAAATACGAAAAAATTGAGTAAATACCGAATGAAAATACGCAAAACGGCTGTATACGCCGAATGAAATCTCAAAAGTACAAGGGCACATCTCGGCTCGTTCGCGAGATGTGCGGGAAGTGAGGATAGGATATGAATACGACCTACGGAGTGCTCAACAACTCAAGCCTGATCATTGATACCGACAAGCTGCGCGAAAACGTGCGCACGATCCTGCGCTCGCTCCCGGCGGGGACAAAGCTCATCCCCGTCGTCAAGGACGACGCCTACGGAATGGGAATGGTCGGCGTCGCGCGGACGCTCAGCGCCTTTCCGGAGATCGGCTGCTTTGCCGTCGCCAACGTCTCCGAGGGCGTGACACTGCGCCGTGAGGGCATCCGTCAGGACATCCTGATCATGGGCAGCACGCTGCCGTTCCAGTATGCGCCTGCGGTCGAATGTGACCTGACCGTGACCGTCTCGCGCCTCGGCATGGTGCCGGAGCTTGCGGAGGTCTGCAAGGCGCAGAGCAAGCCGCTGAACGTGCAGATCAAGCTGGAGACCGGTATGCACCGCATCGGCGTGGAGCCGGGCGAGGAGCTCGCCGCGCTGATCGGGGAGCTCAAGGCGGCGCAGGAGTGGGTCCATGTCACCGGCGCGTTCTCTCATTTCGCGTGGCCCGGCAACGCCGAGGTCTGCGAGGCGCAGTATAAGAAGCTGCTTGCTGGCGCGGAGCAGCTCAAGGCGGCGGGTATTCCGGTCCCGATGTGCCACATCAGTGCCTCGGAGAGCTCCGAGCTCTTCCCGCAGTACGCGCTCGACGCCGTGCGCATTGGCCGCCGGCTCTATATGGACCATCCGAAAAAGCCGCTCGGCAACATTCAGGAGGTCGTCTCCTGGCGCAGTTACCTCACCAACGTCAAGCAGCGCCACGCGGGCGACTCGCTCGCCTACTTCGGCAAGTACGTTCTGGATAAGGATACCGTCGTGGCGACCGTCGGCGTCGGCTACGGCGACGGCCTGAACGAAAAGCTCGTGGCGTGCCACGCGCCGGTGCTCGTGGGCGGCAAGCGCTGCCCGCTGCTGGCGTGCTGCATGGACCAGTGCTTCGTGGATGTCACCGGTGTAGAGGATGCCAAGGTCGGCGACGAGATCACCTTCTTCGGCTATGACAGCGACGGTAATTTCCTCTCCTCACAGGAAACGGCGAACCTCATCGGCGACGACGAGGGCTGCGGCCTGACCTCCGCGCTGATGCACCGCGTCGCCCGCGTATTCCACTGATTTCCGCGCGGCGTGTGCCGCATGTGCCAGTGAACGGTTATTTTTGCATACATCGTTGCATAATTTTTGATATTACGGTATAATAGCCGCAGAACCACGCATGAAATAACATACGGTGGGGGTAGGCTATGAAGAGCAAGCGACAGGAGAAGATCCTTGAACTGATCGCGCAGTACGCGATCGAAACGCAGGAGGAGCTGCTCGAGCGGCTTTCCGAGTGCGGCATCCCCAGCACGCAGGCGACCGTTTCCCGTGACATCAAGCAGCTGCACCTGTATAAAGAGCCGTGCGGCGGCGGACGCTACCGCTACGCCTCCTCGGCGCGTTCGACGGGCTGCGACTTTAACGACCGGCTCCAGCGCATCCTGCGCGAGTGCAGCCTGAGTGTGGACTACGCGCAGAACCTTGTGGTCCTCAAGACGATGCCGGGGCTTGCCAGCGCGGCGGGCGCGGCCTTCGACGCGATGGACGATCTGCCCGCCATGATCGGCTGCGTCTGCGGCGACGACACGGTGCTCGTCGTCATGCGGGACGAAGCCTCGGCGCAGAGCTTCTGCGAGGAGCTGAGCGGACTGTGCAAGTAAAAAACGATCGGAAAAGGCAAGGCATTCGCCTTGCCTTTTCTCCTGCCCTGTGCTATAGTTTTCCGAGAATATCAGGAAGGCAGGTCACGCCATGAAAGCAGAAAGAGCCTATCCCCGCTTCACCATCACCGCCAAGGGGACCCGCTGGGTCGAGGGCGGTCACCCGTGGATCTACGCGCAGGAGATCGTCTCCGCGCCCGAGGGCGTGGAAAACGGCGCGCTCGTGGACGCGGTGAGCGAGAAAGGGAAATACCTTGGCAGCGGCTTTTTCTCCCGCGAGAGCAAGATCCGCATCCGCCTGCTCTCCCGCAACGCGAACGACCGCTTCGACGCGGACTTCTGGCGCCGCCGCATCCGCTACGCCTGGGACTACCGCAAGACGGTCATGGGCGCGGACGTTTCCTGCTGCCGCGTCATCTTCGGCGAGGCGGACGGCTTCCCCGGCCTGACGGTGGACCGCTTTGAAAACCTGCTCGTCACGCAGACCCTCTCCGTCGGCATGGAGCGCATCAAGGAGATGCTGTTCCCGCTGCTCGTCGAGGTTCTCGCCGAGGACGGCGTTGTGATCGACGGCGTTTTCGAGCGCAACGACGCGGCCATCCGCGCCCTTGAGGGCATGGAGCAGGGGAAGGGCTGGTTCCCGCTCGAGGGCAGGGACGTGCCCGCGAGCGCCGTGACGGAGATCTGCGAGAACGGCGTCTATTACCGCGTGGACGTGGAGAACGGCCAGAAGACCGGCTTCTTCCTCGACCAGAAGTATAACCGCCTCGCGGTCGCGCGCCTTGCCCGCGGCCGCCGCGTGCTCGACTGCTTCACCCATACCGGCTCCTTTGCGCTCAACGCCGCGCGGGGCGGCGCGGAGCACGTCACCGCCGTGGACATCTCGCAGAGCGCCATCGACATGGCCCGCGCGAACGCCGTGCGCAACGGGCTGGAGGGCCGCATGGACTTCCTGACCGCAGACGTGTTCGACCTTCTCACCGAGCTGGAGAAAAAGGGCGGCAAGCCGTATGACTTTATCATCCTCGACCCGCCGGCCTTCACCAAGTCGCGCAAAACGGTGAAAAGCGCCGAGCGCGGCTATAAGGACATCAACCTCCGCGCCCTGCGGCTGCTGCCGCGCGGCGGCTACTTCGCCACCGCCTCGTGCAGCCACTTCATGCCGAGCGAGCTGTTTGAAAAAATGCTGCGCTCCGCCGCGCTGGACGCGGGCGTGGAGCTGCGCCAGATCGAGGCCCGTCAGCAATCCCCCGACCATCCGATCCTCTGGAACGTGCCGGAGACGGACTACCTCAAATTCTACCTCTTTCAGGTGGTGTAAAGGAGAAGCGCCATGTACCATTGCTTTCGCCTGCATCGCGGCGACGATCTGTATGAGAGCATCCAACGCTATGCCGACGCGCATCATATCGCCGCGGGCGTCGTGCTCTCTGCCGTCGGCTGCGTCTACCGCTGGGAGCTGCGCGACGCGAGCGGCGTCGATGTGCAGAGCGGCACGGAGGACGTGGAGATCGTCTCGCTCATGGGCACGGTCAGCGAGCACGGCAGCCACCTGCACGCGAGCCTTGCCCGCCGCGACTTGAGCGTGTTCGGCGGACATCTGCGCCCCGGCTGCCTTGTGAACACCACGGCGGAGATCGTCCTCGCCGAGCTGCCGGACACCGTCTTTACCCGCGAGCGCGACGAGGCGACCGGCTACGAGGAGCTGGCGATCCGGAAAATTGATAGACAATTCTAATTGATCTGCATCTTCGATAGAAAACTTAAATACATCGCCAAATCCGGGCGCAAAAAAGAGAAAAATTTGGCAAATTTGAACAATTCCCGAAAAAGAGAAAGAAAACGGCTGCTTTGCGGCCGTTTTCTCCTCTCTCCGTTCAGAGCGCGTTAAAATCCCTGTTGACAAGCGGCGAAAAGGCGGGTATCCTGTCCTTAGTTCGTAGAATCCCCTTGAATCCGCAGGGAGACTGGGGGGTGGAGATGGCTCTGGAAAATCTCAGCAATGAGTGCCGAAGGTGTAAGGCCCCGCGCGGGTTGAATCTCTCAGGCAAAGAAGACAGGGCAGGAAACCGTTATGCGGTTTTGCTGCGCTGTTTTTTCATGGATGGGAATTTGGATCAGGGCTGTCGATTTCTTCGACGGCCCTGTTTTTTGCTTTGTCTGCAAAGCGAGAGGAGGAAGAAAAGCGGGGCACAATATTTTTAGGAGGAAATTTCCCATGACTGAAGCACTTCTCCCCATTGTGCAGAAGATCAACGGCTACCTGTCCGACTACATTCTGGTCGCGCTGCTCATCGCCGTTGGTCTGTGGTACTCCATCAAGACCCGCTTCGTGCAGGTCCGTCACTTCAAGGAGGGCTGGAACAGCGTGTTCGGCAGCCTCAGTCTCCGCGGCGGAAAGCAGGAGAGCGGTATGAGCTCCTTCCAGGCGCTCGCCACCGCCATTGCGGCGCAGGTCGGCACCGGCAATATCGTCGGTGCGTCCGGCGCGATCCTCACCGGCGGCCCCGGCGCCATCTTCTGGATGTGGGTCATCGCCTTCCTCGGCATGGCGACCATCTACGCGGAAGCCACGCTCGCGCAGGAAACGCGCACCGTGGATAAGGACGGCAACGTTCTCGGCGGCCCTGTTTACTATATCACCACCGCCTTCAAGGGCGGCTTCGGCAAGTTCCTCGCGGGCTTCTTCGCCGTCGCCATCATTCTGGCGCTCGGCTTCTTCGGCTGCATGGTGCAGTCCAACTCCATCGGCGAGACCTTCTCCAACGCCTTCAACGTGCCGACGTGGATTATCGGCGTGGTGCTCGTCGCCATCTGCGGCTTCATCTTCCTCGGCGGCGTGCAGCGCCTCGCCTCCGTGACCGAGAAGATCGTGCCCATCATGGCGGCTGTTTTCCTGGCCGGCGGACTGATCGTCCTCATCGCCCGCATCAAGTACGTCCCCGCGACCTTCGGCATGATCTTCCGGTATGCCTTTGCTCCGCAGGCCATCATCGGCGGCGGCTTCGGCGCGGCGCTGAAGATCGCACTCTCCCAGGGCGCGAAGCGCGGCCTGTTCTCCAATGAGGCCGGTATGGGCTCCACGCCTCACGCCCACGCGCAGGCCAACGTCAAGAATCCCCACCAGCAGGGCGTCGTCGCCATGATCGGCGTGTTCATCGACACCTTCGTGGTCCTCACCCTCAACGCCCTCGTCATCATCTCCACCCTCTACACCGAGGGCGGCCCGCTCCACGGCTGCGGCGCGGCGGCGGCGCAGGACGTGCTCAAGAAGACCAACCTGGCCCAGACCGCCTTCGGCGTCGTCTTCGGCGAGAGCGCGGGCGCGATGTTCGTCGCGGTCTGCCTGTTCTTCTTCGCCTTCTCCACCATCCTCGGCTGGAACCTCTTCGGCAAGATCAACATGGCTTATCTCTTCGGTCAGAGGTCCACGGTCGTCTACACCGTCATCGCGCTGGTGTTCATCTTCCTCGGCACGCTGACCTCCAGCGACCTCGTGTGGGAGCTGAGCGATATGTTCAATAACCTCATGGTCATCCCCAACGCCATCGCCCTCTTTGCCCTGACGGGACTGGTCGTCAAGCACGTGAACGGCACGCCCGAGGCGGACCGCTGGGAGTAATTCCTCCCGAAAACAGCAGATAAAAAATCGCTTCCCGATCAGGGAAGCGATTTTTTACGTTATTTCACCACGCCGAACCGATAGAGATGATCGCGCCATTGCACATAGTAGGGCGCGCGGACGTGAACGCCGTCGCCGGAGTAGTCGGCGCGCAGCGCGCCGTTCTCGTCGTCGAAGAGCGGATTGAGGTCGAGGTAGAAGATCGTTTTGCCGTCCGCCAGCTGCGCGATGGCCGCATTGCGCTCGTTGATGACCTCGTTTTTGAAGTAGGAGCTATCCGACTTTTTCTGCGTGGTGTGGAAGATGGACTGGATGAAAATGACCGCGTCGGGCTGCTTTTCGCGCACGAGATCGAGCAGCGATTTGTACTGGGCCGCCCAGTCCGCGGCGGTGTAAGCGCCGATCTCATTGATGCCGAGAAGGATATAGACCTTGCCGAACTGCCTCGTGCCGAGCGCCTCGGCGAGCGTGACCTTTTTGCCGTCCAGCTCGATGAAGCTCTTTTCCACGGCGTCCTTTACCGTCAGACCGTTCTTGGTGAAGTAGGTCGCGTTGCCCAGCCCCGCGTAGTCGTGGAAGCCGTCGGTGTGCGAGTCGCCGAGAAAGAGCGCGTCGTCAAAATAGCTCGCGTCCACCGTGGTAAATTGGCTGACCGGCTCCTCCGGCTCGTCGGGGATCACCGGATCGACCACCTCGGGCGGCTGGGGCAGGAGATCGGGCACGGGGCTCGGGATCGGCTCGGACACGCCGGGGATCGTCCACGGAAAGACGCCGCTCTCGGCGGCATCAAAAAAAGCGGCGATGGCGGGCGTATTCTCGCCCAGCGCGTCGAGATACTGCTCGTAAGCGCCGGTGGGGTCGAGCGCGGTGAAGGAATTGAGCGCCGCGGCGCTCACCGCGCACAGCCACAGCAGGGGAGAAAAGTGGGACATGGAAAGACCTCCTTCAGAAAAATTCAGAAGCGGGCGTAGAGGAACGGGTTGCCCGTGCCGGTTGCGATGAGATAGAGACACAGCCAGAACACCGCGAACAGCGGCAGCCAGACGAGCGGCGTCGCGCGGTATTTTTCATAGAAGCGGCGCGGCCACGGCGTGGCGAGGAGAATGCCGAGAGCAAAGAGCCACCAGTAGCTTTTGAGCTGGCGCAGGAGATCGCCGGCAAACACGCTCTCGCCGCTGCTGAGGAAGGGATAGAGACGGGAGAAGTAGTCCCCCAGCTCGCCGAGATCAGAGATGCGGAATACCACCCACGTCTGCGGAATAAGAAAGAGAAAATAGAGACGCGAGAGGAAGCGGTGACGCTCTAAAAAGCCGCCGATGCAGAACTTTTCCAGCGCGATGAACACAAAGAGCACAAGGCCCCACAGAACGAAATTCCACGCCGCGCCGTGCCAAAGACCCGTGAGCGTCCATACAACGAACAGGCTCAGAAAAAGTCGGCGCTTGCCGTTCCGGCTGCCGCCGAGCGGGATATAGAGGTAGTCGCGGAACCAGATGCCGAGCGTGATGTGCCAGCGCCGCCAGAATTCGGAGATGGAGCGTGAGCAGTAGGGCAGGTCGAAGTTGCGCGGGATCACAAAGCCGAGCATACGGGCAAGCCCCATCGCCATGAGCGAGTAGCCCGCGAAGTCGTAGTAAAGCTGCAGGCTGTAGCCCACCGCGCCGAACCACGCCAGCGGCGCGGAAAGATAGGCGAAGCCGATACGTTCGAGCGCCGTCCACAGCGAGGCGAGCTGGTCGGCAAGAATGACCTTACACCCGAGCCCCACGACAAAAAGCGAAAAGCCGCTCTCGACTGCCGCGCGGGAGAAGGGACGCTTCGTGTGCAGCTCCGCGCTCACATCGCGCAGGCGCAGGATGGGGCCCATGACGAGCTGGGGGAACATCGCCTGAAAGGCGGTATAGTCCAAAAGGCTGCGCTCGGCCTCGGCGTCGCCGCGGTAGACGTCCGCGACGTAGGCGATGCTCTGAAATACATAGAAGCTCACGCCGAGCGGCAGGGCGACGCGGAAAAAGGAAAAGTCGGTATTCGTCAGTCTGCCCAGATTTTCCAGAAACCAACCCATGTACTTGAAATAGAAAAGACTGCCCACATCGCACGCGAGCGCGAGGATGAGCCAGGCGCGCCGCTCATCGCCGTGCGCGTCCTCGATCAGCCGCCCTGCGGCAAAGTTGACAAGAATGAGCGCGACCAGCACGAGAAGCGCGCCCGTACCAGCGCCGAGCCAATAGAAGAGCAGGCTCCCCAGTGCGAGCACAGCGTTGCGGAAGCGGGCAGGGACAATATAGTATACCGCCAGAAAGGCGGGCAGAAAATAAAAGAGAAACGGTAAGGTCGAAAAGCTCACGGTGGATGCTCCTACAGTAAAATGAAAAAGGAAGAGTGGTTTACAAACGGCGGAATGCGTGCTACAATATCCGCGCCGCAAGCCGCTGCAATACCTTATTGTAGGTGCTTCGGTGCCGTTCGTCAACAACAAAACGGTTACAAATTTCAGGAAATGAGCAGGAGGCGGGCGAGTCGGTGAGTAAGGAAAAAATTTTTGCGCTGCTCAGCGCGCAGGCGGGAGACTTTGTCTCCGGCGAGGACATCTCCGCGCAGCTCGGCATCTCCCGCGCGGCGGTGTGGAAGGCGGTCGGCGCCCTGCGGCGCGACGGCTACACCATCGAGGCGCAGACGGGGCTGGGCTACCGGCTGGCGGATTCGCCGGACGTGCTCAGCGAGCGCGAGCTGCGCCGCCGCCTCGGCGAGACGAAAATAGTCGGGCGCACACTTGAGTGCTTTGAGAGCGTGGATTCCACCAACAGCTTCTTAAAGCGTGCCGCCGCGGAGGGCGCGCCGGACGGCGCGGTGGCGGTGGCCGACGAGCAGACTGCGGGGCGCGGACGGCGCGGCCGCAGCTTTTCCAGCGGCCCGGGGCGCGGCGTGTATCTCTCGGCGCTGCTGCGCCCGCAGCTCGCGCCGGAGAAGATACTGCCGCTCACGGCGCTCGGCGCGGTGGCGGCCTGCGATGCGGTGGAGCGCACCTGCGGCGTGCGGCCGCAGATCAAGTGGACGAACGATCTTGTCCTGAACGGCAAGAAGCTCAGCGGCACGCTCACCGAGCTGTCGCTTGAGGGTGAGAGCGGCGCGCTGCAATACGCCGTCATCGGCATCGGCGTCAACTGCAACAATGCGTCGGAGGACTTCCCGCCGGAGCTCCGCGATGTGGCGACCTCGCTCTATCTGGAGACAGGAAAGCGCGTGCAGCGCGCGGCGCTGGCCGCCGCGCTCATTGAGGAGTTTGACAAGCTCTACGCCGCGCTGCAAAGCGGCGACACGGCGTCCTACCTCACGGCCTACCGCCGCGACTGCCTGACGCTCGGACGCGAGGTGCAGCTTTTATGGCAGGATGTAAAGGAGAAGGTCACGGCGCTGGATGTGGACGAGCAGTTCGGTCTTGTCGTGCGGCATGAGGACGGCAGGGTCGAGACCATTCGCACGGGCGAGGTCTCCGTGCGCGGTCTATACGGCTATGTGGAATAAAAAAGGAGACGCTATGGCAAAGAGACTCTGGGAACTGTTTTATACCTTCGCCAAGGTCGGCGTGATGACCTTCGGCGGCGGCTACGCGATGCTGCCCATTTTGCAGCGCGAGGTCGTGGAGAATAAGGGATGGGCGACGGAGGAGGAGCTGGCGAACTGGTTCGCTATCGGTCAGTGTACCCCGGGCGTCATCGCGGTGAACACCGCGACCTTTGCGGGGCGCAAGGTGCTCGGCAATATCGGCGGCGTGGCGGCTACCCTCGGCGTCGTGTTTCCCTCGCTCATTATTATATCCCTCCTCGCCGGCGTTATCACGACCTTTGCTGAGGTCGCTTGGGTCAAAAACGCTTTTGCGGGCATTCGTGTGTGCGTGTGCGTGCTGATTTTCAACGCGGTGGTGAAGCTGTGGAAGAAGTCCGTCGTCGACAAAAAGACGCTGGCGCTCTATGCGGTCATCCTGCTCGCGTCGCTGCTCACCGACCTCTCACCGGTGATCTTCGTGCTGTTCGCGGCGGTCAGCGGCATTGTGCTGCAGGTCGCGCTCAAGAAAGGCGGCGAGGCGGAATGATGCTCTATTTACAGCTCTTCTGGGAATTTTTCAAGACCGGCCTTTTCGCCATCGGCGGCGGCATGGCCACACTTCCGTTCCTCTACGATATGGCGGATAAGACCGGCTGGTTCACCCGCGCGCAGCTCGCGGACATGATCGCCGTGTCCGAGTCCACCCCCGGCCCCATCGGCGTCAACATGGCGACCTACGTCGGCTTCCTGACCGGGGGCGTGCCCGGCGCGGTGACGGCGACCGTCGGCCTCATTGCGCCGAGCGTCATTGTGATCCTCATCGTCGCGGCTTTCCTGCAGGCGTTCCGCGACAGTAAGTACGTCGCGGGTGCGTTCTACGGCCTGCGTCCCGCGTCCACCGCGCTCATCACGGCGGCGGGACTTGTCGTCGTGCGCGAGACCTTCTGGCTCACCGGCGGCGTGCTCTTCTGGCAGGGGACCGTCCTTGCCGCCGTGCTGCTCGTGCTCACGCGCTGGGTCAGGCAGACGAAGAACTGGCACCCCATCGTGTTCATCGGACTCTCCGCCCTCGTGGGCGTGGTGTTCCGCTTTGCGGGCGCGTAAATGCAAAAAGAAAAAGCAGCCGGCCGGCTGCTTTTTTTGCTGTGTGCCTTGCTCAGTCCTCGCTCGCGATGTGGCTGGCGATGCGCTGCATGATCATGTCGAGCGCGACGAGGTTGTGCCCGCCCTCGAGCACGATGATGTCCGCGTACTTGCGGCTCGGCTCAACGTACTGCTCGTGCATGGGCTTGACGGTCGTGAGGTACTGCGTGATGACGCTCTCGAGCGTGCGGCCGCGGTCGCGGATGTCGCGCAGGGCGCGCACGTCGGCGTCGGTCTCGACGAAAATTTTAATGTCGAACATATCGCGCAGGGTCGGGTCCTGGAAAATGAGGATGCCCTCGACGATGATGACCTTGGTGGGGAAGACCTCAACGGTCTCGTCTGTGCGGTTGTGGTCCACATAGGAGTAGACGGGGCATTGAATGCTGCGGCCCGCCTTGAGCGCCTTGAGGTGCTCGACGAGCAGGCTCGTTTCAAAGGCGTCGGGATGGTCGTAGTTGACCTTGGAGCGCTCCTCGTAGGTCTTGCCGTCCTGCCGCTTATAGTAGCTGTCGTGTCCGATGACGGTGACGGCGTCGCCGAAATGCTCCTTGAGATGGCGCGTGAGCGTGGTCTTGCCGGAGCCGGTGCCGCCGGCAATGCCGATGAAAATGGTGCTCATAGGCGTGATATCCTCCCCCGTTGTTCGCTTGTCTGTCTCTATATATAAAAAGCGCGGCGGCAAATTGCAAGGGCGATCGACCGCCGACGAAAAAAATCCCTCGAAAAAAGGGAAGAACGGTTGACGGCGGGGCAAAAAGAAAGTATTATGTAAATAAGATTTTCACGCGGACGCCCTGCGTCCGTGTTTTCGGGAGGATAATGTATGGACCTCATCAAATGCCCTGTCTGCGGAGAAAAGTATTCCTCAAGCTATCGCCGCTGTCCCTTCTGCGAAGAGGAGGATCGCCCGCGCAAGGTGTCCGGCAAGCGCAGAGGCGGGCATCACGTGGCGGAACGAAAGCACACGCACTCCGCCCGCGGACCGCTCATCGCGGTGCTGCTGGTGGTGCTGGTCATCTTTTCCTGGTATCTCTTCGGCGGCAAATTCATGGAAAAAATTCAGGAGGACCGCGCGAACGATGTGGAGAACGTCGACCCCGCGCCGGTCGACCCGACGCCCGTCGATCCCACGCCGGTCGACCCGACGCCCGTCGATCCCACGCCGGTTGACCCGACACCCGATGACCCCGCAGTCACGCCCGACGAGCCTGCCCCGCCGGTGGTGGAGCCGGAGCCGGAGACGCCCACGGTCGATCCCGCGGCGCTGACGGTCGGGACGAACGTCGGCACGACGCTGAAGAAGGACGACAGCGGCCGCTTCGACTGCACGATCCGAATGAGCGATTCCATTCAGCTCATTCTGCGCGGCACTGACGCGGCGGTGACGTGGTCAAGCGAGGACACCTCCGTGGTGACGGTCAGCGCGGACGGCAAGCTCAAGCCGGTCAAGGCCGGCACGGCCAACGTGACGGCGAGCGTCGGCGGCGCCACGGTCCGCTGCGTGGTGCGCATCAACAATTAAAGGCTGACAGAGAACGACCCCGAGGGGTCGTTCTCTGAGGCTGTCGAAAAAGTGGCAAAGCCACTTTTTCGAGAAAGATTCGCTGCGCTCTGCGCCTCGGTTGTCCGCTGACAGCGGACAATTCGACGCTCGCTCCGCGCAAAGTGTTTTCTGCCACGCACAGGTCGCGGCAGAAAACGGATCAAACATCTTTCGCGTCTGCGGACGCGAAACTCTGTGAGGCTTTCCGATAGACTGAGAACGACCCCTCGGGGTCGTTCTGTTTTTTGCTGTGCAAAAGCACAGCAAAAATTGAAATGCGCCCTTTCCTCGCCCCTGTGGGGCAACCGGAAAGGATGCACAAAAGCTTCATGCGTCGGCATTTGCGCCGATTTGCGATGCGGTGCGCGTGCATGAAGTTTTATACACTGTCTATTGAAAGTGCGTTGGTTTTGTGATAAGATAACCTTGTACCAATAGTACTGAAAAATAACGGATGGAAACGATACCATGGATCGACGGAGCTTGCTGGACCGCGCGGCGAAAAGCGCGGAGGAGCGTGTGCTTTTGGGGCACATATTGGATAAATATGACCAGTGCCGGCAGCGGAACCTGCCCACGAACACAGCATTTTTAAGCCCGGCCGAGGCGCAGGGCGCGCGGGACCTGCTCCGCGCCGCCGCGATCCACGAGGGCTTCGCCCTCCTCGGCGGCTACGAGGGCGCGGAGCGCCGGATGCTCTTTTTCCTGCCCGACTGGCAGGAGGAGGCCGACGCGTCCGACGCGATGGCGTTTCTCCGCGCGGCGTGGCACGAGAGCGAGCACCCCACGCACCGCGACCTGCTCGGCAGCCTCATGGCGCTCGGCGTAGAGCGCGAGACGCTCGGCGACATCCTCGTGAGCGAGGGGAGCGCCGACCTCATTGTGAGCGCGGGCGTCGCGCAATATCTGCTCGACAACTGGACGGGCGCGGGGCGCACGGCGCTGCGCCTGACGGCCATCGGCGCGGACGCGCTTCGCGTGCCGGAGCAGAAGGTCAAGGAGATCCGGGACACGGTGGCGACGCTGCGGCTCGACGCCGTGACCGCCGCGGGCTTTTCCGTGAGCCGCGGCAAGGCTGCGGAGCTGATCGCCGCAGGACGTGTGCAGAAAAACTATCGCGAGGTCACCAAGGGCGACGCGAGCGTGGCACAGGGCGACGTCATTTCCGCGCGGGGACTGGGAAAATTTGAGGTCGCCGAGGTCGGCGGCCTGAGCAAAAAGGGGCGCACGGGCATTCTGCTGCGCCGGTATCTGTAAGGAGAAGCAAGATGGAACAGAAGAAGATCGACCGCATCAACGAGCTTGCCAAGCTCGCGAAGGAGCGGGAGCTGACCGACGAGGAGAAGGTCGAGCGCGCGGCGCTGCGGCAGGAGTATGTGAATTCCGTGCTCGGCGACCTGCGAAATCAGCTCAACAACACCTATGTGATGGACGAAAAGGGCAACAAGACAAAGCTCACTCAATGGAGCGAGGACCACAAGCTGAGCGAGTAGATCCGACGTTTTTCGCGCCCGCGGGCGCGTATGCTGAAAAGAGGGAGGACAAGCGCCATGGAGCATTTTGATCTCGCCGCCTTTTATGGCGGCAGCGCAACGGAGCTGTACCGCACGCTCGGCGCGCACCGCACGCCGGACGGCTGGGTGTTCCGCGTCTGGGCGCCGCACGCGGGGAGCGTGAGCGTCGTGGGCGATTTCTGCGCGTGGGACCCCACCGCGCATCCGATGCGCCGTCTCGATGGCGGCATCTGGGAGACGGAGGCCGCGGGCCTTTCGCCGTATGATACCTACAAGTTCGCCGTCACCGCGCAGAGCGGCGCGGTGACCTTCAAGGCCGACCCCTACGCCTTCCACGCCGAGACGCGTCCCGGCACGGCGAGCAAGCTCTACGAGCTTGCGGGCTACGACTGGGGCGACGACGCGTACCTTGCGGCAAAGCAGCCGGTCTATGACCGTCCGCTCAACATCTACGAGGTTCACCTCGGCTCGTGGCGGCGGCGCGAAAACGGCGATTTTTACGACTACCGCTCGCTCGCGGACGAGCTGAGCGAGTACGCCGCCGACCTCGGCTACAACTGCGTGGAGCTGATGCCCGTGACCGAGTATCCGCTCGACGACTCGTGGGGCTACCAGTGCACCGGCTACTTCGCGCCGACCTCGCGCTACGGCACGCCGCACGACTTCATGTACTTCGTGGACATGATGCACCGAAGGGGCATCTCCGTCATTCTTGACTGGGTGCCCGCGCACTTCTGCAAGGACGAGCACGGTCTCATTGACTTCGACGGCGAGCCGTGCTACGAGTACGCCGACCCAAAAAAGCGCGAGCACGCGGGCTGGGGCACGCGCGTATTCGACTACGGGCGCGGCGAGGTGAAGAGCTTCCTGCTCTCGTCCGCCGCCTACTGGCTGCGGGAATATCACCTTGACGGCCTGCGCGTGGACGCGGTGGCGTCCATGCTATACCTCGACTACGGGCGCGAAGCGGGCGAGTGGACGCCGAACAAAAACGGCGGCCACGAGAACTTGGAGGCCATCGACTTCCTGCGCGCGCTCAACACCGCCGCCTTTGCCATTGATCCGAACGTGATGATGGTGGCGGAGGAATCGACCGCGTGGCCGCTCGTGACCTATCCGGTCTCGGACGGCGGGCTGGGCTTCAACCTCAAGTGGAACATGGGCTGGATGAACGACATGTGCCACTACCTCAAGCTCGACCCGTGGTTCCGCCAGTTCCATCATAAGGACCTCACCTTCTCGCTGATGTACGCCTTTTCCGAAAACTTCGTGCTGCCCATCTCGCACGACGAGGTGGTGTACATGAAGGGCAGCCTGCGCGGCAAGATGCCGGGCGACGAGTGGCGGCAGCTCGCGGGCGTGCGCAGCTTCATGGTCTATATGCTCACGCACCCGGGCAAGAAGCTCACCTTCATGGGCGCGGAGCTGGGCCAGTGGCACGAGTGGGATTTTGCCGGTCAGCTCGACTGGTATCTGCTCGAAAACGATGCCAACCGCAGGATGCAGGATTTCTTCCGTGCCGTCAACCGGTACTACCTGACGAACCCCGCGCTCTGGCGCATCGACTTTGACTGGGCGGGCTTTGAGTGGCTCGTCGCGGACGACAACGAGGATAACACCGTCGTCTTTGTCCGCCGCGACGGCGCGGGCGAGGAGCTGCTGGTCGCGGTCAACTTCTCGCCCAACGGCTACCGGGACTACCGTTTCGGCGTCCCGCCGCGGAAAACGTGGCGCGAGGAGCTTTCCACGGATGATACCGCGTTCGGCGGCACGGGCGAGTGGCGCAACGAAAAGCCGGTCCGAACGCAGGCGATCCCCTCGCACGGACGCGAGCAGTCTATTGCCATCACCATCCCCCCGCTCGGCGCGGTCATCCTGCGCGGCGCGGGCGAATATAAGAAACCGAAAGCGAAAAAAAGCAAGGCAAGGGAGGAATTACCGGCATGAAAAAAGAGTGCATCGCCATGCTGCTCGCCGGCGGACAGGGCAGCCGCCTTTACGTCCTGACGGAGAACATGGCAAAGCCCGCCGTCCCGTTCGGCGGGAAGTTCCGCATCATCGACTTTCCCCTTTCCAACTGCGCGAACTCCGGCATCGACACCATCGGCGTGCTCACGCAGTACCGCCCGCTGGAGCTCAACCGCTACATCGGCAACGGCCAGCCCTGGGACCTTGACCGCTCGGACGGCGGCGTACACATCCTCCCGCCCTACCAGAGCGCGAAGGGCGCGACGTGGTTCAAGGGCACGGCGAACGCCATCTACCAGAACGTCGGCTTCGTGGATATGTACGATCCCGACTATGTGCTCATTCTCTCCGGCGACCACATTTACAAGATGGACTACGCCGCCATGCTCGCGCACCACAAGCGTGTGCACGCCGACTGCACCATCGCCGTGATGGAGGTGCCCTGGGACGAGGCGAGCCGCTTCGGCATCATGAACGTCGACGGCGAGGACACCATCACGGAGTTTGAGGAAAAGCCGAAGCAGCCCAGGAGCAACCTTGCCTCGATGGGCATTTACGTTTTCTCGTGGAAGAAGCTGCGCGCCTACCTCATCGCGGACGAGAACGACGCGGACTCGAGCAACGACTTCGGCAAGAATATCATCCCTGCCATGCTGAATGCCGGCGAGAAGATGTCCGCCTATCGCTTCGAGGGCTACTGGAAGGACGTCGGCACGCTCGATTCCCTCTGGGACGCGAACATGGATATGCTCGCGCAGGGCAGCGGGCTGAACCTGCTCGATAAGGACTGGCCCATCTATGCCCGCGCGGAGAGCGAGCCGCCCGCCTACCTCGGCGAGACGGCGGAGGTCGACCACAGCGTCGTCACCCGCGGCTCGGAGGTCGAGGGCACGGTGCGCAATTCCGTGCTCTCGCAGCGCTGCACCGTCGCCGAGGGCGCGGAGGTGGAGTATTCCATCCTCATGCCCGGTGCGGTCGTCGAGCGCGGCGCGAGGGTCGCCTACGCCATCCTCGGCGAGAACGTCCGCGTGGGCGAGAACGCCCGCGTCGGCGCGTCGCCCGAGGCGGCGCCGCCGGAGGAGTGGGGCATCACGGTCGTCGGCCCCGAGGCGCAGGTCGAGGCGGGCCGCACGCTCAAGGCGAACCGGATGCTCAACCGCGAAGGAAAGGAGACGGTACGATGAACGGACTGCACGGCATTATTTTCTCCTACGAACAGGAGCCGGGACTGCGCGAGCTGGCGGAACGCCGGATGCCCGCCTCCATCCCGTTCGGCGGACGCTACCGCGTCGTCGATTTCATGCTCTCCAATCTGCACGCCGCCGGCATCACCGACGTCGGCGTGGTGCTGCACGGCAATTACCAGAGCCTGCTTGACCACATCGGCAACGGCAAGACCTGGGACATGGCGCGCAAGTACGGCGGGCTGCGTATCCTGCCGCCCTTCGCCGATACCCGCGCCTACCGCAGCGGCGAGTTCCGCGGCAAGATGGAGGCCCTTGCCGGCGTCCGCTCATATTTACAGGGGATACGGCAGGACTACGTCGTGCTCTCCGACAGCGACCTCATCATCAATCTGCCGCTCGCGGACGTGTTTGCCGCGCATCTGGAGAGCGGCGCGGACATCACCGCCGTCTGCACGGCGAACGGCGGCTTCGTGGACAACGCGACCTACCTCACGCTCGAGAGCGACGGCGCGATCGGGCAGGTCTGGTGCGCGCCGACCACGCCGCGCGGCCACCGCTCGCTGGAGATCTACATTCTCAGCAAGCAGTTGCTGCTCACGCTCGTGGACGAGTGCTCCGCGCAGGATAAATACAGCTTCCGCCGCGACGTGCTCGCGGGCATGACCGGACGGCTGAAGCTCCGGAGCTACGTCTGGGACGGCTACGCCGCCCAGCTCCGCTCCGTGCAGGAGTATTACGACCGCTCGATGGAGCTGCTGCAAGGCTCCATCCGCGCCGAGCTCTTTGCCGCCGCGCGGCCCATCCTCGCCAAGGAGGACGACGAGGCGTCGAGCTATTTCGCGCCGGGCAGCCGCGTGAAGAATTCGCTCGTCGCCGACGGCTGCACCATCGAGGGCAGCGTGGAGAACTGCATCCTCTTCCCCGGCGTGACGGTGGAAAAGGGCGCGGAGCTGCGCGATTCCATTCTCTTCAAGGGCACGCGCGTGCGCGACGGCGTGACGCTCCGCTACGTCATCACCGACAAATATGTGGAGGTCCTGCCCGGGCGCACGCTCATGGGGCATGAGAGCTACCCCATCGTCATTTCCAAGGGCAGCATCGTCTGAAGCACACACGGAATAAGGAGGAAAGCTATGAACATTCTCTATGTCACATCCGAGGCCGTTCCCTTCTGCAAGACCGGCGGCCTTGCGGACGTTGCGGGCAGCCTGCCGCAGTCGCTTGCCGCGAACGGCGACCGCGTGAGCGTCATTCTGCCGCTCTACCAGAGCGTCGCGGACGCGTGGCGCGACCGGCTGCACTTTGAGCGCTACACCTATGTGCGCCTTGCCTGGCGCAGCCTGTACTGCGGACTTTTCTCCTACGAGCGGCAGGGCGTGACGTGGTACTTCGTGGACAACGAGCAGTATTTCAAGCGTCCCGAGCTTTACGGCTATTATGACGACGGCGAGCGCTTCGCCTTCTTCTGCCGCGCGGTGACGGAGCTGCTGCCGCTGCTGCCGGAGAAGCCGGACGTCGTCCACTGCAACGACTGGCAGACCGCGCTCGTGCCCATCTACATCCGCGACGAGGCGGTGCGCGAGGAATTCTACAAGTCCGTCCGCACGGTCATCACCGTCCACAACATCGAGTATCAGGGCCGCTACGGCCGCGAGACGGTCGAGGACCTTTTCGGTCTCGACGCGGGCTGGTTCACCGGCGGCACGCTTGCCTTCGACGGCGACGTGAACCTGCTCAAGGGCGCGATCGTCACGGCGGACGCCGTGACCGCCGTCAGCCCCACCTACGCGCAGGAGCTCAAGTATGCCTACTTCGCCCACGGCCTTGAGAGCGTGATGCAGATGGTGGAGGGCAAGCTCCACGGCGTGCTCAACGGCATCGACATGGAACGCTACGATCCCGCGAGCGACCACAACCTGACGGCGAACTACTCGCTCCGGCGCATGGCCGGCAAGGCGAAGGACAAGGCGGCGCTGCAGCGCATGATGGGCCTTGCCGAAAGGAAGGATACGCCCGTGGTCGCGATGGTCTCGCGGCTCGTGAGCCACAAGGGACTCGACCTCGTGTGCGAGACGCTCGATTACTTCATGGAAAAGGATATGCAGCTCGTCGTGCTCGGCAAGGGCGACGGGAAGTACGAGTCCTTCTTCTCCTGGGCGCAGGCGAAGTACCCGGGCCGCGTGGCGGTGCATCTCGGCTACTCCGAGAGTCTTGCCATGCAGATCTACGCGGGCGCGGACCTGTTCCTCATGCCGTCCAAGAGCGAGCCGTGCGGCCTGAGCCAGATGATCGCCATGCGCTACGGCGCGGTGCCCATCGTGCGCGAGACCGGCGGGCTGAAGGACACCGTTCACGCCTACGAGGCGTGGAACGGCGCGGGCAACGGCTTTTCCTTTACAAATTATAACGCGGGCGATATGTGCTACGTCATCGGCGAGGCGGTGGACCTTTACCATCAGAAGCCGGAGGCATACAAGGCTCTGCGCAAGCGCGGCATGGCCGAGGATTTCAGCTGGGCGCGCAGCGCGAAAAAATACCGCGAAATTTACGATTCCATCTGCAAATAAGGTAGGTACAAAGAAATATGGATATCACAACGACACAGGGAATGAAGCAGGCGCTTACGGATAAGCTGCGCCTGGGCTTCGGCGTGACGCCCGAGGAGGCCGACGACGCGCAGGTGATGCGCGCCGCGGCGCTGGTGCTGCGCGACGTGATGACCGAGCGCGGTGTGGAGAGCCGAATGGCCACGCGCCGCGAGGAAAAGCGGAAGGTGCATTACCTTTCCATGGAATTCCTGCTGGGCCGCAGCCTGGAAAAGAACGCCTACAACCTCGGCGTGAGCGGCGTGCTGCGCGAGGCGATCGGCGAGCTGGGCTTCCGCGCGGCGGATATTTTCGAGGTCGAGCCCGACGCGGGCCTCGGCAACGGCGGCCTCGGCCGCCTCGCCGCCTGCTATCTGGATTCCATGACCACGCTCGACATCCCCGCCGCGGGCTACTCCATCTGCTATGAGCTGGGCATCTTCCGCCAGCGCATCGTGGATGGGCAGCAGGTCGAGCTGCCGGACAACTGGAAGGACATCGGCGGCGCGTGGCTGATGCCCAAGCCGCAGGAGACGGAGGAGGTGCTCTTCGGCGGCACGATCCGCAAGTTCTGGGACAACGGACGGCTGCACGTCGTGCCCGAGGGCGCGACGAAGGTGCTCGCCGTGCCCTGCGACATGGAGATCACGGGCTACGGCACCGAGCACGTCAACCCCCTGCGCCTGTGGGACGCGAAGTCCCCGACGCCGGTGGATATGAGCCTGTTCTCGCAGGGCGAATACCTGCGCGCGAGCGAGCAGGAGGCGATGGCGGAGACCATCGCCAAGATCCTCTATCCCGAGGACAACCACTATGAGGGCAAGTCGCTGCGCCTCAAGCAGCAGTATTTCTTCGTCTCCGCCACGATGCAGTCCATCATGCGCAAGCACATCGAGGTCTACGGCACGGCGGCGAACTTCCACGAGAAGAACGTCATCCAGATCAACGACACGCACCCCGCGCTGGTCATTCCCGAGCTGATGCGTATTCTGATGGACGATGCGGGCTTCGACTGGGATACCGCGTGGAATATCACAAAAAATTCTGTCGCCTACACGAACCACACCGTGCTCGCTGAGGCGCTCGAGCGCTGGCCGCAGCAGCTCATGGAGACGCTGCTCCCGCGCGTGTGGGAGATCATCACCGAGATCGCGCACCGCTATCAAAAGCAGGTCGAGAACTTCTACCACGACCCCGCCAAGACCGCGGAGCTGGCCATCGTCTGGGACGGGCAGGTGCGTATGGCGAACCTGTGCATCGCGGGCGGCATGGCGGTCAACGGCGTTTCCGCGCTGCACTCCGACATCCTGCGCCACGACGTATTCCGCTGGCAGTACCAGATGGAGCCGGAGAAGTTCAAGAACGTCACCAACGGCATCGACCACCGCCGCTGGCTCGCGCAGATCAACCCGCGGCTCGACGGCCTGATCGCCGACCTCTGCGGCGGGCGCGGCTATCTGCTCCATCCCGAGGAGCTCAAGAAGTTCGAGGCCTTCGCCGGCGATGGCGCGGTGCTCGCGCGGCTCGACGAGATCAAGCGCGCCAACAAGCTCGACTTTGCCGCTTACGTCAAAAAGACGCAGGGCGTGGCACTCAACACCGACGCCATCTTTGACGTGCAGGTCAAGCGCCTGCATGAGTACAAGCGTCAGCTGCTCAACGCCATGCACATCATTTATCTGTACCAGAAATTGCAGGACGATCCGAGCATGGAGCTGCAGCCGCGGACCTTCCTCTTCGGCGCGAAGGCCGCACCGGGCTACGCGGTCGCCAAGCGCATCATCCACCTCATCAATTCGCTGGCGAACCAGATCAACAGCGATCCGCTGTGCAGGGGACGCCTGCAGGTCGTCTTTCTGGAGAATTACCGCGTGTCCCTCGCCGAGCATCTGATGCCCGCGAGCGAGGTCAGCCAGCAGATCTCCACCGCCGGCAAGGAGGCCAGCGGCACGGGCAACATGAAGTTTATGATGAACGGTGCGCTGACCGTCGGCACGCTCGACGGCGCGAACGTCGAGATGCACGAGGTGCTTGGCGACGAGAATATGTTCCTCTTCGGCCTGCACGCGGACGAGGTCGCGCGCCTGAAGGCGCAGGGCTACGCGCCCCAGCGGCTCTGCGAGCGCGACGACGCGCTCAAGCGCGTGGTCGATCAGCTCCGCACGGGCTTCTCCGACGGTGTGAGCTACGACGATCTCGCCCAGCGCCTGCTCCAGCGCGACGAATATATGCTCCTGCAGGACTTCGCCTCCTACTGCGCCGCCGAGCAGCGCATGGCGAAGACCTACGCCGACCGCGCGGCGTGGGACCGTATGTCGCTTCTCAACATCGCGCGCAGCGGTATCTTCGCCGCCGACCGCGCGGTCGCGCAGTATGCGGACAACATCTGGCACGTCCCGCACAAGTAAGCAAAGCGGAGGAAAGAGACGGCGGCGCCGTCTCTTTTCCGCGCTATTGACAGGCATGATATAATTTCTCTGACTGAAAATCACGAGAACAGAGGAAAACGCTATGGAATTCACACAGGGCGTGCGCTTCGACAGCCTTGGCCTGCTGCCGGAAATGACGCGCGCATTGGAAAAGAAAAACATCGAATGGTCCACCCCCGTGCAGGCGGGCTGCATCCCGCCAATGCGCGAGTGGAAGGACGTGATCGCCAAGGCCCCCACCGGAACGGGCAAGACCTTTGCCTTCGGCATTCCCATCATCGAGCACATTGACCCCGAAAGCGAGGAGGTGCAGGCGGTCATCATGGCGCCCACGCGCGAGCTTGCCATGCAGATCACGGCGGAGCTGCGCGACCTGGCCGTTTTTATGAGCGGCATCCGCGTGGTGTGCCTCTACGGCGGCGCGCCCATTGGCAAGCAGATCGACGCGCTGAAGAAAAAGCCGCAGATCGTTGTGGCGACCCCGGGCCGCCTGTCTGACCACATGAAGCGCCGCACCGTGCGGCTCGACCGGGTGCAGACCGTTGTGCTCGACGAGGCCGACCGAATGCTCGACATGGGCTTCATCCACGACGTGACCCGTATTTTGGACAAGATCCCATCCCGCCGCAACCTCGGTATGTTCTCCGCGACCATCTCGCGCGAGGTCATGGACATCAGCTGGGTCTACCAGCGCGACCCCGAGGAGATCACCGTCCGCGCGGACGAGCAGAATAAGCCCGACATCCTTCAGTATGCCGTCACGGTCGAGCAGACCGACAAGGTCGCGGCGATGGCGCGCATCATCCGGCAGGAGAAGCTGGAGCGCGTGATGGTGTTCTGCAACACCAAGGGCATGGTCGAGCGCCTGACGAAGTACCTTGAGATGGAGGGACTGGACGCCGCCTGCATCCACGGCGACATCCCGCAGAAAAAGCGTGAGCAGGTCATGGCGCGCTTCCGCCGCGGCGAGCTGCCTGTGTTCGTCGCCACCGACGTCGCCGCCCGCGGCATCGACGTGGACGACGTGGACGCGGTGTTCAACTACGACGTGCCGCAGGAGAACGAATATTACGTCCACCGCATCGGACGCACGGGCCGCGCGAAGCGTCACGGCGTCGCTTACACGCTCGTGGCGGACTACCCGAGCAAGATGCGGCTCGACGCCATCGCCAAGTTCACCGGAAACGACGTCAAGCCCGCCCACTTCGAGGGTGATACGCTGGTCGTGGACGCCAAATAATAACAATTTGTAACTTTTTGCCCCGCTCGTCTTTACAAGCGGGGCAAATTTTTATATAATCATTTAGATGTTTGCCTGTGCGGCGCGCTTCGCGCCGCGTTTTACGATAGAGAAAGAGGAGACGCTCCCGATGAAAATGCTGCGAAGATCCGTCTGTCTGCTGCTCTGTGCGGCGCTGTTTTTGACCCTGCTCGCCGGCTGCGGCAAGCAGGAGGAGCCCGCGGAGGACTTTGTGGTGAGCGCCGCGGTCTGCGGTCCGCTGGAGACGCTTGACCCGACCATGAACACCGACGTGGGGGCGGAGAGCCTGCTCTCCACGCTCTTTGAGGGCCTGATGCGGATGCGCGACGACGGTGCCGGCAAGGCGGTCGCCGTGGCGGGCATCGCCAAGGAATACATCGAGGAAAAGAATTACGACGACACCGTGACCTATACGTTCACGCTGCGCTCCGCGGCCCGCTGGTCGGACGGCGAGCGCGTGACGGCGGAGGACTTCGTTTATGCCTGGCAGCGGTTGGTCGATCCCGCGACGGCATCGCCCAACGCCTCGCTTCTGAGCATGGTCGCTGGCTATGACGAGGTGCGCGAGAGCGGCGACGTGTCGCTGCTCGGCGTGAAGGCCAAGGGCGAGAGCACCTTCCTCGTGACGCTCAGCAGGCCCTGTGCTTACTTCATCACCAGCGTCTGCACGTCGCCGGCGACGGCCCCGCTGCGCCGTGATCTGGTGGAGGGGAATGCAAGCTGGGCGGCGACCGCCGACATCGTGACGAACGGCCCCTATACCGTGGGCACATGGGTAAAGGCCGCGCAGCTTCAGACGAAGAGAAACGGCGAATACTACGAGAGCAAGCTCGTCGTGCCGGACAGCATTTGCTTCCGCTTCGAGACGGACGCGCAGACGAACTACGAGCAGCTGCTTGCCGGCGAGCTGGACTACACCGCGAAGCTGCCCTACGCGGCCATCGAGCAGCTGGCGGAGGATGAGACGTGGCAGCCCGCTCCGCTGGCGGAGACGGTCTGTGTGCTCTACAACCATCTGACCGACACCTTCTCCGACGCACAGCTGCGCCGTGCCTTTGACCTTGCCATCGACCGCGCGGCGCTCGCCGAACAGCTCGGCGTGACGGCGACGGCGGCGACCGGCTGTGTGCCCGACGGCATCAGCGACGCGCCCGAGGGCGGGGAGGACTTCCGCACGGCGGGCGGTGAGCTCTGTGCGGCGGACGCCGAGGGCTATGCCGAGCGCAGCGCCGAGGCGGCGCGGCTGATGACCTCTGCCGGACACTATCAGGGCGCGGGCCTGCCGACGCTCCGCTTCCTCTTTGTGGAGGGGGAGCAGACGCGCGCGGTGGCGCTGAGTCTGTTCAATATGTGGAGGACTGCCACGGGCGTGGCGGTCGAGCTGGTGGGCGTGAGCGCCGAGGAGTTTGACGCGGCGCTCACCGCCGGTGATTTTGACCTCGCGCTCACCGCGCTCACGGCTCGCTGCGACGATCCGATGGAGTACCTGCTGCCGTTCCGCGGCACGTCGGAGAGCAACGTCTGCGGCTACCGCAACGACACCTTTGACCTGCTCGTCGGCGTGGCGGAATCGACCGGCGACCTCACCGCCCGCGCGGCCTTCCTGCACGACGCGGAGGCGATGCTGCTTGAGGACAGCGCCGTTTCGCCGCTTTGCTTCTCCGGTACAGCCTACCTCCTGCGCGAGGGCCTCACCGGTGTGAGCCACGACTGCTTCGGCCACAGCTACTTCACCGCAGTCTCCCGCGCGGAGACGGGACCGGCTGCGTAATAGACACAACAAAAAACCGGCGTCCGTTTGAAACGGACGCCGGTTTTCTGCACTGTTTAGAGACCCTGCAGCAGGATGATGACGATCAGGATCGGCAGCACCCACTGGAAGTAGGGCTTGAGCCAGCGGGCGAACCTGAGGCCCGTGCCCTTGTTGGCCTCGGCAAGATACCTGTCGAAGCCCCAGCCCCACTTCGTCACGCAGAAGAGAAGGTAGACGAGCGAGCCGATGGGCAGCAGGAGATTGCTCACGAGGAAGTCCTCGCTGTCGAGCACGTCCTTGCCGAGGATGGGACGGAAGTCGCTCCAGATGTTGTAGCCGAACACGCAGGGCAGACTGAGAGCGGCGATCAGGATGCCGTTGATGAGCACGGCCTTCCTGCGGCTGATCCCGAAGGTGTCCATGCAGATGGCGAGGATGTTTTCAAACACCGCCAGCACGGTGGAGAAGCTCGCGAAGATCATGAACAGGAAGAACAGCGCGCCCCAGAAGCGCCCACCCGCCATGTTGATGAAGACCGGCGGCAGCGTCTGGAAAATCAGGGAGGGGCCGTTGTCCGGCGTCACACCGAAGGTGAAGCAGGCGGGGAAGATGATGGTGCCCGCCATCAGCGCCACGAAGGTGTCGAGCGCGCAGATGCGCACGGCTTCGCCGGGCAGGGTGTGCTCGTCGCTCATGTAGCTGCCGAAGATCTCCATGGCGGCAATGCCGAGCGAGAGCGTGAAGAACGCCTGATTCATCGCGTCGGTGACGAGACTGCCGAAGCCGTTTTCGCGGATGGAATCCATCGAGGGGACCAGATAGAACTTCATGCCCTCCGCCGCGCCGGAGAGCGTCAGGCTGTGAACGGCGAGCACGAGAATGAGCGCCAGCAGGCAGAGCATCATGACCTTCGTCACGCGCTCAAGGCCCTTTTGCAGGCCGAAGGAGCAGACCAGAAAGCCCGCGACGACCACGACCTCGGCCCAGAGCGCCATTTCGCCGGGGGAGGAGAGCATCGCGCCGAAGGCGCTCGCGACCTCATCCGTGCTCATGCCGGAATGGAACGCGCCGGTGAGGAACTTGCCGAAGTAGCTGACCATCCAGCCGGAGACGGTGGTGTAGTACATCATCAGCAGGTAGCAGCCGAGCAGGCAGAACCAGCCGTGGATGTGCCATTTCTGACCGGGCTTTTCCAGCGTCTTATAGGAGAGCACGGCGCTCCTGCGGCTCGCGCGGCCGACCGCCAGTTCCATCGTCAGCACGGGCACGCCCATCACGAGCAGGCAGAGCAGGTAGAAGAGAACGAAGTAGCCGCCGCCGTTCTTGCCGGCGATGTAAGGGAAGCGCCACACGTTGCCGATGCCGATGGCGCAGCCCGCGCTCACCAGCAGGAAGCCCAGACGGGAGCGGAAGGATTCGCGTTTCATGCTTTCTGAACACCTCATTTGTTGATAAACTTGACCGCCGCCAAGGCGGCAGTTTGATTATTCTACCGCAAAGAGCCGCCCTTTGCAAGGGCGGCTCTCGAAAAAAATGCACAAAATTGCCGTTTGGCCGTTTATCCGAATTTCGCGCGGAAGCGCTCCTGCGCGGCGCGGCCCGCGTCGGTCAGGCCGTCACGGTCGCCGAGCAGATAGGTGACGATGCGGGAGAACATATCGAGGTCGTAGCTGTCGGTGAGCGAGGTGCGGTAGGCGCTCAGCCTTTCGAGCGCGCGGTCCTGCTCGGCAGCGTCGTATTGACCCAGCCAGTTGAGGAAGCTAATGCCGCTGCTCATCGCCTCTTTCAGCCTGCCGCCGTCCAGAGCGTCGGGGCGGAGGACATTGTTTTTCGCCAGCAGCGCGGTCAGATCGGAATAATAAGCGGGGCTGCCCGTGCTGCAATCGCCGCTCATGCTGCCCTCTAATATGCGTCGCGTGCCGCCGTCCATGAGGCAGACGATATAGGGACCGTCCAGAACCGTGTCGCCGTCCAGAATGGCCCAGCCGTCCTCATCGACCTCAGTGCCGCCCGCGAGCAGGATTTTTTCCGGCTTTTGCGCGTGGTAATGCTGGCTGAAGCAATAGACCTCCGGCGTCAGACCCGCGTAGCGGGTCTCCGTGCCGAGGAAGGAGACGTCTGTGTACCAGTCGTCGTACTGCGCGGCGCTGCCCGCAAGGGTGTCGTACCGCTGTCGAACAAGCTGCTTTGCCCGCGCGACGATTTCGGCGGGAACGCTCGGATCGGCAAGCGTCGCGTCAGCGACGTGGTCGGTGTGGCTGCGATCGGGCTTGTAGAGCAGCAGACTTTCACCGTCGAAGTAGAGATAGCGCGTGAAGTTGACCCCATCGCCGGGAGCGTCGCCCGCAGACAAGCCGCCGAGGAGGATCGAGCGGCTGGCGGGAAATGTGTAATCCCAGTAGCTCATCTCCGGCCACGCGGCGGTGATGACGCTCTTGAGGTCGACGCCGTAGAGCTGACCGCCGCGCTTGTAGTAGATCGCGGGGAAATCGGAGCTGTTGACGATCTCACACACGCCGTCGCCGTCCATGTCCATCTGCGTGAGCCAGTCAAGGGCATCGGAGGGGATGCGGCGGTCGGCAATGCGCTGTGCCTTCCCGGCAAGGGGAATGGTCAGCCACGGCTCCCGCGCGGGCAGGATGTCCGCGAGCGGCGTCGGCGCGGCGGTCTCAAAGTCCGGCAAAGGCGCGGGCGAGGCTTCCAGACTGTCGAGGCACGCCATCAGCGCGGGACTGTCGAGCCAGAGCGTCGGGCGGTCGCTGGGATAGCTGGAGGAGAGCGCCGGCTCGAAGGCGGGAGAGAGGAGCCGCACGCAGTCGAAGCCACAGAGGAAGGTGTATTGTGTGCCGTCCCGCAGATTCACCGTGAGCGTGTAGTACGTGCTGTCGCCGTAGCCCTGCTGCGTGTAGAGGTCCGCCTCGGTGAGGGCGTTGAGGGCTGGCACGAGCTGCGCCGAGAGCGCGGTCAGCTCCGCATCGACGAGGAAGCGCGAGCCGCTGCCGCTCTGAAATCGCAGGTTGAGAATGTCCTCTGCGCGCAGAGCTTGCGCCCAGTGCAGAAATTCGTCGACGACGCCGCGCTCGGCCTCCGTCAGATTGTTGGGGAACGCAGGATGGGATATTTGCTCCGGTGACGCTTCGCCGCGCAGATAGTCGAAAAGGGCGCTGAGCGCCGCGTTGTCCACGACGGCGACGGACGCTTTATAGGGGTACATTTTGTTTCCGCTCTCGACCTCTCTGGGGGCGATCAGCGTAATTCGCCCGCCCTCGTGCATCCCAAAGCCATAGCTTGCGCGTCCGTCGTTGAAACCGAGCGTATAAAGCGTTTTCTCGTCGGAGTCCGTGAATGGAGAAAGCTCCTCCATGCGGATGCTCCGCACCACACGGGCAAACTCTGCCTGCGGTTCAAGCGCGTTCAGGCTTGCTTCCCCATCAGCCATCCATGAAGCGCCGGTCGCATTGTCCCCGTCGAAGCCTGCCGCCCAGTCGAGAAATTCGAGACAGGCCTGCGCGTCCTCGGTCGTGAAGCCCGCGTCGTACCATTCCTGCGTGACCTCGGGCGTCGTATCCGGCGCGCCGGTGAAGCTCACCGCGCACACGAGCGCCGCGAGCGCGACGACGGCGAACACCGCCGCGGTCTTGGCCTGCCGGTTCTCCGCGATGCGTGTGATGCGCTCCTTGAGGCTCCTTTTGCCGCTGGTCATGGTCGTCGCGCCGAGCAGCGGGTTCTGCGGCTTGTCGCACACAGGCACGAGCGTGAGCAGCGTTTTGCCGTAGGCGGTGCGCTCGTCCGCGCCGAGCGCGCGGAGCGTCCCCTCGTCGCAGGCCAGCTCGCCGTCCTCGCGCGAGAGCACCGCCGCGAGCCACACGAGCGGGTCGAACCAGTAGACGGTCAGGCACACGCCGCGCAGCAGCGACCACAGCGGGTCAAGGTGCCGCGCGTGCGTCTGCTCGTGCGCAAGCACGAAGCGCAGGGCGTCGGGGCTTTGCAGCGCCTTTTCGTTCAGGTAAACGGCGGGGCGCAGCACACCGAACAGGCACGGGGAGGGAAGCGCGGACACGAGATAGACCGGATAGCGGCAGCCCTCGACGCGGTAAGGTGTGCGCGCCTTGCGCAGCGCGCGGGCGAAGCGCAGGTTGGTGAAAAGGAACCACGCGCCCACGCCGGCCATTCCGGCGTACCAGACGTAGGTGAGCGCTTCGGAAAGCATGACGGTTCGGTAGGTCGGCGTCACAGTGTAGTATTCGTCGGCGGGGGCGATCTGTGCCGCATCGGACGGCGGAGACAGAGGCTCACCCTGCGACTCCTTGCCGGGCAAAAGCTGTGCGGGGCGCCGCTCCGTGCCGTCCTGAACGTACAGCACGGGGGTATCCAGCCGCTCCTCCACAACAGTCTGCACCGGCGCGGCGGCGGAGAGCACATTGTGCGCCAGTGTGCCGACGTTCACCGGCACGAGCAGCCGCACGAGCACCAGAAGCCAGAGCGCGTACTGCATCCGGCGCGAGACGGTGCGGCGGAACAGCTGCCGCAGCGCCAGCAGCGCAAGGATCAAAGCCGAGGAAGTCAAAAGAATTTCTTTCATTTCGTGTTCCCTCCCGCTTGCTCCAAAATGGCGGTCAGCTCGTCGATGTCTTCCTGTGTGAGCGCGCGGCCCTCGACCATGGCGCTCATCATCAGGCCCAGGCTGCCGCCGTAGACCTTACCGAGAAAGCTCTCGGTCTCGGTGCGGGCGGCGTCGCTCTGCGCGACGGCGGGATAGAACTGCTTGGCGCGCCCGCCGGCCTCGTGGCGCACCGCGCCCTTGGCCTCCAGCCGTGTGAGCATGGTGATGACGGTGTGCTTCTCCCAGCCGGTCTCGGCGGAAAGCGCGGCGGTGAGCTGCGTGATGGTCTGCGGGGACTGCTCCCAGAGACGGTGCATCAGCTTCCACTCCGCGTCGGTCAGATTGCAGGACACGGGACATTCCTCCTTTCGGTATACTGCTGTATACCTGTCTGAACCCAGCATAGCAGAAAGGTATACAATTGTCAACCAAAATTTGCGGAGAAAAGCCGCACCCGTGGGAGCGGCTTTGACACAGATTTATTTTTTCCGCCACACGGACGGCAGGAACAGCACGAGCAGAGGCATGATCTCCAGTCGCCCGAGGAGCATCGTAAACGAGAGCACGAGCTTTGAGAGCGGCGAGAGAAAGCCGAAGTTGCACGTCGGGCCGACAAGGCCGAGGCCGGGGCCGACGTTGCTGATGCAGGTCAGGGATGCCGTGAAGGCGGAGGTGAAATCCAGCTCGTCGAGCGAGACGATCAGCGCGGAGAAAAAGAGGATGATCATATAGGCAAAGAAGAAGAGGGAAACGGAGGAGATGGTATCCTCCTCCACGCGCTGCCCGTCGAGCGTGATGGGGCGCACCTCGCGCGTGTGCAGGATGCGGCGCAGGTCGCGCTTGAGTCCCTTGAAGAGCAGCACGATGCGCGAGACCTTGATGCCGCCGGCGGTCGAGCCGGCGCAGCCACCGGCGAACATCACAACGAGCAGCACAAGACGGCTGAACTGCGGCCAGAGGTCGAAATCCTCTGTGCAGTAGCCGGTGGTGGAAATGAGCGTTGTGACCTGAAAGGCCGCGTGCTCGATGGCGGAGCCGACGGAACGGCCCGTTTTGAGAACAAGATCGAGCGCGATGAGCGCGGACGAGCCGAACACGATGCCGGAGTAGACGCGCAGCTCGTCGCTGCGCAGGACCTCCCGCCAGCGCCGTGTACCGGCCAGAAACAGAAGCGTGAAATTGACCGACGAGACGAACATGAAGACCACGATGATCCAGTTGACCGCCGAGGACTGGTAGTAGGCGATGCTTTCATTGCGGACGGAGAAGCCGCCGGTCGAGATGGTCGTGAGCGCGGTGGTCACCGCGTCGAACCACGGCATCCGCGCCGCGCGGAGCGCGAGCGTTTCCGCCGCCGTGAGGAGAATGTAGATGCTGTAAAGCATTTTGGCCGTGTCGTTCGTGCGCGGCAGCAGCTTGGAGGAGATGGGGCCGGGGCTTTCGGCCTTCATCAGGTTGACGCTGCCCTCGCCGAGCTTCGGCATCAGCGCGAGCAGCAGGACGAGAACGCCCATGCCGCCGAGCCATTGCGTCAGCGCGCGCCAGAGCTGGATGCCGCGCGGCAGCGAGGCCGGCGCGCCGAAGATGGAGGCGCCCGTCGTCGTGAAGCCGGAAACGGTCTCAAACAGCGCGTCCACATAGCCGCAGCAGCCGCTGAGCGCATAGGGCAGCGCGCCGAAGGCGGACAGCACGATCCAGCCGAGCGCCACGGCGACATAGCCGTCGCGGTTCTGCAGGCGTGATTTGGCCGTATGCAGCCGGCTCAGCGGCAGACCGACCGCGAGGCAGAGCAGCGCCGTGACGCCGAAGACGGCGGTATTTTCCCGGCAGACGAGCGCGATGACGAAGGGAATGAGCAGGGACACGCCCTCGATGCCCAGGATGATGCCGAGAATTTTGAAAATGAGCTTTTTGTTCATGTCGCGCCTTCCTCCGTGCAGCGGATCAACGGACCAGAATGTCGTTGAGGTCCTTGAGGAACAGAGATTTTGCCACCACGATCACGCGGTCGCCCTCCGAGATGATGGAGTGGCCGCCGGGAATGAGGAGCTTGCCACCGTGGACGATGGCGGCGACCAGCAGCCCCGGCTTGAAGTTCAGGTCCTTGAGGGGCGTATTGAGGAAGTGCGTCGCGCCGGTCGCGGTGAATTCCACCGCCTCCATCGCGCCGCCGAGGATCTTATGCAGGCTCTCCACGGCGCTGCCCTGCGAGTTGGCGAGGCCGCGGACGTAGCTGGAGATCTGGCTGGCCGTCACGTCCTTGGGGGAGATGACGGTGTCGATGCCGAGGTCGTGCACCAGCGCGGTGTAGTTCGGGCGCGACATCTTCGGCAGGACCTTGGCAACGCCGGAGTCCTTCGCGGTGAGCGCCATGAGCAGATTCTCCTCGTCGCGCCCTGTGAGGGAGACGAAGGCATCCGCGTCGAAGATGCCCTCGGATTCGAGCAGGTCATGGTCCGTGCCGTCGCCGTGGAGGATGGTCGCCTTCGGCAGCTTCTCGGCGATCGCCATGCACTTTTCCTCGTTCTGCTCAACGATGGTGATGTGCATCCCCATGCCGTCGAGCGCCCAGGCGAGGTAGAGCGCGATGCGCCCGCCGCCGATCACGCTCAGCTGGCGGATGGGCGAGGTGTCGCGGCCCATGCTGCGCAGCACGCGGGCGGTCTCGGTCGGCGTGCCGATGGCGTAGACGCGGTCGCCGGCCTGCGGGACAAAGTGGCCGTTCGGCACCAGCACCTCGCCACCGCGCTTGGCCGCGCACAGCAGCAGCGCGTTGGGATGGAGCTTGTTGTATTCAATCAGGCTCTTGCCGGCCATGCCGTCCTGCTCGGTGATCTGGAAGCCGATGAGCTCCACGGTGCCGCGGGCGAAGCTCTCCACGCTGAACGCGGCGGGCACGCGCAGGATGCGCGCGATCTCCTGCGCGGCGGCGTATTCGGGGTTGATGATCATGTCCAGACCGATCTCGCGGCGCAGGATCGGCGCGTCGCGGAAGTATTCGGGATTGCGCACACGGGCGACCGTGTGCTTGGCGCCCAGCTTTTTCGCCATCAGCGAGCAGACGAGGTTCACCTCGTCGTCCGCCGTGGCGGCGATGACCAGGTCGGCGTCGCGCACACCGGCGCGCAGCAGCACGCTCGCGCACGCACCGTTGCCCTCGACGCACATGGCGTCGAGCGTGGCGTCGGCGTGCTCGATCACGGCGGCGCTCTCGTCCACCAAAATCAGGTCGTGCTCCTCGCCGACCATCTGCTGGGCAATGGCGTAGCCGACCTTGCCCAGACCGACAATGATGATCTTCATGCTTTGTTCTCCGTTCTGCCGCGCACCGCGCGGCGCGTAATAGCCTTGGTATCCGCGCGCCTCAGCTGCGCGCGGTCTTCATTTCCATCAGAACGCTGTTGAATTCCGCGCCCATGATCATCATGGTCGCCGAGAGATACAGCCACAGCAGCAGCACGATGATGGCGCCGATGGAGCCGTAGATGACGGAATAGTTCGCCGCGTTTTCCACATAAAGCGAGAAAAGCAGCGAGAGGATCATCCAGGCCGTGAGCGAAAAGAGCACGCCGGGCCAGACGTAGTGAACGCTCCGCGTCTCCTGTGCGAGGCCGTAGAGCACGGCGAGCGCGAGAAAGACGATGCAGCCGAGGAACACGAAGCGCAGCGTCGACCACAGCTCGATGAAGCCGTCGGTCAGGATGGCGCTGAAATGGAAGTAGTCCGCGCAGAGGTTCAGCACGCTGCGGCCCACCGTCACGAGCACCAGCGAGAGCAGGATCGTGAGGATCAGGCAGATGGTGTAAAGGAACACCTTGGCCTGATGGCGGAGGAACTGCGTGGGACGCCCCATGCCGTAGGCCTTGCGCACGCTCAGCAGCAGCGCGTTGGCCGCGCGCATCGGGAACCAGATGGAAAAGATCAGGCTGAAGGTCATCAGCGTTCGGCTCGATACGCGCGAAACGTAGCGCAGGTACTGGATCAGCAGGTCCAGCACCTCGGCGGGGATGATGGTGCCGAGCTGGCGCAGGAAGCCCTCAATGTCCACGGCGAAGAAGCCGACGAGGTTGCTCAGGAAGATGAGCAGCGGGAACATCGCAAAGAGCAGGTAATACGTCAGCGCCGCGCTGTCGCGGGCCACGCGGTGGTCGAAGTAGCGGCGCACGAACAGCGCCGTGCCGCGAAAAAACCGGTTGTGCATCACGCGCTCGAGCAAATCACGCTCACCTCCGCCCTGTTTATTCTTCACGAAGCCCTATAAAAACAACAATACTATAGCACAGCAAGACCGAAAAGGAAAGAGAAAGATTTCCGCGCCGCCGCGGCGGGGAAAACGGGCCGAAAAAATCGGGAAAATGCTTGACAAAGAAAGAAAATGCGCATACTATGATAAGGCAAATAAATATTCGTCCGGTAGGTAAGGCTACCATCAGGATATGGACTGCTGCCGCAGAGTCGTGGAGACACGATGCGAGGGTTTGAACAGTTGGCATCGAAACCAAGGTGCCATCTAATGCAGTTTCACCGCCTGGTGATGCTAAAGCTTGAACGGTAGGGAAGATCGCAAAGCGCGATTTTTATCATTGTCGCTCCCGCAGCCTTGGTACCGGAGGAAGGCCTGCGGGCTTTTTTATCCCTTGGCCCGCGCCGGTCAGTTTTGGAGAAAGGAGGAACAGCGCATGATCGATTTTGAAGAACGCCGTGACGAGCTGCTGGAGAAAATAGAGGAGATGACCCGCCGAAAGCAGTATAAGGCGCTGCGCGACATTTTAGTCGAGCTGGAGCCCGCCGATATCGCAGACCTGTTCGACGATCTGCCCGAGGAGATGCTGCCGCTGCTGTTCCGCCTGCTGCCCAAGGAGCCGGCGGCGGAGCTGTTCGTTGAGCTGCAGCCCGATGTGCAGGAGATGCTCATCCGCGGCTTTTCCAACACCGAGCTCAAGGAGGTGCTCGACGAGCTGTATCTCGACGACGCCGTCGATATCGTCGAGGAGATGCCCGCGGGCGTGGTCAAGCGCATTTTGAAGCACGCCGACCCCGACACCCGCAAGAGCATCAATGAAATTCTCAAATATCCCGAGGATACCGCCGGCTCGCTGATGACGACGGAGTTCGTCGACCTCAAGCGCGACATGACGGTCGAGGACGCACTCAAGCGCATCCGCCGCACCGGCACGGACAAGGAGACCATCAACGTCTGCTATGTGGTGGACCCCGCGCGCAAGCTGCTCGGTATCGCCTCTCTGCGCACGATCCTCCTCTCCGACGAGGACGATATCATCGAGGATATCATGGAGACGCATGTCATCTCCGTCGGCACCCTCGAGGATAAGGAGGACGTCGCCCAGACCTTCTCGAAGTACGACTTCATCGCCCTGCCGGTCGTCGATAAGGAAGACCGTCTCGTCGGCATCATCACCGTTGACGACGCCATGGACGTCATGGAGGCGGAGGCCACCGAGGATATCGAAAAGATGGCGGCCATGCTGCCGACCGACAAACCCTATCTCAAAACGAGCGTGTTCGAGACCTTCAAGTCCCGTATCCCGTGGCTCCTCCTGCTGATGGTCTCGGCGACCTTCACCGGCCAGATCATCGCGAAATTCGAGGACGCCCTCGGTGCCTGCGCTATCCTGACCGCCTATATCCCCATGCTGATGGATACCGGCGGAAACTGCGGCTCGCAGGCGAGCGTTACGGTCATCCGCGGCATTTCGCTCGATGAGATCGAGTTTTCCGACCTCCTCCGCGTCATCTGGAAGGAGATCCGCGTGGCGGTGCTCTGCGCCGCGGTGCTCAGCGCGGCGAACTTTGTCAAGCTGCTGCTGGTGGATAAGATGATTTTCGGCAATCCTATCACGATGACGGTGGCGGCGGTCATCTGCCTGACGCTGATCGTCACGGTGTTTGCCGCCAAGCTCGTCGGCTGCACGCTGCCGCTGCTGGCCAAGAAGATCGGCTTCGACCCCGCGGTCATGGCCTCGCCGTTCATCACCACGGTGGTGGACGCGATCTCGCTGGCCATCTACTTCCGCTTCGCCGCGCTCCTGCTGGGCATCTGAGTTTTCCGGCCTTGCCGCCGAATTTCCCCTTTCCAAGCGCGGCGGGGCGTGGTATTCTGTTCCTATGAAAAGCACCGTAGGGTAAGCATACCCGATTTTCAAGGAGGTATTTTTGTGGAAGAAAAGCTGCGCGAATATGCGCATCTGATCGTTTCCGTCGGACTGAACCTGCAAAAGGGGCAGACGCTCATTCTCTCATCCCCCGTGGAGTGCGCGCCGTTCGCGCGGCTGTGCGCGTCGGCGGCCTATGACCTCGGCGCGGGCGAGGTCGTGCTGAACTGGACGGACGACTATATCACCCGCGAGCGCTTCCTGCGTGCGCAGGACGCCGCCTTTGAAACGCCGCGCGCGTGGCGCAGGGCGTTCTTTACCGACTATGCCAACGAGGGCGCGGCCTATCTGCGCATCGACGCGGAGGACCCCGAAACGCTGCTGGGCGTATCGCCCGCGCGGCTCGTCGCCGCGCAGCGCACCTCGTCCGCCGAGCGCGAGACCTTTGACCGGCTCCAGATGGCGAACGGCTTTCCGTGGTGCGTCGCGGGTGCGCCCATCGCCGCGTGGGCGAGGAAGGTCTTCCCCGATCGGAGCGAGGGCGACGCGGTCGCCGCGCTCTGGGACGCGATCCTGAAAACCGTGCGCGTCACCGGCGACGGAAACGCCGAGGCGCGCTGGCGCGAGCACATCGCGCTGCTGACCGCGCGCAAGGAAAAGCTCAACGCGCTGCGCTTTAAGAGCCTGCACTACACCAATTCCCTCGGCACCGACCTCACCATCGCGCTGCCGGACGATCACCTCTGGGCGGCGGGCAACTCCGAAACGCCCGCGGGCGTCGGCTTCGTCGCCAATCTGCCCACCGAGGAGATCTTCACCGCGCCGCTCAGGACCGGTATCAACGGCACGGTCTGCGCGGCGCTGCCGCTGGTGAACAACGGCAGCATCATCGAAGACATCCGCTTCACCGTGAGGGAGGGCCGCATCGTTGAGGCGCGGGCCTCGCGCGGCGAGGATGTTTTGAACGCCGCCATCGCGGTGGACGACGGCGCACGCTATTTCGGCGAGGTCGCGCTGGTGCCCTACGACAGTCCTATCCGCAGCAGCGGCCTGCTGTTCTACAACACGCTCTACGACGAGAATGCCTCCTGCCACCTCGCCTTCGGCGAGGCGTATCCTGAGTGCATCGCCGGCGGTGAGCGGATGACGCGCGAGGAGCTGGATGCCCACGGGCTGAACCACTCGCTCACGCACGTCGATTTCATGGTCGGCACCGCCGACCTCTCCATCACCGGCACGACGCACGACGGCCGCGAGCTGCCGGTGTTCCGCAGCGGAAATTTTGCCCTGTAAGGGCGCAGATACAGAGAAAAACGGAGGAGAACACGATGAATTTCAAGCCCATTGAAACGGACGAGAACGTCCTTGTCATGCCCGGCGCGGTGGTCTGCGGCGATGTGACCGTCGGCGAGGGCACCGCCTTCTGGTTCAACAGCGTCTGCCGCGCGGAGCTGCAGCCCATCAAGATCGGCAAGCGCTGCAACATTCAGGACTGCGCGGTGATCCACAATCTCTGCACTCTCGGCGACGATGTATCCGTCGGCCACGGCGCCATCGTCCACGGCGCGACGGTCGGCGACCGCGTGATCGTCGGCATGGGCGCCATCGTGCTCGACGGCGCAAAGATCGGCGACGACTGCATCATTGCCGCCGGCGCGGTCGTGACCGGCAAGATGGACGCGCCTGTGGGCAGCCTGCTCGTCGGCTCTCCCGCCGTGGTCGCAAAGCCCCTGAACGACAAGCAGAAGGCGTCCTGCCTGGAAAACAGCGAGCTTTACTACCGCAAGAGCGTGGAGTACCGCGCGTTCCTTGCTCAGCAGGGCAAATAAGCGCGGACGGAGAGGAGAAAACGCCATGAAAATTCTGGTCATCAACGGCGCGAACATGAACCTGCTCGGCAAGCGCGAGCCGGATATCTACGGCCGCGAGGACTACGCCGCCCTCTGCGCCCGCATCTACGCCCACGCCCAAAGCCGCGGCATCGCGGTCGAGTGCTTCCAGTCCAACCACGAGGGCGCGATCATCGACGCCATTCAGGAGGCGGACGGGATGTTCGACGGTATCGTCATCAACCCCGGCGCTTACGCGCACTACAGCTACGCCATCCGCGACGCCATCAAGGCCATCACCGTTCCGGTGGTGGAGGTCCACATCTCCGACATTGAAAAGCGCGAGGAGTTCCGCCATCTCTCCGTCACCGCGCCGGTCTGCATCGCGCAGATCCGCGGTCACGGCTTCGAGAGCTACACCATGGGCATCGACCTGCTCGCGGGCGCAAAGCAGTAAAAGCAAGATCAGAGGAGCCGTTCTCCGCCGGGGGACGGCTCCCTTTCTGCAAAGCGGTATTTAGAAAAATTTCTAAATACCGCTTGACATTCCGGCGAGATGGTGCTACTCTCTATTTAGAAATTTTTCTAAATACCATGAAAGGGGTGAGCGGCGTGGGCCTGAGTGAAACCATGAAGGCGCTGGGCGATCCCGTGCGGCGCGAGATACTGAATCTGCTCAAGGGCGGGCGCATGACCGCGGGCGACATCGCGAGCCGCTTTGACATGACGGCGGCGACGGTCTCATACCACCTCGCCCAGCTCAAGAAGGCGGGACTCATTTTTGAGAGCCGCGAGAAGAACTTTATCTACTACAGCCTCAACGCCTCCGTTTTGGAGGAGGTGCTGCTGTGGTTACAGGATTTGAGGGGGGAGAAGGAATCATGAAGATAAACAAAAAAGAACTGCTGCTGACCTCGCTGGTCTGCCTGCTGCCGCTGCTTGCGGGCGTGGCGCTCTATCCGCGCCTGCCCGAAACGATGGCGACGCATTGGGGCTTTGACGGAACGGCAAACGGCTGGTCGTCGCGTGCCGCCACGGTGTTCGGCCTGCCGCTGTTTATTTTGGCGCTGCACCTCATCTGCTTTTACGCCGAGAGCCACGGGACGAACAGGAATATGAATCCTGTGCTGCGGACGGTGATGCTGTGGATCTGTCCCGCGATGTCGCTGCTTGGCAGTGCGCTCACGCTTGGCACGGGGCTGGGCTATGAAATGCACATCAGCACCGTGGTGCCGGTGTTCGTGGGGCTGCTGTTCCTTATCCTCGGCAACTATCTGCCGAAGATACGGCGGAACCGCATCATGGGCATCAAGCTGCCGTGGACACTTGCGAGCGAGGAGAACTGGACCCGCACGCACCGCGCCGCGGGCTTTACTTGGGTCGCCGCGGGACTGCTGATGCTGCTGTCTGCGCTGCTGCGCCTGCACGGGCCGACGGTGACCGTTGTTCTCCTTGCGCTGGCGGTGGGCATTCCGGTGCTGTATTCCTATCTCTACTACCGCCGCCATGAGAAGGGGGGAGCGCAATGACTGTTCCGACCTCGTCGCTCATTGCGATGGGCGCGGCTGCGGCGTTCTGCGCTCTGCTGCCCATCGGCATTCTGATTTGGTGGCGCAGGACCGAGCGTGTCCGCCTGCTGCCCGCGCTCTGGGGCGCGCTGGCCTTTCTCCTCTTTGCGCGGGGTCTGGAGATGGGACTGCACTACCTCTGCATCCTCTCCGACAATGCCGTTTCCCGCGCGATCCTGAGCAGCCCGTGGCTCTATATGCTCTACGGCGCGCTGACAGCGGGCATTTTCGAGGAGTGCGGCCGCTTTTGCATGTATAAGACCGTCATGCGCCGTTATGACGGGCGTGCTGCCGCCGTCACGGCGGGCATCGGCCACGGCGGCATCGAGGCGATGACCGTTTCCGCTGCGTCGATGGCGCTCTATCTTGTCTTCGCCCTCTGTTGGAACGCGGGCGACACGGACGCGCTTTTGAAGCTCGCCGGCAGCGCGGAGACGGCGCAGACCGTCGCCGCTTCCCTCGGCAAATACACCGTCGGCTACTGCCTGCTCGCCTGTCTCGAGCGCGTGAGCGCGATGCTGCTGCACATTTCGCTCTCCGTTTTTGTGTTTGCCGCGGCGCGGAGCCGCGCAAAGCGCGGCTATCTCGCCTTCGCCATCGGCCTGCACGCGATCTTCGATATGCCCGCCGCGCTCTACCAGTTCGGCTATGTCAAGCAGCTTTTCCCGGTCGAGCTGTGGCTTGCCGTCTGTGCGCTCTATGCGCTGCGCAGCGCCCGCAAATGCTATCTTGAGGAATGTGACGCATAAAGGAGGAAAGAATATGGAACCCATCAAATTAGGCCGCTACCGCCACTTCAAGGGCAACGAATACGAGGTCGTCGGCCTTGCGAAGCACAGCGAAACCTTGGAGGATATGGTCGTCTATCGCGCGCTCTACGGGGAGTTCGGCTTGTGGGTGCGCCCCGCCGCCATGTGGAACGAGATCGTCGAGCGCGACGGCAAAACCTACCGCCGCTTCACCTATCTCGGCGAATGACGGACTATACGCTCGTCCGTTCACGGCGGCGGACGCTCTCGATGGAGCTGAAGCGCGACGGCACGGTGGTCGTCCACGCGCCGCTGAGGCTCGGCGTGGAGAAGATCGACGCGTTTGTCGCCGCGCACGAAGCATGGCTCGCCCGCGCCCGCACCCGTCAGGCAGAACGCCTTGCCGCGCATCCCGAGCCGACAGAGGCCGAGCGCGAAGCGCTCCTTGCGCGCGCGAGGTCCGAGCTGCCGCAGCGCGTGGCGCATTGGAGCCGCGTGACCGGCCTTGTGCCGACCGGCGTGAAGATCACCGGCGCGAAAACGCGCTTCGGGAGCTGTAACAGCAAGAACAGCCTTTGCTTTTCCTGGCGGCTCATGCAGTACCCCGACGAGGCCATTGACCTCGTGGTGGTGCATGAGCTCTGCCACATCGCGCATCACGACCACGGCGCGGGCTTCTACGCCCTGCTCGGCAGCATCCTGCCGGATCACCGCGAGCGCATGAAGCTGCTGCGCGGGTGAGCGCTTTTTGTGCATATTACCCCATGCGCTTGGGTGCGGCTTTGGATGGGGATGATTCGGTAGTCTTGACTTTGAGCGGTGAGTACGGTACAATAAATGAGACGGAATATATAGCTTGAAGGAGCGTGAGTGCATGAAAAAATTGATAGCAGTGCTTTTAGCATTGGTTTGTGTGCTTGGGTCGGCAGGCTATAATGCCACACCGAGCAGCGTTGATAAATTATCCGAAGCGGAAAATACAATCGGTGAAGCAAACCCTAAAATTGTTACTGCTGACGCGGTAACTCCGATAGCTCTTGAGGATAACTGGCTTATGCCACTTGATTTGTTTATTGATAGTGGCAATATCGAAAATAATACCGGACTGAGTGTGTCCAAAAAGCTGAATAAGGACAACGGAAAATATGTTGGTTTGTATGTAGAAAACAAGGGAAGCGGTCCCGTTGTGGCAACCATCAATGGCCGGAGTGAGGAAACCTTCGAGAAGGGTGAAAGCGGACATATTTATGTTGAAGTGACTCAAGGCCGGTTTGGTGCGGACAAAGAATATGAATTTAAAGTAGTGCCCGGCACCAATGGCGGAATGATCAATATTCACTACGAGATTGCTCAGCGAGAGTCTCGGTGATATTTTGAAGGCGGCAGGGACAGCGCCGCTCTATGGGTAAGGATCACCGCGAGCGCATGAAGCTGCTGAAAGAATAAAGAGGTTGGAAAGCCAAGCGGCTTTCCAACCTCTTTTTGATCGTGTGCGGCGGCTCAGTCCTCTTCGATGAGCCGCAGGCCCGCCGTGGCGGAGACGGGCAGGGTGAAGCAGATGGACTTCGCCTTGCTCGCCATGCCCGCGTCGCGCATGATGGCGGACATGATGTCGTTGCGCTTGTCGCGGTGGACGACGATGTAGATCATTTCCTTTTCGGCGGCAAGGGAAATGCCGAGGAATTTTTCCGCGCCCTCCATGCCGGTGCCCTTGGCGTGGATGACCGTGCCGCCCGCCGCGCCCGCGCCGCGGGCCGCGTCCATGATCAGATCGCTGTAGCCGTGGTTGGCGATGACGACCAGAAGCTCGTATTTCGTGTCCTTCATGGTGGATTCCTCCCCCTTTTGGTAGTTTTGGTGCTCGGTCAGGAATTGCAGCTCGCGCCGCCCGCCGATGGAGCTGAGCGGGACCGTAAAGGCGATGCCCATGCCGGGCACGTCAATCTGCAGCTCGCGCCGCAGGCCGCGGCGCAGCTCCTCCCATTTCTCGTCAGTGACGAAGCTCGCGAACACGCATTTGTCGCTGCGCTCGAGACCGAGGTAATTGAGCGTTTCGTTGCTCGCCGTGCCGAGAGCCAGCGAGATGAACTGCACCGGCACCTGCCGCTCGCGGTAAAACGAGAGGAAGGTCGTGAGCTTGCTGCGCTCGGTGATGGTGACCATCATGGATAATTCACTCATGCGCTGCCCTCCTTACAGGTCGATGATGGCAAGGTCATCCAAGGCGAACGCGTCGCCGGAGATCGTGGGGGCGGGAGCCACCGCACCGTGCTTTGTGCGCAGACGGTAAATGAGACCCAAGCCCTGAATGGTGATGAGCGGCGTCATGGCGACCATGGCGACCACGCCGAAGGCGTCGGTGACGATATTGCCGCCGACCGCCGAGCACGCGCCCATCGCAAAGGGCAGCAGGAAGGTCGTCGCCATGGGGCCCGAGGCCACGCCGCCGGAGTCGAACGCGATGGCGGTGAAGAGCTTCGGCACGAAGAACGAGAGCACGATGGCGACGGCGTAGCCCGGCACGAGCAGGTAGAAGATGGAAATGCCGGTCAGCACACGGATCATCGCAAGACCGACCGAGACGGCTACGCCGATGGAGAGCGAATGCTTCATCGCGCTGCCCGGGATCGCGCCGTCGGTCAGCTCCTCGACCTGCCGCATGAGAACGTAGACCGCCGGCTCGGCCATGACGATGAAGTAGCCGATGAGCATACCGATGGGAATGAGGATCCAGTTGCAGGAAAGTCCCGCGATGACGCTGCCGAGGTAGTTGCCCGCGGGCATGAAGCCGACGTTCACGCCGGTGAGGAAAATGACGAGCCCGAGGTATGTATACGCAAGGCCCACGCCGATGCGGATGAGCTGCTTGCGCTCGAGATGCAGGGAGACAAGATCGAACACCGCGAAGAACGCCGCGATGGGGAGAAGCGAGACGGCGATCTCCTTGAAATACGTCGGGAAGGCGACGAAGAAGAGCTGCCAGAGCGCGGCGCTGTCGCCGATCTCGGGGATGACGACGGGGGTGTAGCTGCCGCCGTCCGGCCGGAAGATGAGACTCAGAATGAGCACCGCGAGGATGGGACCGATGGAGCAGAGCGCGACAAGACCGAAGCTGTCGTTTGCGCTGTGCTTATCGCTTCGGATGGCGGAGACGCCGACACCCATCGCCATGATGAACGGCACGGTCATCGGGCCGGTCGTCACGCCGCCGGAGTCGAACGCCACGGCAAGGAAATCCTTGGGCACGAACATGGCGAGAACAAAGACCACGATGTAGAAGCCCACCAGCATCGTGTTGAGCGGGACGGAGAGCAGCATACGCAGCATGGCGAAGCAGAGAAACAATCCCACGCCGACCGCCACGGTGACGATGAGGACCATGTTCGGCACGGCCTGCACCTGATTGGCGAGCACCTGCAGGTCCGGCTCGGAAATGGTGATGAGAAAGCCCAGCAGAAAGCCGAGCGTCAGCATGATGCCGACCCTGCGCGTCTTGGTGATGCACGCGCCCACGCGCTCGCCCATCGGCGACATGGCCAGCTCCGCGCCGAGGGAGAAGAACATCATGCCCACCACCAGCAGCACCGCGCCGAAGAGGAACGCCATCAGCACGCTCGTCGGGAGCGGGGCGATGGTGAAGCTCAGGATCAGCACGATGGCGAGGATGGGCAGCACCGCGGCAAGCGATTCCTGTAATTTTTCGTTGAGTTTGCTGCGATACAAGGCAAAAGCTCCTTTCCGGATATAATCCTATCATACCGTAGTATAGCATGGAAAAGTGTTACAATTGTGTTAAGATTGGCCGCTTTGGGCATTTCACCGCGGCTGCATAAAACGCCCGCCTTCGCGCGAAGGGCGCAGAAACGTAAATTTCTCTTGTTATTCTCCCCGGTATCGTATATAATACCATTGATTACGCAATGACGGAAACGATTTTCCAAACGCAGCTTTGCAGAAAGGATGCGCGAATATGATAGAACTGAAAAACGAAAAGGGCAGCGTCTTCGTGAGCGACACCGCGCTCTCGAGCATCACCGGCGCGGCGGCGACGAGTTGCTTCGGCGTGAAGGGCATGGCCTACCGCTCCATGACGGACGGCATCGTCCACCTGCTGCGCCGCGAGGCGATGAGCAAGGGCGTCCACATCACGCAGCACGACGACCATGAGATCTCCATCGAGCTGCACATCGTCGTCGAGCACGGCGTGAACATTTCGGCGGTCTGCCAGGCCATCATCGGTCAGGTGCGTTACCTTGTCACCGAGAATACCGGCGCGGTCGTGCGCGGCGTGAATGTCTGCGTCGACAGCATGACCATGTAAACAAGAGGAGGAACCTTTCCTATGCACGATACCATTACCGGGCCTGTTTTCCAGGAGATGCTGATCTTCGGCGCGGCCTCGATTGCCAAGGAAAAACAGAGCATCAACGATCTCAACGTTTTCCCCGTGCCGGACGGCGACACGGGCACCAATATGAGCCTGACCATGCACGCCGCGGCGCAGGAGCTGCAAAAGCGCAGCCCCGCGACCGTGGATCTTGCCTCGTCCATCACCGCCAGCGCTCTGCTGCGCGGCGCGCGCGGCAACTCCGGCGTCATTCTCTCGCTGCTCTTCCGCGGAATGTCCAAGAGCCTCAAGGGCTGCGTCACCGCGGACGGCTGCACCTTTGCCGCCGCCATGCAGGAGGGCGTGAGCGCTGCCTACAACGCGGTGATGAAGCCTGCCGAGGGCACGATCCTCACCGTCTCCCGCCTCGCCGCAGACCGCGCGATGGCGGCCAGCGCCGAGAAAAACAGCGTGGAGTACGTTATTGAGCAGGCCATCTCGCAGGGCGAGGAGACGCTGCGTCAGACCGTAGACATGAATCCCGTGCTCAAGAAGGCCGGCGTCGTGGACGCGGGCGGCAAGGGCTTCCTTGTGATCCTGAAGGGAATGCTCGCGGCGCTGCGCGGCGAGACCATGCCCACGCTCGAGACCGAGCACGCCGCGCGCGACAAGGCAGACTTCGCCTCCGTCGGCGACGAGGACATCACCTTTGCCTTCGACACCGTGTTCATCGTCCGCCGCATCGACGACCGCTCCATCGAGCCGTTCCGCGAGTTTTTGAACGGCATCGGCGACAGCCTTGTGATCGGCGAGGACGATGAGGCGTTCAAGGTCCACGTTCACACCGACACCCCGGGCGTCGCGCTCACCGAGGCGCAGAGATACGGCACGCTCGAGCTTGCCAAGATCGAGAATATGCGCACGCAGGCCGAGGACCTTGCCGCGGGCCGCAAGGCGCAGAGCACCGACGATCTGGAGGAGGACGGCCACGACCATGCCGCTCCCGCGCCGCAGCCGCAGGAGCTCAAGCCCTTCGGCTTCCTCGCCGTGTGCGCGGGCGGCGGCCTCGCCGCCGTGTTCGCCGACCTCGGCGCGGACGGCATCGTGAACGGCGGACAGACCATGAACCCCTCCACTGAGAGCATCCTGACCGAGGTCGAGAGGATCGCGGCGGAGACGGTCTTTGTGCTGCCGAACAACAAGAACATCGTCATGGCCGCGCAGCAGTGCGCGGGCCTGAGTGAAAAGAAGGTCATCGTCATTCCGACCGCGACCGTGCCGCAGGGCATCAGCGCGATGATGGCGGTCGATCCCGACGAGACGGACGCTGCGGCCATCGAGCAGGCGATGAACGCCGCTGCTTCTGCGGTCACCACGGCGCAGATCACCTACGCCGCGCGCAACAGCGAGTTTGACGGCTTCGCCATCCGCGAGGGCGACTACCTCGCGCTGCTCGAGGGCAAGCTCTTTGACACGGACACCAGCATCGGCGCGGTGCTCGAAAAGCTCGCCGCCGAGGCGGACAGCCGCGGCGCGGAGTTCGTCAACCTCTTCTACGGCTCCGACGTGAGCGAGGAGGACGCACGGAAGGCCGGCGAGCAGTTCGGCCGGCTCTGCCCGGGCGCGGAGATCAATGTGGTCAGCGGCGGTCAGCCGGTGTACTACTATATCATTTCGATGGAATAAGCACAAAAAGGAACAGGAGGGAAAGGCCGCGGCCTTTCCCTCCTTTGCTACATCACGCCCGAAAGCAGGCACAGCATGGCGTTCGCGTGGCGGTATTCGTCCTGCGAAAACGCCAGCAGGAGCTGCTGTAGGCAGGGGTCGAGCGCTTCCTGCGAGGCGCGGCGATAGTTGAAGCCGCCGCAGACCTCCTCGTGATACCGCTCCCGCAGTGCGGCGCAGTAGCCGTCGCAGCGCAGCGGAGGATAGCAGATCGCGGGGCAATAGCGCTCGCCCGTGATGAGATAGACCGCGGCGAGAAGACGCCGGGCGTGCTTCCCTTCGTCCGACGCGATGGCGCGGAACACCTGCCGCGCCTCCGCCGTCGGCGCGCGCCGCGCGAGGAAAAGATAGGTCCTCCGGTCGGCGAGCTCCTCGCGGATGAAGCCCTGCAGCACCTCCAGCGATTCCAGCGCCGCCGTACCCATGCAGCAGGGGTCCGCCTGCGCGCCCGGGAGCGTCAGCTCGGCGTTCCGCTCGGCGGCGCTCAGACCGTCGCCGGGCGTGTCGGCAGCCATCGCCGCCGCGGCACGGACGTCGGGATAGGGGTCCAGCGTCGGATCCACCCGCTGCCAGACGCGCGCACAGCGCCGGTAATCGTATGCGGCGTTCTGCGCCGCGGACAGCTCGTTTTCCATAGATCGGTCCCTCCTCGTTTTTCTTTCCTATCCTATGCGGGGCGGGCTCGTCACTTTTCATTGATTTTTTTTGCAAAAGCTGGTAAACTATATAGCGTTTTGATATTCCGGGTGATTTTTTGCGGAGAAAGCGGCAAAATGTGGCATTTGCAACTTTCTGTTTCTCCGGAAAGCGGTATACTTCAGATAAACTCCAGGGCAAGCAGGAGGAACTTTCATGTTAGAGCTCAAGAACATATGCTACACCGTCTCCACGCCGGAGACCGGTGAGCAGACCATTTTGAAGGACATCAGTGTCACCATTCCCGACGGCAAGCTCATCGTCTTTACCGGGCCCAACGGCGGCGGCAAAACGACGCTCGCCAAGGTCATCATGGGCCTCGTCACGCCGACGAGCGGTCAGATCCTCTGGAACGGCGAGGACATCACCGCCCTCGACATCACGGCGCGCGCGAAGCGCGGCATCAGCTACGGCTTCCAGCAGCCCCCGCGCTTCAAGGGCATCACCGTGCGCGACCTGCTCACCATCGCCAGCGGCGACAGCAAGCTCAGCAAGGACAAGTGCTGCCGCTACCTCACGCAGGTCGGCCTGTGCGCGAACGACTATCTCGACCGCGAGGTGGATGTGTCCCTCTCCGGCGGCGAGGTCAAGCGCATCGAGATCGCGACGCTGCTCGCGCGTCATTCCGCGCTGATGATTTTTGATGAGCCCGAGGCCGGCATCGACCTGTGGAGCTTCGCCCGCTTGACCGAGACCTTTGAGCAGCTCCACCGTGAGCACACGGCGAGCATGATCATCATTTCCCATCAGGAGCGCATCATTCAGCTCGCCGACGAGATCATCGTGGTCGGCGGCGGCGAGATCAGGCACCGCGGCACGACTGAGGAGATCTTCCCCCTCATCATGGCCGATACGCTCGGCTCCTGCCCCGTGCTGAACCGCTGAGAAAGGAGAGACGAGACTATGTTGACCGAAATCGACTCCCGTCTGCTGGAAAAGATCGCCGACCTCACGGGCAAGCCCGTGGGCGCGTTCAATATCCGTAAGGATAGCGGCTGCGAGGCCCGCCAGTCCACCGAGCATATTGAGATCGTCCCCCAGCCGGAGGGCAAGAGCGGCATCATTATCCGCATCAAGCCCGGCACGAAGGGCGAGCAGTGCCACATCCCCGTCATCATCAGCAAGACCGGCCTTTCCGAGATGGTCTACAACGACTTCTACATCGGCGAGGACTGCGACGTGGACATCGTCGCCGGCTGCGGCATCCACAACTCCGGCTGCGACGAGAGCCGCCATGACGGCGTACACACCTTCTACGTCGGCAAAAATTCCCATGTCCACTACTCCGAGAAGCATTACGGCGAGGGAGACGGCAACGGCAAAAACGTTATGAATCCCCAGACCATCGTGTATCTGGAGGAGGGCGCGAGCATCCAGATGGACACCGTGCAGATCCGCGGCATCGACTCCACCAAGCGCTACACGAAGATCGTCTGCGGCAAGGATGCCGAGGGCGTCGTCACCGAGCGCCTGCTCACCCACGGCCATCAGGAGGCCACGAGCGACATGGAGATCGTGCTCGACGGCGAAAATTCCCGCGGGCGCGTCATTTCCCGCTCCGTCGCGCAGGACGAGTCCAGCCAGCTCTTCTATCCCCGCATGGTCGGCAACGCGAAGTGCTTCGGTCATGTGCAGTGCGACTCCATCATCATGGGCAGCGCGAAGATCCGCTCCATTCCCGAGATCGCGGCGAACTCCACGGACGCCCAGCTCATTCACGAGGCCGCCATCGGCAAGATCGCCGGCGACCAGCTCCTCAAGCTCCAGACCCTTGGCCTGACCGCCGAGGAGGCGGAGGATACCATCCTCAAGGGCTTCCTCGCGTAAGAAGACATAAAAAAGGAACGCGGCTGCTGTGCAGCTGCGTTCCTTTTTTATGTGCGGTGCGCTTACTCCTGAACGGGAGCCTCGGCAGGCGCTTCAGCGGGCGCCTCGACCGGCGCTTCGGCGGGAGCGGCCTCGGTGACGTCGGCACATTCGGCCTCGACGGGCGCGTCCTCGCCCTGCAGCGCGGCGATCTTCGCCTGGCTGGCGCGGATGGCGGCGACGATGTCGGCGACCGCCTCGGGAGCCTCGCCCTTGAGCTCGGAAACATACCACTCGCCGATGGCGCGGTAGTTCTTCTCAATGGCGCGCTGCTCGCCGGCGATGGCGACGTTGGTCTTGACGGTGTCGGCGGCGTCCTGCGCCTTCTCGCTGGCGATGGCGGCGACCTCCTTGCCCTTTTCGGCCGCGGCAAACGCGACGTCCTGTACCTTCCTGCTCAGATCCTCAAAAAATGCCATGATCTTCTTCTCCTTTCTATTATGCGGGGTTTTCCTGTTGCCCCTATTATACGCGCACACCCTCGCGCTTGCAAGCGGAGAAATGCACGAGAATGTAAATATTTTGTGTCCGTTATCCAAAGTGTTCGGCACATTTCATGCCTTTTCGATCCAGCCGCAGGCGCAGCTCACCGCGCGCTTCCACAGCCGGTATTTTTCATCGCACTCGGCCTGCGCCCGCTCGGGGGAGAACACGCGGTCGCTCACGCGCAGGGCGCGCACCTCGTCCATGCTCTGCCAGAAGCCGACGGCAAGGCCCGCCAGCGCTGCCGCGCCGAAGGCGGTCGTCTCCACCATCTGCGGGCGGTCCACCGGGATGCGCAGCAGGTCGGACTGGAAGCGAAGCATCACGTCGCTCACGCTCGCCCCGCCGTCCACGCGCAGCACGGTGATCTCGCAGCCTGCGTCCTGCCGCATGGCGTTCATCAGGTCGGTCACCTCGAAGGCGATGGCCTCGAGTACCGCGCGGGCAATGTGGGCGCGTGTCGTCCCACGCGTCACGCCGACGATGCAGCCGCGCGCGTACATATCCCAGTACGGCGCGCCGAGACCGGTGAAGGCGGGCACGAGATAGACACCTCCCGCGTCCGGCACGCTCTCGGCAAGAAGGTCGCACTCATGCGAGGTGCCGATCAGCCCCAGCTCGTCGCGCAGCCATTGGATGGCGCTGCCGGCGTTGAACACGCTGCCCTCAAGCGCGTAGATCGTTTTTCCGCCGAGGCTCCACGCCACCGAGGTCACAAGGCCCGCGCGCGAGCGCACGGCGCGCCCGCCGACGTTCATCAGCGTGAAGCAGCCGGTGCCGTAGGTGTTTTTCGCCTGCCCGCGTTCGTGGCAGCCCTGCCCGAAGAGCGCCGACTGCTGATCGCCCGCCGCGCCGCAGACCGGAATGCCCGCGAGCGCCTCCAGCCCCTCGATGCCGGGCACGACCGTGCCGTAGATCTCGCTGTTGGAAACGGGCCGGGGGAGCAGGCACATGGGAATACCGAGGAGCCGGCACAGCTCCTCGTCCCATGTGAGCGTGTGGATGTTGAAGAGCATTGTGCGGCTGGCGTTGGAGTAGTCGGTCACATGGGCGGCCCCGCCGGTGAGACGCCAGATGAGCCACGTTTCCACCGTGCCGAAGAGCAGCTCGCCGCGCTCGGCGCGCTCCCGCGCGCCGGGAACGTTGTCGAGCAGCCATTTGAGCTTCGTGCCGGAGAAGTAGGCGTCGATGACCAGTCCCGTCTTCTCCGCGATCGTCTCCGCCATGCCCGGCGTTTCCTTGAGCTTATCGCAGATGCCCGCCGTGCGGCGGCACTGCCAGACGATGGCGTTGTACACCGGCTCACCGGTCGCCTTGTCCCACAGGATCGTCGTCTCACGCTGGTTCGTGATGCCGATGCCCGCGATGCGCGCGTCCGGCCCGAGCTTGCGGAGCGCCTGCGCGGCCACGCTGCGCTGGCTCTCCCAGAGCTCCAGCGGGTCGTGCTCGACCCAGCCGGGCTGCGGGTAGTGCTGCGGAAAGGTCTGCTGCGCCATCGCGGCGACGCGGCCGCTGCGGTCAAAGAGAATGGCGCGGGAGCTGGTCGTGCCCTGGTCGAGCGCAAGAATGAAACTGCCCATAATTACCCCCTGTTATTTCCAAAAGCGACGTGGTATACTAAGACAGCACAGTGAAAGCGGCGCTGCCTTGGGATCACCCATTTTTCGGATTATACCATACAAAGGAGCCTTGCGCTATGGAGAATCGAAAAGAATTTACCTTTCCCTCCGCCGACGGAAGGACGGCCATCCACGCGGTCGAATGGCACCCCGCAGGGGAGCCGGCCGGTATTTTGCAGATCGCGCACGGCGTGGCGGAGTACGCGCTGCGCTACGAGCCGTTCGCGTGCTTTCTGAACGCGCACGGCTTCCTAGTCGTGGCGAACGACCACCTCGGCCACGGCGAGTCGGTCGCCGAGGGCGCGCCGCGGCTCTACTTCGGCGAAAAGGGCAGCTGGCAGCACGTCGTGGACGATATGTACACGCTCCGCTGCCGGACCGGCGAAGCCTATCCGGAGCTGCCGTACTTTATCATGGGTCACTCCATGGGATCGTTCCTCACGCGAACCTACCTCATCCGCTATCCCGGCACGGTCAAGGGCGCGATCCTGATGGGCACGGGGCAGAATCCCGACGCGATGCTCGTCGGCGGCAAGGCGCTCGCAAGCGTACTGGCAAGGAAGGTCGGGCGCGAGAACGCGAGCGACGTCGTGGAAAAGCTCGCCTTCGGCGCCTACAACAAGGCCTTCGCGCCTAACCGCACGGGCTACGACTGGCTGAGCGTGAGCGAGGAAAACGTGGACGCCTACATCGCCGATCCGCTCTGCGGCGGCATGGCGAGCACGGGGCTGTTCCTCGAACTGCTTGGCGGCATGGCGTTCATCAAGAAGCCCGCCAACCTGCGGCACATGAACATGGCGACGCCCGTGCTCTTCATCTCCGGCGACCGCGACCCCGTGGGCGGCATGGGCAAGGGCGTGCGCGCGGCTTACGATAGCTTCCGCCGCGCCGGTGTGCGCGACGCGGAGCTGAAGCTCTATCCCGGCCTGCGCCACGAGATATTGAACGAGGACTGCCGCGCGCAGGTCTACGACGATCTGTGGGAGTGGATCGAGCGGCATAACGGTTAAACGAAAAGCGCGGGCACAGCCCACGCTTTTTTCTATGCCGTCCGGTATTTCCGCCGCAGGCGGCTCGGGGCGAGCAGGTCAATGTCGCCCCAGCGCAGCAGCACGCCGGTGCTCCATAGCGCGTCGATGCCGAGGCAGAGCAGCACGGTGTTCGTCACGGCGGACGGAATGCCAGCGGCGAGAGCCGCCAGCGCGGGCTGCACGAGGCGCACGGCGAGCGCACCGAGCACGCCCCACGCGAGCGAGAACGGCAGACAGATACGGCCGTTGACGTCCGTTTTTGTCGCGCTGTAGTCCCAGAAGCGCACGCCGAGCACGGCGTCGCAGAAAAGATGGACGGCGTATTCCGCCGTCGTTGCGGTGATGCTGCAGAGCAGCGCGAGCTCCCAGAGCGGGCCGATGCGATCCGCGCCCAGCGCGAGCACGGCGCACATTGCAAGACCGTACACGGGGCAGACGGGCGCGAGCAGAAAGCCCTTCCGCACGCGGTGCTCCGCGTGCGTGAGAGCCGCGAAGAGCTTTTCGAGCAGATAGCCCAAAAAGCCGTAGCCGAGAAAATACCAGAAATACGCCATCGCGTCCGTTCACCTCCTGCACCGCAGTTTGCCCGCTCGAACCGGAAAAATGCGCCGCCGCGGCGTTGCAAAGAATGGAAAAACGTGATACCATAGGCGGCAGAAGGAAAAAGGGAGGATGAGCCATGGCAGACCGTTGGGAGGAACTGGAAAAGCGCTGTCAAAACTGCCGCGAGTGCTCGCTGTGCGAAACGAGGACGAATGTGGTCTTCGGCGACGGCAGCCGCACGGCGGAGATAATGTTCGTCGGCGAGGGCCCCGGCGCGCACGAGGACGAGCAGGGCGTGCCCTTTGTCGGCAAGGCGGGGCAGCTGCTCGACGATATGCTCGCCATCATCGGTCTCGACCGCACGATGGTCTACATCGCGAACATCGTCAAGTGCCGCCCGCCGCAGAACCGCGATCCACTCAGCGTGGAGCAGGACGCCTGCATCGGCTATCTGCGCGAGCAGGTGACGCTGCTGCGCCCAAAGCTGATCGTCTGTCTCGGCCGCATCGCGGCGATGCGCCTGATCCGCGAGGACTTCAAGATCACGCGCGAGCATGGGCAGTGGGTGAAAAAGGGCGGCTTTGAGCTCATGGCGATGTACCACCCCGCAGCGCTGCTGCGCGATCCCGCGCGGCGGCCCGACGCCTTCGAGGACCTGATGAGCCTGCGCGAAAAGGTCCGCGCGGTGTGCGAGCACACGCCGCTGCCGGAAAAGCTGTGAGAATGAGAAGAAAAAGCGAGGCGTGTCACGCCTCGCTTTTCGTTTCTTCCTTGACCGTTCCGTCGGCCTTGGCCAGCAGAAAGACCGCCAGCAGGATGCAGAAAATGCCGATGCCCAGCCGCACGGTCAGCACCTCGTGGTAGACGAGGATGCCGATGACCACGCTCGTGAGCGGCTCAAAGGTCGAGAGCATGGACGCGCTCTGCGCGCCGATGAAGCGGTTGCCGAGCTGGAACAGCAGCGACGCCGCGGTGGACACGCAGCAGTAGAGCGCGAGCGCGCCGCGCGTGAAGGCGGTGGAGGGCCAGACGAATTCGCCCATCGCGAGCGTGATGCCGCCGACGAGCGCGGCGGAAAAGACGCACAGCCAGTAGCCGAGCTTGAACGGCGCCATCGTCACCAGCCCGCTGGAGTTGAGATGCACGATGTAGTATGCCCACGCCACGCCCGAGGCGAGCGCGAGGAATACGCCGTAGGCGCTCACATCGCCGCCGGGGGTGTAGAAGCACAGAATGCCGGCAAAGCACAGCGCGCAGCAGACGAGCTTGCGGCGGTTCGCCCTTTCGTAGCGGAAGGCGATGCAGGCGACGACCACCAGCACGGGATAGACGAAGTGCAGCGTGGTGGCAAGGCCCGAGGCGAGGTAGTTATAGGACGCGAAGAGCAGCGGACCGATGAGCCCGTAGCCGATGCAGCAGATTAGAATATCCTTGAGCTCCTGCCGGCTCAGGCGCAGCTTTTCGCGCACGCTGCCGCTTCCGCTGCATACAAGAAGAATGAAAAAGATCACGATGCCGGCGGCAAGACGGGCGAAGGTCTGCGTGAGCGAATTGCAGCCGCCGACGTTGATGGTTTTGGAAAAGAGCGGGTTCAGACCGTAGAGGACCGCGGACAGAACGGTCAGAAAAATTCCCCTTGCCTGCATGGCTTTTGCCTCCGTTTTTCTTGCTGTTATTGGGGCATTATACGACGCGGAAAGGGGAAAAGCAACGGGTTGTTAACAAGTTAAAGTGACATTTTTCATCGGCGCGGAGCCGTCAAAGCCACGGCGCGAGCGCCGCGCGCCAGCGCTCCGTGAGCGCCTGCACGGACGAGCGCGCGTTGGCGGGACTGGTGGAGGGCAGAGCCTCCGCCTTTCCCCATACGGCCTCGTCATACCGGCGGTAAAAGCGGTAGGCCGTGCCGCCGTTGCAGAAGATGCGGCGGACCGGCGCGGCGTCCAGAATGCGCGAGAGGTCGTTCGGCGCCACGTTCGTGATGCTCGCGTCGGACGAGCCGGCGATGTCGCAGGAGGCGATGACGTCCCACAGCGCGACGCCATGGCGCAGGAGCAGGGACTTCTTTTCCACCGCCGTCTGCGGCGTCTCCTCGCCGAGCACGGCGGCGAGCACACGCCAGAAGCGGTTTTGCGGATGGCCGTAGAAAAACGCCGCCTCGCGCGACTTCACCGAGGGAAAGGAGCCGAGAATCAATATTCTGCTGTTTTCGTCGTATACCGGCGCGATGGTGTGGAGCTGCGGCTGCTTTTCCATGTCGATCCCTCCCTGCTTTCTCGCGGCTATCGTACCACGGCGGCGGAGAAAAAACAAGCGGGCGCGGCGGAAACCACCGGAGGAGGGGCGAGAGCCCCTCCTCCTTTCAAACGAGCGGCAAGGCAAGGTCATGCCGCCGCGCGTCTGAAGGGTATCATGTGCGGAAATCCGCAAAAAATACGCTTTGCCATTTCCGCAGGATGTGCTACAATAAGTTCATTCTTATCTTTTGCCCGCGGGAGGAGCCGCCATGCAGCCTTTGGCACATTTCAAGACCATCACGCATCATCGGCACCTGGTGTGCAGATACTGCTTTCGTCTCGGCCTTTACCGGCAGGGACTGCTGCACGACCTGAGCAAGTACGCGCCCTGCGAGTTCTGGCGCGGCGCGAAATATTACCAAGGCTACCGCAGTCCGAACGACGCCGAGCGCAAGCAGAACGGCGTGAGCCTTGCCTGGCTGCATCACAAGGGACGCAACCGCCATCACTTCGAGTATTGGATCGACTACTGCATCGGGGAGGACGGAAAGCCCTACATGGGCGGGTGCAAAATGCCGCTGCGCTACGTCGCCGAGATGTTCTGCGACCGCATCGCGGCGTGCAGGACCTACCTCAAGGACAAGTACACCGACGCCGCGCCGTATGACTACTATATCCGCTCGAAGAGCCATATCCTCATCCACCTCGAGACGAGCGACGCCATCGAGGCGATGCTGCGCGTGCTCCGCGACGAGGGCGAGGACGCCGCGTTCGCCTACGTTCGCGGCCTGCTGCGGGAGGAAAAGGAAAGAAAATAGGCAAAAACCGCTTTTTCCGCGTTTTCTCCCTTGCATTTTCTCGTTTACAGGAGTAAACTATTTATCGAATTTTGCAATAGGACGGACACGACTGCTATGAGCCACCCCTACAAAACGAGGTCGGGCGGGGCGACGGTCACCATTTTTGTGCCGTATGACTGCCGCAACCACTGCCCTTTCTGTATCAATAAAAAGGAATATGCCGACTGCACCGGCTTCAGCGTCGAGGCGATTCTGAGGTCCATCGCCGTGATGGACGCCATCACGCCGGAATGCGACTTCGTTTTCACCGGCGGTGAGCCGTTCGCCCAGCTGGGCGACCTGCAGCGGATGCTCGACGCGATCCCCGGGACGCACAAGGTGTATATCAACACCACGTTCCCCGTGCAGCCCGGCTGCAGCGCGGAGGAGATGATCGACTTCACCCGCCGCAACGCGGACAAGATCACCTGCATCAACGTTTCGCGCCATCTGCAGCGCTACGTCGAGGAATCGCCCGACGAGGTCGTGGCCGCTATTGCCACGCCCAAGCGCATCAACTGCGTGCTCTACAAGAACTATCCCGCGGACAAGCTCACGGAGTATGTCGAGCGCTGGCGGAAGTACAATATTCCCATCCAGTTCCGTTACGACTACACCGAGACTACGCCCGAGAACCTCTATGAGGAGAAGCACGACAAAATTTTGCAGGACCTCAAAAAGCAGTTTACCTATAGGGGACTCGACGGCTGCCGGATGCGCAACGGCTTCCATTTCGAGTACAAGGGCCTGCACATGACCTACCATAAGACCTTGCCCTATTCCACCATCGTGGAGACCGGCGAGGACGGCGTGACCTACGACATTCTCTACGACATTCTCATCAAGCAGAACGGCGACCTGCACTCCGACTGGACGAATGTGCCGCTCGACGTGGAGAAGTACCGCAGGGTCGTCTTTGAGCCTTATGACCTCAAGGTCCTTGACGGCACCGTTGATTTCTGAGACCGGATGAAAAAGCTCCGACCGTGTAAACGGCCGGAGCTTTTTTGCGTGAAAATGGGCTTACCGCGGCGGCTGCGCCGTAACAGCGTCCCGCCGCATCTCGCGCAGCACGGGCACGCTGACGCACAGCGAGGCGGCGAGGAAGAAGACCAGGCCGATCATGCGGTTGACGCTGATGGTCTCGCGGAAGCAGACCACCGCCAGAAGCGTTGCCAGAACGGGCTTGATCAGATAGACGAAGGAGGCCTCGGTCGCGGAGGTATATTCCGTGATCTTGGCGGTGAGCAGAAAGCCGATGGCGGCGCAGAAGATGCCGACGTAGCATAGCAGCAGCGCGGACCTGAGCGTGAAGCCGGTGAAGAACGGCACATCGGCGAAAATGTCCAGCCCGAGGCTGCGGTAGAGCGCGCCGACGGCGGGGATGTGACCGAGCAGCAGCAGCGCGAGCAGCTCCAGACTGCCGAGGAGCAGGCTGAAAGTCGTGATGACCAGCCCGCCGAGCCGCGGGATGCGCAGCTTGCAGAGTGTGCCGTACATGGCGAAGAGAACGGTCGCCGTGAAGATCTCCGCGAAGCCGCGCGGACTGACCTCGAGCTTCGTGGGGTTGAGAATGAAGAGGATGCCGATCAGCTCGACGCCGATGGCAATGAGGTGGTTCCGTTTCAGCGGCTCGTGCAGGATCAGGTGCGCGGCGGCGAGGGCAAAGACGGGGTTGCCGGAGTAGATGATAGAGGTCGCCGAGGCGTCCATGTGCAGCACGGCCATCTGGAGCAGCGACATGTGCAGCGTGACCGTCAGAAAGCCGAGCAGGGCAAAGTAGCTCCAGTCGGAGTGGGTGAGGCGAATGGCGTTCCGCCGCAGGCTGCGCAGGGCAAAGGGCAGCATAAAGAGCGCGCCGATGAGCACGCGCTCAACCGTGATCTGCATGGGCGCGAAGACGCCGCCGAGCCCCTTGAGCGCGACCTCGGTGGTGGAGTAGATCATGGCGGCGAGCAGAATATAAAGATAACCGCGTTTCCGGTTCATGGCGTCGTTCCTCCGTTTCCTGTGATGGAGCACCGCCCATTGTATGCTCACACTCCGAAAAAAGCAAGAAAGAAGTGCTGCTTCCCGCGGGAAACAGCACTTCTTTAGGTATGCGTTCAAAAGCGAGGGTGCTTGCCTTACTTGACGGCGGTCTTCTTGCTCTCCCACTTGGTGACGCAGAGCGCGCAGGAGATGTCGCCGGTGATGTTCAGGCAGGTGCGGCCCATGTCGAACAGACGGTCCACGCCGTAGATGATCATGATCATATCGACGGGGATGTTCATGGCTTGGAGCACCATAGCCAGCATGATCATGCCAGCGCCGGGCGTGCCGGCGGTGCCGATGGAGGCGAGGGTCGCGGTGACAACGATGGTGACCATCTGGCCGAGGGTCAGCGTCATGCCGCAGCAGGTGGCGAGGAAGATGGTGGCGACGCACTGGTAGATGGCGGTGCCGTCCATGTTGATGGTCGCACCGAGGGGGATAACAAAGGAGGAAATATCATTCTCCGCGCCGAGGTCCTCGGAGCACTCCATGCTCAGGGGAATGGTCGCGGCGGAGGAGGTGGAGGTGAAGGCGAAGATCATAGCCGGGGACGCCTTCTTGAAGAAGGTGATGGGATTGATGCCCGCGAACGCCTTGGCGGAGAAGGAATAGCACAGGACCGCGTGGACGATGTAGCCAAGGTAGGCGCAGCCGAGGACGATGCCGAGGGAGCCGAGGATCTCGGGACCCTGCGTGGCAACGACCCAAGCCATCATGGTGAACACGCCGATGGGGCTGAGAGAAATGATGAAGGCCATCACGCGCTCGATGACCGCGTAGAGGGAGGTGACCATATCCTGCGCGAGCTTGCCCTTTTCTCCTGCCGTGAGGATGCCGCCGCCGAGAAGAATGGCGATGACGATGACCTGAAGCATATTGGAGGTGCGGAAGGACTCCCAGAGGTTACTGGGGAAGATGCCGATGAGGGTATCCATGAAGTTGGCGCTGGTGGCCTTCTCCCAGACCTGGCCGTCAACGAGCTGGAGGGTGGGGAAGAGGCCGGCGTTGTTGAAGATGTTGGCGAACACAAGGCCGATCACGCAGGCGATGGCAGTGGTGACGAGGAAGTACGCCACGGTCTTCCAGCCGACGGAGCCGACCTTCTTCATGTCGCCCATGGAGACGATGCCGTCGATCATGGACAGCAGGACAACGGGAACAACGATGAACTTGAGGAGGTTGACGAAGATGGTGCCGAAGGGCTTGAGGTAGTTGGTCGTGATCTCGGGCTTACCCATAAAGTAGAAGGCAAGGCCGACCACGATACCGAGCAGCAGAGCAATGAAGATCTGTGCCGGCAGACTGAGCTTTTTCTTTTCCATAATATACACTCTCTCCTAAAATTTCTCCTATAAACGACAGCTTATAGATGCGATTCATAAGAGTTTTTACATTTTACCGCATCTGAACATATTTTGCAAGACCGGGCGCAGGAAAACTTTCATTTTGAGCAATTTCGACAAAGCTATCCGAAAAAGCGGGAAGCGAATGCGGAAAAATATTTTTGCGTGACCACTTGCAATGTGCGCCGCTTTTTTGTAGGATGTAAAAAGAACCGAAAGAAGGAACGGAAAACGGTATGAGAGTCATCACCGGCTCGGCGCGCGGGCGCCGGCTGAATGAATTAAAGGGTTATGATACCCGCCCGACCACCGACAAGGTCAAGGAGGGCATTTTCTCCGCCATCCAGTTCGAGGTGGAGGGCGCGCGCGTGCTCGACCTCTTCGCGGGGACGGGACAGCTCGGCATCGAGGCGCTTTCGCGCGGCGCGCAGCGCGCCGTGTTCGTGGACCGACGCACCGACGCGGTGAAGCTCATCCGCGAGAATCTGGCGCTCACGCGGCTGGAGGAAGGCGCGCAGGTCGTCTGCGTCGACTCGATGGCCTATCTCAATGCCCTGCGTGAGAAATTCGACCTCATTTTCCTCGACCCGCCCTACGCGGACGATCTGCTCGAGCGCGCCGTCGCGCACATCGCGCGGTTTGACATTCTTGCGCCCGATGGTATAATGATCGCGGAGAGTCCGGCGGAAAAGGAGCTGCCCAAGCTCAGCGCGCCCTACCGCGTCGCGCGCGAGTACCGCTACGGCAGGATCAAGGTCACGCTTTACCGCCGCGACGGGGAGGAGACGACATGAGAGAGGAACGCATCGCCGTGTTTCCCGGCAGCTTCGACCCCGTGACGCTCGGCCACATGGATATCATCGAGCGCGCGGCGCAGCTCTTTGACCGCGTGTACGTCGCCATCGTGCCAAACGGCGAAAAGACGCACCCGATGTTCACGGACGAGGAGAAACTGGAGCTGATGCGCGTGAGCGTCGCACCGCTCGGCAACGTCGAGGCGGCGCTGTGGAACGGGCTGCTGACGGACTTTGCCGCGCAGAAGGGCGCGCGCTTTCTCGTGCGCGGCGCGCGGAACAGTATGGATTTCGATGCGGAGTATCAGCTCTCGCTCATTTATAAGGATGTGTCCGGCGGCGCGCTCGACACGGTGCTTTTGTGCGCTGAGCCCGCGCACCAGCACATTTCATCGACCATGGCGCGCGAGATGGTGAAGTATCATCAGCCGCTCGAGAAGTATTTGCCGGCTGCGGCCGCGGCTCGGATAAGAGGAAAGGATAGGGGATAACGATGGCTGAAGAGAATGTACAGAAGCTGCTGGATATGCTGTATGAGATGATCGACGAGGCGAAGAACGCGCCGCTGTCGAACGACAGGTGCGTGCTCAACCGCGACGAGGCGCTCGACCTGCTCGACGAGATCCGCGCGCAGATGCCGGTGGAGCTCAAGCGCGCGCAGGAGCTCGTCCGCGCCCGTGACGAGTATGTGGAGGCCGCCAAGCGCGACGTCGAGCGCATGATGCAGAAGGCGGAATTCGAGGCCAAGAGCAAGGTCTCCGAGAGCGAGGTGCTCACCGCCGCGCGCGCCAAGGGCCACGATATCGTCACCCGTGCCGAGGAGCGCTCGCGTGAGATGTACCGCGTGGCGAACGACTACTCCGAGGACGTTCTGCGCCGCACGGAGGAGGCGGTCCAGATGGCGCTTGACGAGGTCAAGCAGACGCGCGTGCGCTTCCGCGCCGCGTCCAACGAGCAGATGCAGCGCCGCCGCGAGGAGCTGAACAAGTCTTTGGAGAAAAACGACAAAGAGGACAAGTAAAATTCGTTACATCTGACAAAGGCTTTTCGAACGTTTTTTAATTTGAACATATTTTGCGATGAAGGTAAAACGCGCCACAAGATATTGTGGCGCGTTTTTTCGCACCTTTTCGACAATAAAACGTGCGTTTGAGTTCCGGCGGAAAACGCTGGAAGAATTTGGCAGAAAAGGGCGTGAAAGCCCTGAAAACAAAGAAAATTTCTGCTTGCATTTCAAAAGCGTTTTATGTATACTCAAAATACGAAGTGGGGGAAAGTGGTGCCAAGTGTACAAAAGTGGTGCTGCTGACCCAAAAGTGCAGGAGAGTGGAGCCGAGCGACTTCCCCGAAAAAAGAGGGAGCCGCTGCTTTGCCCTCTTCACAGCAGCTTCAAGGATCGCCGAAAGGGGGAAGCGCTTTGACCGGCCAGTATCAGCACAGCATCGACGCCAAGGGCAGAGTGTTCATCCCCGCAAAGCTCCGCGAGGAGCTGGGCGAGACCTTTTATGTCACCATGGGCATGGACTCCTGCCTGAGCGTCTATTCCGACGCGAGCTGGGCGAAGTTCACCGAGAAGTTCGAGAGCCTGCCCTACACCAAGACCAAGGCCATGCGTCCGCTGTTCGCCAATGCCGCCAAGTGCGAGCCGGACAGCCAGGGCCGCATCCTGCTGCCGCAGAAGCTGCGCGCCTACGCGGGGCTGGATAAGGACGTGGTCATCATCGGCGTATCGAACCGCGCCGAGATCTGGAACGCGGAGCGCTGGGCTGCGCTGGAGGCCGAGGAGCTCAACCCCGAGAACCTCGCCGCCGTGATGGAGGAGCTGGGCTTCTGAGATGGAAGAGATCAACTACGGCCACAAGCCGGTGCTGCTGCACGAATGCCTGGACGCGCTTGCCATCCGGCCGGACGGCGTTTACCTCGACGGGACGCTGGGCCGCGCGGGCCACTCGCTGGAGATCGTCCGCCGCCTGACGGCGGGAGGACGGCTCATTGCCCTCGACCGCGACGAGACCGCCATCGAGGCGGCGCAGCGGCGGCTCGCGGACTATATGGACCGCGTGACGCTGGTACACTCCAACTTCAGCGCGCTCGACGACGTGCTGCGTGAGATAGGCGTCCGCGGCGTGGACGGGATGCTCTTTGACCTCGGCGTTTCCTCGCCGCAGCTCGACGATGCCGCCCGCGGCTTTTCCTATAAGCAGGACGCGCCGCTCGATATGCGCATGGACGAGAGCGCGAGCTACACCGCGCGCGAGCTGGTCAATACCGTCAGCTATGAGGAGCTCAAGCGCATCCTCTATGAATACGGCGAGGAGCGCTACGCGTCCGCCATCGCAAAGAAGATCTGTGCGTACCGCACGGAAAAGCCCATCGAAACCACGCTGGAGCTGGCAGATCTCATCCGCTCGGCGATGCCCGCTGCGGCGCTGCGCGAAAAGCAGCATCCCGCCAAGCGGAGCTTTCAGGCCATCCGCATCGCGGTCAACGACGAACTCGGCGAGCTTCCGCCGATGCTCCGCGCCGCCGAGAAGAATCTCAAGCCGGGCGGGCGGCTCGCGGTCATCACCTTCCATTCGCTCGAAGACCGCATCGTCAAGCGCGAGCTGCAAGCGCTCGCCACGGGCTGCACCTGTCCGCCGGAGTTTCCGGTGTGCGTGTGCGGCAAGAAGCCCAAAATGAAGCTCATCACCCGCAAGCCCATCGTCTCGGGCGAGGAGGAGCTGAACGAAAATCCCCGCGCCCGCAGCGCCAAGCTGCGTGTGGCGGAAAAATGCTGAGAAAGCAAATCTTTCACGAAGGAGAGCGCCATGGCACGCACGAGCCGCAGACAACCGAATAGCTACCGCGGCGGACGTGTGGTCGGCAATCTCGCCTACGATGAGCGCTACGCCGAGCGGCGTGCGCCGCGCCGCGAGAGCGAGCAGCGGGAGCAGCCGCGCGAGGAGTTCATCCGCCCGCCGCGCAGGCAGGAGAAGAAGGCCGTCCGTCCGCGCGTGCGCGAGCGGCAGAGAGTCTCCGGCGTGCTGGTGCTCGGCTTTGCCGCGCTGGCCGCGATGGTCGTGGTCGTGTTGATGAGCTACGCGCAGCTCACGAGCATTTCCGCCGATGTGGTCTCGATGCAGAAGGAGCTCAAGACGCTCGACGCCGAGCACGTCGCGCTGCTCACGCAGTACGAGCGCACCTTTGATCTCGAAACGGTCAAGGCGGCGGCTGTCGCCGCGGGCATGAACAAGCCCAGCTCCTCGCAGATCAATTACATCGACCTTTCCGCGCCGGACAGCGTGGAGCTTTGCGAAGCACAGAACGTCAGCGTGCTCAGCCGCGTGTTCACCTCGCTGGGGCAGGGCGTTTTCAGCGTGGTGGAATATTTCAGTTGAGCGAAGCCTATACATAAGGAGTAAGGAGCTTCCTTACTCCTTGTTTTGCCATTATGCCCCTTGCCGTATGAGGAGGAAAGACCGTGCCGACACCCCCGAAAAGAAAACCGGACAGCGCGCGCCGCGCCAACCGCATCATCCAGCAGCGGACGCTTCTGCTGCTGGCGCTGCTGGGTATCGGCACGTTTCTGCTGCTCTTTGCCCAGCTCTACAAGCTGCAGATCAAGCAGCACGACGAGCTCAAGACGCTCGCCGTGCGCCAGCAGACGCTGCGCACGACCGTGGAGGCGAGCCGCGGAACCATCTACGATAAAAACGGCGACATCCTCGCCCTTTCCTCCACGGCGGAGAACGTCTGCGTCTCGCCTCTCGACGTCGCCAAAAACGAGCAGGATCAAGACCTGATCGCAAACGGTCTCGGCGAGATCCTCGGCGTGGACCCGGGCGGCATCCTCAACGATATGAAGGATACCGCCTCGCAGTACAAGGTCATCAAGAAGAAGGTCGAGCAGGAGACGGCGGACAAAGTCCGCGTGTTTATCAGCGACAACGACATCAAAGGCGTCTTTCTGGAGCCGACCTCCAAGCGATACTACCCCTATTCCTCGCTCGCCGCGCACGTCATCGGCTTTGTCAACGCCAACGGCGGCGCTTACGGTCTTGAGGCCGTGTATGACGAGGAGCTGACCGGTGAAAAGGGCATGGTCGTCTCCGCGCGCGACGCCAACGGCAACGCGCTGCTCTATCAGTATGAGCAGTATTTCGACGCCGAGAACGGCGACAGTCTGGTGACGACCCTCGATAAGACGGTGCAGTATTACCTCGAAAAGGGCCTTGAGGAGCTCGAGAGCCGCTACGGCACGGGCGTGGGCGCGACCGGCATCGTCATGGACGTCAACACCGGCGGCATCCTCGCGATGGCGTCGCTGCCGACCTACGACCTCAACGCCCCCGCGAGTATCTACAGCAAGGAGATGCTCGCCGCCGGCATGACCGACGAGGAGCTCGCCGCGGCGGCCGACACGCTGCAAAATATGCAATGGCGCAACAAGGCCATCAACGACACCTTCCAGCCCGGCTCGACCTTCAAGATCCTCACCCTCGCCATGGCGCTGGAGGAGAATAAGGTCAAAATGTCCGACACCTTCAACTGCCCGGGCTATGTCGTCATCGAGGGCGCGAAGATCAACTGCTCCAAGCGCGCGCCCGGTCACGGTCATCAGGACCTCATCACGGCGTTCGCCAATTCCTGCAACCCTGCGTTCATCAACATCGGACTGCGCCTCGGCAACACGACGTTTTACAATTACATGAAGGCCTTCGGCCTCACCGGAAAGACCGGCGTGGACACCACGGGCGAGGCGAGCGGCTTTGTCAACAAGGAGATCGAATACTCCACGCTGGCGCTGGCGTGCTACGCCTTCGGTCAGAACTTCAACGTCACGCCGCTCTCGCTCATCAACGCGCAGGCGGCCTGCGTCAACGGCGGCTACCTCCGCACGCCCTACATCGTCTCCGAGGTGCTCGACCAGAGCGGCAACGTCAAGTACCGCCACGACACCACCCCGCTGCGGCAGGTCATCTCCGAGAATACCTCCAAGACCGTGCGCGAGATCATGGAGTACGAGGTCGAGCATGGCACGGGCAAGAACGGCAAGGTCGCGGGCTACCGCATCGGTGGCAAGACCGGCACTGCCGACCAGATCGACGGGAGCGTCACCGTTTCGTTCACCTGCTGCGCGCCGGCGGACGACCCGCAGATCATGATGCTGCTCACCCTCAGCAACGCCAGCGACAAGACCGGCACCTACCGCTCCGGCGGCAACATGGCCGCGCCCGTGGCGTCGAGCATCATGGCGGAGATACTGCCCTACCTCGGCATCGAGCCGACCTACAGCGCCGATGAACTCGTCGGCGCGGATCATACCGTGCCGAACGTCGTCGGGCTCAAGCGCGACGAGGCGGCAACAAAACTCAAGGAGGAGGGCTTCTCCTGCCGCACCGTCGGCGACGGCGAGACCGTCACCGACCAGACGCCGCTCGGCGGCGCGATCGTGCCGAACAACGCGGAGATCATCCTCTATCTCGGCGCGGAGAAATCCACGGAGCTGTGCATCGTGCCGAACGTCGTGGGCGACAGCGCTGCGGCAGCCAACCGCAAGCTCACCGACGCGGGGCTTATCATGTCCGTCTCCGGCGCGACCGGCGGCAGCTCTGCGAGCGTGCGCGCCATCTCCCAGTCGGAGACGCCGGGCACGGAGGTCGCGGCGGGCACGGTGGTGCGCGTCCAGTTCAGCGACAGCTCGGTGACGGATTAAAAACCGCAAAAGAGAGCAAGATTTGACGGAGAAAGGACGACGCGCCTACGAAGCTCGGCGAGCTTTTGAGCGCCCTCGATCACTTCCGACTCCTCCGCGCGGACGCGCGGACGGAGATACATGACCTCACCCTCGATTCCCGCACGGCGGGAGAGGGAAGCCTTTTCCTCGCCCTGCATGGCGCGCGGGAGGACGGCGCAGACTACGCAAAGGAGGCCGCCGCGCGCGGCGCGGTCTGCGTCGTGACCGAGCACGCGGCCGAAGGCGTGCCCTGCGTGCTGGTCCCCGACGCGCACGAGGCGGCGGCAAAGCTCGCCGCGAGGTGGTACGGCGATCCGGCGGGACGCATGACGGTGGTCGGCGTGACCGGTACGAACGGCAAGACGACCACAACGTATCTTCTCAAGCAGCTCCTTGAGCGCTGTCTGGGCGCAAAGGTCGGCCTGATCGGCACGAATCAGAACATGATCGGCGACGCCGTTCTGCCCGCTGAGCGCACCACGCCCGACGCGCTGACGCTCCAGCGTCTGCTGCGCGAAATGGCGGACGCGGGCTGCACCCATGTGGTGATGGAGGTCTCCTCCCACGCGCTCGTGCAAAGGCGTGCCGGCGCGATCGACTTCGCGCTCGGCGTGTTCACCAATCTCACGCAGGACCATCTTGACTACCATGGTACAATGGAAGCCTACTGCGACGCCAAGGCGCGTCTGTTCCGCCAATGCCGCGCCGCCGCCGTCAACGGCGACGATCCGTGGACGCCGCGGCTGCTCGAAAATGTGACCTGTCCGGTCACACGCTTCGGGCAGGGACTTGCAAACGATCTCGTCGGCTGGGACGCGCATTACTGCGCCGACCGCGTGAGCTTCACCGCGTGCAGCGACAGCGAGCACATCCCTGTGACGCTGCACATTCCCGGGGCGTTCTCGCTCTACAACGCGCTCGCCGCGCTTGCCGCGGCGCAGGCCCTCGGCATTCCGATCGAGGACGCGGCGCAGGCCCTCTCACTCTGTCAGGGCGTGCGCGGCAGGGCGGAGGTGGTGCCGACGGACACGGACTACACCGTGCTCATTGATTACGCGCACACGCCCGACGGGCTGAAAAATATTCTCTCGACCGTCTGCGGCTTTGCCGACGCGCGCGTGCTCGTCGTGTTCGGCTGCGGCGGCGACCGCGACCGGACGAAGCGCGCCGAAATGGGGCGCATCGCCGCGCGGCTCGCGGACGAGGTGATCGTCACCTCGGATAATCCCCGCACGGAAAACCCCTACGCCATTCTGCACGAGATCCTCGCCGGCATGGCGGACAGCGCGACGCCGTTTGCCGTGCTGGAAAGCCGCCGCGAGGCCATCGCCTACGCGCTCGACCACGCCCGCACCGGCGACGTGGTGGTGCTCGCGGGCAAGGGACACGAGACCTATCAGGTGGTCGGCGCCGAGACGCTGCCGCTCGACGAGCGGCAGGTGGTGCGCGAGCATCTGAGCCAATAAAAAACGAAAGAGCCGCGCTCTGCGCGGCGGAGGGAACACGCTATGAAACTGATCGCTGCCTGCATTGTGAGCTTTCTCATCACGCTTGTCACCGGACGCTTTCTGCTCCCCGAGCTGCGCAGGCTCAAGGCGGGACAGAGCATCCGCGAGGACGGCCCGACCTGGCACGCCGGCAAGTCCGGCACGCCGACGATGGGCGGACTGATGTTCATTTTCGGCATCCTCGTCACCATTCTCGTGTTCGGCTGGGACGCCATGCGCGCGGGCAGCTTTGCGCACCTCTATGTGTTTGCCTTTGCCGCCGTGTTCGGCCTGATCGGCTTTCTTGACGATTTTCAGAAGGTGAAAATGCACCGGAACCTCGGCCTGACGGCGATCCAGAAGTTTGCCCTCCAGCTTGCCGCGGCGGTGGTGTTCCTCTGCCTGATGCGCTATGAGGGGATGCTGACGCCGAACCTCTACGTTCCTTTCGCCAATACCTATGTCATCCTGCCGTGGATCATTTATATGATCTTCGCCGCCTTTGTCATCGTCGGCACGGTCAACGCCGTCAACATCACGGACGGCATCGACGGTCTGGCCGGCAGCGTGACGGTGCCGGTGGCGCTGTTTTTCGCGGTGGTCGGCTCGTGGTGGGGCTATGAGAACGACCTCGGCGTTTTTGCCGCGGCGATGGTCGGCGGACTGATCGGCTTTCTCGTCTATAACTTCCATCCCGCCAAGGTATTCATGGGCGACACCGGCTCGCTCTTTCTCGGCGGCGCGGTGGCGGGACTGGCGTTCGCCTATGATATGCCGCTCGTGCTGCTGCTCGTCGGCATCGTCTACATCTGCGAGACGCTTTCGGACATCATTCAGGTCGCCTACTTTAAGGCGACGCACGGCAAGCGCATTTTCAAGATGGCGCCGCTGCACCATCACTTTGAGCTCTGCGGCTGGAGCGAGGTCAAGCTCGTGACCATCTTCACGCTCGTCTCCGCCGTGTTCTGTATGCTGGCGCTCTGGGGCGTGATCGGAAGATACCACTTCTAAGGCACATTTCAAAAAACGATCGGGGGAGGTGAACCGGCATGACGAAGGAGGAGCGCGAGCTGCGGCGCGAGCAGCGCGAGCACATGAAGCGCATGGAGGCCGCTGCGAAGGAGGCGGGCCGCGGACCCATCGATGTGCCGTTTCTCCTGCTCGTGCTGCTGCTCACCGGCGTGGGGCTCATCATGCTCCTCTCGGCGAGCTTCCCCTCTGCCTATTATGAGTCGGGCGACCCGCTGTACTACTTTAAGCGGCAGGCGGCCTTTGCCACGCTCGGCCTTGCCGCCATGGTCGTCATCGGGCGCATCAACTACGCGCGCTTCCGCGGCGTGGCCAAGATCGCGCTGGGCATTTCCATCGCTCTGCTCGTTGCGGTCATCATTCCCGGCGTCGGCATCACGAGCCACGGCGCGACGCGCTGGCTCGGTATCCCGGGTACCACGATGCGGTTTCAGCCGTCGGAGATCGCCAAGCTTGGCGTCATCCTTTATTTTGCCGACAGCATCTCCAAAAAGAAGGACAAAATGAGAACGCTCCGCTACGGTATCCTGCCCTACGGCTTTATCCTTGCCCTCATTGCGGTGCTGATGTACTTCGAGCCGCACCTTTCCGGCACCGTGCTCATTCTCGGCATCGGCGCGGCGATGATGTTCGTCGGCGGCATCCAAGGCTATTGGGTCGGCATCGGCATCGGTGGTGTGGCGGCGGTGGCGTATGCGTTCCTCTCGGGCCTCATCACCTACAACTCCTCGCGCATCGCCATCTGGCTCGACCCGCTCAACGATGCCTTTAAGACGGGCACGGGCTATCAGACGCGCCAGAGCCTCATCGCCATCGGCTCGGGAGGTCTCCTCGGTCTCGGTCTCGGCAAGAGCCGGCAGAAGTTCCTCTTCCTGCCCGAGGAGCACAACGACTGCATTTTCTCCATCGTCTGCGAGGAGCTGGGCCTGATCGGCGCGACGCTCATCATGGCCATCTTCGCGCTGCTCATCATCCGCGGCTACTGGATCGCGCTCCACGCGCGCGACCGCTTCGGCAGCCTTCTTGTCGTGGGCATTACCACGCAGATCGCCTTACAGGTTTTCTTAAACATCGCGGTCGTGACGAATCTTGTGCCGAACACCGGCATCTCGCTGCCGTTCTTCAGCTTCGGCGGCACGGCGCTCGCCATCCAGCTCGCGGAAATGGGCGTGGTGCTGAGCGTCTCACGGCAGATGCCGCCAGGCTGAAAAGCTCAAAAATATGCCGCGGCGGAAAACAGACCGCCGCGAGGAAGAAAGGGGGACGGAAGGCATGAACGTTATTTTCACCTGCGGCGGCACGGCGGGACACGTCAACCCCGCGCTGGCGCTCGCAGGCTTCCTGCGGGAGAGAGACCCGAAGACCCGCATCCTCTTCGTCGGCGCGGAGCGCGGACTGGAGCGCGACCTGATCGCGCACACGCCCTATCCGTTCCGCACGGTCAACATCTCGTCCTTCCACCGCTCCCTTCGGCCGAAGGAGCTGCGCCATAACCTCGTCTCCGTGCACAATCTGATGCACGCGAAGCGTGAGGCGGACGCCATTCTCGATGAATTTCAGCCCGACCTCATTGTCGGTACGGGCGGCTACGCGAGCTATCCCGTCGTGCGCTACGGCCACGCGCGCGGCATTCCGACGGCGGTGCACGAGTCGAACGCCGTTCCGGGGCTGACGACCCGACTGCTCGAAAATCATTGCGACCGCATTCTCGTCGGCTTTGAGGACTGCCGGCAGTATTATAAGCACAAGGACCGCGTGGTCGTCACCGGTACGCCGGTGCGCGGCGACTTCTTCACGCAGACGAAGGCGCAGGCCAAGGAAAAGCTCGGCGTGAACGACGGCCGCCCGCTCGTCGTTTCGTTCTGGGGCAGCCTCGGCGCGGGAAATATGAACCGCGTCACGGCGGAGCTTCTTTATCTTGAGGCGGCAAAGGAGCCGTTCCACCACGTCCATTCCGTCGGCTCGCTCGGCTGGCAGAAAATGCACGAGTGGGTGAGCGGGTACGGCGTGGATCTGCGCGACCATCCCTCGCTCGACGTGCGCGAGTATATCTACGACATGGCGGACGTTATGCGCGCCGCCGACCTTGTGATCTGCCGCGCGGGCGCATCCACGCTCAGCGAGCTGACGGCGCTCGGCGTGCCGGCCATCCTCGTGCCGTCGCCGAACGTGACGAACCACCATCAGGAGAAAAACGCCGCCGTGCTCGGCGAGCACGGCGCGGCGCTCGTCCTGCCCGAGGAGGGGCTGGACGGCAAGCGGTTGTTTACGGAGGCCGCCGCGCTGCTGCGCGACGAAACGCGGCTCGCGGCGATGCACGAGGCGTCGCTCCGACTCGGCGTGCGCGACGCGACCGAGCGCATCTATGAGACCGTCATGGCGCTTGTCAAATAAAAGCCTGCGGCGCAAGCCGCAGGCTCAGAGCATATTCAGTTGAGCTTGAAGTCCATCCACACGGGATTGTGGTCGGAGTAGAGGAAGCCGGCGTCCAGCACGGCGCTGTCCACGACCTCCACATTGTCGCTCACGAGGAAGCCGTCCACCGTCAGGCGGAAGGTCGTCTCGATACTGTACGGCTCGGACGCCGTGCGGCAGGAGGCGGCGGGTGCGGTCTCGTCAAAGGGCGCGACGAGCGTCAGCCCCGCGGGAATCGTTCCCTCCGGGATGGGCTGCGCCCAGGTGTCGTTTTCCCCGGCGGCCACACCGAAGATCTCCGGCGAATTGCCGAGCAGGTCCTTGTTGAAGTCGCCGCCCGCGACGCAGTAATTGCCCGCCTCGTATTCCGCGAGCATATCCGCGCACAGCAGCTCAAGCTGCTCGGTGGCGATGGCGCCGTCCGAGGTGTAGGCAGAGAGATGGAGATTGTAGAGGACAAGCTCCTTGCCGCTCGCCGTCGGGATGCGGCTGACCGAATAGCAGCGGTCGAGGTCAAGGAGCTTCATAAAGCCGCTCTCCACCGGCAACTCCCGCCGCGCGGCGGAAGCGATGGGGTGGCGCGAAAGCGTCACGATGCCGGACTGATTCGCTCCGTGGGGTTGAATGAGCGGGTAGAAAAGATAGGGGCTGTCGTAGTTCTGCGCGAACACCTCGTCAAATTCGCATCCCGTCATGGCGTCGCTCAGATAGGCGGTCTCGTCGATGTGCCAGCTGCGCGTGCCGTCGGTGTCGACCTCCTGAAAGAGGGCAAAGTCGGGCGAAAGGTCTTCGACAAACGCGACGATGCCGCGCATATTTTCGTCGACCGCCTGCCGACTGCGGGCGCGGCTCTCCCTGCCGCCGTCCATAAAGAAGCTGTAGTCGGCGCTGTAGGCGCCGAAGCCCGCGTTCGCGGACGAAACGCGGTAGACGGCGCCGGTCTCGACCGCGTCCTCCATGGGGACTGCGTCCCTGCTGCTGCAATGCATTACGCTGAGACTCTGGTCGCCGACGCGGTGGTAGCTCGCGAACACATAGACGACGTACAGCACGACGAGAATGAGCAGCGCGAGCAGTACGAGCCCAAGCGTTTTGCAGATCGTTTTTCCCTTCATGATATGACCTCGCTTTTGGATTTTTTCGGAATTTTACCATAAAACACCGCGAAAGTACACCCCCTTTTCCTCCCGCGCCGGAACCACGGCGCACCGTGGGCGCATACTATGGCTTAGTTTGTTGACCCATCGGGAAAGGGAGGAACGGCACATGAGCTATCTGAGCATCGAGGGCGGCGCGCCGCTTCACGGAGAACTGACGATACAGGGCAGCAAGAACAGCGTCCTGCCCGTGCTGGCGGCGACGATCCTCGCGCGGGACGTCTGCCGCATCGAGAACTGTCCGCGTCTGCGCGACGTGGACGCGTCCGTCGCCATTCTGCGCCACCTCGGCTGCCGCGTGCGGCGCGACGGCACAGCGCTGGAGGTGGACACTGCGCCGATGGCGCGCTGCGACATTCCTGACGAGCTGATGCGCGAAATGCGCTCGTCCATCATTTTTCTGGGCGCGATCCTCGCGCGGCAGGGAGAAGCGGTCTTGTCCTACCCCGGCGGCTGCGAGCTCGGTCCGCGGCCCATTGACCTGCATCTGGCCGCCCTGCGCGAGCTGGGCGCGGAGATTACCGAGCGCTACGGCGAGCTGCGCTGCAAGGCGAAATGCCTTCGCGGCACGGACATCACCCTCGCCATTCCGAGCGTCGGCGCGACGGAGAACGCCATTCTCGCCGCCTGCGGCGCGGAGGGCACAAGCGTCATCTACAATGCGGCCCGCGAGCCGGAGATCGTCGATCTTCAGGCGCTGCTGCGGAGCATGGGCGCACGGGTGAACGGCGCGGGCGGCTCCATCATCACGGTCGAGGGCGGCGCGGTGCTGCACGGCTGCACGCACCGCGTCATCGGGGACCGCATCGTCTGCGCGACCTACCTCTGCGCCGCGGCGGCGGCGGGCGGTGAGGTCCGGCTCACCGGTGTGGACTACCGCGCGGTGTCTACCGTGGCGCTCTCGCTTGCCGAGAGCGGCTGCGAGGTAAGGAGCGAGGCGGACGCCGTTTCCCTGCGCTCGACCGGAGCGCTGCGCTCTGTGCGCCCCGTGCGCACTGCGCCTTACCCGGGTTTTCCGACCGACGCGCAGCCGGTGCTGATGGCGGCGCTGCTCAGGAGCGAGGGCTGCACGGTCTTTGTCGAAAACATTTTTGAAAACCGCTACCGACACGTTGACGAGCTCTCGCGCATGGGCGCGGAGATCCGCGTCGCGGGGCGCGTGGCGGTGGTGAACGGCGTGAGGACGCTGCACAGCGCGGCGGTCAAATGCACCGACCTGCGCGGCGGCGCGGCGCTGGTGATCGCGGGACTTTCCGCCGAGGGCACGACCCGCGTGACGGAGCTCACGCACATCGATCGCGGATACGACGCTATCGAGCGCGACCTGGCCGCGCTCGGCGCACAGATCCGCCGGGAGACTACATAGAAACGAAAAGGATACAAAAGCTATGGCACGAAATCGCAGCACAAATCGCAGACGCCGGCGGGGAAGATTTTCTTTCCTGATGAAGCTCCTGTGCATCCTGCTCATCGCCGGCGCGGTCGTCGCGGCGCTGACCGTTTTTTTCAAGGTGCAGAGCATCACGGTGAGCGGCAATGCGCGCTACACGAGCGAGGAGATCATCGCGGCCTCGGGCATCGAGATCGAGGATAACCTCTTCCTGCTCAACAAATACAGCGCCGCACAGGCTATTTTTGAAAAGCTGCCCTATGTGGAGGAGGCGACGATCAACCGCGCTCTGCCGGACACCATCGTTATCACGGTGCGGGAGTGCGCGGCGGCGGCGGGCGTCGTCACGCCGGGGGGTTATTGGCTCATCAGCGAAAACGGTAAGCTCCTTGAGCGGGCCGACACGCTGCCGTCCGGCTGCCCGAGCATCACGGGCGTCGAGCTGGAGTCGCCCGCGCTGAGCGCGCAGCTCTCGCTTGGTGAGGAGAAAACGCTGACGACGGAGACACTGCTTACCCTCGTGCGGACGGCGGGCGGTTACGGTATGCTCGCGGGCATCGGGAGCGTCGACCTGTCTGATGCCGAGGCGATCACCTTTACCTATCTGGGCCGCTTCACCGTGCGGCTCCCGTGGGACTCCGACCTCGACTATATTTTCCGCAGCGTGCAGGATCTGGTAAACGGTCTGGAGTCGAACGAGACGGGCGAGATCAACTATATGCTGCTCAAATCCAAGGGCGAGATGCACTTTATCCCGTCCGCGCCGGGCGCGTAAAAAAGTTTTCGGGAAATCGCGCGCGGCTATTGACCGCGAGAAAAAAGCGTTATACAATAGACTTGTTTCAGAATACACTTGATGTTGTGGCGGCACCGACATGATCCGCCCGCATTCTACAAGAGATAGTAGGAGGAACCGATATGGCATTCGGATTGGATACCGGCGTTGAAAACGTCGTCAGGATCAAGGTCATCGGCGTCGGCGGCGGCGGCAATAACGTGGTCAACCGCATGGTGCGCTCCGGGACCCGCGGCGTGGATTTTGTCGCGGTCAATACCGATAAGCAGGCGCTCAACGTTTCCAGCGCTACCTATAAGATCCAGATCGGCGAGAAGCTGACTCACGGCCAGGGCGCGGGCAGCGATCCCGAGGTGGGCCGCAAGAGCGCGGAGGAGAGCCGCGCCCAGATCTCCAAGGCGCTGGAGGATACCGACATGGTGTTCATCACCGCCGGCATGGGCGGCGGCACCGGCACGGGCGGCGCGCCCATCGTGGCCGAGATCGCCCGCGAGCAGGGCATCCTGACCGTCGGCGTCGTCACCAAGCCGTTCGGCTTTGAGGGCCGCCGCCGGATGCAGCAGGCCGAAAAGGGCATCGAGGAGCTGCAGGGCAAGGTCGATTCCCTCGTCATTATCCCCAACGAGCGCCTCAAGCATGCGACCGATCAGAAGATTACCTTCGCCAACGCCTTTGAGATCGCGGACGATGTGCTGCGTCAGGCGGTGCAGTCCATTTCCGACCTCATCCGCGACACCGGCTTCATCAACCTCGACTTTGCCGACGTCACCGCCATCATGAAGAACGCCGGTATGGCGCACATGGGCGTGGGCCGCGCGGCGGGCAAGGGCAAGGCCGAGGAGGCCGCCCGCATGGCCATCTCCAGCCCGCTGCTCGAGACCTCCATCCACGGTGCGCGCGGCGTGCTCATCAACGTTACCGGCTCCATGGATATCGGCCTTGAGGAGGTCGAGCAGGCCGCGTCGCTGGTGCAGGACGCGGTGCATCCCGACGCGCTGACCATCTTCGGCGCGACCTTCGACGAGTCGATGGACGACGAGATCCGCGTCACGGTCATTGCCACCGGCTTTGCCGACGGTAAGAGCGCCGCGGCTACCGCGCCCGCCGAGGAAAAGAAGGCGGCGGAGTCGAAGCCTGGCATCGAGCCCATCAATTATGAAGAGGACAAGGCGGCTGCCGAGGCGGAGAAGAAGGCTGAGGAGGAAGACGATCCCTTTGCCGACATTTTCAAAATTTTCAATCGCGAGCGTTGATTTTTCCGAATTTTTCCGAAAACCGCAGGTTTTGACCTGCGGTTTTCTTTTTTTGTCTCCCTGCTGCGAAAGCAAGTCATTTCCATGCCAATGCCGACAGATTTTGTGCGGGCTATTTTTTGCGCTTTTGCAAAAAGTAACGGGGCCGCAAGCAAAAACGCGGCAAAAAAATTTCAAAAGGAAACGATTTCCTTTTGAACAGGAGAGGTGATGGGATGGATGAAAGGCGACGGAAACGGAGCAGGCGGCATGGCGCTGCCGCCTGCGCGGCATTGGTCTTTGCACTCTCCGCCCTGCTCGTGCCGGCGGGAGCCGTGAGTGCGCCGGACCCGGGCGGAGAGACGCAGCTGCTCGTGCCGGTCGGCAAGGCGATCGGCGTGAAGCTCTTTGCCGAGGGTGTGCTGGTCGTGGGGCTTTCGGAGAACGAGGGCGCCATCTCTCCCGCGAAGAAGGGCGGCATGAAGGCCGGCGATCTGATCTTGACGATGAACGACGTCACCATCGGCTCGACGGAGCATTTGCAGTCGCTTCTTGCGGAGAACGGAGAGCGGGAGGCAGCCTTCGGCGTGCGCCGCGGCGGTCGGCTCGTGAAGCTCGCCGTCTGTCCGAAAAAAGGGCAGGACGGCGTGTGCCGCCTCGGCGCGTGGATCCGCGACAGCATGGCGGGCATCGGCACGGTGACCTTCTATGACCCGCAGACGGGCGCATTCGCGGCGCTCGGCCACGGCATCACAGACGTGGACACCGGCAAGCTCATGCCGCTCTCGCGCGGCAGCGTGATGGCGGCGAGTGTCAAGGCGGTCAAGCGCGGCGCGAGCGGCTCGCCGGGCGAGCTGCGCGGCGACTTTGATCTGACGCGCGACCTCGGCTTGCTTTACGCGAACACGGAGTGCGGCATATTCGGCGTTTTGCCGGAGGAGAACCGGCCGGAGGCCGTCGGGGAGGCGATCCCCGTCGCGCGGCGCACGGAGGTCCGCACCGGCAAGGCGGTCATTCTGGCAAACTGCAGGGGCAACGAGGTGTGCGCCTATGAGATCGAGATCGAAAAGCTCTACGGCGGCTCCGCACCCACGCGCAATCTGCTCCTGCGGGTGACCGACCCGGCGCTCATCGCGCTCACGGGCGGCATCGTGCAGGGCATGAGCGGCAGCCCGATCGTGCAGGATGGGAAGCTCGTCGGCGCGGTGACGCACGTCCTGCTGGACGACCCGCAGAGAGGTTATGGCATTCTCGCGGAAAATATGCTTTCCGCCTCCGGCATGACGGCGCAAAGCGCGGCGAGCGCTTGACGGAGGACTTAACGGCAGGAGATGTTATCCTGCTGTTAAGTTTGTGCTAAGAGTCCAAAAAGCTCGAACGATGTCGTATAAAATTTGTGCTAAACGACAAAAAACTACTTGAAAACATTGTCCAAATGTGATAGTTTATAGCCAAGGCAAAACGAAACATCCGATTCGCGTCGGAATGCGGTTGTCGAAGCCAAAGTATTGAGGAGGAAGGAAAAGGAACAGGCAAATGGAGAACAGGATCAAGGTCGTATTGGCGGATGCCAACGAAAATTTCCGCACGATGCTGCAGCAGACGATAGAAAATACGGGTGAATTTGACGTGGTGGGGAGCGCCGGGGACGGCGCGGAGGCATGGAAGATGATCGAACGGGAACGTCCGCAGCTTGTAATTACAGACGTGATCCTGCCGGAGCTGGACGGCTTCGCGCTGCTCGACCGGATGGCAAAGCTGCCGGCACGGCCGAAGACGATCCTGGTTTCCGCCTTCTACCGCGAGCAGATGGTGATGCAGGCAATGGAGCAGGGCGCGGCCTACTTCATGGCAAAGCCCTGCGAGGCCGGCTCGCTGCTCGAGCGGATGCGTCAGGCCGTCCGGAACGGGGAGACGGAGGAGGAAAGCCCCGTCGCGCTGGAACGCCTTGTGACCTCCATCATCCACGAGGTCGGCGTGCCGGCGCACATCAAGGGTTATCAGTACGTTCGCGAGGCGATCATCCTCGCCGTGCAGGATATGGACGTCATCAACGCCGTGACCAAGGTGCTCTATCCCGAGGTCGCGCGCCGCTACAACACCACGCCCTCGCGCGTGGAGCGCGCCGTGCGCCACGCCATCGAGACCGCGTGGGACCGCGGCGATTTGGAAACGCTCCAGCGCTACTTCGGCTACACGGTGTCAAACACCAAGGGCAAGCCCACCAATTCGGAGTTCATCGCCATGATCGCCGACCGCATCCGCCTGCAAAGCAAGGGCAAGATCGCGTAAAAAATGAAAAAACAGAGCCGCGGCTGCGGCTCTGTTTTCTGTATTGGGCTCAGAGGACCTTATCGAGGAAGCTCACGAGGCGCGGGCTCTCGGGGTGAGCAAACAGCTCGTGCGAGGGCTTATCCTCCTCGATGTGACCGCCGTCGAGGAAGATGGTGCGGCTGCTGACCTCGCGTGCGAAGCGCATCTCGTGCGTCACGACGATCATCGTCATGCCGCTCTCGGCGAGGTCCTTCATCACGTCGAGTACCTCGCCGATCATCTCGGGGTCGAGGGCGCTGGTCGGCTCGTCGAAGAGCATGACCTCGGGGTCCATCATCAGCGAGCGCACGATGGCGATACGCTGCTTCTGACCGCCGGAGAGCTGGCTGGGATAGGCGTCGGCGCGGTCGGCAAGGCCCACGCGGCCGAGCAGCTGGAGCGCCTTGGCCTCAGCCTGCTCCTTGTCCATGCCCTTGATGCGTGTGGGCGCAGCGGTCAGGTTGTGCATCACGTTCATGTTGTTGAAGAGGTTGAACTGCTGGAACACCATGCCCATCTTCTGACGGTGCTGGTCAATGTGCTTGCTCTGTCCCTTGGCGCAGATGTCCACGCCGTCGAAGAGGATCTGGCCGGAGGTCGGCGTCTCCAGCAGGTTCAGGCAGCGCAGAAAGGTGCTCTTGCCGCCGCCCGAGGGACCGATGATGGACACGACCTCGTTCTTTTCAAAATCAACGCTGATGTGCTTGAGCACGTCGAGCTTATGGAAGCTCTTGCACAGGTCAACGACCTGAAGGATCTTCTCATTTGCCATGATTCATCTTCCTTTCTGCCAGATCGATGAGGCGGCCGCCGGTGAAGGTCATCGCAAAGTAGCACAGCGCCGCGATGGCAAGGCACGCAAGGCTCTTGTAGGTCAGAGCGATGACGTCGTTCGTGCGGAACATCAAGTCGGCAAGACCAATGACCGAAACGATGGACGACTCCTTGATGACCGTGACGAACTCGTTGCCAAGCGCGGGGAGAATGTTCTTGATCGCCTGCGGTAGCACGACGAGGCGCATAGCCTGACCGTGGCTGAAGCCGACGCTGCGCGCGGCCTCCATCTGCCCGACGTCCACGGCCTGTACGCCGGAACGAATGATCTCGGCGACGTAGGCGCAGCTGTTGATGCTCATGGCAATGATACCTGCGGAAAAACGCGAAAAGTTCGGGATCCACGAAATGTCCGGCAGCGTGAAGCCGACCATGGGAAGTCCGTAGAAAATGAACATGAGCTGCACCATCAGGGGCGTCCCGCGGATGAACTCGATGTAAGCGACCGCCAGCCACTTGAGCGGCAGAATTTTGCTCATGCGCATACTGGACATGAGCGTGCCGAAGATCGTGCCGAAAAACACGGTGAATGCGGCGATGATGAGCGTATTGACAATGCCTTCCTCAAAAAAGCTGTGATAGCGGACGACGAGCTTTCCGATCGTCTCAATAAATTCCATGGGGACTCCTCCTCAAAGCACTGCGGGCTTCGCCGCCGAAACGGCGAAGCCCGTAGGTCGTGTTATCTTATTTTGCGTTCGGCTTACAGACCGAGGCTGGCAGCCAGCTCGACAGCTTCGTCGTAGGCCTTCTGATAGCTGCCGTCGGCAATGACCTTGTTGATGACCTCGTTCACGACCGCGACCAGATCCTCGTTGCCCTTGGCGATGACGACGGATTTACCGAAGGAGGCTTCCTCGGCGGTAAAAGTGAAGTTGGAGACTTCAAGCGCGCCGTTGCTGGTGGCGACGAGCGCCTCGCCGACTGCCTGATCGACGACCAGACCCGCGATGTTGCCGTTCTGGACCTCAAGGGCGAGGGCAGGGTACTTTTCAAGCTCGAACAGCTCGCTCTCGGGCAGAGCGGACTGGATCAGCTGGGACTGGATGGTGCCCTTCTGTGCGCCGACCTTCAGACCGACAAGGGATTCCTTGGTGGAGTAGGTGTCGGCGTTGCCGGCCTTGACGATCAGCAGCTGAGCGCTGGTCTCATACAGGTCGCTGAAGTCGATCTCCTCGGCACGCTCGGGGGTGTTGGTGAAGGCTGCGATGCCGAGGTCCACCTGACCGGACTGGACGGCGGGGATGATGCCGTCGAAGGCCATGTCCACGACCTCCAGCTCAACGCCGAGGCTGTCGGCAATCTGCTGGGCCAGCCACATATCGCAGCCGGCGAAGTTGGCGTCGAGATCCTTGAACTCATAGGGAGCGTACTGGGCTTCGGTGCCGACGACGACCTTGCCCTTGGCCTTGATCTGCTCAAGCAGGGTGGCGGGCTCGGCGGGCTGCTGCTCTTCCTGTTGCTGCTGCTGATCGTCAGCGGGCTCCTGCGCGGTGTCCTTCTTGCCGCAGCCGGTCATCACGGCCAGCAGCATCGCGGCGCCGAGCGTCAGCGCCAGCAGCTTCTTCATCATGTTAAAGTTTTTCATCTTTTCCTCCGTTCCGTGCATTTGTATGCGCGATTTCGTATTTGATGTGGATAATTATACTCTGTAGAACGGATTTGTAAATAGCCGCCTCAACCGATGATAGTGAAAAGTTATCCAAAATTATTGTGCAATTTATGCAAAAAGGCGGAGAAGCTGTCAGAACGACAGCTTCTCCATGCGGTCAAACGCGGCTTTAAGCCGGTCGATGCCGACGGTGCAGGCGATGCGGAAGTGGCCCGCGGCGCTCACGCCGAAGGGTGTGCCGGGACTGACGAGAACATGGGCCTGATCGAGCAGGACCTTGCAGAAGGCTTTTTCGTCCAGTCCCGTTTTCTCTACGCCGGGGAAAAGGTAGAACGTGCCCTTCGGCCGCACCAGACTCAGGTAGGGGAGCTTTTCGATGCGATCGGCGGCGTAGAAGATGCGGTCGCGGTAGGCAGTGACATATTTCTCCCGGATCTCCTTTCGCATGGCGAGCGCCTGGATGGCGGCGCGCTGCGAGACGGACGGCGCGGAGTAGATAAGCGAGCCGTTGATGCGGTTCATCACCGCCAGCAGCTCCGGCTCGGCGATGATCACGCCCACGCGCCAGCCGGTCATCAGGAAATTCTTGGAAAAGCTGTTGAGCGTGATGGTGCGCTCGGCCATGCCGGGCAGCGTGCGGATGGGGCGGAAGTCGCCCTCGTAGAGATAGGTGGTATAGATCTCGTCGGCGGCGATGAGCAGGTTGTGCTCCTGCGCGACGCGGGCGAGCAGCTCGAGCGTCTTCCCGTCGTAGCCCATGCCGGTGGGGTTCGTGGGATTGTTGAAAACGATGGCCTTGGTGCGCGGCGTGATGGCGGCGCGCAGACGCGCCTCGTCGATGGCGTAGTCCTCGCTCGCGTAGGTCGGCACGTCCACGCATACGCCGCCTGCCAGCTCGATCTGCTCGCGGTACATGGGGAAGTAGGGCGAGAAGACGATGACCTCGTCGCCGGGGTCGAGGATGGCGAGCATCACGAGTGCCATGCCGAGGCAGCTCGACGCGCTCACGAGCACATGGTCGCGCGGGAGACGCTGACCGAAGTCCTCCTCCCACGCACGGCAGACCGCGTCGATCAGCTCGGGGTCGCCCTTGGGGTCGCCGTAGTGCGTGTGACCGGCCTTCGCGTCGCGAAAGGCGGCATTGATGATGCTCTCGTCGGTGGTGAAATCGGTGTCGCCGATGCTCAGGTCGATGATGTCCTTGTATTTGGCAAGCGCCTCGGTGTCGAGCGACAGTCCGGCGCCACTGCTCTGAAATCGCTTGGCGATGTAGCTATGCTTCATGCTTGGAGGCCTCCTTGACGTGTGGAATGACGGTCGAGCCGTTCGGAATGACGTAGATGGACTTGCCCTCCAGCTGCGCGGCGTCAAGCAGGGCGTTGACGTCGGAAAACGCCTTTATGCCCATGGGCGCAACGTCCTCCGGGGCAATGCTCGAATAGAGCAGGATGTTGTAGCGCTGCGCCTGCTCGCAGTTGAGAAAGAAAATGTAGCCTGCGACGGTGAAATGCTCGCGCAGCCGCCGCTCGATGGTACCGGCGATGAGGTCCTTCGCCCAGTCGAAGTATTCGGCGGGGCCGCCGCCCTCGCGCGCCTCGATGATGAGGATGAGCGTGCCGCCCGGCTTGAGGCCGGATTCGATGTTGTCGATGGTCTTGGTGCCCTGGTAGAGCGAGATGTCCTTGGGGAAGCCGCCGCAGCTGGCAACGATCACGTCCGCCTTTTCCGGCACGTCCACCTGATAGATGCGGTCCACCATGCGGCAGGCCGCCTCCCACGAGGTGAGGTAGTGACCGGAGAGAATGGCGGCAAGCTGCATCTGGGCGTTCATCACGAGGTTGACGATGAAGAGATTTTTCACCAGCCCCGCCGCCTCGCACATATCCTCGTGCAGCGGGTTGCCCTTCAGAACGCCGTTGCCGATGGCGGGGTTGGAGCGCAGCTGCGCCGCGTCGAGCGAGAAGGCGTGGTTGTGGAAGATGGTCTCGCGCCCGCTGATGCCCGGCAGGATGCTCTTGCGTCCGCCGCCGAAGCCCGCCATCACATGATGCGTCACCGCGCCGAGACAGACCACGAGGTCGGCCTCGGCCGCCGTGCGGTCGATGGAGACCGGCGTGCCGTGCGGCGTGGTGCCGAGATAGACAAGGTCTTTCGCTTCGCAGTCGTGGTTCTTGACCTTGACGCGGTCGTAGACCGCGTCGGTCACGAGCGTGCGCAGCTCCTGCTCGTCGCCGCCGATGTGCGTGCCGTTGGCAATGACGATGGTGATGTCCTCCTCACGCACGCCGCAGCGCTCCGTGAGGTAATCCACCAGATGCGGGACCACGAGGTCCTGCCGCATCCAGAAGCGCGTCATGTCGCTCACGACCAGCGCGACGGTATCGCCCGCCCTGGCGCGCTCGCACAGCGGCGCGCTGTCGATCGGAGCGTCGAGCGAGGCCCACAGCGCCGCGCGGATATCGGCAAGCGGGGCGACGGCGTTGCCGTGCAGCTCGCCGATCACATTTTTCTCATCCAGCGGCAGCTCCACCGTGCCGCTGCCGTAGGCAAATGAATAGGTTTTCATACGGTTCCATCCCATCCTACTATGAAATAATATAGGAGTATACGGCAAAGCGGCGGAAGATGCAACAGCCAATATTCATGAGATTTGAAAGATTATTGATTAAAATATGGGGAAAGCAGAAAATTCGAATACCGGCAGGCGGCAGAGCACACCTTGACAACCGAATACCGGCACCGTATAATGCAAGGCAAAGGGGGGGGAGAGAAATGCTTGACGAAAAAGATTTACAGGCGATCCAAAAAATGATTGATGCGTCCGAAGAACGCACGCGGCGCTATATGAATGTTTTGATTGAATCAGACGTCACGCCGAAGTTCAACCTTTTGGCAGACGGCATTAAGGACATTCAGGAGAAGCTCGTGCCGCGCTCCCGCGTGGACGATCTGGAGGACGAGGTGAAATTCCTCAAGCTCATGTGCCGCCAAATGGCGGAGGATATTGCAAAGCTGAAAAAGGCGAACTGAATACACGATACAGCAGGACGGTGCCGATGTTCGGCATCGTCATATTTTATCCGGCAGGGCAGCCCATAAGGAACAGAAGCGGAGCGGAAAAGTGCCGCATGCACGGAGTACCCTGCTTCGCCGCATTTCACTTGCCCCGAGTATGTTCGATCCCCTTGGGGTGGAGCGAACAACGTGAGCGGAACCCAAAAAGAAGGACATGACTTTCGTCATGTCCTTCTTTTTGGTATGCCCGACTGGATTCGAACCAGCGGCCTTTGGAGTCGGAGTTATCAGGCCGTCAAGCCGAAATCCACCGCGGCGCAACGGTTTGATCATGATTGCACAAATTTTCGGCATTTTGAAGAAAAACCTCGGACGCCTTGCAGCGCAGGGCGTCCGAGGTTTTTTGCGGTAGTAGTCAAATAGTAGTCTGAGCGGGTCGCAGGTCACGCAGCTCGATTCAACTGAGCAACCTTATCGATGAACTCTTTCATGTCTTCGATATAGGTGTATGGCGCATATTCAGAATAAATCTCGGGAGAGTCCAGAATAACAATTTGAACTCCATCCGCTCTCAATGCCTCCAGTGTTCCGGGTAGGCAGCGGGCCTCGTTGGGCGTCTTGCAGCAGTAGGCAAGACAGCCCCGCTGATCAAAGATTTTTGCAACGATGTATATTTTTTTATCGCCCATTGTCATACTCCTCCAGTTCCTGCAATCTCTTTTGGAAGTCCTGCTCGGTTTTGAGTATATTGGCAGTATACTCCTGATAAAGCTTTTTCCCGATTTCCGGACTTTTGTACTTGTAGACATACTGGTGACTCCAGAGGTTAAAGTGGTAATCCTTTCCACACCACAGCTGCACTTCTATCGGGTATGCTAAACTATCTCTCTGATAATAAAGGTGAATCGCACGATAACCATCATCTATCTGTTTTCCGTTCCGCAAATCAACGACTCTAAAATAGTCTGGGAAGTCGTTAGGATACTCGTCGAAGCGAAGCCGGAATCCAAGCACATCATTAAAGCACTGCTTAAAGCCGCCGTGGTTAGCGAGCGTCTTTTCATATTTCCGCATGATGGAGTCATCGCTTTTGAAGCGGGAACCTATTAAATTCTCCTGAACCAGTGTATCAATATACCCTGCTCTGTACTTCGCCCAAGCGTTGAACGATAAGACAACAAATCAAGAATATCTTTTGGAATAAATAAATTCATCGTTCGTAGAGTACAACTCCCTCTCGGTTCAATTTATTGGCAAAGCTCTGGCTATCCGCTACACTGTGTTCCCATTCTTCCGGCGTATACAGAAGGAAGTCAATCGGCGTATCAGATTCCGTATCACAATATAAATCCGTCAATAATGACCGTTTGTCCTTTGTCGATGCTATGACACAAAGATCAATATCACTTTTTGCAGTCGCAGTTCCTTTCGCCTGCGAACCGAATAGTAGAATCTTCTCCGGAGCGCAGAGTCGAATGACTTGTTCTCGAATTGCATTTAGCTTTTCCACTGTATCGCCCCCTCACAGCAAATTCCTTATTTACAGTATAGCATGAACCCTTTAAAAATAAAAGTGCTTTTTATGGCAGTTTCTTTCATAGTGCCGTTAAACTGCCTGCCATAAAACAACACCATCCTTTCGGATGTTTTTATAGAACGGAATAATATCTTTCCACTTTGCAAATTTATCATAATCGATGCAGAGGACAGAGAGCACCCTCCCGCACTCGAGTTCCAGATCAACCACAAGGTCGAGCATTTGATCTCGCATTGTTTTTGTTGCTCCTGCGTGAAGGAGAATTGCCACATCAACATCTGAGTCTTCTGCTCGAGTTCCACGTGCGGTAGAGCCATACAGGATAATGCTGTCAACCAGATCTCCATATATCTCTTGCATTCCCGGAATCATCTTCTCTAACGCCAGATCAATCGTCATCTGTTCCCCCCTCCTTATCGCAGATTTTCTGTTTGTAGTATAGCATGGAGCAACTCAAGATAATAGTGATTTTTACGGCAGTTTCTATCACAAACCCGCCTGATTAAATTCAGGCCGGTTTGGTGCCAGTTGACATATTCGCTCACATCGGCTTTGTCGTTATACTGCTTGCGGACTCGGACAAACACAGAGCCGTCACTCTGTTCGGTTTCCTCGGTAATCTGGTACCGGGTGCGGCCTCTGTCCATCATAAGTCACAGGTTTATGCTTTTTCCTTTTTTCCGCACATCTGCCGCCAGCCCGGTCATCGGGCTGGCGGCAGATACACAATATCAATCCTCACGTTCCACTTCGTGCTTGAGAATAGTGCCGGAGGCTGCGTCGATCTCGTAGTCATATTCCATATTGCCGGATTTGAACTCGATTTCGTAGACGAGCTTTCCGTCCTCATCATCCAGCTCAATGTCCATGTCATACGCCTGATTTTCACTCAAGCCCGCATGGTTCAGAGCGATGGACTTTGCCTTGGCGTAGCCGATATCCTGCACCGTTCCGGACGGCGCGGGCTTTTGACCAGAGGGCTTCGTCGTTTCACTCGATGCGGAAACGGCAGCCAATAAATCTTTCTGCCCGCTGAGCACCTTCCCTGTGTAGGCATCCACCAAATACTCGAACTCGCCCCATGCCGTTTGCAGCTCCACCTCATAGTGTGCAGGGGATTCGTCCAGCTCGGGATCGACCTCCGCCGCAACGGAATCCAGCGCCGTTGTTCCGGCATACTCCTCCGCAGCGGTGCGGGCTGCATCCATACCGATCGGCATGGCGGGCGCGCCCGCTTCGGCGAGGTCCTTGAGCTCCTCGACCGAGAGCTTTGCCAGCGCGTCAAACTTCAGGGCGGAGTTGAGTGCGAGCACACGGTTCACCAGCGCCGCCTTTCCGGTCGAAATGCTGTTTTCCCGCGCCCGCTGCGTAAGTCCCGCGTCCTGCGTAAGCGTCTGCGTCAGGACGGACGCCCTCGATTCGCTTGTCTGCAAAACACCGTCCACGGTGCTCGTCAGCTCCCGCTGGAGCTTTTCCGCACGGGCGGTATCCCTGTCCTCCACCGAGATCATGATGGCGGAGGAAATGCTATTGAGGTAGCCGTTTCGCACAAGGCTGCCCACGATGGCGTTCACCGCCACATCGAGCTTCGCGCCCTTGAGGTCAGCCCCATTGCTCATATCCGCAAGGATGGCTTTTGCATCCTCGTTGAGCGGCGTACAGGAAAGCACCTTCTCGCTCCGGTTCACCTTCAGCTCAATGCTCGGGTTCACATCCAGCGACACCACGGACGCCACCGCGTTCGCTCGCTGGTAGAACAGCCCTCCGCCGCCGAGCAGCATCACCGCAAGGCAGGCAGCCACAAGTGTTGTCCATTTTCTCTTTATCGTTTTCTTTGTCGTCATGGGAATGACCGTTCCTTTCCGCTCTTCACAGCGGGAGAGAACGCCGTTCACATCGTTCGGCGCGGTCTTTTCGACCGCCGCGGCCAGACGCTGCTCCATTTTTTCGTTGGTCATTTGGCGTCGTCTCCTTCCAGATAAGCTCGCATTTTTTTCAATGCTCTGTGATATTTCGACAGGACGGTCGGAAGCGGCAGCTCCAGCAGCGCCGCGATCTCCCGGTGCTTCATACCCGTGACCGCGTGGAGCAGCACGATACGCCGTTCCTCGTCCGCAAGGCTTGCCAGCGCTTGCTGCAAAAGGGTGCGCTCATCGGCGTCCAGTCCGCACTCCTGCGCGGGAATGGCGTCCCATTCCTCCTCGCTGAGCGCGGCATGACGCTCCTCGCGCCGCAGGCGCATCAGGCAGAGATTGCGGCAGACCGCCAGCAGCCAGCCCATCGGCGAGCCGGTGGAACGGTACTGCTCCGCGCAGTCCCACACCTGTACATAAACGTCCTGCGTGATGTCCTGCGCGTCGTGCGCGTTTTTAAGGTAGGAAAGCGCGAGACCGTACACCGCTGAGCGCGTGCGTTGATACAGCTCCGCGAGGGCTTCACGCTCACCGCCGGCAACGCGGAGGATCAACTGCTGCAGCTCGTGCCGATCCTCTGCCGGGGCGTATTCGGTTGTCATCAGCAAGCTGAGCATAGGCTTCCGTCTCCTGTCATCCATGTAATGCACGGAAAGGATAATTTATTGCAGGGCAATTTAAATTTTTAAAGAAGAATGCAATGGGGCTATGCAAAGAAGTTCGTCCCCTTTTTACTGCGGAAACGGCAAAAAGCAAAGCCTACCGCAAGCAAGAACGGCAGGCTTTGTCATGCCATGCCACTGTAGATTTCTCTGCTTTATCGGCAAAACAAATGTATTCTTGTTATATTACTGCTGCACGTGCTTCTATTTCTTCACACCATACATCTAACACATTACTGGCAGTCGGATCTGCTTCCGCTAAATGTGCGAGCAAATGTTGCTTATTCAAGAGATAGATAAAACACAGAATATCTCTTGCCGTCCTTCGCTTTTCTGCATCGGAAATGTGGCTGAAGAAGTTCAAATCACTCATCGCCCGCACCTGTTCTTCTTTATGGCTTCCACCATTTAAAACTAAACGATACATTAAATTTCTGAAATATGCTTGGTATTTTCTGTTTCCTATCAGGCCGAGGATCTTCTCGTCAGTTGATACGTCTTCAATTCCTTTCTTATATTCGAATGTTGAAAACGCCTCAAGCACTTGCCGCATTATATTTCCAATAACCATTTCCTGATCAGTAACTCTGTTTTGCCCATAAGTGTACATAATGCGCATCATTTCTGTATATTCCTGACGCTTTTTATACTGAAATGGCTCAAGCATTTGCAACCGAAGTTCAAATTCATTGAATTTTGGAGTGAGTGCATATCCCTTGGCTTTGCATTTAGCCATGATTTCCTCAAATATCTTATGTACATCATAGAATGTCATCAGATCATGTGTCATTATCACCGCCTTAGATGCCTCGTTACCTTCAAGAAATAAGCTTAGTTTGTATTTCAAAAATGACAGAATACCCACTCGATTTTCGATATCAAAACTCGAAACAGGATCATCAATAATTAGGATGTTCTCTGCTGTGTAGGCAGCATTCTCTTCTTGCCCTTCCATAATGCTGGCAAAGAAATAGCAAAGTCCCATAATGTTCCGTTCGCCAACCGAAATATCGCACGGCTTTACACTATGTCCATGTGATTTCAATTTGTAAGTAGAGTTATCATATTCAATTTTCAGTCTATCCTCTGCAAAGAAGATGTACTTCATCGCATTATTGATTACATCGAGAGCCAATGTTAGATTCTTTCTTTTTGCCTCAAGATCTCTAACAACAGTTTGTTTTTCAATAAGCACAGCCTGTGCTTGTTCGTAACGCCTTTTAGCCTCATCGCATTCTGTGGCCTGTGTTTTATATTGCGCCGCAAGTTTTTGAACATCATAATAAGCAATTTGGCTATTGATTTGATTCAATTTCGTAATAATTGGTTCTGTTCTTTTTGCTAAGCAATTGTATTCAAGACGTTCTTTCTCCAAGTCGACAAGCGCCTCTCCCAGCTGATTCATTAGAGGTTGTATTTCTGTTAGATCGCCCTCTGGTACTTCATATGGGTTATCAATTTTCCCCTGCAACAAATCATTATTTGCATGAACAGCGCTATCGATTTCTCTTACAAGGTCTACACACTGTCCATATCCTTTTAGTGCAGCGAAGGGTGATAAATCAATTGACATCTCTCCGTGCATCATGTCTCGTAACGATTGCTGATGTTCTTTTACTACATTACTCAAAACCCGTTCTATGCTTTGAATCAAATCAGATTTATATTCAGTAGTCAATTTCTGAAAACAGTAGGGACAAAAAGATGTATCCTCTCTTTCTAAATGTGCTTTCTGTGCAATTAAATCCGGACTTTTCCCCCTCTGAACTAATTGGAGCAAATAACGCTCTCGGTCAGACAGTATTGGCCGTTCTATCTTCTTAAATAGGTTGTTTCGGACTTCCGTATCATCGTACATTAAAAGACCATCTGGAATGTTCGGTGCAGGAGGATTTATATTGGTTCTGCCTTCTCTCGCAGTCTTTAATTCATTTACCCCGTTTGCAAAGTCTACAACAAGTTCATCTCGCGATTTTGTCGGTTTTGCCCGCAAGAATTGCTCATAGGTGTCATCTCTGACAGGTGAATTTTGCCGCCCGTTGCGTACCACTTTATCACGACCAGCCCAATTATCATCTCCCTGCAAAGCAAAACGGAGTTGATTAATATAGTATTTAGGAGATTTTTCATTGGTGTGGTCTTGATATGCTACATATATTTTTTGCTGCTTATCAGCCTCGGCCCTTGCAATTTCACAATCGATTTCCGCTTTTGTTATTTGTTCGGTTAAATCAGCCTGCTTGCCAAGCATGACAATAGTATCTAAATGGTCCTCTTGTAATTTTACATTTTTATCCACATAATCTTCGTCAAAAATAAAAATTCTCTTTTTCTCAGATTCTGTCAAAACAATGGGGGCGCCATTCTTATCTAAAACTGAAGCATGATTTATTGGTTGGTCTTTCTCACCAATAATTTTACGAAACCCGCGTGCAATTGTACTCTTGCCAGACCCATTTCGCCCATATAGTAAAGTGCCTTTTATTGTTTTTCGAGTGCCACCGTCTATCGGATTAAACATATCGAGTCTTGTTGGATTTTCAAAATTTGCTCCACGTAGTTCGATACCGCATATTTCTTTCAACATAAAAAGCACCCCCATCTAAAAATGAAATTCCAGAAAATATCTATTCTTTAGTATATCATGGTCACATGCAAGTGGTACGAAGAAGTGCTTCAAGACTCTTGCTTGTGTTCTTCAAGCTGCAGCAACCTGTGATCCTCCGTCAACACCTTCATCTGACTGATGGCGATGGCGTTGAGCTTTGCCAAACGCTCTGCCTGCGGGATTCCTTCGTTGATGAAAACAGCATTCAGGTTCTCCAGATTGGACAGGCACACGAGCTGTGATACATTCGCGTAGTCCCGAATATTACCCTTAAGATCTGGATTGGCGTCACGCCACTCTTTAGCAGTCATACCAAACAGCGCCATATTCAGTACATCGGCTTCGTTGGCATAGACCAGAGAAATTTGCCGCGCAGACAGTTCAGGCGGGATCAGGTTTTCCTTGATGGCATCTGTGTGAATGCGGTAATTGATCTTGGCAAGGTTGCGCTTGATGTCCCAGCCAAGCTGTTTTAGTTCTTCAGATTTGAGCCGCTCAAACTCTTTAATGAGGTAGATCTTGAATTCGGGGCTGATCCACATACCGAACTCAAAGGCGATATCTTTATATGCGTATGTCCCGCCGTATCGCCCAGCTTTGGCTCTGAGACCAATTGCGTTGGTTTTTTCCACCCACTCTTTTACGCTGATCTTGTAGCTGTTCAAGCCAGCCTGACTTCTAATTGTGGCGAATTCGCCATAATTAAAATCAGGGTTGTGTATCTGCTCCCAAATCCCAAGGAACTCAACGGTATTCCGGTTTCTCAGCCAGTCGGAGATAAAAAAGTCACCGTCTTTGGCTTTGAGCATATCTGTCAAAGATATGTAATCCTTATCATCGATGGTAGTGACCGTGATCTCGGCACCGTTTACAATGATTTTCCCATTCATCCGCCCTCACCTCCGTTCAAACTTTATCGTGTGCCAACTCTTCCAGCAACCCTTGACATCCCTCCAGCACATCCCGCCAGGTCGCTTCGAAGTCCTCGGTGTACCACGGGTCTGCCACATTGCCGGGGCGGGTAGTATGGTCCATCAGGAGGGACATCTTGCCTGCATAGTCGCCGCCGCAGATGCGGTACATATCCCGCAGGTTCGCGCTGTCCATGCCGATCAGCAAATCGTACTTGTCGTAGTCCTGGTTTGTGAGCTGGCGCGCCGCATGGCCGTCGCAGGAGATCCCATGCTCCGCCAGCTTGCGCCGCGCAGGGGGATAGACCGGATTGCCGATCTCCTCCCGGCTGGTTGCCGCCGATTCGATATGAAATTGTGACGCCAGCCCAGCTTTCTTCACCAAGTCCTTCATCACGAACTCGGCCATGGGGCTGCGGCAGATATTGCCGTGGCAGATAAACAGGATATTCTTCATACCGGTTCTTCTCCGAAAACTCATCTTTTTCTACAGTATAGCAGGTATCCTCGTTTTCGCCAAGAGCAATTTCCGAATGTTCGGCTCTCTTAATCATCCGCAGCAGCTCCTTTTTGGATAAGCCGCTTTCGGTGGCCTTCCAAATGTACCAGCACCTCTCGTCCATGGTCAATCCGGCCTCCATGATGACCACATTCTGTGTCCAGTTTAGGCGCATTGCCTCCACCAGCAACTCCGGTGTGTCGCCGTACATCCGGTAGAAGTCCCGCATACGGCGCACATTGCGGGGAGAAAAGCCCTCGGCTGTGGGATAGGCCGCTTGCAGGCGTTCCGACGCCGCGACAGCCGCTCCTTTCTCGACCCTGCCGCTGACCACTCGACCGATCTCGCGGTACAACTCCATCTGCGGGAGCTGCGCCGCAACAGCGGCGTCCAGCGCGGTGAACAGGGTGGTGTAATCTGTGGGCTTGCGGATATTCATAGCTTCTCCTTTCCGGCGCGATGCGCCTGATCAATGCTCAAAGCAGAGAAAAGCACGGCGGTGTCACCGTGTTTTCCTCTGCTTTGACCTGTTTTAGATGACTCGCACGATCTGCTCCCACAGCAGAATGTGCTTTTCATCAATGGCTCGGTTGTCGTGGTAGTGGCCGAACAGCCAGTAGTGATATTTTGCTCTCTTTTGTACATCTTGTAGGAAGTCCGTGAGTCGGTCCGCCTCGTTGTGGCGGCTCCCCATGAGGGCGATGCTGGTGGGAGCGCAGTGGGTGATGATGTAGTCCACCGCCCAGCCGACCGCGTCGAGGTTTCGCCGTGCCTCGGCATATTCCTCATCGGAGGGCAGTTCCTGCGCCCACCATGAGATGTGGTTGATGCGGTACCTCGCTCTGGGCTTGCGCTGGAGCATCGTGAGCCTTCGCTCAAAATCCGGGGCATCCGGCTCCAGAATCCCATCCTCAATGTCATGGCTTTTGGCGCCGCCCATGGTGAAGAAGCGGCAGCCCTCCAGCTCGAAGATCTGGCCGCGCATCAGGTGCAGCACATGAGGGCGAACGCGATGTACCTTGCCGCCGTGCCACTCCGCTACGGGGTATCTCGCCAGCGCGTCATAGTTTTCATGATTGCCGCAGACGAATACCAGCGTGAAGGGCAGGCGTTCCAGCCAATCCAGCGTTTCATCGTCGCGGCTGTCGCCAAACCACACGCCGCCAAAGTCTCCTGCGCAGATCATAATGTCCTGCTTTGTCATCCGCGCCTGTTCGGGAAAGTATTTTGGTTTGAATCGCTCAAAATTTCCGTGGAGGTCGCCGGTCACAAATACCATTTTCCCATCTCCTTTTTTAGTTTGATATGCTCTGCCGGATCTCGATGCCGCTCTTGAGCGTCACGCTGATCTCGTTCTTGGACAGCACCTTCACCTGTGCCACCAGCTGCCGGACGGCACTCTCGTCCCATTCCGCGATGTGTGGCACGGCGTTTTCCAGCATCCCCGCGGCATCCCTGATACGCCGATCCGCTTCGGCGTGTTTTTTGCTCTCCGCAAGGATGGATGTCCGCAGCTCCTTTAGCGCGGTCTGCTCATCCAGTATCTCCTTGAACTGATCCCCATAGGCGATAGGATCATCCGCCGCCTTTTCCAGCAGCCTTTGGAACTGCACCTCCAGCTCCGCCAGCCTGCGGTCAATGTCGCCAAGGCTCATGCCACCGCCGGGGAACGGGATGACCTCCGCCTCCAACGCCTCCGTGATTTGGCGGATGCGGCCATCCAAGTCCGGCAGGACGGTGTTGAGGGCGGCTATGATCGCCTGCTGGAGCGGCGCCTCGTCCAGCGTGGGCGAGCTGTGGCAGTATTTCTTGCCATAGTCCAGACGGCTCACACAGCGCCACACGACGCGCTTTCCATCGGGGCGCGTCCATGTGCAGCGGCGGTATAGCGTTCCGCATTCTCCGCACGCCAGACGATCTGAGAGTGCGTAGCGGCTGGTGTAGGCGGCAAGACCGGTGGAGGCTCTCTTAGAGGGGCTTTTTGCCGCCTTGCGCCGCGCCATCTCCGCCTGCACCGCGTTGTACTTCTCACGGCTGACGATGCCCTCATGGTGGTTCTCTATGAGGTACATGGGGAGCTGCCCTGTGTTTTTGATGACCTTGCGGTTGATGACATCCTGCTGAAAGGTCTTCTGCATCAGCACATCGCCGCAGTATTTCTCATTCCGCAGGATGCTCTTGATATGAGGCAGCGTCCATTGCGGCGATTTTTCGGTATATATCACGCCCCGCTCATGCAGCTCGTCCCGCAGCATCCGTGTGCTGGCTCCGGCGAGGTACCGCTCGTAGATCCAGCGGACGACCTCCGCCTCCTCCGGGATGATCTCCGGCTTATCGTCCGCGCCCCTGCGGTAGCCGTAGAGGTATTTGTACTGGATGGTCGCCTTTCCGCTTTCCATGGCGCGGCGTTTGCCCCATGTGACATTGGCGGAGATGGATTCGCTCTCAGACTGTGCGAAGGCGCCGGAGAGCGTGATGCGCAGCTCGCTGTCCTCCTCCAGCGAATGGATGTTCTCCTTTTCAAAGATGACGGCGATGCCCAGCTCCTTGAGTGCCCGTGTGTAGTAGAGGCAGTCCACCGTGTTGCGGGCAAAGCGGGAGACTGACTTGGTGAGGACGACATCTATCTTCCTCTGGCGGCAGTGGCGGATCATACGCATGAAGTCCTCCCGCTTTTTCACCGAGGTGCCGGTGATACCCTTGTCGGCGAAGATGCCCGCCATGGTCCACGCGGGGTTGGACATGATCTTGTCGGTGTAGTATTCCTTTTGCGCCTCGTAGCTGTTTGCCTGATCCTCCTCCTTGGTAGAGACCCGGCAGTAGGCGGCTACCCGTAGCTGTCGCTGGGCATCCGTTTTCCATTCTGACTCCGGCTTTGCGGGGATCTTAATGACTCTTGGGGCGGTTTCGTTCACGGCTCATCTCTCCTCTCTATGGTCTGTCCGTTCTTCAGCGTCACGGTCACGCATTTGTTCGTCACGCGCACCTTTGACACCGCGTTTTGCAGCAGCTCCGCGTCTGGCTCTGTCATGGGCTTGCGACCGATGAACAGCCGCCGCAGCCGCACGGTTTCGTATTCCGTGTTCCCGATGGCGTCGTACTGCTCTGCCGCCAGTTGAAGGAGCAGCGCTCTGGCGTTGTCCTCGTCGATGGGCTGCCGCTCCAGCGCAGAGGTCAGCTCCTCCCGCGTTTTTCCGCAGGCAGCGCCGACCACTTGGGATACCGCTGGCTGGACACGGTCGGGGCAGCGTATGAGCTCGTTGAGCAGGTCGGTGGCGATCTTCTCAACACGCTCGGAGGGCGGCGCGCCGCAGAGCCGCCGCAGAGCCTTCTGCGCGGGTGTTTTCTGCGGTGGGCAGGCTCTTGCCGTCCTCTTTTCCGCTGCCGTGCGGAGCTGCACCGGCTCGATGAGTGCCGGATAGCCTTTCTCTCCGATATAGCGGCTGTCCTCTAAAATACGGGAGACCATGTTTTTGTTCCATGTCCGCCCCTCATAGTAGGGGATCTCCTGCCGGCAGAGTGCCTTGGTCAGCTCCCCCAGCGTAGCTCCCGTGCTGTAGCCTTGGAAGATAAACCGCACCAGCTCTGCCTCCTTCGGCTGGATCGTGATCTCGCCCAGCGTCATACGGTAGCCGAAGGGCTGCTTTCGGTTTCCCATTATCGCACCGTCCTCTCAATGGATTCCCGCAGCTCCAGCCCGTTATGCAGGCGGAAGCGGAGGGTGTCGTTGCTCTCCACGATGATTTCCGCAACGAGTGCGCCGCACAGCTCTGTGTCGGGGTAGTCGAGGAAGTCCGGCCCATCCTCCAGCAGTGCTATCAGCTCCCGCGTCCGCTGGGCGGTGGCATCCCCCTCGGCATCCATAAGCTTCTCTTTGTCCAGCTTGGCCTGCCGGAGCTGGCGGG
>CEBY01010344.1_pt1 | contig 112584 bp, 104 predicted proteins | sample 554731 | NCBI WGS metagenome assembly CEBY01 (sample SAMEA3182050, study PRJEB8094) | gut metagenome | biome: human; feature: gut; material: Stool; isolation source: human stools | place: Canada | collected 2012-02-22
CGGGACAAACTGGAGGAAGTGCTCACCGGCGGGGATGGTTCGGAAGTGCTCACTCTCACCGGCGGGGCTACCGGCCTCTACTGTGGCTATGTGGACTTCATCGCCTGGGACATCCAAGAGGCGCTGAACATGGCGAAAGAGTTCTTTGAAGGCACGGACATCCCATGGGCCATCTTCCACACCTTCCGCCGTGAAGCCGGTTCTGTATCCCTAAAGCAACAAGATGATGGGACAGAAACTGAGAATCAGGATGACGAGTTGGACGAAACGCTGACGGGCATGGACTATATTCCTTACACCCAACAGAACGCCGAAGCATTCTTCGCTCAGCTGGAGCAGTGGAACGACGAAGACGAGTACACCCGCTGTATCCAGGCACTGAATGCCATCCCGGAGAACTGGAGGAACTACCGCACCGCCTACGCCCTGGCCCGTGCACTGGAGAACTACGCCATCATCGGGGACCATGACGAAGGTACTTTGAAATCCAAGGGAGACAAAGTCCTTCTGAGGGCCATTGAGGTGCTGGAGTCCGTCCGGGAGGAAGGCCAGGACAAGGCGGAGTGGAATATGCGGATGGCCTATGGCTATCAGTATCTCTACGGCCAGGAGGAAAAGGCCATTCCCTACGCCCAGCGGTGGGCAGAGTTGGACCCGGAGGATGAAAATGCTCCGGCGGTAATTCGGGAGTGTAAGGCGGAGATCCGGAAACGCCAGCGCAGCCGGAAGAAGAAGGCCAAATTCGTGCCCGGTGATACCCCATTTGAGGGCTTCGACCTCACCAACTTCTGGGATGATAATTGGTATGCACTGAAAGAATATGTCAGTGATCCGCCTTCCGATGAGCTGATTGCCAGCGTGGAGGAGGAACTGGGCTACAAGCTGCCCGCCGCCTACATTTGGCTGATGAAGCAGCACAACGGCGGCATTCCGGTGAACACCTGCTATCCCTGCGATGAGCCTACCTGTTGGTCAGATGATCATGTGGCCATCACCGGCATTTTCGGAATCGGACGGGAAAAGAGCTGCTCCCTCTGTGGAGAGCTGGGCAGCCAGTTTATGATCGATGAGTGGGAGTATCCTGCCATCGGTGTGGCCATCTGCGACTGTCCAAGCGCCGGACACGATATGATTTTCCTGGACTACCGGGCTTGCGGTCCCCAGGGAGAGCCTGCGGTAGTCCATGTGGATCAGGAAAATGACTATAAAATTACCCATCTGGCAGATAGCTTTGAGGAATTTATCCGCGGACTGGAGCATGAATCCCTCTATGATCCGGATGAAGATGCAGAGGGTCTTGAGGATGACGCCGACGAGGAGGAAACCGACCATAAGGGTTCCTTTGCCGGATCTGTGCTCCTCTCCAAAGCAGAGTGGGACAAGGAGCAGTTGATTCGAGATCTGCGGGAAGAATGGGGTATCGTAGATGAGGAGCCGGATGAGGGCGACGAAGATGTTGAGAACAGCGATGACGCTGTGGTAATGCGGGTCGGCAATATGATGCTGATCGTGACACTATTCCACGGTCACATCCCTGACAATGAAGCAGAGATCAACGCCGAAAACAACTATATGTGGCCAGAGGCCGTAGAAGTGGCCAAAGCGCACAAGGCCCATATCATGGTGGCTGTGTTGGGCGAGGAGGAAAAACTGCTGGAACGAGGTAAGCTGTTCACCAAGGCGATGGCAGTGTGCTGCAAGCAGAAATACGCCACCGGTGTCTACACCAGCGGCGTGGTATTTGAGCCTCGTTTCTATGAGGGCCTTGCCGATATGCTCAAAAAGGACGAACTGCCCATCTTCAACTGGGTTTGGTTCGGCCTGTACCGGAGCGAGGGGGGCCTAAACGGCTACACCTACGGCATGGATGTGTTTGGCAAGGAGGAAATGGAGGTGTTGAACACCGACGCTGAGCCGGAGGAACTACGGGACTTTTTGGCAAGCCTTGCCTCCTATGTGCTGGAGAATGATGTGGAACTCCATGACGGGGAGACCATTGGTTTTGCGGCAGATGATAAGCACACCATCACCCGCAGCCCTGGCGTTGGATTGCCGGAGGAGCAGATGACTCTGAAAATCTCCTGGGCGTCATCGGACGGTGACCAGGACAATGATAACGATGGCCCGGACGGTGAAGTGCCCAAGGATGAAGATACTGGTGTTCCCGAGGTCTACACCGAGGAGGAGATGGAGGCCGTCGAGGGGCATATCCAGCAGTATTTCGGCAAGTTTGAGAATGTGTTTCATGAGCTTTCTTCCCCAGACATTCATGTGGACATCTGCGTTGTTCCGCCTTCTGAGGAACGGGATTACTACACCCTGGTCACCATGGGCATGGGTGCCCACCGGATGAATGTGCCGGAAGAACTGGCCGAATACAAGCTGGAGCGGGCGGAGCTTGCCATCGCGCTGCCGAGGAACTGGAAACTAAAGCATGAGGACCTGAAGAATGAGCGATGGTACTGGCCCATTCGTCTGCTGAAAGCCCTGGCCCGCCTGCCCATTGCCAGCGATACCTGGCTGGGCTTCGGTCATACCATGGACAATGAGGAGGACTTTGCAAAGGATACAAAGCTGTGCGCTGCCATTCTGACCGGTCCCCAGGATACCGAAGATGGCAGCGAGGTCTGCATCCTGCCCAGTGGCGAGGAGGTCAACTTCTATCAGGTGATCCCTCTCTACCGGGATGAATTGGAATACAAGCTGGCCCATGACGCGGACGCCCTGCTGGACAAAATGAACGGCATCAGCTTTGTGGTGGAGCCTGATCGTCAGGATGCTATCACTCGTGGCACCCTTTCCAATGATGATTTTGACGGTGAGATGGACGACGCTTCCTATCACCTTGAGAGCATTGAGGAGAAGGAACTGCCTATTGACCCCATCAATGCTTATAACCACATGGCCATCTACCTGCGCTGGTGTATGGAGCACGACCTGATGGGCGAGGACTTTCTGAAAGAATACAGCGAAGTGGCCAAACAGGTCAAAGCTGATCCTGCCAGTGTGGATCTGCGGGCGTTTATCCGGGATGAGCTGGACGGCTGTCTGTTCTCTGTGCTGTTCAATCAGCAAGGCCGTGCCTTTGCAGGCTATTACTACGGAGAGGGCGACAGCCCCTACTATCCTGCCGACATTGATGACTATGCCCTGAAATATTTTGGTCCGTCCCGATACCACTCCAATGAATTTCAACAGGAGGCATACTTATTCATCCCATTTGATGAGAAATACTATCAGACAATGGCTCAAGTGATTGAGGAACGCTTTGAAAACTGGCAGGGACAGGACTTCGACGAGGACACGCTGGAGCCTTCCGAAGTGGCTCATGCCATCATGGAGTATCTGGACTGCGAGTGTACCTATTTCCCATCCATGGCAGATGATGACCCCATCATGTCGGCATACAGCTACGCCCAGCGGCTGGGGGTACGGGAGGGCTTTGTTCCTGTGCTTATCCAGGCGGATGATGAAACGCTGTTGGAGTGTCTGGTGATGAACGCCGATCCGGAGCACAATGCGGACTTCTACGAATTTGACCTCAAAACAGTAGAGGAGTATCGAAAGAAGATGCTCTCCGCTCCCATCAAGGACGGAAAGGCGGTTCTGGAGGAATTGACCGGCCAGCGCAAGGAAGAAGCCGAGGACGATGATCTGGACTGGGATGAGGAAGTCCTGGGCGAGATGGAGGGCGGAGAACCCAACGACCGCTTCGCAAACTATTGGAACGATGATACCGGAATGACATATCCGCTCATTCTGGCTAAAATTCCGGTCAAGAACCCCTGGGAGATCTTCGCCTACCTGCCCTTCGGAAACTGGAACGACTGCCCCGATACGCCGGAGCTGATGGCAGCGGCCAAATACTGGTTCGAGCAGCACGGCGCAGTGCCTGCCGCCATGAGCCACGATGAATTGGAGTTTGAACTTCCGACTCCGATCTCCAAGGAAAGAGCTATGGAAGTGGCTGTGGAGCAATATGGCTTCTGCCCAGATCTGGATCAGAATGAGGATGGAAGCATTGGCTCCTTGGCAGATGTCCTGTGGCAGTCCACTGTCTGGTATTTCTGGTGGGATTGATGGGAGATTGTGACCATGAACGAATACCTGAAGCAATATATTGAACTCCAAAAGCAGTTTCGGGAGACAGAAGGAGATCCGGACAGTGTCCGTGCTCTCTATACCTTCAAGGAGAAACTGGAGCTGTCGGAAGACAAGCAGGCCAAGGAAGTGCTGGTGGATGTGTATGATCTGCTGGACTTCAAGAAGGATGCCTACGAACTGCTCTGCCAAATCGGAAATCGTTCCGACAAGAAGACCCTCAAGCGGCTGGGCACGCTGAAGGACTATGCGGAAAACTGGGGCAATCATTATGCTCTCCCCAAGCCCAAAACGCCGGAGGAAAAGCAGAAAGAAAAGGAACGGCAGGCCCAGCTGGGCCTGCCCGCCTTCCGGTATCACCCAAACCCTCTGGAAACTGGGGCTTTTGAAGAGTCTGCGGATGGCGTTGTCTGCGACTGCTGCGGCAAGACGACCCATATTTTCTATACAGCCCCCTTTTACGCCGTGGAGGATATTGCATATCTGTGCCCAGAGTGCATCGCCAACGGCGAAGCAGCCCGGAAATATGACGGTAGTTTTCAAGATGATTTCTCTGTGGATGATGGTGTAGACGATCCGGAGAAGCTGGACGAGCTGATCCACCGTACCCCCGGCTACTCCGGCTGGCAGCAGGAATACTGGCGCGCCCACTGCGGCGACTACTGCGCCTACCTGGGCCATGTGGGTGCCAGAGAACTGCGGGCCCTGGGTGTGCTGGAGGAGGTACTGGACGATCCGATGTGGGACGATGAGCAAAAAGAAATGATCCGGGAATCTGTCAATGGCGGGCATCTGCAATGCTATCTGTTCCAGTGCCTCCACTGCGGAAAACACCTGGTCTGGATGGATTTTGATTGAAAAGGAGGCAATACTATGGGACTTGACATCTACGCCGGAACATTGACCCGGTACTATTCTCACAACTGGAAAACTGTTGTTCAGCAGTGGGCGGAGGAAAACGGATACACCTTTAACCGGATCACCCCGGATGGAGAACCCGCCGACAACGAGGAGGAGCTGTCCCCGGCTGAGATCCAGGCGGCAGTGGAGGACTGGCGGGATCAGATCTTAGCCGCCATTTCCCAGCCGAACCAGCCGCACTACACTCCATGGCCGGAGGACAACGAGCGGCCCTATTACACCGATAAGCCGGATTGGGATGCCTTTGGCGCTATGCTGCTGGTGGCTGCCTGTCATACATACGAGGAACCGGTGCCTCTCACCGTGGAGAAGGACTGGGACTTCGGGGAGCATCCCCTGATTGCCCGCCTTGCATCGGACGAGGAGCGGGTGTGGTCCCTGCTTCGGGGCGCGACTTGGTGGCTTCCCCTCACCGACAGCTTTCTATTCCAAGGCCCTCTGCCCACCGATGAGCAGACGATGATCGCCACCTTGGGCGGACTGCGGAAGGAGCTGGAAAAGCTGAACCAGCTGGCATGGCAGGCCGATGAGGACACCATCCTTGGCTGGGCAGACACGGAGGGATACCCGGTAGACGGAACCGTAGACTCAGATGGACAGTACAGCAAGGCAGACATCCCGGAACACACCCAGTATGACACCCAATCCCTGGCCAAGTTCGCCTTCTCCATGTTCTGGCGGGCCATGCGGTTTGCCGAGGAACAGCAGGTGCCTATCCTGCTTGATTATTAAAGAGAATTCGTCAGGGGGTGGAGACCGTGGAACAAAAACGGCCGGCAGATATAATTCAGGAACTTCTGGACTACCTGTGGAACGGCCTGGGCCTGGAGGAAAAGGGCTGGAAGCGTCTGAAAAAGGGCGACTTCAAAAAGAAAATGAAAAACGGGCTGACCTATCAGATCTGGTTTGACCGGAGCCGCTACAACTACATAGACTACGAAATCGGCCATGGGAATGTGGAGGTGGGCTTCAGCTGTATCATAAAGCAGGGAGATGACTACCTCTACTCTTTCAGAATTGAACCCACAACAGGCGGTTCATTCTTTCGGATGCTGACAGAGGACCTGCGGCTGAACACCGGGCTGCTGGACACCTTTCTGCCCCTGGTCAAAGCCAACTACCTCGACTTCATCGACCGCTTCGAGGCAGACCCCGTGGAGGCATTACAGCCGGTTTGCGCCCCCTTCACCGAGGCGGAGGACTACAGCTGGTTCATCTATGTGCGGGAGCAGATGGTGGAACGGTACGGAACGGCGGAGCAGATGGAGGAGTACCGCCGTCAGGCGGAATTGCGCGGAACGCCTGGACACAAGGCAAAGAACTGGATGGGTTCGATGTTGTTCCACCTCTCCCACGCCAATGATGTGGATCAAGCCTGGGCCTCAAGCCGCACCAGAGAGGAACTGGACCAGGTGGTGGAACCCTTTGTGCAGGCCAAGCGGCAGACAGGACAGTGGACACAGGAGGATGAGGCGGGCTATCAGCTCTACCGGCAGGAAACAGATCCGAAGAAGCGCACCTTTCGGGTATGGTATCTCATCGCCAACCCCCGCGGCCTGCCGAAAGAGTTTGTCCAGAAAGAGCTGGAGTTTCGGTGGAAACTGTTCCCAGAAAAGAAGGAGGAACCCAAATGAGCAATAAAGCTTTCCAGCAAAATCTGGACGACAAAAAAGGCCCCCAGCCCGGAGGTCCCTATCTCATTCAGATGCTGTTCAAAGAGCCGGTAGAAATGCCGGATAAAGAAAAAATGACTGCCATAATGGAGAAGCACATCGGATCAACAGAGTGCTTCTGTTATGATAAGAAAATGGCCGGCTTTGCCGCCCTGGATCATGTCGCGGAATTTCAGGACGGCAAGTGCCCGGTACAGCTGATGGTGATGAAATGCGACAAGTTCAAGGGCAAAGGCTTTGATGCCTTTCTGATGAGCCAGATGTGGGACTGCCAGGAGGACCGTGACCGGATCTTCCGGGAGTGCAAATATCAGGTGGTGGCCACCGATATGCTGACTGCGGCGCTTCCAGCGCTGGAGCGTGCCAACCTGGATGCCGACTTTCTGGAGGCTCTGGCAGAGCTGTACCCCACCTGTGAGGCGTTCTATTTCCAGAACTGCGGCAAGCTGTTTCTGGCAGAGGATGTGCGCTCCCATCAGATTGAGGGGCCGGATCGGTTCATCCGCTTTGGCGTCAATGTCCGTTTCTTCAACATCGAGGGCACGGAGGATATGCTCATCGACACGGTGGGCATGAGCACCCTGTTTTTGCCGGATCTCCAGTACCACTTCCACGGCATGGACCCCAACTGGGTGGTAAACCACGCCTATAATGCAGCGTCCTATATTCTGGAGCATGATAACCCCATTGAGGATGGGGAAACCATAGACGGCGTGGCGGATGGCCAGATGTGCCGGGAGATCCAGTGGAAGTGCCAATATGAAGATGCCTTGATCCAGCCGCCCAGAGGGGTGCTGGACATCAACATGGGAAACTATGCTTCGGGAGGACGCTGAATGAATGGCGTTGTGCTCCTGGTAGGCGGACTTCTGCTTGTGGCGGTGATCAAGCTGATTATAGATCGAAATTGGATCGGCCTGCTTCTCTGTGCTGTCGCCCTGCTTCTGGTCTTTGGGGCTGGACACCATACAAAATAGGCCATTTTAAGAATCGAGGAGGTGAAGTATGCAGAATTCAACAAATATGCGGATACTGGAATTACTCCGGTTTCTCTATGAGCGGACCGATGAAAACCATCCCGCCACAGTATCTGACATCATTGCCCATCTGAATGGAAAAGGAATTCAGGCAGTGCGGCAGACTGTTTACGCAGATACCAATGCGCTGATCGATGCGGGGATTGATATTGTGGTGGTTAAGAGTACCCAAAACCAATATTTTATGGGAAGTCGCCTGTTTGAGTATCCAGAACTGAAAATGCTGACAGATGCAGTAGCATCCTCGAAGATCATTTCTGCCAAGAAATCCGAGGAGCTGGTGCAGAAATTATGCCGTTTAGCCGGCACATATCAGGCAGAGCAGCTTCGGCAGCTCGCCAGCTTATCCAGTCGGGTGAAACCGGACAATGAGCAAGTCTATTACATCATTGATGCCATCCAAACGGCGATTTTGGAAAAGCGGCAGGTACAGTTCCAGTATTATGAATATACGCCCGAGAAAAAACGAGTTCTCAAGCATGGCGGTTACCTCTATAAACTGGAGCCTTATGCTTTGGAATGGAAGAATGACCACTATTACCTGATTGGCTTTTCTTACAAGCACCAGCGGATGGCCCATTTCCGAGTAGACCGCCTGTCGGGGATCAAGATACTTCCCGCCGGCTTTACACCCGATGAAGGCTTTGATGTGGCGGGCTACACCAACAAGATCGTTGATATGTTTGCTGCTGACCGCACGATTTCTGTTGAACTGCTCTGCGAGAACAAACTGATGAAAACCATCATAGACCATTATGGAGAATCTGTACCCACTCGTCCATATGACGAGGAACACTTTGCTGCAAAAATCGAAGTCGATCCAAGCAGCACCTTTTACGGCTGGGTCTTCAAATTTATGGGCGGTATTCAGATCATAGCACCCCAGAAGTGTGTGGAAGAAATGAAGCGGATCGCCCGCAGTTTTCTCTAAAACGGAGGTCAGGTGTTATGAAATTTTAACACCTGACCTCCGTTTCCTTTTTTATCCTTGTATCGAACAGATGTACTGGCTATAATATAAACAAGATGTTCGCAAACCAGCGAAACTCTATGAAGGAGGGATACCAGTGACCTTTGGAGCTTTCATCAGCACACGGCGCAAAGAGGCCAAATTAAACCTCCGGGATACCGCGAAACACCTCGGTATCTCCAATGGGTACCTGTGTGATATTGAGCAGGGGCGCCGGCCGGCGCCAGAGGAAGCGTTTGTAGAGCGTATCTCTTCTTTTCTGGAATTGGATAAGCAGGAGCATGAAATACTGCTGGATTTAGCCGCAGATTCCAGGAAGACAGTTCCGGCCGATCTACCTGACTATATCCGCCAACATGACATCGTCCGCGCAGCATTGAGAGTGGCAAAAGAAGTAGATGCTACCGATGAGGAATGGAAAGCATTTATGGAAATGTTGCAGAACCGCCAGAACTAAGGGGGGATTTTCTTGTCTGTACCAAAGTATCGATTGGACGCAATTGAAACCATTGGACGGAAGATCCTGCAAGAGTACGATCCCGCTTTGTTGGACGGACCTCCCCAGGCAGTCCCCATTGAAACTATCATAGAAACCAAGTTTGATCTAACTCTGGAATATCATTGCCTACGCAAGAACGGGAGCATCCTTGGGGAAACAATTTTCGATGAGGGCGCTGCCATTTTGTATGACCAAGATGAAAAACGCTACCGCTTGATCGCCGTCAAAGCTGGAACGATCTTAGTGGAGGAGCGGCTTTGTGTGGACAGGCTCCTCGGCAGGCTGCGGTTCACCTGCGCCCACGAACTGGGGCACTGGGTCCTGCACCAGAAGCTGTATTCTGGCACAGGCGATGTGGCTGCCTATGAAGGAAAAACATCTTTGGATGAAAGCTATGGTCTGGTCGAATGGCAGGCTGACGCCTTGGCTACTGCTCTCCTCATGCCCTTGCCGCAAATAAAAAGGAGTTTTTACCGTTTGCGCGCAGGCAGAAGCCATGAACATCTGGTTGCGGAAATGGCTCGGACCTTCCAAGTCTCCAAGCAGGCCATGCGTATTCGGTTGGAAACACGCAATCTCATATAAGTTTGGTACGGCAAGGCCCCTCCTCCTGAGAGAGGGGCGCAGCCGCTCCGCTGTTCGCAGGCTTTGTTGTATGCATTTTGTTCGCAGCTTAGCGAACAAGGAAGGAGGAGAATGGCATGAGGAAAGAAAGCGCCACTGTGCAGAAATGCAAAAGACAGATGGCGACCCTTGGATTTGACAGCCAGCTGGCCTATCATCGGGTAAAGCTGATTTTGAAAATCTACCGGGATGTGGTGTGGGTCCTCAGTGAACGGATGGAAGAACTGCATGAGTATGCCTGGGAGCTGGGTGCTCAAGACGTTGATACCGGGCTTATCTATCTACAGAGCTTCGCCCCGGATATGGATCTGCAGGAGTTTGAGGAACGGGTCTGCTGCGTGATGGAAAACCGGATGCTGGTGGATGTGATCGACCGTGCCCTTCTCCGCTTGAAACGATACCCTGACCGGGGGGAACTTTACTATGAGATCCTGACCAAACAATTTATCCACCGTTTCAACAGCACAGAAAAGGAACTGCTGGATGAGCTGAATATGGAGCGAAGCGTATTCTATGACCGGAAGCGTGAGGCAATCTTCTTATTGTCCCTCTGCCTTTTTGGTTATGCTGTGCCGGAACTTCAGGAAGAATTGGAGATGCCCCGACTTTATCCCGATTGATTCCCGATGAAAAACCGACGAAATCCCTACTCCCTTCCGACTTTGCCTCTGCTATACTCAGTACAGTGGCAGGTATGCGAAAAAATGAATAGGACCAGCTGAGAAGGGCCGGGACGCTGTAAAGTGTCTCGGCCCGCTGTATTCCTGCCGCAATATGGCGGCAGGGATCAGCCGGGGATGCAGAAATGCGTCCCCGGCTATTTTTCTGCCCGGCATTGGGAGGGCCAGCATGGGCTGGGAGGCTTATGTTGCCAAGTACCCCTGATCTCAAGATTTTGATTCGCCATCAAAATTTTGAAATTTGGAGGAAAGGCACATGGAATCCAACGGGAAGTTTACCCTTATTGTTTTTAACACCTGCACTCGGGAATATGAAGAAGTCATGGTGACTGAGGAGGTCTATCGCACTTACTGCAGAACCCGGTGGAATATCAAGGACAATGATCAGAGTTTTTTTGACCATGAGATCCAGATAAGCGGGATGATCGGCGGTCAGGATGGCGCCTATGAAAATTTCCGGGAGTTTATTGACGCCATCAACACCCCGGAACATATCGTCCTTGAACAAATGAAGAAAGAGGCCCTGTACCAAGCGATTTCAGCGTTGTCTGCTGCGGATCAAGCTTTGGTGCAGGGTTTGTTTTTTGAGGGCCAAAGCGAACTGGATTACGCAGGGGAACTTGGCATCTCTCAGCCTGCGGTCCATAAGCGGAAAGTCCGCATCCTCGAACAATTGAAAAAACTTTTGGAAAATTGAAATTGGAGGGTTATTAAAATGCCGACATCTTCCCCTATACAAGCGAGAAGGAACTGCTTCTCACTTGTTCCTTGAAAACCAAATATCCGATTGTCTGAATACTTTCCTGGCGGGGCTTTTGAAAAAAGCAAGCGACGCTGGAGGATGCGCCAAGACCACCTGTAGATGAGCGGCATGGGTTGAAAACGAAGACACCTATACATTTTTGTTCGGTTTTGTCAATCAGCTGATCACCATCTATCAACGACGGCCAAATAAGGTGCCAAGCGGGTCCATCCGTCCACAAAACAGCCTGTGGCAAGCTGTATCGCAACGATTCCGTCAGGGACAATGATACTTCCGTCCAGTCACAGCCCCCACCGAAATGGGGATCAAGCAATGAGGGCGGCCGACAGAGATCCTGCCGGGGGTGAGAGTCCCATGACGCGGTGAAGCCAGCCGCGGTTCAGATGGTCGCCCTATGGAGCTGATGCCAGTGGCACAGTCTCCTGCGCTTGGGGAAGTAGTGTCGAATACGAGCGCCAAAGAAAGACAACACGAATGTGAAGTCTTAATATCAGAAGCAATGGGGATCGCTTCTGCTCTATGCCAGCCCTTTCACTGACCGGAATGACTGCTGTATGAGTCACCATTCCAATCCTGCAAGGGATCTGGTTATCAGAGAAGCGATCCCTATTTTTGTGGTATTAAGCCAGAAAAACAGGGGGTGCAAATGATGGAAACATACCGCAAAGAGGACATCCGCCGGGGTGATATCTACTATGCAGACCTGCGGCCGGTAGTTGGCTCCGAGCAGGGCGGAATCCGTCCTGTGGTCATTCTCCAGAACAATGTGGGCAACCGGCACAGTCCCACAGTGATCGCAGCCGCGATCACCAGCCGGAAAGGTAAGCATAAACTTCCTACTCATGTGAACCTGGATGCTCCAGTCCCAGGTCTTTACCGCGACTCTATCATCCTGCTGGAACAGCTTCGCACCATCGATAAAAGCAGATTGAGGGATAAGCTTGGTTCTCTTGGAGAAGACCAAATGTGCAAGCTTGACCATGCGCTGGAAGTCAGCGTTGGGCTTCTCCCAATCTATAATACCATCTGATTTTACCCGCACTCAGGATACCGCCATTTAAAAATAGACCAGGAACGATCGGGGCCGTTCATCGGCTCCGGTGGGCGGCCCCTCCATAACAGGAGGGTGTTTTATGACTAAGATAGAACTTCAAGATAACCTTGTATTTCTTTCCGCGCTGAAGCTGCTGGAGCAGCTCACCGAAAAGGGCCTACTGACAGTGGATGAAGCGGAGAAGTCCCGCATTGAGCTGGAGCGGAAGCTCCGGCCCACTCTGCTGTTCGCCTGAACAGGCTCTATATGAGAATAGCTGATTGCCCAGTTTTCCCGCTTCTTTTTCGTTGATGTTGGTAATGGCTATTGCGGAAGGACTGTGGTAGTGTGTGTTGCTGAGAGGAGGTCAAAAAAGATATGACGGAAACAAACATAAGCATCGCAAGAGTTCCGCAGGTCACGGTGATCGACCCAAGAATCCCCGAAAAAGCAAAACTGAGGGTGGCAGCCTACGCCCGAGTCAGCAGTGACTCCGAAGACCAGGTCAACTCCTATATCGCCCAGGTAGACTTTTATACCAAGCACATCGCTGGCAAAGAGGACTGGGAGATGGTAGATATCTATGCCGATGAAGGTATCTCTGGGCTGGAAGCCAGGAATCGGGATGATTTCAACCGAATGATGGCCGATTGCAGGGAGGGAAAGATCGACCGGGTCCTCTGCAAATCGATCTCACGCTTTGCACGCAACACACAGGAATACATCCAGTTCGTGCGGGAACTACTCCGGCTGGGTATTTCGATCCACTTTGAAAAGGAGAACATCGATACCGGGAAGATGACCTCGGAACAGGTTGCCCAAATCTATGGGGCTTTCGCCCAGATGGAATCGACCAACCACTCCAGTAATATGCGCTTCAGTGTCCGTATGAGGATGGAAAAGGGGTTGTTTGTCCCATCTTCCGTCCCCTATGGCTACCGGCTGGCAGGGCGGGATCTGGAGATCATACCGGAGGAGGCTGAGGTGGTCCGCCGCATCTTCTCCGCTTATCTGAGCGGCCAGGGAAAGGATGATATCGCCAGGGAGCTGAACCAGCTCGGGGTGGATCGAGGCCGAAACCGCGAGAAGTGGCATCCCAGTACGGTGGCCTACATCCTGACCAATATCTCCTACACCGGAGATATGATCTGGCAAAAAAGCTGCGCCACAGATACGATTCCATTCCGGCAGGTTCGAAACCTTGGCCAGAAGCCCCGCTACTTTGTGGAGCACAGCCACCCGGCCATCGTAAGCTGTGCGGATTTTCAGAGGGTACAGGAACTGATGTCCTCCCGCAAGGGGCAGTTCCATGGGACGCACCGTATAAGTAAGGGCAGCCGCTATGATAAACACATCTACTGCGGGGGATGCGGCTCTCTCTGTCGCAAAAAAATCACAGGGGGAAAGACTTACTGGGTCTGCCGCCGCCACGATGGAAACAAAGCAGACTGCCCTACCCCGCAGATTCCAGAACCAGAAATTGCGGCGGCTGTCCTGCGGCTCTACCACAAGCTGAAACTTGGTCAGGAAACCGTCCTGCGGCCTGTCCTCAGCCAACTGCAGGAGCTTAGGGAACGGGAACTCCGCTCCAATCGCAAGATCAGTGATATTGACAATGAAATAGCCCGTATCTCAGAGCAGAATCTCGTCCTTGTTCGGCTGAAGTTGAAAGGGTATGTGGATTCTGCTCTCTATTTATCCCAGATGGATGAAATCGACCGTAAGCTGCGGGAGCTCAGGAAGCTGCGACGCCGTCTTCTGGAGGCAGCCGGTGAAGACCGGCAGATCCATGACACAGAGCGAATGATGGAGTATCTGGAGGATGGTCCGGAATGGCTGGATGAGGTTCCCGCGGAACTGTTTGGGGAACTGATTGAGCGGATCATCATTATCAGCCCGGAACGGCTGAAGTTCCGCCTGCTGAATGGGATGGAACTGGCAGAAAACATAGAGAGGACGGTGCGATAAATGGCGTGGCAAAGAAAAATTCCTTTCGGCTATCAGGTCCAGAACGGCAGGATCAACTGCCATCCGGAGGAAGCAGAGCTTGTAAGGGCTATCTTCTCCCGCTATCTGCTGGGCGGCTCCTACAGTCAGATTGCTGACGAGATGGCCCGGCAAGGTGTGCGCTATCATCAACATACTGCCCAGTGGAACAAACACATGGTCAAGCGGATTTTGGAGAATGAACGGTATCTCGGGATGGATGGCTATCCCCAGCTGGTGACAGATGAGGAATTTCTCGCTGTCCGCCTGCGGCGGGGAGAACAGAACACCTACGCTCCATGCCCAAGCGAGATCATCCCTATACGGGACAAGGCGGTCTGCGCCCTCTGTGGAGAAAAGATGGCGCGGGATACCAAATCCCGTGGCCGCCCACGCTGGCGGTGTAAAAATCCAGAGTGCGGCGGCAGTGTATATCTTGATGACAGCATCATTTTGGAACGAGTGGTGCAGAAGCTCAAAGTGCTGGCTCATTCTCCTGAGTGTATCCGGCTTCCTAAAGCCGCCCCTGCCTCAACAGATGCCCTTCGCATCGAAAATGAACTGGCCCTCTGCTTTAACCGGGCCGATATCAACCCGGAATATATGAAAACACTGATCATGGCCGCCGCTGCCGAGCGGTATGCCGGCCTGAACGATCCAACGCCGGCCCACAGGCGGGCACTGCTGCGGCAGAAGCTGGAGCTGGAGCCGGAGAACGAAGAAACCCTGTGGGAACTTTTTGAGTCGGCAGTAACCCATGTGTGCATCGGCAAAGGCGGAGAGATCAGCCTATCCCAAAAAGATCAAAAGGAGTGTGCCTCATGAACATACAGAAAACCGCCCCCACCCCCAAACTGGTCACTATGATTCCGGCTGACCCTCAGATGACAGAACGGGATCTTCGAAAAAAGCACCTGCGAGTTGCGCCTTACTGCCGGGTATCCACTGACAAGGAGGAGCAGCTCTCCAGCTACGAGGCACAGATCGAATACTACACGGAAAAAATCGACGCCAATCCGGATTGGACAATGGTCCGCCTCTATGCGGATGAGGGCATCACCGGCACCTCGGCCAAAAAGCGCAAAGATTTCCTCCAAATGATCCGGGACTGTGAGCGTGGAAAAATCGACTTGGTCATCACCAAATCGGTGTCCCGGTTCTGCCGAAACACACTGGATGGCCTGAACTATGTCCGCCGCCTGAAACGGCACGGCGTGGGAGTCTACTTTGAGAAAGAGAATGTGAACACCCTCTTCATGGACAACGAGATGATACTCACCTTCATGATGAGCCAGGCCCAGGCGGAAAGCGAATCCCTCAGCGGCAATGTGAGGTGGGGCCACCGGAAGAACTTCAAGGATGGAAAGGTCTATTACCACTGCAAGACCTTCCTCGGCTACCGCTGGGGTGCGGACGGACAGCCGGAGATCGACCCGGAGCAGGCAGCCATTGTCCGGCGCATCTTCTCCCGGTTTCTGCTGGGACACAGCGTCCGGCAGATCACCACCGACCTGATGGCGGATGGGATCAAAACAGCCACAGGGAAAACAGTGTGGCATGACAGCGTGGTCCAGAAGATGCTTTGCAATGAAAAATATATTGGTGACGCCATTCTCCAGAAGACCTACATTGCTGACCTGTTCACCAGAGAGAAGCGGGTGAACAACGGCGAGCTTCCCAAATACTATGTCCATGACTGCCACCCGGCCATCATTGACCGGGAGACCTTCCAAAAGGTACAGGAGGAGCTGGCCCGCCGGTCCAGCTTGAAGAAAACATCCTCCAAAGCGAAGACGCAGCTCGGGAAATACTGCGGAAAGTATGTGCTCAGCGAGCTGCTGGTCTGCGGGGAGTGCGGCAGCCCTTATCGCCGGGTGATCTGGACGCAGAAAGGGGTCAAACGGGTCGTCTGGCGGTGCCAGAACCGGCTGGAGCATGGCAGGAAGATTTGTAAGCAGTCTCCCACTCTGGATGAGGGCGACATCCACGACGCCGTCATCTCCGCTATGAACGAGCTGTTCCGGATGCAGGCCGCCAAGGACGCGGTGAAAGCCGGTATTGCGGCCGTCCTTGCCGGAGAAGAACAGACGATGAGCCTGCCTGCCGTGGAGCTTCAGATCCGGAACCTGCAGGAACGACAGCTGGAGCTGTTCCAGCTGATCGTCAGTGCCGGCGCTGACTGTACCGACTATGATGAGGAGCTTCAACAGGTCAACATAGCCAAGACGAGGCTCATGGCCCAAAAAGCGGAGCTGGAAAAGGAACAGCGAGGCGCAGCGGCCTTCGAGAGCAGGCTGGCAGAACTTGACATGGCATTGGAGCAGGCCAGCGGTACCCTTACGGATTTTGATGAACTCACCGTCCGTCAGCTGGTCAGCAACATCAAGGTGTTGGACAAGGATAGCCTGCTCATCTGCTTCAAGGACGGAACAGAGATCACTCAGGCCATGCAAAGGAGGCAGGCCGCATGATCTATATCACCGGTGACACCCACGGCGGCTTCCAGCGGTTCGGAAGCAAATACTTCCCCCAGCAAACGCAGATGGGCCGAAATGACTACATGATCATCTGTGGTGATTTTGGAGGGCTGTGGGACGGCGGCCAGAAAGACCAGCATTGGCTGGACTGGCTGGCTGAGAAACCCTTCACCACCTTGTTTGTGGATGGAAACCATGAAAACTTTGATCTGCTGAATGCCCTGCCGGAAAAAGAATGGCACGGCGGCAGAGTACATGAGGTGAGGGAAAATATCCTCCACCTGATGAGAGGCCAGATATTCACCTTCAGCGGTCTCACATGGTTCACGATGGGAGGAGCCTCCTCCCACGACATTCAGGATGGCGTCCTTGATCCGGAGGACCCCGACTTCGAACAAAAGTATTGGCTGCTGCGCCGAATGCGGGGAATGTTCCGGGTCAAAGGACGCTCCTGGTGGGCGGAAGAAATGCCAAATGCCCGTGAATATGTAGAGGCACTGAAAAATCTGGAGCAGGTAAACTGGAAGGTAGACTGCATCCTGTCCCACTGCGGTCCCAGCAGTGTCGTGCGGAAAATCGACCCCTCCTATGGAAGTGACCAGCTCACCGATTTTCTGGAAACGGTCAATCAGCGGTGCCAGTTTACATACTGGTTCTTCGGGCATTACCACGACAACCGGATCATCAATGACAGATATATCCTCCAGTGGGAGCAGATTTCCGGATTAGAAATTTGAGTAAACGAGAAAATCATAACAGTGCCGCACAGAAATTGCTCTGTGCGGTACTGCTTACAACAATATAACCCCTTATAACCCCTTGAATATATAAGAGGAATGGGGTATAATAAATTTAGCAGAATGGAGGTGCGGTATGAAAGAAAAGATTCAGGAACTGGAGCGGCAGATCGCCGCCCTTCCCATCGGCTATATTTCCAAGAAGACGATCAACGGAAAGACGCGCTACTATCATCAGTGGACAGAAAATGGGAAGAAGCACAGCCAATATCTGCGGGATGGCGAACTGGAGCCGCTGCAGGAGCAAATAGAGCAGCGCAAAGTATTGCAGGCACAGCTGAAAGAGCTGCAAGCCAAGATGCCCAAAGTGCGCCAGCCAAAGTTGGACTTTGAAACCAGTGTAATTGTTGGTAAAGGATTGGCCGCCATGTCGCAGGGCGTAAAGGGCTGGGGCCTCCGTGACTGCTTCGGGCAATTGGAGGATTATCTCTACAGCAATGAAAGCGACAGGGTCTGCCTGGTTTTTGGCCTACGCAGGACCGGAAAGACTACCATGCTCCGGCAGGCCATCGCCCGAATGAGCAAAGAGGATCTCAGCCGCACGGCCTATATCAAAGCCCGCAGAAGCGATACCATGGCCATGATGAACCGGGATCTGAAAAAACTGTTCGATGCGGGCTTCCGCTATGTATTCATTGATGAGGTCACCCTGATGCGGGATTTCATCGATTCTGCGGCTCTCTTCTCCGATGTGTTTGCGGCGATGGGAATGAAGATCATCCTCTCCGGTACGGACTCCCTCGGTTTTTGGCTGGCGATGGATCAGGAGCTCTACGACCGGGCAAAGCCCATCCACACCACCTTCATCCCATACCGGGAATACAGCCGCCTGCTGGGGATCGACAGCATTGATGAATATATCCGCTATGGCGGGACGCTGCGGGCCGGTGAGCTTGCTTTTGATGATGAAGATGTCAACGCCCAGGACGCCTCCTTCCGGGATGATGAGTCCACACGGCGGTACATCGATACAGCGATCTGCAAAAACATTCAGCATTCCCTGGCCTGCTATGAGGCAGGCGGACATTTCCGCCACCTGTACTCTCTGTATGAGGCCGGTGAGCTGACCAGCGCCATCAACCGGATTATCGAGGACATGAACCACCGGTTCCTGCTCTCGGTTCTGACCGATGACTTCCAATCTCACGATCTACGGCTGACCGCCTCGAATCTTCGGAAAGAGCGTGACCCCGAAAAGCGTACCGAGATATTGGATCATATCGATACGGAATCGGTCACCCAGCGCCTGATGGAGCTGCTGGATATCCGCAACAAAGAGGAACAGTCCATCGGTATCACAGATACCCATATCCGGGAGATCAAAGAGTATCTCTCCGCATTGGAACTGATCGTAAACTGTCCCATTGAAACCGCTGACCCAGGAGCAAAGTCTGTGGAACACATCCTGTTTACCCAGCCGGGGATGCGATACTGTCAGGCACAGGCTCTTGTCCACTCGCTGATGAAGGACGAGACCTTTTCAGCTCTCAGCGAATTGGAGAAGACCCAGGCTGCGGGCAGGATCCTCGAAGAAGTACGGGGACGGATGCTGGAGGATATTGTCCTGCTGGAAACCATGAAGTCGGCTGACAGAGAACACCGGGTGTTCAAGCTGCAGTTTGCGGTCGGCGAGTTTGACATGGTGATCTATGACGAGAAGGAAAACTGCTGCGAGATTTTCGAGATCAAACACAGTGACAAACAGGTTCCCGCACAATACCGGCATTTGGCCGATCAGGAAAAATGCGATAAAACTGAGCGGCGATTTGGCCCGATCCGGGGACGCTATGTCCTGTATCGGGGTGAGGATGCCGCACTGGAAAATGGAGTGCAGTACCGGAATGTGGAACGCTATCTGAACGATCTGCCTGAGATGGATATTACCCCTGTGCAGGAAGCTGGCATTGAGCAGACCGGCCCTGTTTTATAAGCTGCGGCGCCTTCTGCACCAAAAACAAAAATATCGATTTTAACCGTCCTTTGCAAAAACCGTCTCAAACATATCGCTTGAGACGGTTTTTATATGCGGTAGGTGATAAAAGTTCCGCTTTGGTTTGATGACTATTGTGTGACTTGGAATCCAGCTGAGCGCATCCTGCGTCATATCTCCAGCATCCCTTGCCGTCCCGTGCGGGCGTGTTCTTTTTCCTCTCTTCTTCAGTTGCTCCGGGGCGCTGCGGGCGGCGGACTGCTCCGCCTCCTTCTTGCTGCGGCCGGTGCCGCTGCCCACGCCGCAGGCGGCGGTCAGCGTAGGGCATGACGCAACGCCGCAGAGGACGTGGTGGGGGGGAACGGGAGCTGACAGCTCGCTTTATCTGTGAGACAGCAGCGTTGGCCCGCGTTTACGAGGTGCTCAGCGGAGCTTGATCAAAAAAGTTTTTAAGTCCAAATGCAATAAAACACCCTTTCCGTGCATTACACGGATGACAGGAGAAAAAGCCCATGCTCAGTATGCTGATGACAACCGAATATGCGCCGGCGGAGGAGCGGCACGAGCTGCAGCAATCGCTTCTCCGCGTTGCCGGTGGTGACCGTGACGCTTTGGCGGAGCTGTATCAACGCACACGCTCGGCGGTGTACGGCTTAGCGCTGTCCTACCTCAAAAACGCGCAGGATGCGCAGGATCTCACACAGGACGTCTATGTGCAGGTGTGGGACTGCGCGGCGCAGTACCGCCCCACCGGCTCACCCATGGGCTGGCTGCTGACCGTGTGCCGCAGCCTGTGCCTGATGCGCATGCGGCGGGAGGAACGCCATGCCGCCCTCAGCGAGGAGGAATGGGACGCCATTCCCGCGCGGGAGTGCGGACTGGACGCCGACGAGCGCGCGCTGCTGCAAGGCGCATTGGCAAGCCTTGGCGACGAGGAGCGGCGCATCGTGCTGCTCCACGCGGTCACGGGCATGAAGCACCGGGAGATCGCGGCGCTGCTGGAGCTGCCGCTTCCTACCGTCCTGTCGAAATATCACAGAGCATTGAAGAAGATGCGAAGCTGTCTGGAAGGAGATGACGCCCGATGACCAATGAAAAAATGGAGCAGCGTCTGGCTTCGGCGGTGGAAAAGACCGCGCCAAACGACGTGAACGGCGTTCTCTCCCGCTGTGATGAGCGGAAAGGAACAGTGATCCCCATGACGACGAAGAAAACGACAAAGAAACGGTGGACGACGCTGGCGGCGGCCTGCCTCGCGGTGATGCTGCTGTGCGGCGGAGGGATATTCTATCAGCAGGCACACGCGGTGGCGTCCGTGGTGTCGCTGGATGTGAACCCCAGCATTGAGCTGAAGGTCAGCAGGAACGAAAAGGTGCTCGTCTGTACGCCGCTCAACGAGGACGCAAAAGCCATCCTCGCGGATATGAGTAACGGTGCTGACCTCAAGGGCGCAAAGCTGGATGTGGCGGTGAACGCCATCGTGGGGAGCCTCGTGCGAAACGGCTACCTCGACAGCATTTCCTCCGCCATCATGATCTCGGTGGAGGACAACGACACGGCGCGGGCGGAAAAGCTCCAGCGGGAGCTGACCAGCACCGTGGACGGCGTTTTGCAGACCAGCGAAGCAAAGGCATCCGTTCTGACGCAGACGCTTACACAGGACGCAGAGCTGGAGCAGCAGGCGCGGGAAAACAGCATTTCCACCGGTAAGGCGGCGCTGGTGAACCGTGTGCTTGCCATCAACCCGGCGCTCAAGTTTGACGCGCTGGCAAAGCTCTCGGTGGAGGAGCTGAAGGACCTTGCGGAAGCAGGCGCGCCCGCTATGCCCATCGGTAAGGATGCCGCCGCTTACGCCGCGGAGCAGTATGCCGGGACAACGGCGCTTGATTCCGTCACGGCTGAGGTCGATTCCGAGCTGGACGAATTCCCCGCGCACTACGAGGTGGAGCTGCACACGGCATGGGGTGAGTTTGAGTATCTGGTGGACGCCTACACGGGGAAGGTGCTCAGCGGGCAGAAGGACTTGCCGGCCACGGCCCCTGTAGGGGATGAGACGGCAAAGCCTATTGCGCCCACCGGCGACATCGGCCATGCCAAGGCGAAGTCCATCGCCCTGAACCACGCAGGCGTGAGCGAGAACAAGGCGTATGACATGGAGATCGAACTGGACGACGAGGACGGCGCGCTCGTCTATGAGGTCGAGTTCAAGTCCGGCAATATGGAATACAGCTACGAGATCAACGCCGCCACCGGCGCGATCCTCAAGCACGAGGCAGAACTGGATAACTGAAAGAAAAGGCGTGAGCCGCTGTATTGCAGCGGCTCGCGCCTTTTTACGGGTTGTACAGGATCATGTGCAGAATGGTGGTTTGGTCGGAGATGTTGCGGTAGGCGTGGGTGGTGTCGCCCTGAAAGCGGACGCTTTCGCCCGCCTGAACGACAATGGCCTTCTGATCAGCCGTGATTTCGATTGCACCGGCGAAAAGGGTGACAAACTCGGTGGTACCCCGCAGATGCGGCTCCGACTGCCAATGGCTGCCGGGAGCCAGCTCCATATAGTAGACGGAGAACTTCCGGTTTTCATCGTCCGGAAAAAGGCAGTAAGGCGATACATTGAAAATTATCAAAAACCTGATTTCAACCTTGCAATTCAGGGTACACTCCGCTATCATAAGCTGAACGGGGTGCTTCCGACCGCACAGATGACCGAGGCGTTTCAGACCGCCCTGTCCCACGGACAGGTCACTGAGAAGGAGAAAGCACTGTGGGAGTTTGTTCTGTCCGCTTACGGCGACGCGGAGTTCTCCACCAAGCAGTTGGAAAAGGACTTCGGGAACGCCGCTTACGCGACGATCCGCAGCTTTGTGTTGAAGTTTGAAAAACTGGGACTGCTCAAATCGACACAGTACGGGAATCGTGTGAAGTATGCGGTTTGTGTGTGCTGAAAACGGGAGCCGCTGCATCTGAGCCGCATGACCTGTGAAGTGCTCAGACTGCTATTTGACTACTACCGCAAAAAACCTCGGAAGTCTTGCCCTGTAAGGCTTCCGAGGTTTTTCTTCAGAATGGTGGAAATTTGTGCAACACCAACCAAACCCTTGCCCTGCAGGGCTTTCCGGCTTGACGGCCTGATAACTCCGACTACTATCTCATATCCAACTGAACTAAATGGGGCTGTCTCAAAATGCAAATCGTAAGAGAATAGCCATCGTAAAATGTTAGAAAAAGTCGTGAAAATCCAGTTTATATCGGATTTTCACGACTTTTTTATTGGGTTAATTTTTAGAAATGCTATTTTGAGACAGCCCCATTTTAATATTTATTGGTTAAATTTCTGCTTTTTAGGTTTATCTGGCCGATGTACGTTGTTCGAAGGAGAACTACATTACGAGCGTAGGGATGACTTTTACAGCGCCCGCGGGAAATCGTCGCTATCAATGCGACCATAGGTTGCTCCCATGATAAGCGCCATAAGGATAATATCGAAATATGTGATATTATTTGCCAGAAATTAAAACTTTTAATATATTTGAAATTATGCTATAAGTAAATCAGTAAAACACGCATGCATTTATCAACAACAGATAAAAACGAGGAGGCATTGTTATGGTCAGGCTTTTTGACAATACCCTGCGCGACGGTGGCAATGTGGTGGGTCATGGTTTTCCTATTTCGCTGACCCAAAGCATCATCGGTGCGCTGCTGGAGGCAGGTATTCCGGATATTGAATGCGGTAACTGCAAGGGTCTTGGCGCTTACGCCAAGGCGGATGCTAAGCAAGCACCCAGTGACGAGGAGTATTTCGAGGCGGTGCAGCCCTACCTGTCTCGTGGACGTATCGGTATGTTTATGCTGGCAAAGCTGGCGGATAAAGAGCTGGTTCGCGGCGCTGCCGACGCAGGTCTGTATTTCCTGCGGGTGGGCGCTGATGCCGGTGACGGCGCAGGCTCTGTCAAGGCGGTGGCAGCTGTAAAGGAAGCGGGACTTACCTGTCGCTACTCGCTGATGAAGGGTTACGTTCTTCCGGCGGCGGAGCTGGCAAAGGAGGCAAAACTCCTGCAGGGCGCCGGTGTAGACCGCATTACCATCATGGACTCTGCCGGAACCATGTTTCCCGACCAGACCACGGAATATGTCAAGGCGCTGAAGGACTCTGTGACGATTCCTGTCGGCTTTCATGGTCACAGCAATCTGGGGCTGTCTCAGGCCAACGCGCTGGCTGCCGTGGCAGCCGGTGCTGACGAAATCGACTGCGGTCTGCTGGGTATGGCCCGCAGCGCAGGCAACTGCGCCACTGAGTTGGCCGCCGCCACATTGAAGAGGGAGGGCTACCTGCCAGAGGTGGATCTGTTCGGACTGCTGCACTATCTGGAGGACGACTTGATCCCTACCATGAAGCCATATCACTACCACGTAGCCATCGCTCCAGTTGAGCTGATGCTGGGATTATCCGGATGTCACTCCTCGTTCCTGCCCATGTTTCGCAAGGTGGCGCAGGAGGAGGGTGTGTCCCTGCTGAAGCTTATCGCTGAAGCGTCTACCATTGACCGCAAGGCCCCTTCTGAGAGTCTGCTGCGGGACGTGGCGAAGAAGCTGAAATAAGAAGGAGGAGATCACCATGAACCATCGTATTGAAAGCATGAAGCCCTCTGCCTCCATGGTACTGATGGCACGCGCCAAGGAGATGCAGAAAACCGATCCCACCGTTATCGGTCTGGCGGGAGGCGAGCCGGACTTTCCCACACCTGACCGCATCTCTATGGCAGCCATCCGCAGTCTGACGGAGGGCTATACCCACTATGTGGTGGGCCCCGGCCTGCCGGAGCTGCGTCAGGCCATTCAGAAGAAGCTGCGGGAGGAAAACGGTCTGGACTATGACGTCAACTGCATCATGGTAACGCCCGGCGGCAAGAACGCCATCTATCTGGCGGTGCAGGCCATTCTTAACGAGGGAGACGAGGTGATGGTTCTGGATCCCGCATGGGTGTCCTACGAGCCGATCATTCAGGCTGCCGGTGGCGTAACCGTCAAGGTAAAGCTGGATTATCAGCAGGATTACCGCATCACCGCCGAGGCTTTGGAGGCCGTCTGCACCGACAAGACACGCCTTATCATCATCAACTACCCCAACAACCCCACCGGACGTATTCTTCACAAGGACGAGGCCGATATTCTGGAGGCCTTTATGCTGCGCCATCCGCAGGTGTACATGCTCAGCGACGAGGTGTATGAGAAGCTGGTCTACGATGGAGCAAAGAGCATCAGCATGGGCGCCTATCCCTCTATCCATGACCGTGTCGCCACCATGAACGGCTTTTCCAAGAGCGCAGCCATGACCGGCTGGCGCATGGGCTATTTGGCGGCACCCAAGGCGATTTACGACGTGGCCTATAAGCTGTATCAGCACAGTCTGTCCTGCATGAGCGGTTTTTTGCAGAAGGGCGCCGTAGAGGCATTTAGCTGCGAGTATGAGACCGAGCAGATGCGCAAGACCTACGCCTATCGCCGCGATATGTTCACCGGCGCGCTGAACAAGATCCCCGGCGTCCGCTGCCTGAAGCCGGAGGGGGCCTTCTACGCATGGGTGTTCTTCGATATCGGCGGCATGGACTCCACCCAGATGTGTGAGTACCTGCTGGAGAACGCGGGCGTGGTGGGCATGCCCGGTAGCGCCTACGGCGAGGAGACGGCCTGCTGCATGCGCTTCTCCTTCGCCAACGCCACCGAGGATCTGGAGCGGGCGGCGCGGAAGATCACCGACGCGCTGCTGAAGCTCCAGCAAAAGTGACCATCAGGAGCGGAGGCTCCTGCAAATAAACGAGAGAAGAACAAAAGAAATGGAGGTTTCCCCTATGGAAAAGAAATCAGGATTCTACGGCGGAAAGATCGGCGTGTGGCTGCCTGTCCTGTTCATGCTGGTGGGTATGCTTGTCAGTACCATCATTGGCGGCGGCGGATTGGCCCGCCTCACAGGTATTACCTTCTTTGCTCTGGCACTGGGCTTCCTGTTGGCCAAGGATAAGAAAAACTACGGCAAGATCACGCTGAAGGGACTTCAGAACCCCATGTTGGGCACCATCATCATGGCCTATATCATGGCCGGTATGCTGGCGCAGCTCCTACGGCAAAGCGGTTTGATCGATGCCTTGATCTGGGGAATCACCCGTCTGGGCTTGAACGCCGGATGGATACCCATGATCGCATTCCTGACCTGCGTGCTCATCTCCACCTCCTGCGGCACCTCCACCGGTTCGGTGGCCGCTGTCGCGCCGGTGCTGCTGCCGCTGGCCCACGGTTTGGGCATCAACATGGGCTTGATGTGCGGCGCTATCATCTCCGGTGCTATCTTCGGCGATAATCTGGCTCCTATTTCCGACACCACAATCTCATCCGCCCTGACGCAGGAGGCGGACATCTCTCAGGTGGTTCGTACCCGTTTTCCCTATGCCGCCATCTCCGGCGCTGTTGCTGCCGTGCTCTTTGCCGTTGTGGGTCTGACGCAGGACGCCAATATCCCCGCTGATCTGGAGCTGGACGGCAGCACCGCCAAGTCTCTGTTCCTGCTGGTACTCCCTGTGCTCATGGTCATTCTTATGCGTAAGGGTTGGGATCTCATGGGCACCCTGATCCTCTGTAACCTCAGCGGTATTGTGCTGAATCTGGTACTGGGCACCATTGCACCGGCGAAGATGTTTGCCAACGACGGCCCCATCGTGGCCGGTATGTCCGGCATGATGACGCTGGTGCTGTATGTGACCCTGCTGTTCCAGCTGCTGGAGATCCTCAACAGCAGCGGCGCCTTCGATGGCCTGACCGTCAGCTTGATGAAGCACTGCAAATCTCCCCGCTCCGGTGAACTGATCTGCTATCTGGCGGCCGCTCTCGGCTCCGTCGTCACCGGCGGCAGCGGCATCGCCATCGTGTTCTTCGGCTCTCTGGTGCGCCGCATCACCAAGGCATTCCACATCGACCGCTGCCGCGGCGCCAACATTCTGGACGGCGTGGCTTGCGGCGCTACCGGTCTGATGCCCCACGGCAATCCCACGCTGGTGTCTCTGGGTGTGGCGCTGGCCATCGATGGCGTGGATCCCAACTTCTCTTTCTTGGATATTATCCCCTATAACTTCCACTGCTGGGGACTGATGCTTATCTTCCTGCTGAGTATTCTTACCGGAATCGGCCGCAGGTTTGAGAAGCCGGAAGAGACGGCCAACGCATAACAGCAATTATGTTTTCCTTTGCACAAAACGAAAAGACCCGCGACAGCGGGTCTTTTTGCATTGCCATTTACGCACTTTACGGATATAATAAAATCGATAGCATACCGCACAGGAGGAGAGTCTGCCATGGATCATAAGGATATCACAATCTTTCTGGAATTGGTGCGCTGCCGCAATATCTCAAAGACGGCGGAAAACCTATATCTGTCCCAGTCAGCGGTCAGCAGCCGGCTGAAGGCGCTGGAGGCGGAGATGGGCTGCCAGCTGGTGCTGCGCTTCAAGGGCCAGCGCAGCGTGGAGCTGACGCGGCAGGGGGAGGAGTTCATCTCGGTGGCGGAGCGGTGGAAGCTGCTACTGGAGGAGACGGAGGCGGTAAAAGAAAAGGCGCTTTCTGTCGTTCGCATCGCCACCAACGGAAGCACCTACGACCGTCTGCTGGACGAGTTCTTGCGGCAATACACCGAACGGCATCCGGAAAAGAAGATACAGATAAAGGTGTGCGACTCCAAAGACACGTATGATCTGGTCTCCAAGGAACTGGCGGATTTCGGTTTCGCGTCCTATGAGTCCCTACAGGGAGGCTTGGCTGTCCGGTGTATCGATCGGCAGCCCCTGTGTATCGTCCGCCGTGCGGAGTCACCGAAGCCGCCGCATCCCATCAGCCCCAGTGAGTTGGATCCGGAGCGGGAGGTCCGTTTTATCGGCGGCGATTTCAACGGTCTGATCCTGTGGAGAAAGAAGTGGTTCGGCAGTGATAACCGATGTCATGTGCAGATCAATACCGCGTCCGGCGTACGGTCTTTTCTCCAGCATGGAGATTACTGGGCGCTGATTCCCGTCAGCTCCGCCTATGAGCTGGCGCGGCTGATGCCGCTACAGATCTACACGCTGGAGGAGCAGCCGGAGCCGTGGTGCGTCTACCTGCTGCGCAGCTTGAGAAGCAGTACGCAGGATTTGGAAATATGCCGTACCTTTGAAGCGGAGATCCTGGAATATGCCCGAAAGATTCACGAAACTGAGGATAATCCGATTGAGTACCGAAAGTAAACGGAGCCATATAGCCTACATGAACATGTCAATTCTTTGTTGACCAGACTGCTATTTGACTACTACCGCGAAAAACCTCGGAAGCCCTGTCCGATAAGGCTTCCGAGGTTTTTCTTCAAAATGGCAGAAATTTGTGCAATCTCAACCAAGCCCTTGCGCCGCAGGGTTTTCCGGCTTGACGGCCTGATAACTCCGACTCTGTAGGCCGCTGGTTCGAATCCAGTCGGGCGTACCAAGTTAACAAACAGGTTTAGATGCCATGCGGTGAAAACCGCGTGGCATCAAGCCTTTCCGGGGTTTTCCACACCCCAATTTTAACGGTTTCGAGCATGGATGTCAGAGCCGTCTGAGAGGCGTTCGACGTGATTTGAACCCCTCTTTTTCTGTTTTCTGGCGATAAAATCAGATGCAGTCCCCTTTTGCAGGAGGAGTTTCCTCGCAAAAGGAGGCTTTTTTCATAAAAAAGTTTCACAAAGTTTAGAGCGTCGGTTTGTTGGTTTCGTAAAACCATCGAACCGGCGCTCTTTTTGCGTTTAAGGAGGAGCCAAATGAACATCAGTAGAGAAGAAAAGTATCGTTATCTCAGGGAAGCGGAAGTCGTTCTTGCCAGAGAGGGCTTTCTGACGGACAGAACACACGCTGGCGGACTACGTGTTCTGCTCGATGGTGCGCCGCTGTGCGAGGTACCTGAGAGCGGAGGCGTTACCTACCGAATGGCAGACGTCAGTACGCCGGAGCAGATCGCCGCCAAGGACAAGGTCTACAGCATCGTCAGAGCCGTAGCAGAGTATATGTATCAGATGGAACGGGCACCTATTCTGAAGGTGGCCGGTCTTGAGGATAGCTACAAGGTGCTGGCGGATTTTAACAGCGTTGTGCTGGCCGGGTGTCCGAGCAAATACGGTACGCAGTTCGTTACTTGGGATCGGGACTTCGACCACAAGGGCGTATCCCACGGACACTACTACACCGGACTATATGCGTCCGGCAACTACGAAGCGGCGAAGCGTGACTTTGCCACTCGTTCCGGGCTGATCCCTGAGCCGCAGGTCTTTCGGGAGGAACAGCTCATCGAGATCTATCGGTGCTGCGTTGACACGATGCAGAACGACACCGCTCTATCGTATAAGCGGGAAAAGGCCATTCAGGAGGTGCAGGAGCAGATCGAGCAATGTCTGCCGGACATTGTGGAGCGCATCCGGCAGCAGGACGCGGAACCGACACAGGAACAAACCATGTAATATCGAACGGCAGGGCCGGAGTTTTATCAAAACTCCGGCCTTTGCGCGTTTCAGGGCAGATCAAGGGCGGCAGCCCAGAGAGGAGAAATCTATGCGAAAACCAACAAGACCGCTGGCACGGCGGATCGACGAGCGTCAGCCAGTGCCCTATCAGCAGAGGTCACCGGAGCCGGTGTTTTGCACCGAAAACGAGCGATGCCGTGGATGCCCGTATCCCGCCCACGGTGTCATTTGCTGGCATCGGGATGGCACTTGTCTGCGGACAGATATGGAGAAAATTGAGAGGAGACAGAAGAATGATTCAAGCAGTTTTAAGTAATCCATCTCACCCGGAATATGGTGTGGCAACCATTCCGTTCCCTATTCCGCATAACCAGTACGCGCACTGCATGGAGCTTTTAGAGGCGTTGGAGATCGGCGACGCGGTCAAGGCCGACTGTAAGGTGGATGAGATCAACAGCTTCTACACCGTCCTCAAGCGTACGGAAATGCTCACGGTCAATGTGGAGGAGCTGAACTATCTCGCCAAGCGGCTGGACAGCTTTGATACCGGCGAAGCCGCGCAGTTTCAGGCGATGGCCCACAAGCTGGAGCTTTTCGAGCTGAAGGATCTCATCAACCTGACCTTCTGCTGCCAGCAGGCCACGGTCATTACCGACTTTTCTGACCTCGCCGCCATTGGCCGTGACCACTACATGAACCTGCACGGCGGCAGCGCAAGCGTGGATGAACTGAACGCGCTGGACGGCAAGGGAACCGCACGGCAGCTCATCGAAAATGGCGGCGGCACGATCACGCTCTACGGCGTGGCTTATGACAACGGCATGAAGCTGGAGCAGGTCTATGATGGGCAGTTCTTTCCCTGCTATTACTATGAGCCGAATGCCATCACCGTTGCGGTGACCTCCAAAGCCGAGCCGGAGGACACAGAACACATCACATGGCTATTTCTCCCCATGGTGCAGGAGGAGATCGACCGCGCCCTCCTTCGCGGTGGCATCACAGATCCCGCCGATGTCCGCCTGCGGCTGGAGGACAGCCAGCTCCCCAATGAGGTGGATGTCCTTCTGGATATGGAGTATGAAACTCTCTCCGCCCTCAACGAACTGGCAGCGGCAACGGATGGGTTGTCAAAAGCAGATATGGAAAAGCTGGGCGCCGTGGTCATGCTGGCAGAGCCAAAGTCCGCGGCGCAGATCAAAAACCTTGCGGAAAGCCTCGATCTCTTTGACTTTGCCCCCGGTGCGCATACGCCGGAGGAATACGGCAAGTACATGATCCAACAGTCCGGCCATTTTGACTACGATGAGAATCTGGATGAGTTCTATGATTACGAGAAGTATGGCCTCCAGCGCATGGGCGAGGAGGACGGGATGTTCACCGATCGGGGCTATATCGCCTACAAGGGTTATATCAGGCTGACGGAGATCATGGATGGCAGTCAGAGCAGCCGCATGGAGATGGGAGGCATTGTATGATCATTCAAGCGGAACTGAGGCGAAAACAGTCCGAGTATGAAGGTGAAGCCTGTGTCGTGGACAAGGTCATTGAACTGCCTGCCCAGCGGTTTCAGCAGTTCAGCCGCGCACTGCTGGCTGACTATGATTTCATCGCAGAGAACAAAAATGCCATCCGACACGATGGTGACGCCAGACACTGTCTGCTCATCCTCGACGCGGAGGGAACGGACGGATTCCTCATTGACCCGCAAGGGTATAACTATGCCCGGTACAGCGCTTTCGTCCCGAATGCCCGCAGTTTGCTGACGCCGGATATGGGGATCGACCGCAGCTATCTTTCGTCGGCAGAGCCTTGGCGGGATGAGAGCAGGGATGAAATCCTCCGCATGACACTGCGTGTCGAGGGAAAGCCGGACTACACCCTCGTCCTCCCCGCTGACGAGGAATACCTTGACGCGGTGAAAAACTATCTTGATATCGATGTTTTCGCGGACGCCATGCTCTGTGATATTCGCTTCAAGGTACCATACATCGGTGAGCTGATCCGTGATACGGATTGTCCCGCCGTGGAGGATTACAACGATTTTGCCGAAGCCTTGGAGGACATCTGGCAGCAGGACGGGATGCTTCTGACCTACGCCGCCGTGCTGGAGGCCGAGCGACCGGATACACTGCACGGAGCCTGTGAGCTCCTGCGAAATCTGGGCAACTACCAGCGCATCACGGAGGATGCCTACGGTTACGGACAGCAGCGATTGCAGGAAACACTGGGACTGGACGATGAAGCCATCTATGAGCTGGACGGCTACATGGATTTTGAGAAATACGGTCAGGACTGCATGGAAAACGACTGCGTGACAAAAACAGAGTTCGGCCTGCTGCGGCGCTTGGACCCGCCCTTCCCGGAGCAGCGGCAGGGACAGAGGATGATGTAAGCAAAAGCGGCTCGACCCATTTGGATCAAGCCGCTTCATAGGCAGACAAACAGGAAGTCGGATTATAAAGGCCTTTGCAAATACACCATATCTACCAACTGTATTCCACTCTCATAGATTGGGTGGTCGTAATTATCCGTAAAAAAATCGGGTATGATGTGTGAGCGAACAAAACCACACTTTTCATAAAACGGGATTGAAAGCGGACTATCTCCTGTTCCCACTTGCAGAATTGAGTATTTTCCCCTGTAATTATCAATAATAAACTCAATTAAGGCTCTTGCATAGCCTTTGCCTTGATATTCTGGAACTGTAGCAATATTCTTGATTTCAAGTATGTTATTTCCTTCATCGGTTATGACACACTCGCACTTTACCCCATTGTCATCAAGTACATACATCTTGCCTTTATCAAGATAACGGTCAATCATATCTTCCTGCTCATCTGCTAATAGGAGCAAATCCAGATATTGTTTTTTATTCTCTTTAACTTGAACAATTATCATTAATCACACCTTCAACTTCCGATTAGTTTACCTCATCATAGCGTATCCCCAGTAATGTGTAAAGCCAAATTCCACACCGAAAGGAGATCGCAACCTTGAAAAATACAACACAATTTCATATCCGTCCTGCCCGCCTGGAAGAGACGGGCTTATTTTATACCCCGCACCCCGAAGAAGATAAGCGGCTGGGTACCGTTGGCCATGTCCGGATGGACTTCGGGCGCAGCGGCAACGAGTTCTGGCATACATGGTGGCCCCGCGGCCCGGAGGAACTGAACAGCCCCGCGTTCAAAGCGGAACTGCAGGAGGTCGTGGACACGCTGCGGGAGAGTGTACTGAAAAACCGCTTCGCTATGGAGCGTTTTTGCTATGAACACGGCGGCAAAATCAGCGGCGGCTGGACACAAAACTACGGTTACATCGTGGAAACCGAGCATTACCGCTACTGCCTGCGCTGCAATCCGTCCCCTGGAGATTATAACTGCTACTGTACGGCCTATGATCTGGATGTCCAGCGGCAGAACATGGCGCGGGAAGAAGCACCTTGCATGGAGATGGGAGGCCTGATATGAGCATGGGAGCGGCTTGTGCCAGAGCGCCTCCCACCTTGTCAGCGCATTGTAAATCTTTCCGTTGACTTACGGATGGTTGTGTGGTAGTTGTTTGTGCTACCCAAAACACTGAAAGGAGAAACGCACATGAAAAAGAGGATCATGACCCTGATGACGGGGATGCTCCTGCTGCTCACGGCCTGCGGGCAGACGGGGGACCGCTCCGCATCGACGATGCTGCCGGTGGCGGCGGTACAGAGCGCAGCGCAGGCCATCGCGCCTGTCGAGGACAAGGTGCAGGAAGATACGGAGAGCCTGTCTGCTGAGGAAACTGTCGAGGAAACCAAGGACGTAGGCGATGAGGAGACTCCGAACCCCACTGAGGACGCGGAAACACCCTCCACCAAGGCAGAGGGAACACCGTCCGCACCTGCCGGCGAGGAACAGCCGGACGCACCGGAACAGCCGACTGTCCCTGGTCAGGCGGAGATTTCTGCACCGCAGCCGGAGCCTGCACCGAGTGAAGCCGAACCTACCCCTGCGCCGGTACAGGAGCCGGAACCTGCACCCGCCCCCGAACCTGAACCTGAGCCGGAGTATAAACCGGCGGACCGCTGGGCGGCTGTTGAGACGGCCAATGCCTATGCTGCTGCACAGTACGGCGTCACTACGGACAGTGGCCTGACGCTGAGCAACAGCGCCTACCGCTTCCCTGCCAGTGTTGCGGCAGATGCCTCACAGGAGACACTGGAGGGCAAGGCGCGTGACATGGTGGACTATACCTTCCGCCAGCTCATGATGCAGGCGGGTGTGGACACGCTGGCCGATGCCGGCCTCCGCTGCAACATCTGCATCGTGGCGGATAGTGCAAGCCTGCTCATCTACGTTCTCTATGCGGGCTGAGAAAAACCAATACGCAAGACCTCTCTGGAAACAGGGAGGTCTTATCTTTTGAAAAGGAGGAAGCCATTTGAAAGCATTCAAACACATGACAGCCCTTGTGCTGGCACTGGTCATGGCGGCAGCACTGGCGGTAACCGCTTATGCTGCTACTGTAACGGTCAAATACAGGGAGTTCGTGTATTCCAGCCAGATCACCTTCCGGCAGTATGACTACAGCCAAAGCACCTCCCCGACTGTCGTCAACATGACCATCTCAGCTACCAGCAGTCTCGGCAGCGGCAGCGCCCTGTACCACGTCAAGTACGCCAACGGAGCGGTGGCGTACTGCATCCAGCCCGGCGTCCATTCCGATGACAGCGGCAGCTATGTCCAGGGCAGCAGCGGATGTTGGTACAATCTGCCGGCATCCGTGCAGAGCGCTATCGCGCTGGCACTGGCCTGCGGTTATCCCAGCGCCGACTACGGTACGGCGTCTGGCGACCGGAACAGCAGCGCCATCGTCAACGCGGAAAAGTGGGCGGCAACACAGGCGATCATTTGGGAGCTTATCTGTGAGTACCGCAGCGCCTATACCTACGATGATTGGGGATACAGTCCGTTCTACGACTGCGTGGATACCAGCCGCTACCCCACCTTTGAGCTGTGGTACGATGAGATCGCGGCGGCGATGCAGTCGGCAAACGAGATCCCCAGCTTTGCCGCATACGCCGAGCTATGGGCCGATGTGATCGAACTAAAGCGAAACGCGGCGGGAAACTACACGGCCAGTGTTACGGATACCAACGGCGTCTTGAGCGCCTACAACTTCACCGCCAACAGCGGTAACGGCGTTACCTTCACGCGGAAGGGCAACACCCTGACCATCACGGCCACGGCTGCGGCGGCCAAGAATTTGCTCGGTGAGAAAACGTATTCCGCCACCGGCAGTGCCTTTGAAATGAATCCGGACGAGGCGGTGCTGTGTTGGTATGACAGAACAGGCCGGTATCAGGCGATGGCCAGCTACACCGGCGTCGGACGCGACCCCCTGCGGGTGTATATCAAGATCCGTGCTGTGGAGGAGAAAGGCAGCCTGACCATCAACAAGGTGGATGCGGAGACAGGTAAAGCACTGGCAGGCGTGACCTACCGCCTGTACGACAGTGCAGGGAAAAAAGTGACGGATGTTACTACTGGCGCGGACGGCAAGGCGGTATTCAAAGATTTACCGCAGGGCAAGTACAGCTACCAAGAGATCAGCGCTCCTTCCGGCTATGTGGTAGATGGGAAGAAATACACCGTGACCATCTCAGCCACAGCGCTGAATATCACGCAAAAGAGAACCAACACACCGGCCAAGGCCAGTATCGAAATCGTCAAGGTCGATGGAGACAATAAGACGCCGCTGCAAGGTGCAGGCTTCCGGCTGTACGATGCTTCCGGCAAGCAGGCCGCGGAAGGCTATACGGATGTCAACGGAAAGCTGACCTTTTCCGGCCTGCGGCTGGGCAGCTATACCTATAAGGAGTTCAAAGCGCCGGACGGATACATTTTGGACAGCACGGCGTACTCCGCTGAGCTGAATAAAAACGGGCAGGTGCTGAAAGTCACCCGCGAGAATACGCCGGTTAAGGGCGGTATCGAGATCCTGAAGGTAGATGCCGACACCAAGCAGCCGCTGGCCGGTGTTGTATTCCGGCTCTTTGATGCCAACGGCATCAAAATCGCGGACGGTACGACTGATGCCAATGGCAAGGTGACGTTCTCAGGGCTGAGACTCGGCAAATACTTCTACCAGGAGATCAGCACCGCGGACGGCTATGTGCTGGATGAGACAAGATACGATTTCAGCTTGACCACAGCAAATCTCAGCATCAAAGTCACCCGCGAAAACGTACTTGCCAAGGGCAGCATCACTGTCCGCAAGGTGGATGCCGCCGGCGCACCTCTTGCCGGTGCGGAGCTGCTGCTGGAAACTTCTGCGGACGGCAAGACATGGACGGAGGTGGGCAAAATTACCACCGACAGCACAGGCGTTGCCAAGTGGGAGAATCTTAAAATCGGCGCACAGTACCGTGTAACGGAAACCAAAGCTCCAGCAGGGTACACGCTGCTGACCGAGCCGCTGTTCACGGGAACGCTGGACAGCAGCAACCGAGATATTACCGTCACCGCCTGCAACAATGCAGGATTTGCCCTACCGTTTACGGGCGGCACGGGATTTACAACCTATTTCCTGCTTGCAGCACTCATGCTTTGCATGGGTGTTTATTTTTGCAAAAAAATCGAAATGAAGGAGAACACCAAATGAAAAAGATTCATCGCGTATTGGCAATGCTCATGGCCGCTATTATGGCACTGAGCCTCATCACCACAGCGTTCGCAGAACCGACCATCGACCCCAGCAAGAAAGCATCCCTTTCCATCTACAAATACGACATCACCACGGCCAGCGCAGAGGGTGCGTGGGATGCCGAGTCATACGTCAGCACCGGCCTACATGATGACGCCGTTGTTGACAAGCTGGCAAAGTACGCCATTCAGGGTGTGGAGTTTACCTGCCTCCGCGTTGCCGATGTTACCATGAACAACGAAGTGGTGGACGGTCAGCGCACGGTCGGTGTGCTGTATGGCTTCGACAGTTCCGACCGCAGCAACGCCGTGCTGTCTGCCATCGGCTTGACTGCCGCGGACGCTCACAAGACCGACAATGGCATCAACTACTTTACCAGCGATACTCTGAACAACAAGCTGTCTGCGGCTCTGACTGCCAATGCCACCACCGTGAAAAATGCACTGGAGGCCGCCGTCAAGAACGGCGGCATGGCGATGCCCGAAACGGATGCCGCCGGCCACACTTCTGCTTCCAATATGGAGCAGGGTTTGTATCTCGTCGTGGAGACCAGAGTCCCTGAAAATGTGACGTCTACCTGCAATCCCTTCTTCGTGTCCTTGCCTATGACCACCATCGACGGCACGGCGTGGAATTACGATGTGACCGTTTACCCCAAGAACCAGACCGGCAATCCTACGCTGGATAAGACCGTGCGTGAGGCCAAGAACTCCACCGGCAAGAATACCGGCAGCCTGACTGACATCAAGGACGGTTACGCTCATACTGCTACCGCCTCCGTAGGCGATGTGGTGGACTATCAGATCATCAGCACCCTGCCCACCATTACCTCCAAGGCATCGGCTCTGAGCGAGTATACCTATGTGGATACGCTGAGCAAGGGCATCAAGTATAACAAGCAGGACGTGGTCATCGAGTTCTTCCGCGATTCCGCCTGCACCGACAAGATTGCCACCTGGGATGAAAGCTCCGGCAAATTCACTGTGGGTTACGACGACGCGGCCAACACCATGACCATCCGCATGAGCGATACCGGCCTGGCGGAGATCAACGAGGCGGCCACCGTGTATACCGACAGCGTCAAGCGCGGTTATTCCGACTGCACCATGCGCCTCACCTACGCCGCTACCCTGACTGCCGATGCCAAGATGGGTGATACCGACAACCCCAACGAGGTCGTACTGACTTGGAAGCGTACCAACACTACCTACTTTGATACCCTCAAGGACTGCTGCCATGTGTACACCTACGGCATCGACGTTCTCAAGCAGTTCAGCGATAACGGCGGCAACCTGCGGAACGTGAAGTTCCGGCTGCACAACGACACCGATGATGTATTCGTGATTGCCGACTTGAAGGATGGCGTGTATTACGCCAAGGGCTTTACCAACAAAAAAGCTGACGCTACTACGTTCATTCCCAATAGCAGCGGCCACATCGTGGTCAAGGGGCTGGAGGATGACACCTACTCCCTGACCGAGACTGCCACCGACAAGGGTTACATTTTGCTGAAGGAAGCGGTCAAAATCGTTATCAAGACCGCTGAGAACGGCCAGTGCGAGAAGTGCGGTGTGAAGCTGCTGACCGCCTCCGCCACCGTCAACGGCAAGGATGCCGGCATGACGGATGGCAACGCCATCGTGCCCCTGACCGTGGTCAACAATCCGGGCTTCGACCTGCCTAAGACGGGCGGCTACGGCACGTGGATGTTTACTATCGGCGGTGTGGCGTTGCTGGGCGCGGCGGCTTTCATTGTTGTCAAGTCCCGCAAGCACAAGAGCGAGAAGTGAAACGCTGGTTACTGGCGGCGGCTTGCGGTATTGCAGCGCTGGGGCTTTTGCTTTACCCGCTGGTGGGAGAACTCTTGAATGAAAAGTATCATTCCGATGTGGAAACCACCTACACCGCAGTTATCGCGGACACCGATGACGCCGAGCTGACCGTTCAGCGTGAAGCCGCGCAGCAGTACAACGCCATGCTGTCCGGCGCGGCAACTATTTCTCAGGGAGGGGCTTCTGCCCCTCCCTTGCCGTATGCGGAACAACTCACGGTGGGAGGCATCATGTGCTACATCGACATTCCCAAGATCAACGTATACTTGCCGGTGCAGCACGGCACGGACGCGGACACGCTGGAGAAATCCGTGGGTCATGTGGTAGGAACATCCCTGCCGGTGGGCGGCAGCAGCACCCACGCGGTGCTGTCGGCCCACAGCGGACTGGCAAGCTCCAAACTGTTTTCGGACATAGACCAGCTTGCAGAGGACGACACGTTTTACATCCATGTGCTGGGTGAGGTGCTGGCATACAAGGTAGACGCCATCCACACGGTATTGCCCACGGACACGAGCCTGCTCCAAATCGAGGATAACAAGGATCTGGTCACACTGGTGACGTGTACGCCTTTCGGGGTCAATACCCACCGATTGCTGGTGCGTGGCCACCGTGTTCCCTATACTCCCGAACAGGAAACTACTGCCGCAGAAAAACCTGTGGCATCCTCGTGGACGCAGCATTACCTCATTGGCCTTGGTATCGGCCTTGGCGCGGTAGCTGTTGCAGGCAGCGGATACTTCCTGATGAGGAGGAAACGCCATGCGTAAGACCGCCCTTGTGTTGGCGGCGCTGCTGGCTGTGGCAGGCATCTGCGTCATACTGTGGCCGGTGTTCACGGGACAAAGGCTGCAAGCCGACACAGATGCAGCGGTGCAGGAGTTCTTGGTCGAGCGTAATGAGCCGGAACAGCAGTATCCCGAACTGCTGGCGGCTTTGCAGGAGTATAACCGCCAGCTTTACGCAGAACAGCAGTGCAACCTCACCGACCTCGAAGCCTGCGAGACACCTGCCGCTGACCTTGTGGCATACGGCATCGAGGATGAGATCATCGGTGTCTTAGAGATACCTACCATGGAACTGACCATGCCGGTCTACTTAGGCGCGTCCGATGCTCACCTTGCCGCAGGCGCGGCGGTACTGGGCAATACTTCTGCACCCATAGGCGGCGACAACACCAACAGCGTCATTGCCGGACACCGGGGCTGGCGCGGTGCGGACTACTTCCGGCACATAGATAAGCTGGCTGTGGGCGATACCGTGAAGCTCACAAACCTTTGGGAGCCTCTAACATACACCGTGGCCGACATTCAGATCATCCAGCCCCACGAGGTGGAGAAAATCAAGATACAACCGAGCCGCGACCTGCTGACGCTGCTGACCTGCCACCCCTATGCCAGCGGCGGCAAGCAGCGGTATGTGGTGTACTGCGAGAGAACGGAGGTGAGATAGCGGTGGCTCTTGTAGGCAAAGTGACCTTTGTGGGGGACGATGACATCCTCTATGACGATGCAGACGCCTTCCTGGACTGCATTCGGGAGGAACTGCCCTATCGGGACACCACAGGATTTCGCTATGAAGTCCTGACAGACGATCCCACCGTCCGCAAGGCGGTAAAAGACATCCTGTTCGACTTCTTTGACGTGGAAGAACCCTGCGAGGAGGAAGACTACACACAGACAATGGGAGGAATGTGATATATGAACGTAAATCGGGAGATGCTGGCGTTCCTGCGGAAGCAGTATCCTGCGGGCACACGCATCCGGCTGGACGCTATGCAGGACCCATATGCACCGGTGGAAGCTGGAACAACGGGAAAGCTGGACTATATCGACGACGCGGGACAGTTCCACATGAAGTGGGACAATGGACGGACGCTGGCGATCATCCCCGGCGTGGACAGCTTCACCGTCCTGCCGCCTGAGCTTACCCTGATGAAGCTGTATATGCCGCTTACCGCCGAGCTTTATGAGCCGGATGTGTATGGCAATATGCAGGAAGAACCGGAGCTGCTGGCCGGACACGACCTGACCGCGTATGAGGACAATATCCGCAGCGCACTGGTGAAGTATCGGATGCCGGAGGAGACCACCCGCGGCATCATGCACTGGTACGACGCGGCGGACAGGGTGAACGACAAGGTGCGCTCCGTCACCTTCAACGTGGAACGGCGGGACGGCAGGCTGTGGGGCATCGCGGAATGCCAGATCAGCGGCGAGTTGTCGGCGGCAGAGCTGACCACGCTGAAGGAGTATATTGAAGGACAGGCGTCGGACGGCTGGGGCGAGGGTTTCGAGCAGCATGAGATCGCCATTGGATGTGGCAGCGAGCTGTATGTGCATCTGTGGCAGGATGAGGACTGGAGCATCCAGACGGAGCAGGAGCGCTTCCGCGCCCACTTCGAAAAGCTGCCGGAGATGTGCTTCTCGCTGCTGCCGGGCACAGGACAGCTTATCTGCATCAAGCGCGGCGAAAGCGGGTACTGCCCCAGCGATTGGTCTACCGGTGACGCCCACGAGAACCGCCGTATCGCGGATGAGCAGAACAGAAAGAGGGGCGTGATGCCTGCACAGGAGGAGGCTATGAAGATCGGCAGCATGTGCGGCTGGGATGTACCCGGTGCAGACCCGGACAACTGTGAGGACATCGTACAGCGCCGTGGGGGGATGGAGCTTGGATAAAAAGATTATCTCCATATACATGGGCAATCCCGACAACAGCAATCACGCGGAGCTGGAGCTGCCCGCCACGCCGTGGGAGCTGCTGGATGCGCTGGACAAGCTGCGGCTGGAGGATGGGCAGCAGCTCTATTGGCAGGTGGAGGACATGGGCCGATATGAATTTCTCGCCCCACATCTTGATGGGTACGATTTGTACCAGCTTAATGCACTGGCAGAGAAGCTCCGTACATTCGGTGATGTGGATGCCGTGGCTTTCGAGGGTCTGGTGCAGATGGAGCTTAACAATCTGTATCAGAACAACGGCGGTGAGCTGACGCTCCGGCGGGTACTGGATCTGGCATACAGCGCGGATTGCTGCCATGTGGTGCCGGGGATCACGGACGATGCCGCGCTGGGACAGTTCTACGTGGAGAACGATTTTCTCCCGGATTTGGCAACCGTGCCGGACAGCGTATTGGAAATGCTGGACTACAAGAAGATCGGCAGATCGATGCGTGAGGGTGAGGGCGGCGTACTTACGCCCCACGGCTATGTGATGCAGGAGTCCGAGCGGCGGCAGGCCCCGTCCAACTTGGGCAGGCCGCCACGAAAGTCGCCGTATATGATCTATTTCCTCTGCGTCGGCGACGTCCGTGTTGTAAAGTTGTACCTACCCGCAAAGCAGGCGGAGCTGAACGCTGCGCTGGATTGCCTGGAGGTGGACAGCTGGCAGGAGGTGCGGCTGGAGGAGTGCGACGCCGCCATGCCGGAGATGTGGCACTTCACGGATATGGTCTATGACAGCATGGAGCAGATCAACCGATTTGCGCAGTACCTGGAGGAACTGGACAGAAATAACGAACTGATAAAGTTCAAGGCTGTGGCCGGTCAGCTGGACATCAGCGGCTTGGATGATGCGTTTGCACTGGCAGAGCATCTGAGCGAATATGCCCTTGAGCCGGGTATCCATTCTCTGGAGGAATTGGCGAGGGAGGAGCTCTCCGTCATCGTGAGCGATCCAGATCGCGACCTGCTGACGCGGCATCTGAACGTGGAGGCCTACGGGGCAGACCTGTTGTGGCGGGATAAGGGTGTTTTCAGCGACTACGGCTATATCTGCCGTCCGGACGGACAGCCCTTACAGCTGCCGCGGCAAGGCGTGGACATGACCATGCAGTAAAATTTAACAACAATGGGACCGCTTTCCGAAAAGGGACGGCGATCCCTCTTTTTGCGCCCTTTTCGGTGAACGGTCACCGGAAGGGAGTGCAAGAATGACGAAGGAAACCTTTGCCCTGTATCTGGAAAATGGATTTAAGGGGCGCAGAAATGTGATCAGCAGCCGGGAATTGGAACGTGTGCTGGGCATCAGCAGGAACGAGCTGCGGCGGCGCGTCAACCGTCTGCGGCAGGACACCGTACCTATCGCGGCAGACCAGCGGGGCTACTACTTCGCGGAAACGGCGGCGGAGGTCTATGATACCATCCGCGGCTTGCAGAAAATGCGCAGCGGACTGGACGCGGCTATCTCCGGGCTGGAGCGTGCGTTGGAGAAATTTGATGCGTGACAGCCTGATAAAGCTCATGCCTTGGATGGGCGGTAAGGGACAGCTTATGTGGGCCATACAGATGCTCTTGCCTATCCACTATAAAACACTGGTGGATGTGTTTGGCGGCAGCGGTATCATCACGCTGAATACCTCCGTGCCGAAGGGGTGCCTGCAAATATATAACGACCTGAACCACGACCTGTATAACCTGCTTTTCTGCGTCAAGCACCGCCCTATGGCCCTGACGAAAGAACTGAGCTTTCTTCCGATCAATGCCCGCGACGAGTTTGATGTGCTGCGCAGACAGCTGCAGGGCGAGGACTTCACACAGCTGTATCTGGATGAGGAGCTGCAGCTGGCAGAGCAGATGTTCCCACCGCCGGAGGCGGAGGAGGTCAAGCGGCTGCTGCAAAGCCGTGCGGAGCTGTCGGATGTGCGCCGTGCCGCCGCTATCTACAAGCTGCAGCGATACAGCTATAACGGCAACGGCGACAGCTATGGTGTGAGCTCCTGCGATATACAGCGATTTTTTCGGGATATTTGGGAGTGTTCTCACCGCCTGAAGGATGTAGCGCTGGAGAATAAGGATTTCGAGAGCATCATCACCACCCATAATGATCCGCAGACCACGGTCTATTGTGACCCGCCCTATTATGAGGCGGAGCGTTACGCGGTGGAGTTTCCCCGCAGTGATCATCAACGGCTCCATGACGTACTGGCGCAGCACAGGGGCTTCGCCATGGTGTCCTATAACAACTGCGACTATATTCGCAGGCTCTACGAGGACTTTTTCATCTATGAGGTGGAGCGTCCCAACAGCCAATCCAAGAAGAAAAATGACATATACCGGGAATACATCATGACCAACTATGACCCCCGCGTTTTTGCGTCGCAGATGACGATATTTGGCGATTACAGCAGCGATGGGAAGATATGCCGACTGGTGCATATCCCGGAACGACCTTTGAGAACTTGAGGAGGATCTAACATGAAGAACGAAATGACATGGGATAAGAACGGCCTGCTCATCCCCAATGGGGAGCTGATAGAGCAGGGGCTGGACTGCGGGGAGCTGTCCGCCCAAATGACAAAGGGCCTTATCATGCTCATGCCGGAGGAGATGACGGCGGCGCAGGCGGCAAACGTGCTGGCGGGGCTGCTGGATGCGGCGTCGCAGATCACGGAGGCGGTGCTGGATGCCTGCAAGATGCCCTGCGGCAAACACTGCGACAGATCCGCCGAGGAGTTTGACCTGGACGCCGTGCCGGAGATGATCCGTATCCTGCTGCTGAACAGCGGATGCTGCCCGTCCAGACTGGCGCACCATCTGGAGGAAGGAGACATCATCTATGCTGTCAAATGAGGAGATGTACCCCTACACGGCGAAGGAGGCACGGGACAGGGGCGAGCTGGAGCTGTGGCGCGCCAATTTCCGCAGCAACTGCGCCTGCGCCGGTGCCATAGAGCTGGCCATTCGCAGGGACTTCGACGGGATGCACCTCAAGGATGGCTGCGCCAAAAGCGTCATCGACCAGTACGGCTACAAGCGTGTGGGCTATGTGCTGGCCTATACGCTGCAGATGCAGTCCTACGATGGACGCTACTACGAAACGAATAAGAAATGGAGTCGTACCATCTTCGTGCCCGAGGACGGCGGACACCGGCATACCTTCCTTATCAACAGCCATCCCGCTATACTGGACGGTTTCGTCAGCAACTACCGTGCGGAGCTGACGAAGCTGCACCTGTTCGGCGCGGAACACTGCGAACCCAATTCCGGAGAGCAGGACTTCACCGGTAGGGTGTTGGTGCTGTCGCCGGACACGCTGCGGGAATCCTGCTGGCAGCCGGAGAACCAATTGTGGCTGGCTTCCGGTGGCTTCGGCTGCCGCCCTCACGCTCGAGGCCGTTCGGTGTTCTGTACCTGTTTGGGCGACGGTGAGACAACGAGATGGAATCGCTCCGAGTTCGTGGGCATCATCCGCGACGAGTGCATCCCCGACTGGGCGGCGGAGAAGCTGGCCGAGCTGCGGCAGAGCCAGAACGCACCCGCCATGGGCGAAATGACAATGTGAAGGAGAACGCTATGAAATATGTGAAACGTGCGGTAATGGTCTGCGGCGCAGCGGCGCTGCTCTGCTGGCTGTTTTCCGTGGCGGCCTACGCCACAGGCAGCGGCGATGTGGCCGGTGCAGTGGAGAGCACATGGGCGGCGGCATCAGGGCAGATCAAGACCGTCGTCAACAATGTGGTGTTCCCGGCCATCGATATGATCCTCGCCATTTTCTTCTTTGTGAAGCTGGGGACTGAATATTTTGACTATCGAAAGACGGGACAGTTTGAGTGGACAGCGCCGGCCATCCTGTTCGCGTGTCTGGTTTTTACCCTGACCGCACCGCTGTACATCTGGGACATCGTGGGTGTGTGAGCGTGCCTATGTTCAATTTTCGGTTGGCTTTTTGCGGAAAGCGTGGTAAAATAACATGGAAATGACAGAGAAAAGAGGTGGCACGATGCAGTATACGCTGATGCACAAGAATATCGCGGTTGCCGATATGGAGCTGGACGAGGCGACAAGTTCTATCCAGCGTATCGACGCGGTGTACCGTCCGGAGCATCTTCCGGTGGCTACGGCATCAAAAAGAGACGGCGTGGATCGTGCCGCGCTCAATGCATGGTGGATCGACCGCTGTATCCCTGCCAGCCGCTCCGGTGTGCGAAAGGCGCTGGAAACGCTGAACCTGCCTAATACGCAGGTGCTGCTGACGCGCTGCTTCGGCTTGAGTCTCTCGGATCAGTACTGGGTCAGGCCCTATGGCAGCGACCTCCAGTGGGAGCGCATCAACTTCTTCGAAAATCCCTTCTCGGAGGACATCGGTAACGTCCTGTTGGGCAAAACCACGGACGCGGTGAATTTCGATTTCAGTTCCCCAGACAACACGACCAATGGGTATCTGAAAAAGCGGTGGAAGATCATCGGCGGGAAGCGGTGTCTGCTGAAAGCAGGAAGCAATCCCTTCATGCAGCAGCCGTTCAATGAGGTGATCGCATCGCTGGTGGCGGAGAGACTGGACATTCCCCACGTCCCCTATACACTGCTCTGGGATGACGGCATCCCTTACAGCGCCTGTGAGGATTTCGTCACGCCGGACACGGAACTGGTCAGCGCGTGGCGCGTGATGCAGTCCATGAAAAAGGACAACAGCACATCGGTCTACCGCCACTACCTGAACTGCTGCGAAGCATTGGGCGTCAAGGGCGTGGAACACGCAGTGGATCAGATGATCGTGCTGGACTACCTTATCGCCAATGAGGACAGGCATCAGAACAACTTCGGCCTGCTCCGCAGCGCCGACACACTGGAGTGGCTGGGAGCCGCGCCTATCTTCGACAGCGGCTCATCCATGGGCTACGACAAGCTGACGCCGCAGATACTCTCTGCCCGTACCATTGAATGTAAGCCGTTCAAGAAGACCCACGAGGAGCAGCTCAAGCTGGTGACCTCCTTCGGCTGGATCGACTTCGGTAAGCTGAACGGCATCGAGCAGGACATCCGCGGCATCCTGGATCAGGCTGGCGAATACATGGATGAGAGCCGCAAGACCGCAATCATCTCTGCATTCTCCTCACGGCTTGGGCAGCTGATGGTCTTGGCACAGGTGCAGCGGCAGGAGGATGACGTGGCACAGGATGTAGAACAGGATCGGGCGCAGGACTACGGATTCAGGATGGAACTGTGACCTGCAACATAATACGATAACAGGAAGCGCTCTGCTGACGGCAGAGTGCTTCCTGCGTTTACGGAGGTGAGAGCTTATTTTTATTTGGGACTTTGTAGCCGATACGGTGCTGGGTCAGATCGTGGACTGGTTCTACGGTCAGATCGTGGGCTTTCTCGGCAATTTCTTTTCAGAGATGGGAAACATGGGCGCCGAACTCTTTGCCATGAGCTGGGTGCAGAGCGTGGTGCTGTTTTTCGCCTATCTGGGCTGGGCGCTGTTCGCCACGGGACTGGTGGTAGCCTGCTTCGAGTGCGGCGTGGAGTATTCCGGTGGCCGCGGGAATGTCAAGGAAACGGCTTTGAATGCCATCAAGGGCTTTCTGGCCGTTTCCCTTTTTACACAAGTGCCGGTGCGCTTGTATGAGCTGGCGGTATCGCTGCAGGCCGACCTGACGGCGGGCATCACCGGCTTTGGGACGACCAGCATCGGGGATGCGGCGAAAGCGGCGCTGGAGGATTTCAACGCCGTGGAGAGCCTGACATCTTCCGGACATATCATTTTGCGGGGCTTTGGCCCGGTGACCAGCGGACTTATGGTCATCTTCTGCCTTGCGCTGATGGCCTACGCGGTCATTAAGGTCTTCTTCGCCAACCTTAAGCGCGGCGGCATTCTGCTCATCCAGATCGCGGTGGGCAGTCTGTATATGTTCTCTGTACCGCGCGGCTATGGCGACGGATTCATACAGTGGTGCAAGCAGGTCGTGGGGCTGTGTCTCACAGCTTTTTTGCAGGCCACCATCCTCGTAGCTGGCTTGATGGTGTTTAAGGATCACGCGCTGCTGGGCCTGGGACTCATGCTCTCTGCCGGAGAGATCCCCCGTATCGCCGGTGCGTTCGGGTTGGATACCACCACGCGGGCCAGCATCAGCTCTGCCGTGTACACCGCGCAGACGGCAGTCAATATGACGCGGACGGTGGTGGCCGCAGCGAAATGAGAGTCATCACCATGGGGAGTCTTTTTGACGGCATTGGGGGATTTCCACTGGCGGCCATCCACAACGGCGTTGTACCCCTGTGGGCCAGCGAGATCGAACCCTTCCCCATCCGCGTTACACGGGAGCGCCTGCCGGGGATGCTGCACTACGGGGACATCACGAAGCTGCGTGGGGACGAACTGCCGCCTGTGGACATTATCTGCGGCGGCAGCCCCTGTCAGGACTTGTCCGTGGCTGGAGCGAGGGCGGGACTTGCCGGTGAGCGTTCCGGCCTATTTATGGAACAAATCAGGATCATAAAGGAGATGCGAGATGCAGATGTTTTACGAGGACGGACAGGTATCCATGTTCGCCCCCGATTCATGTGCTGGGAAAATGTCCCCGGCGCATTCTCCAGCGGGCAGCAAAAGGGAGATGACTTCCGGGTCGTTCTGGAGGAAACACTCGGAATTGGTGTATCAGGAATTCATGTTCCTGAAAATCACCCTTGGGGATGGCGATATTCTGGGGCAGCCATATTGGGAGATTTTATCTCCCTATGTTGGCGAGTCCTCGACGCTCAATACTGGGGTGTGCCCCAGAGTCGTAAGAGGATCTTCCTTGTGGCAGATCTTGGAGCCCCATCCTCAGCGCAAATACTATTTGAGCCGGAAAGCCTGCCTGGGCATTCTCCGTAGAGCACGGAAGCGCGGGAAGGAGTTGCCTGCAACGCTGAAATTGGCGTTGGAAATGCAGAGCGGCCTGCGGATGATCGATTTGGTAATATTGGCGCAGATGGGGCTTATCAAGGCGTACCATATCAACCAGAGGAACGAGGGCATCGACCTGGGCGATACGGCGGGGGCGTTGATGGCGACCTCCAATTTGCAGATGCAGACGTTCGTGGCGGGCACTTCGGTGGCTTTTGCGGCAAACCAGCGGGATGAAGTCCGTGATCTGGGCGATAAAGCCGGCGCGTTGGGTGCGCAGCTGGGGATGAAGCAGCAGACGTTTGTCGCCGGCTTCTCCGCTGGTGCAGGAGCCAGTGCGGGCGGCATCGGTTACCGCGAGGGTGTCGCTCCGACACTGAAAGCGGGCAACAGCGGCAACAGTATGCCCTCCGTACTGTGCATCAACGATCAGGGCGGAGAGCGTATGGATGTCGCTGCGGATATAAGCGGAACACTGCGTTCGCAGGAACACGGTCACCAGCCGCTGATATTCGAGAACCACGGCATAGACGCCCGCTACCGGCAGATGGGCAGTGTGGCTCCGGCCATGTCGGCACGCTGCGGCACCGGCGGTAACAATGTACCGCTTGTGGGGGAGCAGGTCTACTGCCTTGCGGGAAATACGATAGACCGCGAGCCGGAGAACGGCGGCAATGGCATCGGGTATCAGGAGAATGTGGCCTACACACTGACCGGCTTTGACCGGCACGCGGTATTCCGCCGCCAGCGTGTGGATGCATTTACCACCGACGAGATCGCCGGTACCCAGAGCGCCCGGCAGAGCAAGGACGCCACTGACCTGATTCTCCATACCTGCGAACTGATGGGCGACAAGGATCTACCCATTCTGCTCATCCGCCGCCTGACACCCTTGGAATGTGAGAGATTGCAGGGCTTCCCCGACGGCTGGACGGATATCCCCGGCGCATCTGACAGCGCACGGTACAAGGCGCTGGGCAACAGCGTGGCCATCCCCTGCGTGGATTTCGTGATGAAGTGCATGGTGGATGCTATACGGGAGAGCGAGAGATATGGATAAACTTGTCCATTCCGCTTGCTTTGCGCCCGCTTCTTCGTTGTACTTGTCAATAGCTTTCTCATCGCGCTTCGGCTATGCTTTGCTTGCCTCGGAGGGAGGCGGAAAGGAGCACACCATGGAGGAAAGGAAAAACCTCTGCGCACCCATTCCGCTGTCGCTGCACCAGCGGCTGCGAGCGGAGCAGGAGCAGCGTGGACAGACGCTGGCAGACTACATCACGGACATACTCAACGAACACTTTGAAGGAGGAGCAAAAACCATGGGCAATACCAATCGCACCATCGCCTTTCAGGTACCGGAGGAGCTCTTTGACCGTCTGAAGGATTACCTTGCCAAGCACGGCTTGAAGCAGAAGGACTTCATTCTCGGCCTCATCGAACGGGAACTGAACGACGCAGTGGATGCGGAATAACAACATGCAGAGCCGCAGGCGTGTGCCTGCGGCTTCACTTTTGGAGGAGAACTATGTACCTATACCCTGAAAACCTGACGGCGCGGCCTATGCTGTGGCTGTGGACACTGCGGGACGTGGCGTTCATCGGCATCGGCCTGCTGCTGTCGGTATTGGCACTGACACAGGCCGGCACCGTGATCCCATTGGTGGGCACCGCGGTGCTGGCCTTTCTCTGCATTCGGCACGGCGGCGTTAGTATGCTGGATTTCCTGCGATATGCCGCAGCGTTCTTCTTTTTCGGCCAGCAATACTATGAATGGAGGGAGCAGACATGAGAAAGAAAAAGTCCACCAGGCAGCTGGTGGGCATCGAGAGTATAACGAACAGCGGCGTACAGACAGCAGACGGTGAGCTGTCATTTTACTTTGTGCAGCCCACCAACCTGAACGTGCTGCCGGAAGCCGGAGTCCGCGGACGAGTGACGGCGCTGCTGAGTGTGCTGAAAGGCATGGCGGAGGTGGAAATGCTGGCGCTGGACTCCAAAGAGTCCTTTCAGGACAACCGGCTTTTCTACCGCCAGCGGATGGAGCAGGAGGAGAACCCTGCCATCCGTGCGCTACTGGCGCAGGACCGACGGCATCTGGACGATGTGCAGACCATGATGGCCTCCTCGCGGCAGTTCTGCTTTGTGCTGCGGCGCAGAAAGACGGATGGCGCTATCAACTTCACCACAGTGGAGCAGCAGCTTCGTGACTGCGGCTTTACCGTTCAGCGCGCCAAGGGGCAGGCACTGCTGGAACTGCTGGCCATCTATTTCGAGCAGGATGCCACCCATGAAGTATTCGACCTTGTGGACGGAGCGCGGTGGCTGACTGCGGAAGCGGAGGTATGACCATGAAGGATCTGTTTCGTAAGAAAACCCCATCACCGCAAGAAACGTTCGTTCGCACCTATCTGGACAGCATCGCGCCGGGCGTGGTGAAGTTCGAGGTGGATCACTACATCTTCGGCAATACCTACCGCTGCGTCTGGGCACTGCGGGAATATCCCGCCAGCACCGAATCTCAGGCCATCCTGCGGCACTTGGGCGAAAAAAGCGGCGTGACGCTGCGGATATACTGCCGACAGGTGTCCCCCGGTGAGGAGGACAGGATCATCGACAACGCCAATAAGAAAAATAAGCTGGACGGTTCAGATACTAACAAGCTGCGGCAGGCAGTGGAGGCCGAGAGCAACCTGCGGGATGTGGCGGAGCTGGTGCATAAGATGCACCGAGAGCATGAGCCGCTGCTCCACTGCGCCGTGTATCTGGAGATGACGGCGGACAGCATGGAGTACCTGCGGCAGCTTCAGACCGATGTGCTGACGGAGTTGGTGCGCTGTAAGCTGAATGTGGACAAACTGCTCCTGCGGCAGAAGCAGGGCTTTTACTGCGCCAGTCCCGTAGGCTATAACGCCCTTGGCCGGGAGTTCGAACGCGTACTGCCCGCTGGCAGCGTGGCCAACCTGTACCCATTCAACTACTCCGGCAAGACAGATCCCAACGGCTTTTATATCGGCAAGGACAAATATGGAAGCAACATCGTGGTGGACTTCGACCGCCGCGACAGCGATAAGACCTCTGCCAATATCCTCATCCTCGGCAACAGCGGACAGGGCAAGAGCTATCTCATGAAGCTGCTCATCTGCAACCTGCTGGAAGCGGGCAAGTCCGTGATCTCACTGGATGCCGAGCATGAGCTGGAGGAGCTGTGCGGCAATTTGAACGGCTGCTTCGTTGACCTGATGGCCGGTGAGAGGCGCATCAATGTGCTGGAGGTACGGTGCTGGAACGAGGACACAGAGGCGGACGAGTCCGCGCCGGAGGCTTTCCGCAAGTCCACACTGCTGGCGCGGCATATTTCCTTCCTGAAGGACTTCTTCCGCGCCTACAAGGACTTCTCCGACCCGCAGCTGGACACCATTGAGATCATGCTGTCCGCGCTGTATAAAAAATGGGGCATCTCTGAGGAAACAGACTTCCGCCGGCTTACGCCGGAGGACTACCCCATTCTCTCTGACCTGTATGCGCTCATCAATAATGAACTGGTGAATTACAGGAACGGCAGCCTGTACACGCGGGAGCTTTTGCAGGAGGTTCTGCTGGGGCTGCACTCCCTGTGCGTGGGTGCGGACGCGCCGTTCTTCAACGGGCACACCAACATCTCGGACGACAGGTTTCTGGTATTCGGTGTAGGCGGCGTACTGACGGCGGCCAAGAGCCTGCGGAACGCCCTGCTGTTCAATGTGCTGGCGTATATGTCGGACAGGCTTCTGACGGCGGGCAACACGGTGGCGGCATTGGATGAGCTGTACCTGTGGCTGTCCAGCCCCATCGCCATCGAGTACATCCGCAACTGCCTGAAACGTGTCCGCAAGCGGGACTCCGCTCTGATAATGGCGTCGCAGAACTTGGAGGACTTCGACCAGGAGGGCGTGCGGGAGATGACAAAACCGCTGTTCGCTATCCCGCCCCACCAGTTCCTGTTCAATCCTGGTTCCATTGGCAGGCGGTTCTACATGGATATGCTGCAGCTGGACGAGGCGGAGTTCGAGCTCATCCAGCACGCACGGCGCGGCGAATGCCTGTTCAAGTGCGGCGCGGAGAGGTATCATCTGGAGGTGAAAGCGCCGCCCCACAAGGCCGCGCTGTTCGGAACAAAGGGAGGCAAGTGATGGCAATACCTGCACTGGCACGGCTGGCGGCAGCCGTGCTGACCAATGAGGATGTGCGCAGGACAGCCGGCAAAGTGTTGGCCTTGATCCTATCACCGCTTATCATACTGGCGGCGTTCCTGTGCTGCTTCGGTGACGGAGCGTCCCAGCACAACAACACCGTGGTATCCGCGGCGTTCTACGGCGCAGAGTTTTCGGACAAAGTCCCCAAAGAATACCGCACACATATCACCGAGATGCAGGAGGCATTCTCCCTTCTGGATTCGGCCACCGTCTATGTCAATCAGAAAGCCGAGGAAGGCAGCCTTGACCCCGTACAGGTCAAGGCTGTTTTCTTTGCCCTCTGCTTCGGCGACAACGCGCCGACCCGCGCTGCCGCAGACCGCTTTGTGGACTGCTTCTACAAAACGGAAACGCGGACGCGTATGGTAACGGTGACGCAGGAGGACGGCATGGAGGAACTGGTGGAGGAGACATACGAGGTGGCCGTGCCCCTGCCGATGGAGGAGGTCTATGAAAAACTCACCACATGGCGTGGCCGCGTGGTGACAGACGCGGAGCGCAGCAACGCCGTGGACATCTACGCCATGGTCATGGGCAGTATGGGCGGCGATACCTTCAACGGCACGTATGAGCCGGGCGGCAGTGTGCCGATCGAATTGGACGCATCCATGCTCACCGACCCGACTACGAAGAATGCCGCCGACCTTGTAGTCTACGTCACCAACGCATGGAACTCCGGCTGGGGTTATGTGTGGGGCACCTACGGGCAGACGCTGACGCCGGAGCTGCTGCAGTACAAGCTGACACAGTATCCGGACGGCGTCGGGAAGTATGCGGCTTTCATCCGTGCCAACTGGCTGGGAAAGCCCACCGCCGACTGCGTGGGCCTCATCAAGGGCTACGGCTGGCTGTCCACCGACACCATGACCATCGACTACGGCACACATGGGATGCCGGACATCGGTGCAAATGAGATGTACTACACTGCCACACAACGCGGCAGCATTGATACTATGTCGGACACGCCGGGGTTGGCGGTGTGGAAGTCCGGGCACATCGGCGTGTACATCGGCAACGGCGAGGTCATCGAGGCCATGGGCACCAAGTACGGCGTGGTCAAGACGCAGCTGGAAGGCCGCGGCTGGACGCACTGGCTGGAGGTGCCGGGGATCGAGTATGAATGAGGGCAATTTGTAAAAGCTGATTGCTATTCTCAGGTGTATCGGCTATAATAATGGCAGAACAGGTTAAAGGAGGTGCCACCGCTATGAGTACGCTGTCGCTCAGTGAGGTCAAAGCCGTCGTGAAGGAATTGCTGAAACGCTACCACGCGGAATATGCGCTGTTGTTCGGATCGTATGCCCGTGGTGACGCCGCACCCGATTCTGATATCGACATCATTATCGTGGGCGGAAAAGACTTTGTGCCCCGTAACATTTTCGCACTGGCCGAGGACTTGCGTGAAATGACTGGGCGGAATGCCGATGTGTTTGAGATGCGGGAGGTCAATACGGGAACGCCTTTTTATGAGTCCGTAATGAAGGAGGGTATCCGTATCGCATGAAGAAGACAGATACTGAACGGTTGAAGAAGATTGTTTCCCTGTGGGATGCACTGAGCAGCGAGATCGAACGGCGGGGCATCACACGAGAGATGTTGTTGACTGAGCAGTTTTCTCAATGGGCAGTAACCACGCCGGTCTATAACATCGGTGAACAGGTCTATCAGCTTTCGCCAGAGTTCAAAAAGGAACATCCAGACATTCCGTGGAGCGTTGTCTCCGGGCTGCGGCATCGGTTGGTGCATGATTATGACGGTATCAACTGGTCACTGATCGCAGACGTCATCTTTGATGACATGAACCCCTTTGTAGAACAAGTTAAGAGCATACTATCAGAGTGAATAGAAACAATGAAAAGCGCAGGCGAAGGCCTGCGCTTTTTCTGTGCCTTGCAAGGAGGAAACGACATGGCGTATGTAAAGGAACACGCACCGTCAGAGGTCTACCACCTGGCGAAGAAAGAAAACCTGAACAGCATTCTGGATGACGGCATGATCCGCCGTTTCAGTGATACGGAATGCTGGTTCTGTGCCGACCTGCAAAAGATGAGAGCGTACATGGAGCAGACCGTCATGTGCGAGGGCAAACCCTACTATAACGTGACAGGTCAACTTTGCCGTTATCCCAAATTTGTGCCGGAGGACTATGTCCTCCTCAAGCTCATACCCTGCCGACAGAAGGACAACTGGTATCGCTGGGAGCAGGAAATACCTGCGGGAAGCCCTGTGGCGCTGGTCAGGGCAGCGCGTGAATTCTCCGCGCTGAAGATCGGCTACCGCGGTGACCTCGCATTTCACAATGCAGAGGTCATCGATGTGCCACAGTTTCTTGTGGAGGGGGTCACACAGGGCGAGCCGGTGCAGACCAACACAGAGCTGTGGGACATTCTCTCCCAGCGCATCGAAGATGAGATGGCCGATTATATGCGCCGACTGGATCTGCGTACCCGCGACGAGCTGATACAGACGGCAGACGAGATCGACGCCATGATGACCTGCGACTGCGAACTGCGGCTGCTGGGAGAATGTCTCCCGCGTGAGGAGCTGGTCTTCCTGCTGGAGCAGGATAGACCGCTGGAGCAGATGAGCAAGGCGTGGATGGAGCATCGGAATGTGGATGTAGGTGAGACATTCCAGAGCCTGCTCACCGGCCTGTATGCAGAGCGGCAGCACGATATGGACATGAAAATGTAAGGAGGCACAGCATGGGAGAAACCAATATCACCATCAATTTTGACGCGGCCAAGCTGGACGCACTGGAGTTTGTCCTCCGCAAGCAGCGGTCATCCGTGCAGCGGCGCATGGTGGAAATGCTCCAGCAGCTCTACGAGTCGGAAGTCCCGGAAGCGGTGCGGGAGTATGTGGACAGCAAGGCGACACCTGTCGCAAGGCCCAAGCGACCGGCAAAATCGGTCACACCCAAGGTGCAGATCAGCGAGGCAAAACTGAAGGAGGACAACTGATATGGGAAGGCAGGATGACACGGCTTCTACCTGTGCCGCATACCGTGTAACGGAAAACGGCCAGACGCGGTACTTCACGACCTCGCCCGGTGAAGAACTGCTGGATGCTGCAAGGATGCTCCGCAGGTACTGCACGAGTACAGAACACAGCACCGGCAAATTCATCTCTCTGTATTTGCAGGCGCAGCCTATCACATCGGAGGAGTACCAGCAACTGATGCGTCTCCGCATGGAGAACACCGGAAAAGTTACCGGCGTGTTTGATTTAGATTTTGACAAGCGGGAGTTTTCGGCTGTTCACATCATGGACGGTTGGACAACGTGGGCGATGCGGGATGTGATCCCGTCTATCCATCAGGTCACAAATCCGTGCTTCACAACGGCGGAGGAGCAGCTCCGTAAACTGCTGGAGCTGCTGGACGGCATGGAGCTCACATCGGCTGGACATCTCACCGCGCAGAATTTTTCGTTCAGTGATGAGATCCTGATGGAGGATGGCAAGCTCAACTTCTACGTGCAGGCGGACTTTGATGTGGATGCCGCCTTCGGCACATTCGTGTGTACAGATGAGAATGATGACTGGCTGAATATCTACGCCAACTACGACATCGCGCAGGACAGACCGTGCGATACGCTGGAGCTGAATCTCTGCAAGGGAGATGGCACAGAGGAGAATTGGAGCTATCACCTGAATGCCGCCGAGCAGGAGGTGCTGGCTCGGAAGATGGAGGCGTTTTGCCAGCAGCAAAACGGCATGAGCCTGCACGATTTCGCCCGGCAGCTTCAAGAGGAGCCGGGGCCGTCTCCGCAGATACAGATGTAGCCCCGTGTTTGCCCCTGTGGGCCGGTTTGTGGCCTCGCAGGAACGCGGGAGGGTAAAGATAGCGGCCCCGGAGATTTGCAACGTTTTTGCCCGCTTTTCGGTGCGCCGAAAGCGGAGCAGGAGAAAAGCATTGGCGCTTTTCTGCGCCAATGCCGGTCACGGCAGCCCGCAGTGCGGACTGCCACGAGGGTTTGCGGCATTTTGCGATTGGCGCTGATTATCGAATTCCAAATGTGCTTTGGCGCTATTCTTTGTAAAAATGCCCGTCAGCCCCGTGTTTACAAGGCTTTCGGGAGGCGCAGGAAGGAGGTGTGACTCGATGGATAAAAATGGGAAAAGCCGTCACTCCGTGTGGCTGTCAGACGACGTGTGGCGGGAGGTGGATGCGCTCTATAAGCTGGATAATTGCCCCACCCGCAACGAGTTCGTGGAGAAGGCTCTGCGGCAGTATTGCGGTCGCTTACACGCCGAGAGGACGGGCGCATATCTGCCTCGCGCACTGCAAGAGGTGCTGGAGGGTACGCTGGGCGTGTTCGGTGACCGGCTGGGCAGGCTGCTGTTCAAACTGGTGGTGGAGCACAACATGACCAACCATCTGCTGGGCGGCGACATAGATATGACCCGGGACGAGTACAACAAAATGCGCGGCAGCAGCGTCCGTGAGGTGTCGGCAACCCACGGAGCGATCTCCTTCAAGGACGTGCTGCTGTTCCACCGGGAAGAGTAACGCATGGCGCGGCTGATACAAAAAAGCGGCTACATCAAGAATGGCAAGGCATCGGGATATATGGAGTATGTCGCCACGCGGGACGGTGTGGAGATCATCCAGAGCACCGAGCCTGTGACCAAAAAGCAGGAGCAGTTCATCAAAAGACTGCTGAAGGACTTCCCGGACGCAAAGGAGCTATTCGAGTACAGTGACTACCTACAGACGCCCAATCGCGGTACAGCATCCGCATTTATCGCCGTGGCGCTGGATACACAACTGCACGAAGTGGAATCCGAGAGCGGCTATATGTCCTATATCGCCCAGCGTCCCCGTGCCGAAAAGCACGGCGGCCATGGCCTGTTCAGTGAGGTGGACACCACCGACCTCAAGGCGGCGAAGGCCGAGCTGGACGCTCACGACGGAAAAGTGTGGACGTTTATTTTCTCCCTGCGGCGTGAGGACGCGGAGCGGCTTGGATACAACAAAGCTGCCGCATGGCGGAATCTGCTGAAGCAGGAGAGCGCCGCTATTGCGGAGGCCATGCGTATTCGGACGGATGATTTTCGCTGGTACGCGGCGTACCACGACGAGGGGCATCATCCCCATGTGCATATGATGGTGTGGTCGACTGAACCGGAGAAGGGGTATCTTACACGGGAAGGTATCGCCGCCATGCATTCCAGGATGACGAACGCTATCTTCCATGAGGAGATGAAGGAACTCTACATTAAGAAGGATGCTGCCTACAAGGAGAGCATCCAGACCGCAAAAGAGTCACTGCTGCTATATATCAGGATGCTGGAGAACAGCGAGTCAGCCGATCCTGTCATAGAACAAAAGCTGTGGGAACTGTCCCACGCATTGGAGCAGGTCGATGGAAAACACGTCTATGGCTATCTGCCCAAAGAGATCAAGGCACAGGTGGATGAGATCGTGGAACAACTGGCACAACTCCCGGAGGTGGCGGCTTGCTATGAGCAGTGGTGGAAGCTGAAGGATGAGATCGCCGGTTACTACGGACGGAACACGCCGCCCCATCAGCCACTGGTACAGCAAAAAGAGTTCCGCACCATCAAGAATATGATCATTCAGCAGGCGGAAACATTTCGGCAGCCTGTGTCGGAGCAAGTTCCTGTTGAGACAGAACCTAATGAGCAGCAAGTGCCGCCCTCAACCGAATCGCCTGCGGCTATGGCACAGCCGCAGGCGGTCGCGTTACAGAGCGCAATAGAGGTCGGCGTGGTCAGTCAACTACTCCACCACATGAGTCGTGTGTTCCGCGGTAATATGCCGGTTATTCCGCCTGCGCTGCGTATCGACTCCAAGCGCCGCAGGCGGCTGATGGAAAAGCGTATGGCCATGGGACACAAGCGGGATGACCATGAGGAGCAGGAGCGCTTGCGGAATGAGCAGATACTATGACTGTAAAAGACCCCTTAAATTTATCTTCCGTTTTCTCGTTGTGTGTGGTATGCTAATAGTGAGGTGAGCACTATGACCACGAAACAGATAAATCGTCGGATTGCTGCTGTCAAAACAGCAGATGCGATTAACGCCATTGAGGGCGTTCCTGTTTCCGACTATGCCCGCACGCTATCCCTTTGTTGGGCGCGGGGCGAGATTACGGGTGAGCAGATGAAAGCCGCATTGTTGGCTTCTCACCGGAGAATGGCCGAACAGGTGAAGTACCATGCCTGACATTTATCTGTATGATGATGCGCCGATATTGCGCAACAAGCTACAGATCAAGGATGAGAAAACACTCGAATTGATTGAAGCGGAACAGTCTCGTGCCAACATGATGTTGTTGTATGAGCAAGGATTTCATATTTCTGAGTATGAGCATTTGGAGAAGATTTTGCTGGATGCCATTTGCGATGAACCTGTTAAGTATGATGAAGTCCCGTCTGCAAATGAATACAGAAGCACATCACAGGAGAAATATCGGAAATATCAAAAAGAGAAGTACACACCGGAACCTCATTATCAACGAGAAGAATAGAAAGAAGCGGGTCGCCATGCGGCTCGCTTTTTACATGAGGAGGATTATGGGAAAATTTATCTATTTCACATCCGCGGAGAAACGGCAGGCCAACGAGGTTGACCTGCCGTCTTTTCTTCGTGACCGGGGCGAAAAGCTCATCATGGCTGGCCGGGAATACCGGCTGGCCAGCGACCACAGCATCACCGTGCGCGGCGCCAAGTGGTACGACCATGCCACCCGGCGAGGCGGCGGGGCGGTCGGCTTCGTCATGGCGTTCTACGACAAGACCTATCCCGAAGCGGTGACCATGCTGCTGGGGCGGGACGGCCAGGGCATCATCCCCATCGTCAAGAAGGAGCCGGAGTCGAGAGAGCCGAAACCCTTCACGCTGCCGGATGCCTATCTCAATATGCGGCGGCTCTACGCCTACCTGACCACCCACCGGCGCATTGACCGTGACGTGGTCACGGAGTTCGTGCGGGAGAAGCTGCTCTACGAGGACGCTCTGCACCACAACTGTGTGTTCGTTGGGATGGACGAGCACGGCGTATCCAAGCATGCGCACCTCCGCAGCACAAGCAGCAGAGGAAAGGTGTTCCGCATCAATGTGGAGGGCAGCGAGGCGAAGCATAGCTTCCACAAGGATGGCACAGACTGTTCACTCTATGTCTTTGAAGCGCCCATTGACTTGCTGTCTCATATCACGCTCTATCCGACAGGCTGGCTGGAGCACAGCTATGTGGCCTGCTGTGGTACGTCTGTTCAGCCGGTGTTGGAGCGCCTGCGGCAGAATCCAAAGCTAAATATGGTCTATCTCTGCCTCGACAACGATGAGGCGGGCGAGGATGCCTGTGAAAGTATGACGGAGGTACTGGCGGACATGGATGTGGACGTGGAGCGTCTGCGTCCGCAGGGAAAGGACTGGAACGATGACCTGTGCGCGAAACGAGGCGGCCATGGATAACCTCTGGATGCTTTTTGCAGCGGCGGGTGTCATGGTGGCCGTCATCGGCGGACTGTCGCTGCTGGGCGACCACTACACACTGAACAACATCAAGTCCAAGACCGTAGGCGACGGTCAGCATGGCGCGGCACGGTGGGCGACCGATGCGGAGATCCGCAAGACCTATGCCCTCGTCCCCTTCCAAGTGTCGAACTGGCGGGCAGGCAAAAATCTGCCTGAAGCGCAGGGACTGGTGTTGGGCAGTATCAGCGGCAAGCACGGCATCACCGCACTGGTAGACAAGGACGATGTGCATTGTCTTATGATCGGTGCATCCGGCGTGGGTAAGACGGCGTATTTCCTGTATCCCAATCTGGAGTATGCCTGCGCCTGCGGTATGAGTTTTTTTGCTACGGACACAAAGGGTGACCTCGCCCGCAACTACGGCGCAGTGGCGGAGAAATACTATGGCTATCATGTTTCTGTAGTGGATCTGCGCAATCCCACGCGCTCGGATGGCTACAATCTCATGACGCTTATCAACCGCTATATGGATACCTCATTTCATGAACATAGCATTGAAGCGTATGGCAAAGCGGAGAATTTGGCAAGTATTCTGGCTCACAGTATTATCGCGCCCAAAGGCGATGAGGACCGTGGTCAGAACGATTATTTCTACAAAGCGGCGGAAGGTGTAGTGGCCTCAGTGATTCTGCTGCTGGCGGAATTTCTGCCGCCGGATAGTAAGCACCCAACGGAGCGACGTCACCTCGTATCAGTGTTCATTCTGATTCAACAGCTTTTGGCACCCTCTGGCGTGCGAGGGAAAACCTATTTTAAACAACTGATGGATATGCTGCCGACCCACCACAGAGCGCGAAATCTGGCATCGTCCGCCTTGGAATCATCAGATCAGGCAACGGCTTCCGCTATGTCCACAGCGTTGGCACAAATGAATACGTTTATGGATATCGCACTGGAGCAGGTGATCTGCTTTGACAGCAATATAGATGCGGAAAAATTCGCAAAAGAAAAGACGGCCATATTCCTGGTTTTGCCAGAGGAAGATAGGACTAAGAATTTTATGGCAGGTCTTATGATACAAAATTTATCCAAAGAACTGTTTGAGTTGGCCGAAAAAGGAAACGGGCGCCTGCCCAGCCGCGTGGTATTCTTCTGTGATGAGTTTGGCACAATGCCTGCCTTTGATGTAGAGGCATTGTTCAGCGCGGGACGTTCCAGAGGTATCACACTGGTGCCCATTATCCAATCGCTGGCGCAGTTGGAGAAGAACTACGGCAGAGAGGGCGCGGAAATATTAACAGACAACTGCCAGGACACCATCTTCGGCGGCTTTGCACCTAATAGTCAGACGGCGGAGCAGCTCTCCAAATCGCTGGGCAGCCGCACGGTACTGTCCGGCTCGGTCAGTCGGGGCAAGAACGATCCCAGTCAGAGCTTGCAGATGATGGAGCGCCCACTGATGACGCCGGACGAGCTGAAATCCATCCCCAAGGGCGGCTTCGTGGTGATGAAAACAGGTACGCACCCCATGCAGACGAAGCTGCAGCTGTTCCTCGATTGGGGCATTACCTTCGGTAAGCCGTATGTCATGCCGGAACACGCGGCGCGGTCTGTGGCCTACGCCAGCCGTCAGGAGCTGTTCCTCAGTATCGGCAAGAGATACAGCAGGAGCAGTGACCAGCCTGTACAGACACAGCAGGCATCGACCACGCAGCGGAGAGCACCTCGTTCGGCCATGGGACTCTACAGCGAGGACACAAGACCATGAGCTACTTCGGAAGTATCTATGCAGACCAGGACTTGTCTCACCGAGCAAGGGCGGTCTATATGTACCTGAAGGATCGATCCAATACCGGAGACACCTGTTGGCCCAGCGTCCGCAGAATAGCGGAGGACTTGAAGCTGTCCCGCCGCACGGTGCAGAGGGCCTTGTCAGACTTGGAGCGACATGGATTTCTGGAGCGCACCCATCGCCGCCGTCCCAACGGCAGTCTGACCAGCAACCTGTACCGCGTCAAGTGAACAGAGAAAGAGCGCACCTCCCACCAAGGGGGAAGTGCGCTCTTAAGCTGTCATAAGGGTAGCGTCACCATGGCGCACCCCGAAGGACTCACTCTATCGGAGGTACTAAGGCAGAAGAAAGAATGAGACAAGACTTCTTGTAGAAGTAGAGCAAGTGTGCTATACTCTGACTCGTGTGTTTGTCTACAGGGAGGAAAGTCATGTTCTACACCGAGGAAGAAATATCTGTGATCACAGGCCTGCTTAACGCCTATTTGGTGCGGGAACACGCCAGTGAAAAGGTCAGAGAATCGTATACCCGGATCAGCGAAGGACTCCAAAGCCATGCACTGACGAGGGACGATTATGTTTGGCTGGAGAATGCGCTGTTGTTCCTCCGTCCATATTGGTGGAGCGACCGCGAGGACGGGCGGATGCTGATGGATGCCCTCCTACATACGCAGACACTGGCACGGAGAACGTAATAAAAATTGATGAAGGGTGTATCGCTCGATACACCCTTCATTTTTTATTCGGCAGTATTCCGTGTTTCACGTCCTTTGAGCATCTTGTCGGGGATCATAGACGCGCTGATGAGATCGGCAGGATCAACTTCCAGTGCATCCGCAATATCGAAGAACACATCCAGCGTGAAGTTGTGTGCCGTTCCGGGCGCTTCGATGACGCTCAGAAGTGAACGGCTGATACCAGCTTTCTCCGCCAGCTTTTCCTGCGACATTCCACGCAGCTTGCGGAGGGTGACGATGGCAATGCCGATTTGGATAAAGCGGTCATTGTTTTTGAACGAAACAGTTTTACTCATGCGGAATGTCCTTGCCTTTCGTGGTATGGGTAAATTATACTGTTTCTCCACGCCACTTTCTGTCTGAAATAGAAAGCGTTTGACACGAGATGGTGACAATAGTATAATCTAAAACAATCAAATGCTTTCCTAATAAGACAAAGACATATTGTTGCAGACAAGGTGAACGATGGAAATAGACAAACCGATACGCTGTGCGGTCATGGGGCAGCATCCCCTACGATTCCCGTGGGGCTTTGACGAAGAAGATGACCGCTGCCGAAAATTGAAAATCGAATTGGCGCAGCAGATCATGGTGCTGCGCCAGAGCGGCGTGTCGCAATTTCTGACCGCCTGCGACTGCGGCGTGGGATTGTACGCCGCTGAGATCATCAACGGTCTGCGGACGACTGACCACGATCTGATGCTGCTGTGCTATACACCCCATGAGGAGCAGGCTACCAAGTGGGCTCCTTACTTGCGGGAGCGTTACTTTGATGTGTTGGAGAAATGCACCTACATTTCCGCCGTGTGCGAGGTCAGCGCACCGGGCGCGCAGCTCCAAGCCTACAAGGAGATCATCGACCTCGCCGATGTGGTGCTGTGCGTCTACGATACGGACATACCGGCCACAAGCAGTGCGGAGGATAGAGCGTTGGCCTACGCAGAGGGGCAGCACAAGTCGCTGGTGCTGCTGCATCCGACAGAACTGACCACAAAACAGATCTCCGCTGCCCATGACGCGAGATGACAAAGATCATGCCGTGTGCTATACTGTCGGCATCGAGCCAAGGAGGTGTCTGAGATGCTGTTCCAATACCATATCCGTGAAATGACGGTGGAAACAAGTGCAGAGGATTTCGTGACGCACTTTGTCCATGTGGAGAAGTTCCTGCCCTTCTGCCAGCAGTGCAGCAGCTACAATACCCGCTGGACGTGTCCGCCCTTTGACTTTGATCCCATGACCATCTGGCGGAGCTACACGGGACTGCGGCTGTATGCCCGCATCTTACAGGCGGATGTGCCGGAGCAGCCGCTGGATGAGGCGGTGGCGGCACTGAAGCAGGAAAAGCGTCTGTACCGGCACGAGCTTCAGCGGTGGGAGCGGGAAACGCCGGGGAGCCAAATGCTGCTGGCGGGCACCTGCGACCAGTGCGAGGTGTGCGAAAAGGTACAGGGACATCCCTGCGGCAGACCGGAGCTGCTGCGCTACTCCATCGAGGCGCTGGGCGGCGATGTGGAGGGCTGTTTGCAGCACTACTTCCACCTGCCCATGCTGTGGGGCAGGGATGGCAAAGCGCCGGACTACTTTGTGTTGGTGGGCGGCCTGCTCACCAAGTGACAACGGAAACATAAAAATGACGGGTGTATCGGTGGATACACCCGTCATTTTTCATTGTTCCTTTTCGCGGCGTTGGCAGCGGCGCGGGCCTTGTCGCGGTTCTTGCGTTGAGCGACGAGATCGGCCTTGGCCTGCCGTTTCGCTTTTCGTTCCTGCAAGAGCTGCACCTCCTGCCGCTGGTACTCCTGCTCGTAGCGGGGATAGTGATGCTCCCGCGGCGGCTTGTACTGTGAAGGCAGCTCTGCGGCCTTCAGCGCCGCAGACCAGTTACCGAAGCGCTGGGCGATGTACGCACCACCCACGACCTCGCAGGGTGCGGGCGTATAGGACACATCGACGCACTGACGTACATAGGCGATGAGGTCGGCGTCGCTGGCGGTTTCGTATTCTATCGCAAAAGCCTCGTCCTGCGCTTGCAGGGATTCGATAGTGCGCTTGACGATCTGCTGATGCAGCAGGTTATCCCCGTTGACCTGTGGCATTTTTGTGTCCCTCCTGGGCATAATAGACTCAGCCAGATGGAGCGGCATCCTTCGTAAATCATCATCATTCAGGAAAGCATTTTTCGCCACCGGCTATGGTAAAACGATAGCATTTGCGGGGCGGGAAGTCAAGTATGGCATCGGTGTCAGGGCGAAAACAGTCGCTGGAGACCGAAACGGGAGGTATATCCGCCGAGCCTTTCCGCGATGATGGATGATAAAAAGGGTGTTCGCCGTCAAAAATCGCGTCAGGAGGAGTACGAAATGGCACGCAGAGGGGAGAACATCTATAAGCGCGGAGATGGCCGCTGGGAGGGCCGCTATATCCGCGGTCGGACACCGGAGGGACGGGCGCAGTACGGCTACGTCTATGCCGCCACTTACAGCGCCTGTCGGGAAAAACGGCGGCAGCGTCTGCGGGAGCTGCCCCGCGAGATCACGCCCAGCAATAACATGACGCTGCCGGAAGCCGTGGATCTGTTTTTCGCGGAGCGAGAGCGAAAGCTGAAGGAGTCCACTGTCAGCCGGTATCGGTATGTGGTGCGGCAGTATATCCAACCGCAGTTGGGAGCAGCGCCGTTATACACACTGACGGAGCAACGGGTAGCGGATTTTTACCGAAAGCTCCAGGAACAGGGCCTATCGGCCAAAAGCACACGGGACGTTGGCGTATTGCTGCGGGCCATTCTGCGGAAGGCGTCCAAGCACGGATGCTTCTGCACGGGGCTGAACGCAGAACTGCCGGTATACAAGAAGCGGCAGGTGGAGATATTCACCGAGCCGGAGATCGTGCAGCTGGCACATCATATCATGGACGAGCCGAATCTGACCGGCCTTGGTGTTCTGTTGACGCTGAACAGCGGTCTACGGCTGGGAGAGCTTTGCGCCCTGCGGTGGTCGGATATCGACCTCCACGCAGGCTTTCTGCGGGTGGATCGGGAGGTTCAACGGCTCTACGAAAAGGGGCATACACGGCTTGTCGTACAGCCGCCTAAGAGCGAGTCCTCCCGCCGCAGGATACCGCTTCCAGCGGATATGCTGTCCCTGTTGGCCGCATACAAATCCAAGCACGCAGGTGATACCTGCTTGTTGACGGGTACTGCTGCACCGCTGGAACCGCGTACCATGCAGAACCGATATAGGTCGCTTTTGAAGCGGGCAGGCGTGCCGTACCGGAATTTCCATGCCCTGCGGCATACCTACGCCACACGCTGCATCGAGCAGTATGTGGACGTCAAGAGCGTCAGCGAAATGCTGGGGCACAGCGATGTGCGGATTACGCTGCAAACCTATGTTCATGTTTCTCTGAGCCACAAGCAGCAGGCGGTGCAGAGTATCTGCTTCCTGCCCATCTGCGGAAACGCAGATCTTGCGCCGTCAGAAATCCCGTCAGGCGCAGCAAAAGCCGCCGCACGACATGGCGCGGCGGCGCAAACACCGTAAATGATGATGATTTACGAAAAAGTTATGCCGTCCGCGAAACAGAATACCCAAAAAACGGCAGGTGTGCAATCCGCGCACCTGCCGCTTTTCGATCGCGTGACAAATTTCATACACTGTGCTATACTACCCACATCACCACCAAGGAGGACGTACCATGCGTATCAACTGGTTCAAGGACGAAAATCACCTGGTCTATATCAACGGCGCGACACAGCTGGCGGAGCTGGAACGGACGCTGCACTTCCCCGGACTGGAGGAAGCGGCCAACGAGCTGCGGCAGCACCCTACAGCGGAGGGCTTTACCATCAAGGGACCCAAGCGCACCAGCGGACGGCTGTTCGTGCCTGATCTGACCTTCGGCGAGCACATCGAGATGGGCGAAAACATCTTCTTCTATATGGGCGAGATGCAGGAGTGCTACGTCATCTACTGGCCGGACGCACCGGTGGCAAAGTGAATAAAACAACACCGGCGGCGTTACCCACACGCTGCCGGTGCTGCTTTTGAGGTGGTGTTCCTCATGGAAAAGAAAAGTAAAAGTATGGTTGGCTGAACCATGTCCTTATCATAGCAGGTCGAATAGTGTTTGTGAAGCGCATCTTTGTTCTTGAAAACATGAGGACTTGTATAGTATAATGCTCCTCGAAACGAGGTGCGCTATGAGTATTTCCAAATATCAGGTCTTTCTGAAAACGGTCTCCTGCGGCAGCTTCTCCAAAGCGGCGGAGGCCATGAACTTCACCCAGTCCGGCATCAGCCACGCCATTAATTCGCTGGAGAACGAGCTGGGCGTGAAGCTGTTGAGCCGCAACCGCGGCGGCGTGGTGCTGACGGCGGACGGCCGTGCGGTACTGCCCAAGATCGAAAAGCTGTGCGCCGCCCACCATTCTCTCATGCAGACAGTAGAGGGGCTGAAGGACATGGACAGCGGATTGGTGAAGATCGCCACCTTCTCCAGCGTGTCCGCCCAGTGGCTGCCCCGTATCCTCAAGAGCTTCGGGAAGGTGTACCCTAACATCGAGTTTGAAGTTGTTACCGGCGACTTCTACGATCAGATCGAGGGCTGGATCGTCAACGGCACGGTGGACTGTGGCTTTCTGCGCCTGCCGTCGGTGAAGCGCTTGCAGACCTACGCCCTGCACCGGGACGAATTGCAGGTCATCGTCCCCTGTGACCATCCCTACGCCGACCGTGACCCGTTCCCTGTGTCTGCCTTAGCGGAGGAACCGTTCATCCAGCTGGAGGAGGGCGACGACTACGAGATCATGGCGGCCTTCGACGAGATGGGCATCCGCCCCAACGTGAAGTACATCGCACGGGAGGACAGGACTATCTTGGCCATGGTGTCCGAGGGACTGGGCATCAGCCTGCTGCCGGAGCTGATGGTGCGGAACAGTCCTACGCCCATCAAGGTCTGTCATGCGCCCCTGCATTTCTACCGTACCATCGGCATCGGTGTCAAGGACAAGAAGGCACTTTCCAACTCCACCCGTCTGTTCGTGGACTATGTACGGACGTGGGTGGCGGAGAATGGGAACACATAAACGTTCAACTTTCGCGGCGAAAGCATGAGAACTCGTAATGCAACGCAGACAAGAACGCAGTCCTCATAAGGCTTCGCAGGAACACACAAAATATCTCTCGGAAATGTGTCGTTCCGCGAAACAAATACCCTCTTGCAAAACGGCGGGGTGTTCATCATAATAGCACCCGTAGCCCCCAAAAAGTGAATAGGCTTACCGGTCCGAAACGCCGCGGCGTTTCGGTGAAAGTTGGAATGTGGGTCAAAGTCCCCGCGAACAGGTCACTGTGAGGCTCCTCTGAGGCAGGAGATAAGTCAGGTCACGCCGGTAAGCGTCACAATGCACACGCCTGAAACCGAGTTGCATGAACGGGGGCTTCGCGCCCGTTTACACGAGAGGAGCGTCGGCATTTGCCGGCGCTTTTTGCATGAAGCATGAAGTCAGGGCACCTATGGGGGGACGGAAAGGTGCTTAAAAAAATGGGAGAACGGAGAAAGTACGTCCGCAGGGATGCCACGGTGGGGCGGTTGTCCACCATCTTTTTAGAGGATATGGTTGGGAGCGTAAAGCCCTCCACGCTGGCGTGCTACCGCCGCAATATCCGATGTCATATCCTGCCGCGTTTGGGAGAGCGCGTGGCAGCGGAATTGACGGCGGAGGAAGTCAACGACTTCATCCAGCAGTTACAGGAGGACTATTCGCCCAAGCTGGTGCGGGAGGTAGGCGGATTGCTATTACGGATCGTGGCCATCGCGGGTGTGGGGTACGGCGATGATGTGGAACTGCCCAAGACAAAACAGAAAGCCGTGGAGGTGTTCACCGAGCCGGAGCTGAAGCAGATGGGACAGGTCATCCTGCACCGCCCGGACAGGACAGGGCTGGGCGTGCTGCTGACGGCCTACACAGGCTTGCGGCTGGGAGAGCTGTGTGGCCTGCAGTGGCAGGATGTGGACGCTGGCGCGGGACTGCTGCACATCCAGCGGACGGTGGAGCGCATCGCGCAGACGGACGGCGGGACGCAACTGATGGTGCAGCCGCCCAAAACGGAGACCTCCGAACGCTGGATACCCATTCCAAAAGAGATGCTGCGGATGCTGAAGCCGGAGGCTAAAAAGCCGGACAGCTACCTGCTGACCGGCGGAGAGCTTGTTCCCGACCCGCGCACCTGCCAGTATCGCTACAAGGCGCTGCTGGAGCGCTGCGGCGTGCGGTATCGCAATTTTCATTGTCTGCGGCACAGCTACGCCACACGCTGCGTGGAACGCGGCGTGGACGTGAAAAGCGTCAGTGAGCTGCTGGGCCACGCCGATGTCCGCACCACCCTGCGGCTGTACGTTCACTCGTCCATGGACTACAAGCGCAGGGCCGTAGAGGGAATAGGATTTCTCAAGGGAATAACGTAAAAAAGGACGCTGAAAGGAGTCTTTTTTCTATCCAGAAAGTGGCAAAAAATTTTCGCAAAGTAACATACTTTGCGAAAACAGTCCAAAAATGACCGTATAACAGTATATTCCAGCTTTTCCGACTTGTCAATATGGACTTGCGAAATGCAACATATTTTGCCTGTGTGCCTCGGAAGCCTTGCGCCACAACGGCTGGCAGTCTCTTTCGCAAAGTATGTTACTTTGCGAAAACAGATGTGACCAAAAACTGAATAAAAGGTCTTGCGAAGTCGTGTGGCTGTCGCTGTAAAGGCGGTACATCGTTACCGTCAGGCGGCAGTTTTGAAGGAACGGGGTGATACCCCCTGCGGACGGCGCTGTTGACGTAAGGAATGGACCAAAGCGGCAGAAATGCCGTGTGGCGAATAGCAGCCATTGGAGCGAACGCTCTGAGAAGGTAGGTTCAGGTACGAGAAGGACAAAATCCTTCGTGACGTTAGGGCAGAAGAATTGCACGATGGAGGATCAGTGTTGTACAGCGGGCGATCTCTCCCTGACGGCATAGGCGGGAGTGCGCGCTGGCGATAATCGTCAGCGTATTTTCATTTCTGCCAGATCACCGCTGGTTTTCTGCGGAAAACCGGCGATTTTTTTGTGAAGGAGGATCACGTCCATGTCCAACAGAAACCCACGCGAGAGATTTGACTACAAAAGCTGGTTCGAGCGTAATGTGGCCAAGCGAACCGTGGCTGAACTGGAAGCCCGCGACGCGGCCTTTGCCGAAAAACACGCGGACACACCGCTGGCGGAACTATCGCAATACGTCAGCAACCGTGCAGAGCTGCTGCGGCACACGCCCAGCCCCTGCGAGATAGACGGCGGCACGTTTATCGAGGAGCGCTTCGGCAGTTGGGACGCGGTATTGGAGATGGCACACCTGCGGCCACCGACGAAAGAACCTAAGTTGAAAGACACGGCACGATACAAGCGGGAAAAGACCGTGCAGGAGCCGCTGTTCTACGAGGAATCCGAGCGCAAGAAGAAGGCGAAACGCGCCAAGGCCGCAGCCAGCCATGCGGCGCAGCAATCACGGCTGAAAGAGAAAAAGCGGCTGGAGCAGGAAAAGAAAGAGGCTCGTGATGCCGCTGCCCGCCAGCGCGAAATTGAGAAAGCGGCAAAGGCCGCAGAGCAGGAGGTGTCCTGCTGAGTTACCCTTGTCAAGCCGAGATGACCTGAACGGAGGTCATCAGCTTTCCATAAGGGTGGGAGGGGAAAAGCCGCCCCTCCCACCTCCTCTCTTTGTTGAACGGCAAGACCAAAACCACATACAAAAGCAAATATGTTACCCGCCCCTGCGGGGCAGGTAACGGGAAAAATACGCCCCATCTGCGGGGCGAGAAACAGGAATAGGAGCAAACACACATGATCTCTTTGAGTGAAATACTGCATACCATCGCCCAGGCGCTGATGATCCCCTGCCTCATTATACTGATAATTCTGATGGCCGGGGCGGTCTGGCAGATCGGCGACATCGTGGTTGAGTACATCGCGGAGCGCCGCAAGCATAAGTGCGACGTACCGCAGCTGCTGCGTGACGTACATACCGCAGGCGCGGACGGCCTCGCGGAGCTGATCGAAAACAGCGGCCTGCTGCGGCGGCAGAAGAAGGCCCTGCTGGAGCTGGCGGAGAGCCGGGGGCTGCCCAAGGACACCCTGACGGCGCTGGCGGAACGCCTGCTGGCCACGGAGGAGGCGCGGAACGCCCGCACCACCTCCATCACGGACATGATCGCCAAGCTGGGCCCCATGTTCGGCCTGCTGGGCACGCTGATACCCCTGGGCCCCGGCATCGTGGCGCTGGGACAGGGCGACACGGTGACGCTGTCGGAGTCCATGAACGTGGCATTCGACACCACCATCGCCGGCGTGATCGCGGCGGCGGTGGCCAGCGTCATCTCCCACATCCGCAAGCGGTGGTACAACGACGACATGGTGTCGCTGGAGACGCTGATGGAGGCAGTTTTGGAGGAGGTCACGGCAGATGTTGAAGGGTAAGTTTTCCTCCCGCCGCCGGGTGACGGAGGAGGTGGACGCCATGTCCGGGCTGGCGAACCTGTCGGACGTGATGCTGGTGTTCGCCTGCGGGCTGATGGCGGCGGTCATACTGAACTGGAACGTGGACCTGAGCAAGACCCGCGTAGAGATCCTCCAGCGGGAGCAGATGCAGGAGCTGGACAATGCGGAAGAGATGGAGCAGGACATCCAGTCCTCCAGCAGCTTCGAGCAGAAGGGCACGGTGTACGAAGACCCGGAGACCGGCAAGCTGTATGTGGTGATGCCAAAGAGCGGTAACTAAATAGTTTTTACATAGATACGTTCAACAATGAGAGGAGCAAATTACATGAAGAAACGGACAAGCAACGTGTCCCGGCGCATTGTGAGCCTGCTGATGAGCCTGGTGCTCACGCTGACGCTGGTGACCCCCGCGGCCTTTGCCACGGAGGTGGTGGGCGGCAGCGGTACGGCCATCATCGAGGGCAACGCGAACCCGGCTGATCCCGCCCCCGGCGAGGACAGCGAGAACAATGAGGACAAGAACACCGAGGACGGCAAGGACGAACAGCCTACCAACCCCGGTGATGAGGACAAGAACCCCGGCGAGGGTGAGGGCGACGACGCCAACAAGCCCGATGAGGATAAGAAGGACGAGGCCCCCGATGGGGAGAACAAGGACGAGGAGAACAAGGACGAGCAGCCCACCGAGGACGAGAATAACGGCGATGACGAGATCGCTCTGCTGAATGATGAGAATGGCACGGATGTGTGGGACGGCACGACTGCGAAAAAGTTTGCTGGTGGCGATGGCTCGAAGGATAATCCCTACCAAATCAGCAACGGCGCGGAGCTGGCGTATCTGGCGCAGCAGGTGAATAGCGAGAAAATAGACTCCGAAGACACATTCATCACATTGACAAATAATATTGACCTTAATAACAAAGCTTGGACACCTATTGGTATTAGCGATAGTGTTGTGTTCGCTGGCACGTTTGACGGCAACGGCCATACCATCAGTGGGCTGTATATTAACATCACTGACAGTTATTCCTCCGCTAAAAAGGGCAAATTGTATCAGGGCCTGTTCGGTTGTGTCGAAGATGGCACGGTACAGAATCTTATTGTTACGGGCAGTGTAACGATCGGGAACGAAAAGAGCGTGAATGTGAGTTACATTGGCGGTATTGTAGGCATAAATGACGGCGGCAAAGTGCAGAACTGCGGCTTTTACGGCACAGTTTCGGCAAAACAGAACGTATCAGAAACCCCGAAGGACTGCACCAAAGACAATGGAGGTGTAGTAGGTAAAGGTAAAGCTGCTAAGTGCTGGTATTTCTGTACGGATATAAAGAGTGCCTCTCCTCTGGGCGCGTGCGGTGGTTCCGCTGCAAACTGCTATCAAAACGTGTCGGAGGATGTGGCTAAAGGCGACTATATAAAAGACCTCAACAGCTTTAAGGCGGTCCTGCAGATGAATGCTGCTGGCTCCGATATGTGGAAGCCCGGCGAGAAGCACCCGGAGTTTTTGCAGGAAAGTGAGAAACTGGTGGTATTGCAGCCGTTGTTTGACGATACAACAGCTGCCGTACAGGTCAATGGCAGTAAAGAGGGTGCAGTGGTAACAGGCGATGAGTCCGTTGTATTGACCGGCACGGATGTTTACTACCGTGTGGGCGAAAATGGAAACTGGACAAAAATCAGTAATGAACCACTTGTTTTGGGTGCAAATAAAGTCGCGACCATTTACTATGCCAGTGCAGAGGAACTCCAGAGCATAAAGTGGTACGATCCAAACGTGAATGAGTTTGTCCTTACCACCGCAGGACAACTGACCTACCTGGCACAGTTGGTCAATGGGGGAACAGACTTTGCGGGGAAAACGATCAGGCTGGGCAGCGACATTGAAATTTCCAAGACATGGACAGCGCCGATTGGAACGGAATTTAAATCGTTTAAAGGCACATTTGATGGCGAAGGTCATGTTGTCAGTGTAAAGGATGGTACGACATTCTGCGGCTTGTTCGGCTATAACGATGGAACCATCCGCAATGTGATCGTGACTGGTATTGTGGATGCGTCCAGCGTGGCAGGTCCCAATGTCGGAGGCATTGCGGGTACGAGCCGCAAGACGATTCAAAACTGTGGCTTCTATGGGAAGTTTGAGAATATTGAAGGGAAGACACTCTGTGGTGTAGCAAATGCTTCCAGCGGAGTAGAAAACTGCTGGTTTTGCAATACCGGAGAAGGCAGTGTTGATGTAGCAGGGAATCAGTATAACAAACCAAAGAACTCCTATGTCAATAAGGGTGAAAGCGCCAAATTAGGTGGTGAGCTGGTTTCCGAGAACTTCGCCGCTGTGGTGGCGGAAAAGCTTAACGATGCGCTGGCTGACAGTTGGTTCCCGTGGGTGACACGGGAGGGGTGTGACTACCCTGTTATGCTGATCGAGGGAAAACTGGTCAACGTGACAAGCTATGACGGCGCGGATGATACGATAGTGACGATCGGCGACAGTGGCACGACAAGTGCGGCCGTTACGGATAATACGGTTACCCTGAAATTGGCAGACAGCTACACAGGAGAGACTGTTTACATCATCAGTGATCCCGCGGAAGAGGTCGTGTTCGATGGTGAGAACGCGACACCGCACCTAACAAACGCGAGCAGAACATGCGTTTATACGCTTCCTGACGGTCAGCGCTTTGTCAAGCTGTACTACGGTACGGCGGACAAGCTTAATGCGGATGATTCATGGTATGATACAAACGCAGACAAGATGACGATCATGAGTGCGAAGCAGCTGCGGACGTTTGCCGGTATGGTCAATGCGGGGACCGACTTCGCGGGGAAGACGATCATGCTGGGGGCGGATATTGTGCTGCCCGGCGAGTGGACACCCATCGGTACGGCGGAGCATCCATTCAAGGGAACGTTTGATGGCTGCATAGAAATTAGCGATAATAACTACAAGTATTATGCGGTTTCTGGCGCGGAAGTCAATGCAGCCGGTCCCAATGCCGGTTTGTTCGGCGTAGTGGACGGCGGTAAGGTGCAGAATTTGACGGTGGCTGGTTCGGTCTCCTCCGAGGCGAAGGATGCCCACGTCGGAGGTATCGTAGGCTGGCTGAAAGCCGGTACAGTGGAAACGTGCGTATTCATTGGAAGCGTGGAAGCTGCCGGAGAAAATGCTGTACGCGGCGGCCTTGTGGGTAAGGCTGAAACCACGGACTCAGTTTCTGACGGCTATTGCTATAGTGCGGAAGATGTAAAGCCGGTAGGCGATGGTGCATATACAAAATGCTTCTACCTGGCAGCAAAGTCCACCAGAGGTGCGGCGAACGATAACGGCGCCCGCACGGAGCAGGAATTCAGCATCGGACGGGTAGCGTGGGAACTGCTCGGCGAAAACGAGCAGTTTAAGAACACTGCGCCCAAACCGCATTGGGCACAGGAGAACGGGATGCCTGTTATAGAATCGTATGTATCCCTCTATTACCTTTATGAGGTGGAGCTGGTCAAACGTTCCGGATCGGAAGGACTGTCCGTTATCATGCAGGCGAACGGAACAAATGCACTGCTTGATGGGGATACGCAAAGGGTGTACGTTGCGGAGGCAGAAGAGATCACGATCGACAGTGGCGGCATAGATGATAACTATACTGTTACATATTCGCCCAAGGATCCATGCACGGGAATCAATAAATATACTTGGGGGATGCCTAACAACACGTTCTACTATACTATCAGCGCAAAAACGAACGAGGATATCAGTTGGTACATAGGACAAGAAAACGTTTCAGAGTATACACTTAAAACCACGGCGCAGTTGTTCGGCTTTGCCGCGCTGGTGAACGGCACGGCAAAGAGGGCGGATGGCACACTGGTCAATTCTGTGAATTTCAGTGGCAAGACCATCTATTTGGCTAATGACGTCGATGTTTCCGGCTATGAGTGGATAGCCATCGGCTATTCCGATGGCTATACCCCTACGGCATTTGCGGGGACCTTTGACGGTAAAGGCCACACGGTCACGCTGACACTGGATACCATAGGCCAAAGCTATGTGGGTTTCTTCGGCTATGTTACCGGTACGGTGAAGAACCTGACCGTGGATGGCAGCGTGAAAGCTGATAGTACTGGTAGCAACGGCATTGGTCATGCCGCCGGTGTCGTGGCATATCTTGCCGGCGGCACGGTCAAAATGTGCGTCAACAGGGCGAGTGTGACCACTGACAAGTGCTGTTACACGGCTGGTATCGTCGGCGGCAGCGAGAATGGTAAAATCAAAAACTGCCGCAACACAGGCGAAATCAGCAGTACATACGAATCGACTGGTGGCCATGCTGCTGGTATTGCAAATGAGGCGGAGTCTGTTACTCAATGCTGGAACGAAGGCGATATTGAATTGAAGACCGTGAAAGGCAAAAGTGCCAACTCCAGAGTGGCAGGTGTTGCCACCGGAGCACCGGTTCTCAATTCTGCCAACTTTGGCAAAGTCTCCGGCCCAACATGGGCTGAAACTGGCGTATCCATTGGAGGTGTGGGAACTACCGCTGTCTCCAACAGCTACAACCTCGGCACGGTGACCGGCGCAGCGGGGAAGACCTACAACATCAGCGGCGGCACGGTGGTCAACAGCTACTATGCTGATATTGCCGGGAAAACCGGTATCTACGTCAAGGACAGTGCTGGTATCACTGACGCCGACAAGTCTCAAAGTATCACAATAACCGAAGTCGATGGGAAAAAGGCCTATAAAGTCGGCAATGTTGAGCTGGTGGATGTGCTGAATGGAGCCTGCAAAAATATTTCCGGTGCACTGGAGTGGATCAACAAACAGGAGGCGCCCAATAACCCCGTGCATATCACGCGCTGGGACGGCAGCTTTGAACCCGGCGTGAAGGGCGTGATCACCCTTGTCTATGACCCCAACGGCGGCGAAGGAGCGGCTGTAACGGAGCAGCAGCGGGTCGAAGGCGATACCGACGGAAGCTTCACCATTAAGTCCGATACGGAGTTGGGCTTCAAGCACGAGAACGGCACATTCCTCGGCTGGAGCAAGACGGCCGGCGGTGAGGTTGCGTTCAAGCTGAAAAACGACGGCAGCATTACCCCTGCCTCCGTAAGCGTAAAGAAAGATGAAACGTTGACGCTCTATGCCGTGTGGTCTCCGATATGGGCGGGCAGCGGCACGGAAGCTGCTCCCTATGAGATTCTCGATGTTGGCAAGCTGACCGCCCTGCAAACGCAGGTCAATGAAAATGGATTCAGCTACAGCGGCAAATGGTTCAGGCTGACCAATAACATCGATCTGAACAACGAGCCGTGGACGCCTATCGGTGTCGATACCGGCCATCCCTTCAGCGGCAGTCTGGACGGCGGCGGCAAGAGCATCAGTGGCCTGAACGTTAATACTTCCACACAGTATGCCGGTTTGTTTGGCGCTGTTGGAGAGATCGCTGTCCAATCGTTGACTCTGCAAGATGGATCGGTGATTTGCACCGGTGCTACTTCGTGGTGTGGTGGACTTGCTGGAAACGGCTCCCTTCTGTTGAGCGATGTTCATATCGTCAACATGGCGATCAGCGGCGATGGAATAGGCGGAACTGGTGGTATCCTTGGCGGTGGATACGCAAGTATGACTGCCTGTAGCAACACAGGCGGTTCTGTATCGGGCAGATATGCCGGCGGTTTGACGGGTAAAGGCTTTACAGAGTCGGACTTCACGTTCTTGGAGTGCAGCAACAGCGCAGCCGTAACAGGCCGCCTATACGCAGGCGGTATGACCGGCTGTAATAAGAGCGCATCTGCAAAATTTACAAATTGCTCTAATGTAGGAAGTATAAGTGGCGGCGAGAGAGCGAACGGTATTGCCGCGATGGGTGGCAGTTTTATCGCTTGTATCAACGCGGGAACTGTCAACAGCTCTGGAGGACAGGCAAACGGAATTACCGGTGCGGCCGCGGATATAACGCAGTGCGGCAATACGGGTACTGTAAATGGCGGTATAGCGGCGGGCATAGCCCGGCACGCTATGCGTATTGAGAAATGTTACAACACCGGCAAAATCTCAGCAACAGCTGGCAACGCTGCGGCATACGGAATTGCAGGTTCGGTGCGGTGGTATATCAAAAACTCTTTTACTTACAATGTGGATACTCAAGTCCCTTTGGTAAGTAACATAAAATTCGGAACTTATGGTGACAAAAACGAAGTGACCAACAGCTACTACCTCGCCAGCAGTGCTACAGCGGTTAGCAGCGCAGGCGAATACGCTACGCTGGCTGACTTCGCCAGCGGCAAGGTCGCTTGGGGCGTGGACGGCGGCACCGCCGCGCACGCCAACTACTGGACGCAGGATACCCGGCGTGGCCAAAATCAGATGCCTGCAGGTCCGGGTAGAGCGTATCCCAAGCCCATCGAAGACCCGAACACGGAGTTCAGCGTCTACCGCGCACTGGTGCAGTACGGCACTGGCGGCACGGTCAGCCTAGAAGCCAATAGCCACAGTAGCGAGAATCAGGAAAATGCCGTGTACGGGCCCAAGGGTATGAGTGTGACCGTTACGGCTACGCCCATGGATAACACCTACGCCTTGAAGTCCATGACCGTTCAGCTCCCTGTGGGCACCGCGGCGAAGTCTATCTCCAACCCGGCCACATTTACCATGCCCAATGAGGGCAACGTCCTCGTTACGGCTACCTTCGGCTCCGCTACCCCCAGTGGCGGTGGTGGTTACTACTACGGCGGCAGCGGCGACGGTACCGGCACCGGCGATAAGGACGACGAGGGCCTGCAGGACGGCCTGAATATGGATGTGGAGTACGACATCAAGGGCCTTGTGCTGGGCGCCTACGCCGAGTGGGGCTCCAACGGCGGGAACAAGTCCTTCCAGAAGTGGCTGGAAGAAAATCCCAACGTGGTCCGCGCTCTGCTGACCAACAGTCTGGACAACATGGCCACCGCGGCCGTGGGTAAGAAGACCGATGAGGCCAAGGATCTGGCGGCTCTGCTGCTGGCCAGCCTCAACGAGCACACCGGCGTGGACGGCAAGGACGGCGACACCATTGCCAAGGCGCTGCAGAAGTACATCGACTCCGGCAGCGAGGAGGTGTTCAGCGCGTGGCTGACCGGTGGCGGCGGCATGGCCAGCGGCACCTACGAGAGTATCTACGGCCAGTACGCCAGCAGCCTTGCGGCACTGGCAGACCGTCTGTACAGCAAGTGGGAGGCCAGCGGTACGTCCATGACCTTCCCTGTGTGGCTGGATTCCCAGCAGGTGAGCATGGACAGCCTGTCCGAGAACGCGGACGAGCCGGACACCGACAACACCAACGATCCCCAGACCTCCGATGCCCCGGATGATGTGCCGGATGGACAGGATACCGAGGGTGGTGCCAGCGGCAACTCCGTGTGGGAGATCATCGGCACAGTGGTGCGTGAGAATCCCATCCTCGTCTGGAGTATCGTGGCCGTCATTGCGGCGCTGATCATCGTGGGCGCGGTACGCCGCTACCACAAGGTCAAGCGTGACGAGCATGACGAGAAATAAGTGATATAGACGGCTCTTAGGGGAGCAGTCTGCCGATTCGCGTGGGCGGAATTTCCGCCCACGCGAATACGGCTATATAAACGGAAACAGGAGGAATACCTCTGTGAGAAGAAAAACGCAAAATCTGACGGCGTTTCTGCTGACGTTGGTGCTGGTATTCAGCATGATACCCGCGGCTTACGCGGCGGGATACAGCATCACCGTCAACGCCCCAGAGGGAAATCACTTGCCCTATTGGGTATTTGAAACGGCGGGAGCAGCTAACGGAGATGTGCAGTATCTTACTGCCAAGGAAAGCCATGACCTGCCCGACGGGAAAATAGCGAGGGTCGCTTTGAAGGTGGGCAAAAACGGCAAAGATGAAGCCTCCTGCGGTATCTCCATCAACGGGCTGTACTATGTGCAGTCCGTGACGCTGGAGCATCCCGATTTCTTCACCGGCACGGTGGAGATACAGGTAGGTAAGGACGCCCAGTGGACTGAGGACACTTGGGGGGATGTCACACCGCTGGAGGAGTCCAGCACCATTGGCTGCGTGCAGTTCAAAAACGGCACGTTCACCGCCGATGTGAATATCACCATTACGCCCATGACGGCGCAGCAGGCGGAAGCGGCACAAAAGCAAAATCAGCGGCAGGTCGTGCCCCAGGGCAAGTACACGGTGGCGCAGATCTCCGAGGCCATTCAGGGCATTCTGGCGCAGAAGCGCTCTGCGCTGGGCTTGGAAGATGGCGACTATCTCCTCTCCGGGGACGAGCTGACTTATGCCGGCAGCTCCGCCACGGACTGGCTGCCCATCGGCTTGAGCCGCTGCGGTGTGGAGGATGACTATGACACCTACCTCGCAGCGCTGCAGGCCTATGTGGAGCAGAAGTACCGTGAGCCGGACAAGCTGGATCGGGTGAAGGCCACCGAGTGGCATCGTATCTCTCTCGCTGTGCTGGCCTGCGGCGGCGACCCCACCCATTTCGGCAAGGACGCGGACGGCAGCGACATCAACCTCATCGCGGACGGTGTATATGACCGCGGCAAGACCATAGATATCGGCGCACAGGGCTTGAACGGCTGGCTGTGGGGGCTTATCACACTGGACAGCATGAAGTACAACATCCCCGCAGGCTCATCTTACACCCGCACGGAGATGATCAAGAAGATACTGTCCTTCCAGCTTCCTGATGACGGGTTCAACCTGCGCTTTGCGCAGGGCAGCACCGCCGATCCGGACATCACCGCCATGGCGATACAGGCACTTGCGCCGTACTACCGAAATTCTACCTTCAACGTGAAAGACCCTGTGGACAAGGCGCTGGACTGCCTGTCCAAATTGCAGCTGGACACAGGCGACTTCCGCAGCTGGGGCACGCGGAACTCCGAGTCCGTGTCGCAGATCATCGTGTCGCTGTGCTCCATCGGCGTTGATCCGCAGAACGATTCGCGGTTCATCAAGAACGGCATCAATCTGCTGGACGCCCTGTTCTACTACCAGCAGGAGGACGGCGGCTTTGCCCACTCCTACGAGTCCGACCCCGGCAACCCCTCCGCCATTCCCGGCGAGAGCAACAGCATCGCCACAGATCAGGCGCTGCTGGCGCTGGTGGCCGTGTGGCGGCAGGCACAGGGCATGAGCATCCTGTACGACTTCCGTCCCGGCAGCGTGTCCGCCAAGATACTGACGCCGGAGGAGAGCGAGGTGTCCTTTGCGGGGAGCTATGAGTTCACCGAAGCAGACCAACAGCAGGCGGACGCCCTGCCCCAAAAGCTGACCACGGAGAACGATGCCGAGGTGACAGCCCTGCTGAATAAGCTGAAAATGAGCCGTGACTTCGACGGCTACGACACCTACATGACCAAGCTGACGCAGGCCAAGAGCGACATAGACGCGCTGTACGCGGAGATAGAGAGCATCAATGCGGATATAGAAAGCCAGATCGTCCCCATGACCGACCCGGGACTGGGTGAGAAGCCCACCGTGGACAGGCTGGTAAAGCGGTACAAGGCACTGTCCGACCATGATAAGGAATTGGTAGAAAACTGGGACGCCGTGCTTGCTGTGAAGGCGCAGATGGACGCGGCACAGAGAACCCTGTTCCTCATCATCGGCGGCGCGGTGGTCATCATGGTGGCCGCAACAGTGGTCGTTCGCCGCAGGAGGGAGAGCAAATGAGAAAGCATATCACAAGATTACTCACCACACTGCTGGCGCTGGTGATGCTTTTGCCCATCGTAGTACAGGCCACCCCCGTGGACGGCTGGACAGATGAGGCGGAGCAGGCATATCAGACAGTAACGCAGCTGGTCATCCAGCGCGTCACCGAGAGCAAGGACTACCTTGCCACCGCTACGCAGGAGGAGAACACCAAGGCGGTCTATGCCCTGTGGACCTCCGGCGCGACTGTCCCCGGCGGCTTTTACGACGAATACCTGCAAGCGCTGGCCGACTGGCTGGATCTTGCGGTCAAGCGGGGCAAGACGGCCTACATCCCCGGCGCTATCCGCACGGTAGCAGCTATGGGACTGGATGTGACCGACTTCGCCGGTCACGACCTCATGGACGCCCTGCGGAAGCCGGAGCTGGTGGAGGCAGACGAGGACCGGCTGGATATGCTGATGGATCTGGATGCCGCCGGTGCCGCAGGCAAGACCGACGAGTTCAACGCCCTGCGGGAGCAGCTTTTGACTGAGACTCTTGCCCGGCAGCAGAGCAGCGGTGAGTTCCGCTATACCTCTAAGTGGCCCGCTGAATTGAAGCGGAAGGGCGTGGCTGCTGAGCCGGATCGGTTTGACTACATCCTGCTGACAGCAAAGTCCGCGCAGGCGCTGGCGCCTTACCGGAGCCGCAAGGATGTGTCCGCGGCCATAGATAAGGCACTGAACTATCTCTCCGAGCAGCAGCTCCCCAGCGGCGGCTTCCTCAAGTATGGTGCAGAGGACGTAGAGGAGGACGCGGCAGTGCTGGAAATGCTGGCCGCGCTGGGCATCTCCCCTGACGACGGGCGATTTGTAAAGAACGGCCACACCGTGCTGGATGGTATGATGGGGTGGTATCAGGGGAAATATTCCAGCAGTGCGCCTGCACCCGGACAGGGGTTCTACCGGGAGAACGCAAATTGGGGCTACAACACCTACTATAAGCCTCTTGGCTGGGTGAAGTCGTCATGGGGCAGTATGTATGACCCTGACGATCCGGATAATCCGGATAAATGTGTCATAGAGCGGAAATACATAAATGAAGCCGCATTTTCAGGCTTTTCCCTGTTTTACACGGCGTCACAGACGCGGAACACCTCTACAGAGGATCTCGTCGTTCCTCCCCGCAGCGACACAGATGTGAAGCTGGATTACAAGCAGCTCCTGAAACAAAAGACGGACGGGATGGTCGAACGAGTTATTGCCAACTACGAGTATCTATTGACAGAAGCACGCGAGATCACAGCCAGAGAGATTGCCGGCTATTCCTCACAGATACTGGCTTTGCAGAACGCAAATGCGGAATTGACAAAAGCGGAAAAGGAAAAGCTGCAGGAGATCATGACGGTCATGGTGGGCGCCAGTGGGGACTACTATTTGGGGCGCACCTCCTCCACCTACTCAGCCGGTGCAGTACGCGCCATGCAGTATCTTGGCATGGATCCTGCAAATGTCAATGGGCTGGATTATTTGGCGGTGCTGGCAAATACCGGCAAGTTGGAGGCTACTTCAACATACGATTTCAACAGCTATTTAAGGGACATCGAATCCGTGAGTGCACAAGTATGGCGTTCTCGCGGCATTGATGTAGGGACGCTTGTAGACAGCTATGCAGTACGTATCCTTGCAGACCAAACTCCTGACGGAGGCTTTGATTACTCTTATGGCGTGAATATAGCGCAGGGAGATACAAATACTTCTTGGCGTGATGATACTATCTATACTGCGAAAACGATTACTGTGTTAGCGCCATATCGCGACAAGGAGTATATTGCCAAGGCGATAGACCGCGCCGTGGACTACCTTTCCTCCGTGCAGCTCTCGGACGGCAGCTTTCCGGGCATGACCGGAGATTCGGACGGCGGGGCGACCCTTACCGTGCTGAAGATGATGGAAGCGCTGGATATTTCTCTGGACGACCCACGCTTCGTGAAGAACGGAAATACCGTGGCAGACGCCATGAAGACCTTTTATATAGACGGCGTGGGCTTTCTCTCCAGCTTCGAGGTGGAGGCACCGCTGGATGATCTGAGCCGCCTACCGGTCTATGAAAACCCGGTCATGGGGAATTATTCCACCATCTCCGCCCTGACCTACCTCCAAGCCGCCGAGAACGGCACATTCGGCCCCGACGGCAAAGGCAGCAGCGTGTTCGAGGTGGTAGGCGCCGCCCTGACGGAAACACCGCTGGGCGCGATTTTGCTGGCGGTCATTGTGGCCGGCATACTGGCGTTCGCCATGGTACGCCGCTACCGCCGCATCAAGAGGGAGCAGTGACATGAGAGCGAAGTACAAACATATCCTTTCTCTGCTCTTGGCACTTTTCCTGCTGCTGTCCTGCGCGGCCTGTGGCCGCGAGCAGACGCAGCCGGAGAATACCGGCGATAAGGACCAGTACATGACCGATCCCATACCAGAGGGCAGACCTGCTCCAGTAGAGCCACAGGACACGACGGTGGATACCACCACAACACATACCTGCACCTTCTCCATCTCCTGCGAAACGATCCTGGACAACATGGATAAGTGCGTGGAGAGCAAGAAGTTTCTCGTGCCGGCGGACGGCATTGTTTTTCCTGCCACGAAGGTAGAGGTCAGCGAGGGCGAAAGCGTATTCGATGTCCTCCAGCGGGTTTGCAGGGACAATGCCATCCACATGGAATCCAACTGGACTCCGGTATACAACAGTGCCTATGTAGAGGGGATCAATAACCTCTATGAGTTCGACGTGGGCAGTTTGTCCGGCTGGATGTACAACGTCAACGGCTGGTATCCCAACTACGGCTGCTCCCGTTACCAGGTGAAGGACGGCGATGTGGTGGAGTGGCGTTATACCTGTGACCTGGGAGAAGATCTCGGCAGTGGTATGGGTGGATAAATGAGTCATTAAAAAAGAAAGGAAAGAAAGAATGAAAAGGCTATTAACTATCCTGATGGTACTGATGTTGTTGTTTGTCAATGTGGGATGCGGGGAGAAAGGAAGGCTACAGGAAGACAATGATACGAACATTCAGCAGGAAACGAAGGATAAAGAGAAGAACCTATATGATCCTGCGGATGACATCAAGCCTATTGCTGTTGGCACAGTGACCATTTCTATCTCTTGTGTCACACTTTTGAATCATCTGGACGTTTATGAAGGAGATGCAAACGCCATACCAAAAGGCGGAGAGATCCTTCCTGCTGTATCCGTGGAACTATATGAAAATGATACAGCGTACACGCTGCTTAAACGTGTCTGCAGGGAAAAGAACATCGAAGTTGATGGAGAGTGGGACGCAGATAGTGCATATATTACTCAGATTGGCAGCGTTTCTGAATTTACGGCAGGACCTTTGTCCGCGTGGCTTTTTACAGTAAATGGAACGATTCCCGATGTGGACTCACAATCTCACCCGCTTGAGGACGGCGATGTAGTGGAATGGCACTACACCTGTGATTTTGGCAACGATATTGCCGAAGGCATGGAGAACTAATAAAGAGCAATATACTCATAGGATACAATAATGTAGAGAACGCTGGTATAGGCGGCAAGATTCCAAGAGCGCACTGGCCTCTGGAGATATTTGAGAGGCCGCCTAACCATGCGACCAGACAACACAACAAAGCGGACAAAAAGCCAAGGATGGCCCTTTGCGGCCATCCTTGGCTTTTTGTCCGCTTTTCATTATGCGGATACCAATTTCATTGCCGTGCCCCACCATTTTCACCATTTGAGAAATCTTTAGGAGTTTTGATGAAACGGAGGTAAGAAAATGCACTTTGACCACAAATCATACGGGGCAAGAATTCGGCATCTGCGAATAAGAAGGGGATTTACCCAGGAACAACTCGCAGAAAAACTGAATGTGTCCGGTACGTACATCGTGAAAATCGAAAGCAACCAAAGAACTGGTTCTGTTGAGTTTGCAGTGGAACTGGCAAGCTGTTTTGATATTTCACTGGACTATCTCTTGCTGGGTACAGAATGCACTGACAAGAAACGCCTCCTTCAAACCGTGATAGCATTCCTTTCTGAACTTGAGGCAGGCATTTGAAACCTGACAAAGAGGGTAAGAAACCTGCCATCTTGTCTCTGTTGCAGTGAGATTGCCCAAGGTACAATTACATCAAAGCCGCAGGTAGCGGTGGTTGTACCTTGAAAAACGCCATACGGCTATATCCGGCAACTGGATCACATCAGCAGATGAGCCTCCGTAAGAAAGAGGACAGCGATACGGAGAACGCGCCATGACCACCTGCACGGGAGTTTCCCGTGTCAATGCAGGTCCCAAATCGGAAGGTGCCCAGCGATACCCGTTCATCCAAAAGCAGCCGCGGCAGGCTGTCTCGCCATGACCTCATCTGCCTACAATGGTACTTCTGCATAGCGACAGATACAAGCAATCGGTGCAGCTCGGAGAGATCCTCGGAGGGGTGAGATTCCCATGTGCGGTGCCAGCCGCAGACCAGTTGACCGCCCAACAGTCCGGGAAGTAGTGTCGAATAGGACTGGACAAACGACAGAAACGGCGTGGGCCGTTCCGGGAAACCGGGGCGGCCCCGCCATGACCTTTGCCTGATGGCAGAAATGCGGCTGCTGCACTTTCCCTCCCCCTCACATACCTACTACCTATACCCCATTACCTCTTACCGCAGCACCCGCGTTTGTGCCATCAGAAAACGGATATAAGGAGAAAACTATGCAGGATAAGAACGTTGATTTTTGCGGCATCCTGAACCTTTTGGCCGCGCTGAAACGAGCCGGTTTTCCCAAGGCAGAGCTGGAGCAGGTCGCTGCGCGCATCGCGGCGCAAACCGGCGCAACGATCCTTATTTCTTTCTGAATTTCTTTGCAAAAAGCAGTGGCTTTAACGAGATGACTGTGGTATGTTGTGTTGCTACAAGGAGGAGGTGAACAGCCACGGAGGAGAAAAAGATCAATGGGAATCTTGCCCTAAACGGCAAGGAGCGACGGGTCATCAGGATCGACGCCATCCATGAGCGGGATGCCCAGAAACTGCGGGTGGCCGCCTACTGCCGGGTCAGTTCCTCCTCGGAGGATCAACTTAACTCCTTCGCGGCCCAGAACATCCACTACACGCAGTACATCACCGGGCATGATGATTGGCGGCTGGTGGACATCTATGCCGACGAGGGCATCACCGGCACCTCTGTGGAGAAGCGGGGTGATTTCAAGCGGATGCTGGCTGACAGTGGACACGGACTCATCGACCGCATTCTGGTCAAGTCCATCTCTCGCTTCGCCCGCAACACGTCGGAGTGTCTGGAAGCCATTCGACAGTTCCGTGCCAACGGAACGACTATCTTCTTCGAGAAAGAAAACATCGATACGGCGCGGATGTCTTCCGAACTGATGACCGCCCTGTATGCAGCCTTCGCGCAGGCAGAGAGCGAGTCCATCTCCGGCAATATGCGCTGGAGCTACCAAAAGCGGATGGAGCGCGGAGAGTTCAATACCTGCAGCGCTCCTTTGGGCTATGACCTCGTAAACGGTTCGCTTATTATCAATGAGGAGTACGCGGCGGTGGTTCGCAGTATATACGAAATGTATCTGCGAGGGATAAACACCACAGAGATCACAAAGATGCTGAATCAGAGCAATGTGCTGAACATTCACTGGCAGCGTGGGCGGATAGAATATATCCTTCGGAACGAGAGCTATATAGGTGATGCGCAGCTGCAGAAAAAATATACCACGGACACCCTCCCCCGAAAGAGGATGCGGAATAGTGGAGAGCACAACAGTTACTATGTTATAGGAATCCACGATGAGATTATCCCGCAGGATTGGTTTGAACGTGTGCAGAGATTGTTCAAGAGCCGAGAAAAAACAGTATCAGTAGAAAAGACACCTTTTCATGGCCGGATCCAATGCAGTTGCGGTGCTGCATGCAGATCAAAGCGGTCAACATCCGCAAGGTACTGGCTCTGTATGCGCCATGACGGCGACGAGGCCGCCTGTCCCATCACACAGATTCCCGAAACCCAGATCCAGCAAGCATTCCTTCGCCTGTATTACAACCTCAAGCACCAAGGCAGCTGCATCCTGCCTGACCTCATCGCCAACCTCCGGTCCATCCGTGAACGGAAATTCCTCTGGAGTGTGGACGTCATTGAACTGAACAGACAAATAGCGGAACTTACCAGTCAGAATCAACTGCTGACCACTCTGAGAGAAAGCGGCTGCGTTGATCCTGACATTTTCATATCCAAGAGCAATAAGCTGACCGAACAGCTCCGCGCCGTCAAGCAAGCCAAAAGCAGGATCCTCAACCAGGACGGTGATGATACCATCCCCTGCACCCAGGAGCTTATCACCATCCTCAAAAGAGGGCCTGAAACGCTGCACGACTTTGACGGGGAGCTGTTCGGTCAGCTTATTGACAAGGTCATTATCGAGAGCAACACCAGCCTGCGGTTCCGCCTGAAAAACGGGCTGGAGCTGCGGGAGAGCATAGAAAGGACGGTGCGGTAATGGGCAACAGGAAGCTGCCCTTCGGGTACAAAATGGTCATGGGCGAAATAGTCGTTCATCCGCAGGAGGCCCAAGCTGTGCAGGGCATCTATGCCCGCTATCTGACCGGGGCATCCTTCAACGACATCACCGACCATCTGAAAGAAAAAGGCCCGCCCTACGACGCGGACAAGCCCTGGAACAAGAATATGGTGGCTCGTATTTTGGAGGACAACCGCTACGCAGGTACAGAACGCTTTCCGGCAATCCTTTCTGCAGAGCAGCTACAGGAAGTAGCCCGGCGCCGGTCAGAGCGCAAGCCTACGGTGCAGATAACCGAGGCGCAAAAGTCCCTGCGCCGCCTGTGCAACGGCAGGCCCAGCGCGGCGGTAGAATCGCAGGTGCTGTCCCTGCTGAACAGCCTTGCGGCATCGCCGGAACAGATCAAGCCACAGCCACAGACAGTCAACCGTGGTGAGCAGGCTGAAATGGAGCGGCGATTTTCCGCAGCACTCACCACCAGCCCGGTGAATGAGAACAACGCTAAAGAGCTCGCCCTGCGGCTGGCAGGACTGCAATATAACGCCATCGGCAGCAGCGAGTACGAAAGCCAACGACTGCGGCATCTGTTCATCACCGCCGTACCAATGGCAGAGATCGATGCCGAATTGCTGAAAAGTACCGTGTCACAGATCTATGTCAAAAAGGGGCAGGCCAGCCTGTTGCTGAAAAACGGCCAGATCATCGAGAGGAGTTAGTAAACGTGGGAGAGAACAAGCCAAAGGTGATCGTGATACCCGCTGCGCCAAAGAACACCGGAACTGCCGAGCAGCGGCAGCTTCGGGTGGCGGCCTACTGCCGGGTATCCACAAAAGAGGAGGATCAGCTCAACAGCTACGAGGCGCAGAAAAACTACTACACCGATAAGATCATGGAGAATAAGTCGTGGACGATGGCCGACATCTTTGCGGATGAGGGCATCACCGGTACTTCGGCCAAGAAACGGGCAGACTTCATGAGGATGATGAAATGGTGTAAGCAGGGCAAGATCGACCTGATCCTCACCAAGTCTGTCTCCCGCTTCGCCCGCAACACGGTGGACTGCCTGAACTACGTCCGAATGCTGAAGGCGCAGGGCATCGCGGTCTACTTTGAAAAAGAAAACATCAACTCCATGGATGAGTCCACAGAACTGATGCTGACCATGATGGGGGCCTTCGCCCAGGCGGAGAGCGAGTCCATCTCTGGAAATATCCAAGCAGGCAAGCGCTACGCCATGCAACGTGGTGAAGCCACCATCCATTACCACAATCTGTACGCCTATGAGAAAGGACCGGATGGTAAGCCGCGAATCATTCCAGAACAGGCAGAGATTGTCCGGGAGATCTACCAGAAGTACCTCCGCGGCGACAGCCTTAATATGATCCGCAAAGACCTGGAGGAACGCCACATTCCAAACGCCCGCGGCGGTGCAACATGGACACACCCCGCGGTGCGCGGCATCCTCTCCAATGAGAAATATGTAGGTGATGTCCTGATGCAAAAGACATTCCGGCAGGACTGCATCAGCCACAAGGCCATCCGAAACACAGGACAGCGCCCTATGTATCTGGTACAAAATAATCATGAAGCGATCATAGACCGCAAGACATACGACGCAGTGCAGACAGAGTTGGCGCGGCGCAACGCACTGAAGGGCAATACACAGAAAAGCACTCCCAGCGGCAGAAGCTGCTACACGCCGAAATATGCCCTGTCAGATCGGGTCATCTGCGGTGAATGCGGCACACTGTACCGCCGCTGCACCTGGGTCAACAGGGGAAAGAAGCACATCGTCTGGCGCTGCATCAGCCGCTTCGACTACGGCAAGAAATACTGCCATGATTCGCCCGCCGTGGATGAGCAGCAGCTCCAGCAGGCCATCCTGCGGGTTATCAACGGCGTAATGTCTGAGAAACCCGTACTGGTGCGGCGGGTCACGGAAAATCTACAGGTGGTGATACGCCCCAGCCGAAGTGGAGAACTTACCATCGCGGAGATCGACAGAGAATTAGAAGCTCTGGCACGGGAGTTCGATACCGCCTTCGTAGCTGCGGCCTCCGGCAATAGTGAAGACTATAGTGAACGGTTCAAGACAATCCTTGCCCAGCAAGCGGAGCTGAAGGTCAAACGTGCCGAACTGGAACAACAGCAGGCAGAAGATGCAGAATTGACCAGTCACATGAAACTGGCCGCAGACACTCTGATACAGGCCGATACTGCCATTATGAAGTGGGACGAATACCAAATTCGTGCGTTGGTCGAGTCGGTCAGGATATTATCCAATGATGAAATACTGGTGCGGCTGAAAAGCGGGATTGAAAAAATCGAAAGATTACAGAAGTAGATTGAATACAAAGTAACTCCGCTTCTCGAACACTTTATCGAGAAACGGAGCCTTTCTTATATATTTTCTCTCGACGGACAGGGGTTCATTTGCTATACTTAAAGCGAAGATAATAATTGGGAGACACCGTGATATGAAGAAAATCCTATTCGTTTGCCACGGCAATATCTGCCGCAGCCCGATGGCTGAGTTCGTGATGAAGGACTTAGTAGAAAAAGCGGGGCTGGCGGCCCAATTTCATGTAGAGTCCGCTGCAACCAGCCGCGAGGAGATCGGTAACCCCATCTATCCTCCGGCGCGGCGCAAGCTGGCCGAACACGGGATCACCTGCGGCGGTCACGCGGCGCGGCAGCTCACAAAAAGCGATTACAAGGAATTTGACCTGCTAATCGGCATGGACAGCGCCAACCTGCGGAATATGCACCGTATCTGCGGCGGTGACCCGGATGGCAAGATACATCTGTTACTGGATTACACTGACCATCCCAGCGATGTAGCCGACCCGTGGTACACCGACGATTTTGAGGCCACATGGAGGGACGTGCTTGCGGGATGTCAGGGATTGCTGAAAGAGTTATCACAGAAACGAGGTGAACAGGATGGCACAAAATGATAAAATCCAACTATTTGAGGACAAACGCATTCGTACTGCGTGGGACGAGGAAAAAGAAGAATGGTACTTTTCCATCGTCGACGTCTGCGAGGTGTTGAGCGGCACAGATAATCCTCGCCGTTATTGGAGCGACCTCAAGAGGAAACTTAAATCTGAGGGCGCAGTCGAACTGTACGAAAAAATCGTACAGTTGAAAATGACTGCTCCCGATGGCAAAAAGCGCCTGACCGACGTAGCCGACACCGAGCAGATTCTCCGAATCGTCCAGTCTATTCCCTCGCCCAAAGCGGAGCCGTTTAAGCTGTGGCTGGCGCAGGTAGGCAGAGAACGCATTGAGGAAACCATCGACCCGGAGTTGACCATTGAACGGGCGCTGGAGACCTATCTCAAAAAAGGCTATACCCGCGAGTGGATCAACCAGCGGCTACAAGCCATCCAAGTCCGAAAGGAACTGACGGATGAATGGGATGCCCACGGTGTACAGAAGGGCGTGGAGTACGCAATACTTACCGATGAGATCTCCCGTGCATGGTCAGGAATGTCTACGCGGCAATATAAAAATCTCAAGGGCTTGAAGAAAGAAAACCTCCGCGACAACATGACCACGCTGGAGTTGGTACTGAATATGCTGGCGGAGGCGACCACCACAGAAATATCCAAGCAGAAATCTCCGGGGACATTTTCGGAGAATTTGGCTGTCGCCCGTGAGGGCGGTGAAGCTGCTGGGATTGCACGGAAGGCAGTCGAGGAGCGCACGGGTGTCCCTGTTGTTACCGCCAAGAACGCTGCACAGCTCAATCAGATTGTGACAGATTTGCTGGAAGGAGCGACTACGTCACCGAAGAAACAAGACAAAAAGCGCTGATTCGCTGACAGCAAAACCTGTGGGCAGTCACAAAAAGAAAACACCATCCGTCAGGATGGTGTTTTCTTTTTGGAATGCCGCGGGCAGGCTTGAACTTGCTGCCTCGACCTGCGCGCAGCGCGTTAAGTCAAGAGGTCCGGCAGGGCTCCTGCGAATGGCTCTGCCATTCGTGGGATGCCGGTAGCGAGTCGAGCCTCGTCGCCCGCTCCAAAAAGAAACACCATCCGTCAGGATGGTGTTTTCTTTTTGGAATGCCGCGGGCAGGCTTGAACTTGCTGCCTCGACCTGCGCGCAGCGCGTTAAATCAAGAGGTCCGGCAGGGCTCCTGCGAATGGCTCTGCCATTCGTGGGATGCCGGTAGCGAGTCGAGCCTCGTCGCCCGCTCCAAAAAAGAAAGACACCCACATGGGTGTCTTTCTTTTTTGGAGCGACCACTTTTGCTACGCAAAAGTGGTCGCCTGCGGGCGGGTGATTGAACGCGAGTGGGGGAACCCGTCAAAGGTTCCCCCCTCACACTCCCCCTTCCTTGCGGTGGGCGGGAGTGCAGACAACAAAACCTGTGGACAATCACAAAAAGAAACACCATCCGTCAGGATGGTGTTTTCTTTTTGGAATGCCGCGGGCAGGCTTGAACTCGCTGCCTCGACCTGCGCGCAGCGCGTTAAATCCAGCGCTATGAGAGCTCCCCGTGCGGGGATCTGTTCATAGAGGAATACAAAACAAGGGCCGCCCTTTTGGGCGGCCCTTGTTTTCTTACAGCTTTGTCACCATGGGGATGATCATGGGGCTGCGCTTGGTGTGCTTATAGAGATAGCTGCTCACGGCGGAGCGCACAGTGCGGCATACGTCGCCCTCGTCCCGGCGCTTCTTGGCGGACATTCCATCCACCGCCTCCGTGGCCACCCGGCGCATATCCTCCAGTAGCTCCTCGGACTCCTTCACGTACACGAAGCCTCGGGTGACGATCTCCGGCGGGCACAGCAGCTGGTGGTCGTGGCTGGACATGGGCAGCACGATGACCACCATGCCGTCCTCCGCCAGCAGCTTCCGGTCGTTCAGCACCACGGCACCCACTTCGCCCACGCCGCCGCCGTCCACGAACACCTCGCCGGCGGGTACGGTGGTCTCGCACTTGATGTGCTTGGTGGTCAGCTCGATGACGCTGCCGTTGTCGGCCACCACGATGCTGGTGGGAGCCATGCCCATGCTCTCCGCCACACGCTTGTGGATCTGCAGCATCCGCTGCTCGCCGTGCAGGGGGATAAAGAACCTGGGCTTCGTCAGCGCGTGGATGATTTTCAGCTCCTCCTGACAGGCGTGGCCGGACACGTGCAGCATATCCGCCTTGTCATACACCACGTCCGCGCCCTTGCGGAACAGCTCATTGATGACCCGCCCCACCGTCACTTCGTTGCCGGGTATGGCGCTGGCGGAGATGATGACCTTGTCGCCGGGGCCGATGTCCACCTGCTTGTGGGTGGAGAACGCCATGCGGTACAGGGCGCTCATTTCCTCACCCTGGGAGCCGGTGGTCACGATGACCTGCTGGTTCAGGGGCAGTCCCTTGATGCGGTTGATGTCCATCAGCGTGTTTTTGGGCACCTTCATGTACCCCAGCTCCGTGGAGACCTTCATGATGTTCTCCATGCTCCGGCCGGTAACGGCCACCTTCCGTCCGCAGGCCGCCGCGGCGTCCAGCACCTGCTGGATGCGGTGCACGTTGCTGGCGAAGGTGGTCACGATGATCCGCTTGTCGCACCCGGTGAACTGCCGCTTGAACGTGGCACCCACGGCGCGCTCACTCATGGTATAGCCCGGGCGCTCCACATTGGTGGAGTCCGCCAGCAGCGCCAGCACGCCCTGCTTGCCCAGCTCACCGAAGCGCGCCAGGTCGATGACCTCCCCGTCGATGGGCGTGGAGTCGATCTTGAAGTCGCCGGTGTGTACGACCGCGCCCATCCGCGTGTGGATGGCGAAGGCCACCGAGTCGGCGATGGAGTGGTTCACGTGGATGAACTCCACCTGGAACTTGCCTGCCCGCACCGTCTGACCCGGCTCCACGGTGATCAGCTTCGTAGAGCTGGCCAGCCCGTGCTCCTGCAGCTTCAGCTTGATCAGCCCCGCGGTGAACCGCGTGCAGTAGATGGGCATATTGATCTGCTTGAGCACATAAGGGATGGCCCCGATGTGGTCCTCGTGCCCGTGGGTGATGAACAGACCCCGCAGCCGGCTGCGGTTTTTCACCAGATAGCTGACGTCGGGAATGACGCAGTCGATGCCGTACATATCGTCGCCGGGGAAGGCCATGCCGCAGTCCACCACGATGATGTCGCCGCCGTACTCATAGACGGTCATGTTCTTGCCGATCTCGTTCAGACCGCCAAGGGGAATGATCTTGAATTTTTCTGCCATAAAAGAATAAATGCTCCTTTTCAGATAAGATAGAGCGCGTCGCGGCGGGTAAAAATGACCGCACGGAAACAAAGGCGTTCTGCCCCGCCCGCCTGCCCTGCATCGCAGGGGGAGGGAACAGTCTGTCGCCCGTCGTCAGCACTCGATATAGAGGGGAACGCCCTCGTTTGCTATATTGACCGCGGCATCCACGCACCGCGAAACAACCAAAAAATACGTGCCGTATTCAGCACTTTTCACAAAGTATACCACAGTTTTTCCCATTTGTACACCCCCAACTTGCCGACGGCATTTGATGGTATTTGACACTCGCCGCCCCGCCGGGAAAATTCCCCGCTGATTTCCCGAAAAGCGTATTGTCCCCGCCCGGCTTTCGTGCTATAATAAACTACTCTCAGTATGGAGTAGTATCCCCGGCGGGAAGGAGGCGCGTTCCCTTGAGCAAGAAGATCATACGCGGATTTCGTACCAATATGACGCTGTACAGTCTGTGCCTCATCGCCTTTGTGGCGGTGACGGTGCCCTTCCAGCCGCTGCTGGCGGCGGCGGAGGGCCTGGTGGCGCTTCTGGTCATCCTGGTGGGCCGCCGCCGCAACAAGATGGCCCAGGCATCTGTCCGCCAGTACATGGACCGCGTCTCCGGCGGTATGGATACCGCCCGGTCCAGCAATATGCTCTACGCGCCGCTGCCCATGCTGGTGTTCGATGTAGCCACCGGCGAGATCCTGTGGTGCAACGATATGTTCACGGATCTGACCGGCCTGAAGGATAAGATCTTTGAAACGGCGGTAGATGCCGTTATCCCCGACTTCACCTACCGCTGGCTGCTGGACGGCAAGCGTGAATATCCCGAGCAGTTCCGCTGGAACGACCGTATCTACCGCGTCTTCGGCGCCCTGAGCCGCCCGGAGCCGGAGGGCGGCGACCAGCCCACCCTGGCCACCACCTACTGGATGGACATCACTGAGGCTGAGCAGATGCGCCAGACCCTGGAGCTGACCAAGCCCCTTATGGCCATCCTCATGGTGGATAACTATGAGGAGCTGATGAAGGCCTGCCCCGAGAATAAGCGCTCGGCGCTGCTGGCCGCGCTGGAGGAACAGCTGAATAACTGGGCCGCCGGCTCCGGCGGGCTGCTGCTGGGCTACGACCGCGACCGTTACCTCTACCTCTTCGAGGAGAAGGACTACACCGGCTACACCGAAAGCAAGTTCGACGTGCTGGAAAAGGTCCGTCAGGTCCAGGCCGGCGAGGGTGTGTCCGCCACGCTGTCCATCGGCGTGGGCCGGGACGAGGACAGCTTCGAGCAGCTGTTCAAGAACGCCTCCCTGGCGTTGGAGATGGCCCTCTCCCGCGGCGGCGATCAAGCCGTGGTCAAGGACCGTGTGAACTTCGAGTTCTACGGCGGCCGCAGCAAGTCTACCGAAAAACGTACCAAGGTCAAGTCCCGCGTCATGGCCAACGCTCTGGGTGAGCTGATCGACGATGCCAAGCAGGTGTACGTCATGGGTCACAAATACGCGGATATGGACTCCCTGGGCGCCGCCGTGGGCATCTGCTGTATCGCCCGCAAGCGCGGCAAGCCCTGCCAGATCATCATCGACACCGAGAACAACGCCGCTCACCCCATCCTGCGGCGTCTCTCCGAGCAGCCGGAATACGCCAATACCGCCATTTCCGGCCAGGATGCCTTTATCAAGTGCCAGCCTGGCTCCCTGCTGGTGGTGGTAGACACCAACCGCCCCGAGAGCGTGGAGTCCGAGGAAATGCTGGAGACGTGCAACCGTGTGGCCGTCATCGACCACCACCGCCGCGGCAGCAGCTACATTGAGAAGATGGCCCTGAACTACCATGAGCCCTACGCCTCCTCCGCCAGCGAGTTGGTGGCGGAGCTGATGCAGTATCTGGTGGAGCCGTCCGACGTACTGAAATGCGAGGCCGAGGCCCTGCTCTCCGGCATCGTGCTGGATACCAAGAATTTTACCAACCGCACCGGCGGCCGCACCTTCGAGGCGGCGGCCTACCTCCGCCGTCTGGGGGCCGACACCCAGGATGTCCAGCGGATGTTCCAGGGGGACCTGAACTCCATGATCGCCCGCTATGACATTATCCGTCAGGCAGAGCTGTACCGCGACGATATCGCCGTGGTGGCCCTGGATGAGGAGTGCGACCGCGTCACCGCCGCCAAGGCGGCCGATGAGCTGCTGACCCTCAAGGGCATCCGTGCCAGCTTTGTGCTGTATAAAAAAGGTGACGGCGTGTATATGTCTGCCCGTTCTTTGGGCGAGGTCAACGTCCAGGTGATCCTGGAGGCCTTGGGCGGTGGCGGCAACTCCACCACCGCCGGCGGCCAGGCGGACAACATCACCGTGGCCGAGGCCAAGGCAAAGCTGCTGGAGGCCATCGACAAGTACTTTGAAAATTAAGGTAAAGGAGATACAGATATGAAAGTCATTCTCAAGCAGGACATCAAAGGCAAGGGCAAGAAGGGCCAGATGATCGAGGCCGCCGAGGGCTATGCCCGCAACTTTCTGATCCCCAAGGGCATGGCTGTGGAGGCCACTGCCGACGCCGTCAACACCATGAACCTCCAGGCCAAGGCCAAGGCCAAAGCCGACGCCGAGGCCAAGGCCGAGGCACTGGCCATCGCCGAAAAGCTGAAGGCCTGCCAGGTGAAGATCGCCGCCAAGGGCGGCGAGGGCGGCAAGCTGTTTGGCGCCATCACCGGCGCCGCCATCGCCGATGCCCTTCAGGCCCAGCACGGCCTGACCATCGACGGCAAGAAGCTGGTGCTGGACCAGCCCATCAAGAGCTTCGGCAGCTATGAGGTCAAGGCCAGGCTGGGCTACGAGGTCTCCGGCACCGTGTACGTCCACGTCATCGAAGAGAAATAAGCGGGGAAAGCACCGCGCCGCAGGCGCGGCTATTACCGTAATTTTGAAAGGAGGTCTTCCCATGGCCAACAACACCGACGCCCTGCTGACGCCGTCCATGCCCCATTCCCCTCAGGCGGAGCAGGCGGTGCTGGGATCCATGCTCATCGACGCCGACTGCGTCAAGGACGTGATGGACAAGCTGCAGGCCCAGGATTTCTATCTGCGGACCAACCGGGAGATCTTCGAGACGATCTACCATATGTTCGTCTACTCCCAGCCCATCGACGGCGTCACCGTGGCCGGCGAGCTGGAGAAGAACGGACTGTATAACGACAATACCCGTTCCTATCTGCTGCAGCTGATGGAGGTCACTCCCACCAGCGCTAACGTCATGGAGTACGTCCGCATCGTGCAGGACAAGTCGCTCATGCGCCAGGTGGCCCAGGCCGCCGGCAGCATCACCGCCATGGTGCAGGAGGGCGGCGGCGCCGCCGGCGATATGCTGGAAGCCGCCGAGCAGCAGATCTACGCCATCCGCCGTGGCCGCAGCGCCCAGGGCATGGTGACGGTGGGCATGGTGCTGGGCGACGTGATGAGCCAGTTGGCCGAGCTGTCCGCTAACGGAGGCCGGACCGTGCCGGGCCTGTCCACAGGACTCTCCGCTGTGGATGCTAAGATCAACGGCATGAACAAGTCCGACCTGCTCCTGCTGGCCGCCCGTCCCGGTATGGGCAAGACCAGTATGGCCCTGAACGTGGCCCTGTCCGCCGCCCGCGAGTCCGGCAAGACCGTGGCCATCTTCTCCCTGGAAATGTCCAAGGAGCAGCTGGTCACCCGCCTCATCGCCAGCGAGGGCCTGGTGGAGAACCAGCGCCTGATCACCGGCAACCTGCGGGAGAGCGACTGGCAGCGCATCGCCGAGGCCGCCTCCGCCCTCAGCCGCATGGACATCCGTATCGATGATAACCCACTGCTGACCGTGGCGGATATGAACGCCAAGTGCCGCCGCCTGGAAAATCTGGGCCTGGTGGTCATCGACTATCTTCAGCTGATGACTTCCGCCGGCGGTAAGGGCTATTCCGGCGAGAACCGCCAGCAGGCGGTGTCCGATATCAGCCGTATGCTGAAGATCATGGCCAAGGAGCTGCAGGTGCCCGTGCTGTGCCTGAGCCAGCTGAGCCGTGCCAATGAAAAGCGCGAGGATAAGCGCCCTATGCTGTCCGACCTGCGCGAATCCGGTGCCATCGAGCAGGACGCCGACATCGTCATGTTCCTCTACCGGGACGACTACTATAACAGCGATGCCGAGAAGCGCAACGTGGCCGAGTGCATCGTAGCCAAGAACCGCCACGGCGAGACCGGAAAAGTTGAGCTCCGCTGGATGCCCGAGTACACCGCCTTCGGCACGCTGGAGACCCGCTATGACGAGGATGAGTGAGCCCCTGGACCTGACCGCGTGGATGACGCGCTGGCAGATGTTCCCACCTCCCGGAGGGCTGATCCTCTGCGCCGTGTCCGGCGGCCGCGACTCCGTCTGCCTGCTGGACTGCCTGTGGAAGCTGGGTCGGGCCCGCGATTTCCGCGTGGCTGCCGCCCACCTGAACCACGGTATGCGTCCCACGGCCCAGCGTGACGAGGACCTGGTCCGCGCCCTCTGCGCCGAACGGAACATTCCCTTCTACACCGAAACGGTGGACGTCTACGCCCTCTGCGCCGTCTGGCGCCTGACGGTGGAGGAGACGGGCCGCCGCGCCCGCTACGACTTCCTCCGCCGCACGGCGGATGCCCTTGCCGCGGACTTTATCGCCACCGCCCACCACCGCGACGACCAGGCCGAAACGGTCCTGCTGCAGCTGCTTCGCGGCACCGGCCCCCAGGGGCTTACCGGCATTCCCCCTGTCCGTGACGGCATCATCCGCCCCCTACTGGATACGCCCCGCGCCGCTATCGATGACTACATCGCGCAGAACCGCCTCCCCTACGTCACCGACGAGACGAACCTGGACACCCACTACGCCCGCAACCGCCTCCGGCTGGACATCATGCCCCAGCTGCTGGCGATCAACCCCGCCGCCGCGGCACACATCGCCCGCACGGCGGACATCCTGCGCGCCGAGAACGACCTCCTGGACGCCCAGGCCGCCGCCCTCCTGCCGCCGGAGGGCACGACGCTCCCCTGCGCCGCGCTCCTCTCCGCGCCGGAGGCCCTGCGTCCCCGTATGCTCCGCCTGCTGACGGACCGCCTCGGCGCGGGCAAAAAGGACTTCACCGCCGCCCACTACCGGGCGCTGGAGACACTGGCACAGACCGGCGGCGCGCTTTCCCTGCCCGGCGGCGCGTCCGCCGTCTGCCGTGACGGTGCCCTGACCCTCTCTGACGCGCCCGCCCCACTGAACGAGGCGGCGCTCCGCCCCGGCGATAACCTCGCCGGCCCCTGGCGTATCACCCTCTCCGACGCACCCGCCCCCGACGCACTGGCACTGCGGTCCGGGCCCTGGACCGTTCGGCCCTGGCGCCGCGATGACCGCCTGACCCTGCCCGGCAGCCGCGGCAGCCGCAGCCTCAAGCGCCTGTTCGCCGAGCGCGGCATCGCCCCGCCGGAGCGCGATACCTGGCCCGTCCTCTGTCTGGCGGGCCGTCCCGCCGCCGTCTGGCGCGTGGGCATTGACCAGAAAGCCCTGCCGGAGCGTTCCGGCAACACCATATACATCACCATCACAAAAAACAACGGAGGATAACAAGCAATGGCAAAGAGTAATATGGATCAGGATATCCTGAAGGTCCTGCTGTCTGAAGAGGAGATCAAGGCCCGTGTCCAGGAGCTGGGCGACCGGCTGTACGACAGATTTAAGGACAAGAACCCCATGTTTGTGGGCGTTCTCAACGGCTGCTTCATTTTCATGGCGGACCTGGTCCGCGCCGCCCAGCTGAAAAGCGAGGTGGAGTTCATCGGCCTCTCGTCCTATAAGAACGCCACCAAGTCCTCCGGCGTGGTGCAGATCACCCGCGACCTCCAGCGCGACATCAGCGGCCGCGACATCATCATCGTCGAGGATATTCTGGACTCCGGCAATACCCTGTATTTCCTGACGGAGTACCTGAAGACCAAGGGCGCCGCCTCCGTCACCATCGCCACCCTGCTGGATAAGCCCGCCCGCCGCGAAAAGCCCATTACCGCCGACTATGCCGGCTTCGAGGTCCCCGACGAGTTTGTGGTGGGCTATGGCCTGGACTACTGCCAGCAGTACCGGAATATGCCCTATATTGGGGTCCTCAAGCCCGAGGTCTACAGCAAGTAAAACCGCGTCTTTTCCGCCAATACTTCGTTACGGCTCCTCGACGTACACACGGTACGCCGTCGTCGCCGCGCCTCGTCTTGGCGAAAAATCCGGTTTCTCCCCGCGCCGCAGGCGGAAGAAGAGCACGCGCCGGGAGGGCGCGGAACATCCCTCTTAGCATTTGAGAATAGGAAGTGAAGTATATGGAAAACAAAGGCGGAAAGCGCCTGGCCCCCACCGGCGAGCCGGTGAAAACCACACCTCCGGCCACCGCGGCCGACGAGGTAAAGACCCCCGCGGAGCAGCCCGCCGCGGCGGAGAGCGCCGCACCCGCCCCGGCGGAGACGGCGGCCCCTGCGGCCAAGCCCGCCAAAAGCCGCGGCCGCAGACTGTGGGACGACTACGGCTACCTGCTGGTGACGCTGGCGGCGGTGTTCGTGCTGTTCAAGGTGCTGCTGCAGCTGGCCTATGTGCCCAGCGGCTCCATGGAGACCACCATCCCCACCAAGTGCCTGCTGATCGGCTGGCGGCTGCCCTATGTGGTGTCCGATCCGGTGCCGGAGCGCGGCGACATCGTCACCTTCTGGGACGAGGAGCTGAACAAGGTCCTGGTGAAGCGCGTTGTCGGCCTGCCCGGCGAGACGCTCTCCTTCAAGAACGGCTATACCTACGTCAATGGTGAGAAGCTGGACGAGAGCTACCTGCCCACCCAGGGGATTACTTATCCACGACATGAGGGTGACACTTTCACTGTACCAGAAGGATGTATCTTTTTTATGGGTGATAATCGTGGTGGATCTAACGACAGCCGTCTCCTCGGTGAGCCGTATGTGCCGGTGAGCAACATTCAGGGCCGCATGCTGGTGGCCATCTCCGTGGGCAGTGACCAAAGCTGGCAGGGCGTCCGCTGGATCGGCTGAGAAGGGAGACGGGGAGACATGGAAAGAAAACGTTTCAGCGGCGTCATGCTGCTGTTCATCGTGCTGGCGGTGGTGCTCATCACCCAGGTGGTGGGCAACCTCGGCCGTTCCGGCGACGTGAGCTACAGCGATATGCGCGCCTATTTCACGGCGGAGAAGGTCAAGTCCTTCACCGCCACCGACACGCGCCTGGTGGCTAAGCTGCAGGACGGCTCCAGCGTCAGCTGCGCCCTCCACAGCTTCGACATGTTTTATAACGACATGAACGATCTGGTGGTGTCCCAGGCGGAAAAGGGCATCATCACCAGCTATGACTACGCCGCCGGCAGCGAAAACGGCTGGCTGCGTACTCTGCTGCCCTATGTGCTGGCGGCCATGGCCTTCATCCTGCTGATGAACCTGATCGCCCGTATGGGCGGCCTGGGCGGCGGCGCCGTCAACGATAAAATGGCCCGCTTCGGCGAGGCCCGTATCCAGGATATCCCCTCTGACGGCAAGAAGGTCACGTTCAAGGACGTGGCCGGTGCCGATGAGGAGAAGGAGGAGCTGGAGGAGATCGTCCAGTTTCTGCGCGATCCCCAGCGCTATACCGAGCTGGGCGCGCATATTCCCAAGGGCGTGCTGCTGGTGGGCCCTCCGGGCACCGGCAAGACGCTGCTGGCCAAGGCCGTGGCCGGCGAGGCGGATACCGCCTTCCTCTCCATTTCCGGCTCCGATTTTGTGGAGATGTATGTGGGCGTGGGAGCCAGCCGCGTCCGTGACCTGTTCGAGCAGGCCAAGAAGCAGGCCCCGGCCATCGTTTTCATCGACGAGATCGACGCCGTGGGCCGTCAGCGGGGCAGCGGCCTGGGCGGCGGCCATGACGAGCGCGAGCAGACCCTGAACCAGCTGCTGGTGGAGATGGACGGCTTCGCCGCCAACGAGGGCGTGGTGGTCCTGGCGGCTACCAACCGCGTGGACATTCTGGACCCGGCGCTGCTGCGCCCCGGCCGGTTCGACCGCCAGGTGTTCGTGGGCCTGCCGGATATCAAGGGCCGCGAGGAGATACTGAAGATACACGCCAAGGGCAAGCCCCTGGCGGAGGATGTGGACCTGGGCTCCGTGGCCCGCGCCACCTCCGGCTTTACCGGCGCGGATCTGGAGAACCTGCTGAACGAGGCGGCGCTGCTGACCGGCCGCCGCGGCCAGCGCTTCATCACCGAGGAGGCCATCCACCAGTCTGTCATCAAGGTCATCGCCGGCCCGGAGAAGCACAGCCGCGTGGTGCCCGAGGCCGAGCGTCGGCTCACTGCCTATCATGAGGCCGGTCACGCCGTGGTCATGCAGGCCCTGCCGGACCTGGACCCCGTACATCAGATCACCATCGTTCCCCGCGGTCAGGCCGGCGGCATGACCATCTATCTGCCGGAGGAGGACCGTTCCTACCTGTCCCGCCGCTATATGCTGGACCGGGTGGCCGGTCTGCTGGGCGGCCGCGCCGCCGAGGAGATGATGCTGGGCGATATCTCCACCGGCGCCTCCAGCGACATCCAGCGGGCCACGGCCATCGCCCGCAAGATGGTAGGCACCTACGGTATGTCGTCCAGGCTGGGCAACGTGGCCTTTGACGCCGGCACCGACGAGGTGTTCATCGGCAAGTCCATGGCCCACACCCGCCCCTACTCCGAAAAGACGGCGGCGGAGATGGACGCGGAGATCCGCGCCATCATCGACGAGGCCTACGAAAAATGCCGTGAGATACTGGCTCGGTATAAGACGGAGCTGACGGCGGTGGCGGAGTATCTGCTGGAGCACGAGACCATGGACGGCGATACGTTCAAGACATATTTCACGCAAAGCGGCGAAAGCCGTCAGTGAGAGTGATATAACGATATGCGGAACCGGCAGGCGCATCTGCGCCCGCCGGTTTTTTGCGCAAAAGCGGCACCGGTTTTGTGCACAATGACGGGACAGACCGTCCGCCATAGGGAGACAATCAAGGGGGAAAGTTTACCAACACAGGGCGTTTGTCCTCTGATCAAGGACATACTGGCGATCATTACAGATTCTTAACGCCATGTCGCTGATGCAAAAGCTGTGATTTTTAGAGGTTGTTACAATTGTTTTTGCCAAATATTTTCGCTAAAATACACATATTCTGTGAGCGGTCGACAGACTTGACCGCTGCAAGGTGAATTTAGGAGGAATTACCATGAAAAAGTTTTTAGCAATGATGCTGGCGCTGGTCATGGCTCTGTCTCTGGTGGCCTGCGGTGAGCAGGGCGACAGTCAGAAGGGTGATGATTCCGCTTCCGGCGACAAGGTCGTTAAGATCGGCGTGTTTGAGCCCACTTCCGGTCAGAACGGCGGCGGCGGCAAGAAGGAGATCCTGGGTATTGAGTATGCCCACTCCCTGAAGCCCACCGTTACCATCAACGGCGAGGAGTACAGTGTGCAGTTGGTCTATGCGGACAATGCTTCCGACCAGGCTAAGGCACCCACTGCCGCGCAGACCCTGATTTCCCAGGGTGTGTCTGTGGTGATCGGTACATATGGTTCTGCTTGCGCGATTGCTGCCGGCCCTCTGTTCGAGAGCGCTAAGATCCCTGCCATCGGCACTTCCTGCACCAACCCCCAGGTGACTGCGGGCAATGACTACTACTTCCGTGTCGGCTACATTGATCCGTTCCAGGGCGCTGTGATGGCCAACTTTGCGTTCAATGAGAAGGGTAGCAGCAACTGTGCCCTGATCATCGAGTCCGGCGATGACTACTCCGCTGGTTTCGGCAACTACTTCCGTCAGGAGATGGAGCGTCTGGGCGGCAAGGCTACCACTCTGGAGTTCCAGAAGGGCGAGGCTGACTTCTCCACTATCATGGCTTCCATCAAGTCCGAGGGTTACGACGGCATCTTTGCTCCTGTTTCCATCGAGACCGCGGCTATGATTATCTCTCAGGCCCGCGATGCCGGCATCACCTGCCCCATCATGGCTGGCGACACCTGGGATGACATCTCCATCGCCCAGCGTACCGGCAGCAAGGCTACCGATATTTACTTCTCCGCTTTCTTCGATGCCGCCGACACCACCAATGAGGCCGGTAAGGCTTTCGTGGACGGTTTCACCAAGTGGGTGGCTGAGGATGCGACCCGCGTGGAGAACAACGGCGGTGTGTCCGACGTTATCTCCAGCGTGACCCCCTGCGGCTATGATGCTTACATGGCAGCTGTGGGCGCGATCGAGGCGGCCCAGTCCACTGACGGCGCCACCATCCGCGATGCGCTGGCAACTCTGGAGATCTCCGGCCTCATCACCGGTGACCTGAAGTTCGACGAGAACGGCGACGCTATCAAGAACTACGCGGTTATCAAGACCATCGAGAACGGTGAGATTGTGTACTTCAGCACCTTCAACGGTTTGGAGTAAAAGACGGCATACGTCGAGTCTGAGACGAACCTCATTGTAGGATAACAGCCATTGTGGGGGGAGCGTGCGCTCCCCTCACAATGCAACTTTCATGACTCTTGCGTTTTTGGATGCCGATGGCATCGTCCCCGGTCTCCGAAAGCGCAAGATTCATATAAGGAGGATGCTTTACTTATGCATGACGCAGCGTATTATATCGACTTGCTGCTCTCCGGCGTAACGGTGGGCAGCCTGTATGCGCTGATCGCTATCGGCTATACGATGGTGTATGGCATACTGCGTCTGATCAACTTCGCACACGGTGACATCTTTATGATGGCGGGCTTCTTTATGGTGTATGCCGCCACCTGGATGCCGATGGCAGTGTGTATTCCCCTGGTACTTATTGCCACAGTGGCGTTGGGTGTTCTGATCGAAAAGGCGGCATACAGCCCCCTGCGTACCGCGCCCCGCATGTCAGTGATGATATCGGCCATCGGCGTCAGCTATTTGCTGCAGAATCTGGCCACCTATATCACCGGCGGTATCGCCCGTGCGTATCCCGACATCCCGTTCCTGACCCAGGTGATGCAGGTGGGCAGTCTGAATGTCAAACGTATCACCATTATCACCCCCATTTTGACTATCTTGCTGGTGGTGGTGTTGGTCATTCTTATCCAGAAGACTAAGATCGGCATGGCCATGCGTGCGGTATCCCGCGACTTTGAGACGGCGCAGCTCATGGGCATCAAGATCAACAGCGTTATTTCCGTGACTTTTGTTATCGGTTCGCTGCTGGCGGGCGTGGCCTCTATTCTGTACTTCTCCAACTATGGTCAGGTCAGCCCCATGATCGGCGCTATGCCCGGCCTGAAAGCCTTTGTAGCGGCGGTGTTCGGCGGTATCGGCTCGATCCCCGGTGCGGTGATCGGTGCGTTTATCATCGGTATCTGCGAGTCGCTTATCAAGTCCAACGCCGATATGGCCGTGTTCAGCAATGCCTTTACGTTTGCACTGTTGATCGTGATCCTGCTGTGCAAGCCCAACGGCTTGTTCGGCGAAAAACTGACGGAGAAGGTGTGAGATATGAAGAACAATAAGAAAAGAAATCTGTTGCTGTCTCTGATCCTCGCCGCCGTCTGCCTTGCTTTCCTGCTGTATGTGGACAAGTTCCAGCACTATTCCATGTTGGCGACCGTGCTGAAAAAGGGCGCGATCTACTCCCTGGTGGCAGTGTCGTTGAACTTGCTGAACGGCTTTACGGGTCTGTTCTCTTTGGGACAGGCGGGCTTTATGATGATCGGTGCATATACTTATGCAATCCTGACTATTCCCGTGGCTTCCCGCGCTGCCGTGTATCAATATTTTGACGGTGGTATCGTGCAGTTCTGCCTGCCCATGGTGGTGGGTCTGATCCTGGCCGGCGTGGTGCCGACGCTGTTTGCGTGGCTTATCGGCCTGCCAGTGCTGAAGCTGAAGTCCGATTATCTGGCCATTGCCACGCTGGGCTTCGCTGAGATCATGCGCGCTATCATTCAGTGGAACAAGGTGGGCCCGCTGACCAACTCCTCTAACCTGCTGCGGCAGTTCGCCAACTTCGACAGCGTGCTGTTCCCGTTCATTGTTTCCGGCATCTGCATCGCTATTATCGTGCTGATCATCAACTCTACCTACGGTCGTGCCTTCAAGGCGATTCGCGATGATGAGGTGGCGGCAGAAGCTATGGGTATCAATCTGGCCAAGCATAAGATGCAGGCGTTCCTGATCAGCTCCTTCTTTGCCGGTATCAGCGGCGCGCTGCTGGCCATGTTCCAGGCCAGTATCCAGGCCAACGCCTTCACCTCCACCATGACCTATGAGATACTGCTGATTGTGGTCATTGGCGGTATTGGCTCCGTGACCGGCTCCATTCTGGGCTCTTTCCTGTACATCGCCTGCTCCGAATGGTGGCTGCGTTTCCTGGATGACCCCATGCCCTATCTGGGTGTGAACATCCCATTCATGCGCGGCGGCTTCCGTATGCTGGTGTTCTCGGTGATCATTATGATCGTGGTGCTGTTCTTCCGCAAGGGCATCATGGGCGACAGGGAGTTCTCGTGGGATGCCATCATCAACTTCTTCGGAAAGCTGTTCAAAAAGAAGGATAAAGCGGCGAAGGAGGTGACGTCCAAATGAGCAAGAACGTATTGTCCGTGGAGAACGTCACTATGCAGTTTGGCGGCGTGGTAGCCGTGGACAATCTGAATCTGGAGGTAAACGAGGGCGAGATCGTGGCGCTGATCGGCCCCAACGGTGCCGGCAAGACCACAGCGTTCAATGTCATCACCGGTGTGTACGCCCCCACCAACGGGCGGGTGCGCTTCAATGAGGCGTGCATCGTGCGGAACCATCCCTCCGGAAAGATGAAGAAGCAGTATAAGGGTGAGCACGCGGATATGTACACCGCCCAGTTCGCCCCGGAGGAGGCGCTGGACGACGAGGCGCTGAAGGCGTGGAAGGAGGGCCAGAAGGCGTTGGACAGCTACGCATTTACTGACCATGTGCTGGCCCCTACGCCGGATAAGATCACGGCGCTGGGTATGGCCCGTACCTTCCAGAATATCCGTCTGTGGAAGACCCAGACGGTGTTTGACAATGTGCTTATCGCCAAGCATATGCGGCGCACCAGCAATCTGTTTACCGCGGCGTTCCACCTGAACGCCAAGGAGGAGGCGCAGCAGCGCGCCGAGGTGCTGGAGCTGCTGAAGGTCGTGGGCCTGGAGGATGTGCAGAACGAGCTGGCTACCAGCCTGCCCTACGGCAAGCAGCGCCGGCTGGAGATCGCCCGCGCGTTGGCCACCGAGCCCACGCTGCTGCTGCTGGATGAGCCGGCCGCCGGCATGAACCCGCAGGAGACGCTGGAGCTGGCGGAGTTCATCAAGGAGATCCGGGATCACTTCCACAAGACGATCCTGCTGATCGAGCACCACATGGACCTGGTCATGGGCATTGCCGACCGGATTTACGTGTTGGATTTCGGCAAGCTGATCGCCAAGGGCACACCGGAGGAGATACAGAACAACGAGCGCGTCATCGACGCATACTTGGGGGTGGCAGAAGATGCTGAAGATTGAGAATTTGTGTGTGTCTTACGGCGGCATCAAGGCGCTGCGCGGCATCAGCCTTGAGGTACCCGACGGCAAGATCGTCACCCTGATCGGCGCCAACGGCGCCGGTAAGTCCACCACGCTGCGGACTATCTCCGGCCTTGTGAAGGCAGACAGCGGCTCCATCACCTATGACGGACAGGAACTGCTGGGCAAGCCCATCAACAAGATTCTGGAGGCGGGCATCGCCCAGTCCCCGGAGGGCCGGCGGGTGTTTGCCAACCTGACCGTGTTGGAGAACCTGAAGGCGGGCGCGTACCTGCGGAAAGACAAGGACGGCATCGAGAAGGACATCAAGTGGGTGTATGAGCTGTTCCCCCGGCTGGAGGAGCGCAACTGGCAGCTGGCCGGTACGCTGTCCGGCGGCGAGCAGCAGATGCTGGCCGTGGGCCGCGCGCTGATGAGCCGCCCCAAGCTGCTGATGCTGGATGAGCCGTCGCTGGGTCTGGCGCCGCTGGTGGTGCAGGGCATCTTTGACATCATCCGCACCGTCAACGAGCAGGGCGTCACCGTGCTGCTGATCGAGCAGAACGCCAACATGGCCCTGAAGATCGCGGACTACGCCTATGTGCTGGAGACGGGCAACATCACCAAGTCCGGTACCGGCGCGGAGCTGCTGGCGGACGAGTCCATCAAGGAAGCCTACCTGGGCAAAAAGAAGAGCTGAACAAACATCCCCCGGCCGTCAGGCCGGGGGATGTTCATTTTGCGGATTGCCTTTCCTGCGTGAAGTTGTTATAATAGCCGGGAATATGACAGAAAAGGCGGTGTGCGCGATGGAATACGCAATGATGGGGCTGGCGGCGCTGGCGGGCGGTGTGATCCAGCCACTGACGGGCTTTGGCGCGGCGGTCATTATGATGGTGGCGGCCAGCGCGTTTTACGACATGACCATTGCGCCCACCATCGTGGCGCTGATCTGCATGGCCCAGTCCGGCACCATGACGTGGATGTACCGCAAGCACATCGATGTAAAGCAGATCGCGCTGCCCATCGGGCTGTACACCGCGTGCAGTCTGGTCATCATCAATCTGCTGGGGAATTTCGACCTGCACGTGCTGACGGCGCTGTTCGGGGCGTTCCTGATCGCGCTGGCGGCGTACTTCCTGCTTTTTGCCAAGCGGGTGAAGCTGGACCAGCCCGGCCTGGCGGCGGGGCTGGTGTGCAGCGCCTTCTCCGGGTGCTGCGCCGGGGCGTTCACCATCGGCGGGCCTATGATGGCGCTGTATTTCGTCGCCATCGCCCGGAGCAAGGAGACGTATGTGGGCAATATGCAGTTCCTGTTCTTTACCACCAACCTCATCAACTTCACCATGCGGACGGTGCGGGGCTATTTCAGCGCGGCACTGCTGCCTATGGCGGGGCTGGGTATGGCGTGTATCCTGCTGGGGCTGTGGATCGGTACACGGCTGAGCCGGAAGATGTCCGGCGACGTGGCCCGGCAGGTGGTGTACATCGGCGTGGGCGTCAGCGGCCTGGTGACGCTGGTGCAGGAGCTAATGAAATAAGATCAAAAAAGAAGCGGCGCACCGCGCCGCTTCTTTTTTTGCTTATTTCCGCAGAATGGTCTCCACCACGCCGTCCAGCCAGTGCCCCTCAAACTGCTCGATGCAGCCGTCGTCGGTCAGCTTAGCCAGTGCCGGGTCGATGGGCATTTTCGCCAGCAGGGGGATGTGGTACGCCTTGGCGGCCTCCTCGGTTTTGCCTTCGCCGAAAATATAGAGTTTCTTGCCGCAGTCGGGACACTGGACGTAACTCATGTTCTCCACCAGGCCCACGATGGGGATGTTCATCATTTGCGCCATCTTCACGGCCTTCTGCACCACCATGGATACCAGGTCCTGGGGGCTGGCCACAATGATGACGCCATCCACCGGCAGCGACTGAAACACGTTCAGCGCCACGTCGCCGGTGCCGGGAGGCATATCCACGAACATATAATCCACATCGTTCCACAGGGTATCACCCCAGAACTGCTGCACCACGCCGCCGATGACCGGCCCGCGCCAGATGACCGGGTCCGTCTCGTGCTCCAGCAGCAGGTTCACGGACATCAGCTGTATGCCGGTGGCGGTGGTCACGGGCACGATGGCGTCGCCCTGCGCCACGGCCCGGCCATGGATGCCGAAGGCTTTGGGGATGGAGGGGCCGGTGATGTCCGCGTCCAGAATGGCGGTGCGGTAGCCCTCCCGCCGCAGCGCCACCGCCAGCTGGCTGGTGACCATGGACTTGCCTACGCCGCCCTTGCCGGACACCACGCCGTAGACCTTACCTACGCGGCAGCCGGGGCGGAGGGGCTTCTTTTCAAATACGTTGGCTTCCTTGCGCTCGCCGCAGCTTTCACCGCAGGTGCTGCAATCGTGGGTGCAATCGCTCATAACAGGTTCTCCTTTTAAATATTCTTACAGCTCGTCCCCGGCGGTGTAGACATAGCCGCACAGGGGACATTTGGGATAGTCGAAATCGTGGGCAAAGCCGCATTTCGGGCACTGACGCTGGTGCAGGCCGGGGTCGTTGCCGCTGGGCTGGGGAACGCCGCCGGTGAAGAATTCCAGCTTGCCGCAGGCGGGGCACGCCATAATGGACACGTCCAGCGCACCGGCCATCAGGTTGGGCAGGTCGCCGAATATCCAGCTGGTCCTGCCCAGCTGCAGCTTGTGCTGGCCGACGAACTGCATGGCCGTGCCGCAGCGGAGACAGTCAAAATGGGGCATGGCAGCCTCCTTTCGCTCTTTTATATATGGTATAGCACGATTTGAGGGGATTTGCAAGGGGGGACGGAGTGCGTTGTAGGGGGCATCCGTTTGCCCTTTCGTAGGGGGCGATGCCCACATCGCCCCGCCGCACCTCTGTCCGGGCGGACAGAGTCGTCCGCCCCTACGCATTTTTATGCGGGACGTCGCACTCTGCGCGCCCTAAGGATGTTCTCTGGTTGACGCAATTCATCTATGATATAGTTAGCGTATCTGGCTGCCTGCCGTTCTCTGCCTACAGGCGTTAGTTGAATGTTATTGATCCATTGATAGTAATGCGTCAATTCATGGGCCAAGGAAAGAAGGATCGACGCCAGAGCATTGTCTTTCCCTAAATGGTTCGCTAATTCATTATAATCACCCGCTGCAATTCGAATATACGGCTCATCCGAGTATGAAAAAGGTTCAAAAAAGCTTCCTACTACATGATCGCCATCTTTTGTGCGAATGGTTTTTGCTCCTTTGACATAAACAACGACTCTTAGCGGAAAGTAATATTGGGTTCTCAGCCAAATCGCGAATTGTAAGCACGCACGTTTTACTTCGGGGTGCGTATTCCTGTCGTATCGAAATCGCAAGCCGGTTCTTCTGAGGGAATTATCTGGAAGGTTCTTTTCCCAATCAGTAATTGTCCAAATATGCATATCCCGACCTCACAGCTTCGTGACGGTCACGTTTTCCTTGCCTTGCAGATAGGCCATCTCCCGCTTCTGGCAGGTGAACAGTAATATCTGGTGCCTTTGGCTTTCCTCCAGCAGATAGTCCAGCGCTGCGTGGAGCCGCTCGTCGTCGAAGGTCACCAGCGCGTCATCCAGAATGAGGGGCACCCGCTTGTCGGCGGGCAGCACCATGTCGCAGATGGCCAGCCGCACCGCCAGATACAGCTGGTCGGCGGCACCCTGACTCAGCAGGCGGACGCTGCGTCCCACCGGGTCGCCGGCGGGCTCGGCGGACAGGGAGAAGTCCCGGCTCAGCAGCACACGGTCATAGCGCCCGCCGGTGATGGCGGAGAAGATCTCCGCCGCCCGTGCGCCCAGCGCCGGGGAAAAGCGGTTCTGCAGCACGGTGTTGGCCTGTGACAGGGCATCCATGGCCAGCGCGATGGCATCATATTCATCCTGCAGGGCGGTCAGCTGCTCCTGCTTCTGCGCCAGCTGGGCCTCCAGATCGCTGGAGCGATCCAGCGCGCGGATGCGGCCGGTGAGGGTGTCGAACCGGGTGCGCTCCTGCGCCAGCAGTGCCTGTGTGCGCGCCAATTCCGCGGCGGCCTCCTCGCGTGAGAGCGCAGGGCGCTGGATAGAGCCTTCGGCGGCCGGCTGTTCCGGCAACTGCACCCGCAGGGCATCCCGGTACAGGGCGGCCTCCCGGGCCGTCTGCCGGGCGTCGGCCAGCGCGGTCTTGCGGCGCCGGGCGTCTGACAGGGCCAACTGTATGCCGGACAGATCGGCAGCGGCGGGGGCGAAGACGCGTACCTGGGTCAGCAGATCCCGCAGCCGGCGGCGGCAGGCATCTTCACTGTCCGCGGCGGAGACTTCCGCCCGGCGGGCAGCCTCGGCAGCCTCATCTGCCTGCTGCCGCAGGGGGAGATATTCTGCGATTTGGGTCTCCAGCGCGGCGCGCTGTGTTTCGGCGTATTTATGCCGTTCCACGATGGCCTGACGGCGGGACCTTGCAGCGAAGAGCGTGGCGATCATGCCCAGCCCCGCCATGCCGATGAACAGCCAGAAGGGCAGCGGCTGCTGCGCCCGGAACAGAAATGCCAGCACAGCGGCGACCACGATCAGCGACGCGGGGAAGAGGACCAGGAGCAGAGAGGGAGTCCTATCGGGCTGGATGGCTTCGGCCCGCTGCCGCAGCTCCGGCTCTGCGGCGGGGTAAAGGGGATGCTGCTCCAGAGCGTTCCGGGCCTGCTGCGCGGTTTGCGCGGCCTCCTCCGCGGCGCTGCGCTTTTCCGTCAGGGCGGACAGCTCACCGGGAAGTGCGGCGGCCTGCCCCTCCAGCAGCGTCAGCGAAGCATCGTCCGGCAGGGCGGCGCAGTCGGCCGCCAGCGTGTCGGCCCGGGCCTGGGCGGTCAGTGCCGCCTGCGCCGCCTGCTGACAGGCGTCGGCCTGTTCCTGAGCAGCCAGCGCCTGCCACTGAGCCGTCTGCTGCCGCAGGTCGGCGGCGCGGCGCTCCAGAGCATCCAGCTCCCGGCGCGACTGCTGCGCCTGGTCGTTCAGCGCGTCCAGCTCCGCCAGCGCGGCGCGCAGCTGGTCGGTCTCCCGTTCCAGGGCGGGGATGAGCCCTGTCTTGTTGTGCTTGCGGCGGTTCAGCTGCTTTTTCAGGCGGTCGTAGGACTCGGTGTAGGAGGTGTCCTCCTCGCCGGTGGTGATCAGGGCGGCAATGCGGCGCTCCAGCTCAGCGTCCTGGTCCACGGCCAGAGCGTTCTGGCCGATAAAGGCGCTGCGCTCAAACACCTCCCGGGGCACGCCCAGCAGCACCTCGCCGGCGTTCTGGCCGGTAATGCCCGGAACGGGCGTGCCGGTACCGGTGTAGGTGCAGGAAAACTCGCCCAGCGGTGATGCGGCGCGGCGTGTCTCCCGCAGCAGGGTACAGGCATCCCCGTGCGTCGTCAGGTCCATGCGGCCCTGCATGGTCGCACCGGTCCAGGGGGCGTAGCGGTTTTTGTCCGCCAGCGGTCCGCGCTCGCGGGTGGACAGGCCGTACAGCATGGTGCGGATAAAGGCGCCCCAGGTGGACTTGCCGGTTTCATTGGGAGCGTACAGCACATTCAGCCCCGGTGAGAGCGATAATTCGCTGTGATCCAGGCGGCCGAAGGTGCCGGTCAGGTGCAGAATATCCACGGAGTCATCCTCCTTTAAAAGTTCATAAAATATTATTTAAAGTATAGCATGACTTGCGTTAAAAGTCATTACATTGCCGTATACAAAAAATTCGAAAAAATTTAAAAATAGTGTTGACAAATCCGGCCGCAAGTAGTATCATATCAACTGTTCCGCGGTTATGGGACGTGTACCTTGTAAATTAAACAACGAACGAAACGAAAAGCACCAGACGGGAGCGCAAGGGGCTGTGAAAACAGACCGGAGCGCAACTGAGAAACTTGCCGGAACGGGGTTAAGTCAATTACCCGGGAAGGTAAGTATAAAAAGTTTTTGAAGCTATGACAAATAGCTCTGTAAAGATTAGCTCGATGGAGACATCGTGTTGATACAATTTATAGAGAGTTTGATCCTGGCTCAGGACGAACGCTGGCGGCGTGCTTAACACATGCAAGTCGAACGAGAATCTGTGGAAAGAGGATTCGTCCAATTGAAGCAGAGGACAGTGGCGGACGGGTGAGTAACGCGTGAGGAACCTGCCTTTCAGAGGGGGACAACAGTTGGAAACGACTGCTAATACCGCATGACATATAGATGTCGCATGGCATTTATATCAAAGATTTATCGCTGAAAGATGGCCTCGCGTCTGATTAGCTAGTTGGTGAGGTAACGGCCCACCAAGGCGACGATCAGTAGCCGGACTGAGAGGTTGAACGGCCACATTGGGACTGAGATACGGCCCAGACTCCTACGGGAGGCAGCAGTGGGGAATATTGGGCAATGGGCGCAAGCCTGACCCAGCAACGCCGCGTGAAGGAAGAAGGCTTTCGGGTTGTAAACTTCTTTTGTCAGGGACGAGTAGAAGACGGTACCTGACGAATAAGCCACGGCTAACTACGTGCCAGCAGCCGCGGTAATACGTAGGTGGCAAGCGTTGTCCGGATTTACTGGGTGTAAAGGGCGTGTAGCCGGGAGGGCAAGTCAGATGTGAAATCCACGGGCTCAACTCGTGAACTGCATTTGAAACTACTCTTCTTGAGTATCGGAGAGGCAATCGGAATTCCTAGTGTAGCGGTGAAATGCGTAGATATTAG
>CEBY01055884.1_pt1 | contig 111101 bp, 83 predicted proteins | sample 554731 | NCBI WGS metagenome assembly CEBY01 (sample SAMEA3182050, study PRJEB8094) | gut metagenome | biome: human; feature: gut; material: Stool; isolation source: human stools | place: Canada | collected 2012-02-22
TAAATATACTATATTATAAATATATAGTGGCAGTTTATAAAGCCTATCCATTTTTTTGCTAATTTTGCAATCGGAATTGAGCAGTGGCTCTTTTCGGTACATATTAAAAGAAGAAAGAAGCGTTATGCTCATCTTGCGTTCGAAAACCTGAGAAATTTTCAATGTATGACAAGAGAAGGCATAGTGGTTCTCACGCTATAGGCGTGGGCTGCTATTACCATATCTGTCATACAAGGTTTTCTCAGGACCTTCGAACAAAGGCATGGCATTGCAGTTCCACGCTTCGTGTTTTTATAAACTCATCTTGGAACTGGGATGATAAAGTTTTAAACTCATGGCACTGATAAATTGTAGTGAATGTGGAAGCCAAATGTCTGACAAAGCTCAAAGCTGTCCAAAATGTGGTGCACCCAATCCCAATGCATCTATGCGGATTCCGATGGGATTTTCCTTTAATCCATGCGCTTGGCATAGCGATGCACCAGCTGTATCGTCTTGCGTTACTTGTGGAAGAGCGATGTGTAAAAAATGTGTAGATTCAGCACCTTTTACATTAGACAATAAGCCGCAATGTAATGAATGTAGCTTGCAGATGTTAGCAGAGAACATAGCAGCTAATAAAAAAACAAAAGCCTGGTCTATTGTCAAACTTATATTCTTGTTGTTCTTCATGTCTATCGGACTTATGATGTATTTGTCAAATCCAAATGACATCATGAATGCATGGATTTATGCAGGTCTTGGCGGACTTCCCTCGGCATTGAAAACCTTTGTAACCCGTTCAGCAGAAGAAAAATGGGCAGATGAAGCCATGTCACGTGTAAATCCGAGTGAAGGATGTTTCCAACAAATGGTTGCTTTCATCATCAAAATAATCTTTGCTTTTGTTTTCGCTCCAGTTGCTGCTATTTGGTTTACGATAAAGAATAGTATCGCTATCGCAAAATCCAGTCGTGCTATCAAGGCAGACCAAGAGGATTACGATACGATTCAGTCACGTATGCAAGAAATGGAACACCCTAATGAAGAACTTGCCCCCTATATCGAGCAAGAACCACAAATGACAAGTCAGACTTCTGCCTATGCTCCGGCTCAACCTGAAATTCCGTCACAACAAGTCAATCCTAATCAAACATCTACTGATGCGATACATTCGCAACCCGCCCAGACTTTTCAAACTCCCCCGGTTGCACCGTCTTATCAAGTACCGACATCAACAAAACGGAACAACACCCTGATTATTGGCATTGCCATTGGTGCGATAGCACTTGTCGGACTTATAGCAGGATATTTCATATGGTATGTTCCTTATGCCAAAGATAGGGATGCGCTGCGCACTTATGTAGTTGCCAACAATGTATTTTTGCGTTCATCAAAAGTAGCAGGGGTAGAGTACAATATTTTATCCAAAGTGCCTTATGGCTCCGAACTGATTACCTATTCCAAAGATACGGAATGGGCAGAAATCAAGGTAAATGGTGTGGAAGGGTTTGTTGCCTCTCCATATTTGCTTGAATGGAACGATTTCAAATTGCTTAATGATGTATGGGGCAGCGCAGACACAAAGGAATACATCGAATCTTCCAAGTGCCGCCTTGCAATACTTGATTACTGCAAACGCAATCAACTTACTACCGGGAATGACGGTTGGCAGCTTTACACGTTGCAGAAAAATGTAAAGCCTAATAATGTTTTATTCCCCCGTTTGAATAATGGCTATGAGAAATTTACAGAATTCGCCTTTATCCTCAAAAACAACGCCACGCAAGAACGGCGGTTTGCCATATATTCTTTTGATGAAGAAACAGAGCAGCCTATCTTCCTATATGAAGAGAATGCACCGGAAGACGGGCAAATAAAGAATGTAAAATATAACAATGGAAGGAATGAATATAGCGTGACCTATACCGGAAATAATGCCGTTGCTCAATCTAAGGAAACATACACGCAACAGCAAAACCAAAACACCGTAAAAGAAATCCCATACGTACCGGTAGTTGAAGCAGAGGCAGAAAAACTTGTGATAGCGGAAGACGACGCACCGACTGGCGCAGGCGTGAATGATGTGGCTGTTGCTAATGCGGATGATAACAGCATATATGAGGTTGCCGAACAAATGCCTGAATTCCCCAATGGCGGAACGGCTGGTCTGATGAATTTTATCGGCAAGAACTTAAGATACCCCACTTATTGCCAAGAGGAAGGCATACAGGGCAAGGTTATTGTGGCATTTGTGGTAAACAAAGACGGTAGCACAAGCGATTTTAAAGTTTTATGGAGTGCGAATAAATATTTAGATAAAGAAGCACTGCGGGTTTTAAGTAATATGCCCAAATGGAAACCCGGTAAACAGAAAGGCGTACCCGTGAGGGTTAAGTACACCGTACCTATCAATTTTAAACTCTCATGAGAACTACATTAGGAGTATTTTTACTGTTAGTAAGTTGTGTATGTACATGGTTGGTATGCAGTTTTCATCATCAGAGGATTATCTCTAAAATTGAGAACGCCAACATTATAGTCATATCCAAACAAGATATGCAGCTAAACCTAATCGACTACAAAGGAGATACATTGTTTTGCGCTCCTATTGCGGTAGGGAAGGCATACGGAAACAAACAGAAGCAGGGAGATATGCGTACTCCGGAAGGGGTATTCCAAGTTGTTGATATTCAAAATGCGTCTGAATGGACACATGATTTTCACGACGGCAAAGGAGAAATAAAGGGGGCATACGGAAAACACTTCATACGCTTGAAAGTACCCGGACATAAGGGAATAGGCATTCACGGAACACATGCCCCTAAAAGTATCGGAAGTAGAGCGACAGAAGGATGTATCCGGTTAAATAATGACGATTTGGAACGGTTGGTAACCTTAATATATCCCCCACTAACAGTTGTTATCACTCCGTCCGCAATGGACGAAAGCCAAAATTTGAAGAAATAAAATATTTCAATAGTAGAAAGGATTATTTACCTTACAAGTAAGTTGTCCTTTCTATTTGTATTTCCCACTTTGCTATTAAATCAAAGCACCCGATTTTACATTGCTGGGTGTAAAATCGGGTGTTTTCTTTATAACTTGTTGATTTTCAATATTTATTGCGGTGCGTACGGGACTCGAACCCGTGACCCCATGCGTGACAGGCATGTATTCTAACCAACTGAACTAACGCACCGTTTATGTTGGGGCAAAGTTAAGCGATTTATATCGATTATGCAATAGCCGCGGACTATATTTTAGGATTTTTGACGATTTTTATTGTCGAACCGGCTCTTATTGAAGCATGGCAGCTACGCGTTTCAGTGCCGCAATGAATGCATCGGCCTCCTCGCGGGTGTTGTAGAGGGCAAACGAGGCTCTCACCGTGCCCTCGATGCCGAGCGCGTGCATGAGCGGCTGAGCGCAATGATGACCGGTGCGCACGGCTATCCCTAACTTGTCGAGCAGCAGGCCGGTGTCGTAGTGATGGGCATCGCCGATAAGAAACGATATAACCGCACTCTTGCCGGGTGCCGTGCCGAATATGCGCATTCCCGGAATGTCGGCCATGCGCTCGGTGGTGTATTGGAGCAGGTCATGCTCATGGGCGGCGATAGCGTCGATGCCTATACCCTGCATGTAGTCGATGGCGGTGTGCAGTGCCGCTATTCCCACGAAGTCGGGAGTTCCGGCCTCGAACTTGAACGGGAGTTCGGCAAATGTCGTGTGCTCGAATGTCACGTTGGCTATCATCTCGCCTCCGCCCTGATAGGGAGGCATCATCTCAAGCAGGCTGCGCTTGCCGTAGAGCACACCCACGCCTGTGGGGCCGTACATTTTGTGGGACGAGAATACATAGAAGTCGCAGTCGAGGTCACGCACATCGACTGCCATGTGGGCCACGGCCTGCGCTCCGTCGACGAGCACCGGCACGTCGTGACGATGGGCTTCGGCAATCATCTCTTTCACGGGATTGACGGTGCCGAGCACGTTGCTCACGTGGGTCACGGCCACCATGCGGGTGTGGCTGTTGAAGAGCGAGCGGTAGGCTTCGAGGTCGAGCACGCCGCGCTCGTCCATGGGCACAACGCGCAGTGTCACGCGCTTGTTGCGCGACAGCAATTGCCAGGGCACTATGTTGGCGTGATGTTCCATGACGGTGACAATCACCTCGTCGCCGTCGACAAACGAATCACCCATCGACGAAGCCACAAGGTTGATGGCCTCGGTGGTGCCTCGCGTGAAGATGATCTCCGATGTCGACTCGGCGTTGAGCATTTGGCGCACACGCTCGCGAGTGGCCTCCTGCATGGCGGTCATCTCCTGCGACATCGTGTGCACTCCTCGATGCACATTGGCCTTGGTGTGGAAATAGATGTCGCGTATGGTGTCGACCACACACGAGGGAGTCTGCGATGTGGCGGTGTTGTCGAGATATATCAGCGGCTTGCCGTAAATGGTGCGGTCGAGCACCGGGAAGTCACGGCGCAGAGCGGCTACATCAAGCTGGTTCATGAGCTGAGGGTTTTGCATTGTTGGATTCGTGACATGACGCCGCACAACTGCCGCAGAACGACCGTTGTCCGTGGAAACGCTTGTCGACGAGGTGACGCAGGCGGTCGCGAAGTCCGTCCATGCGCACGGTGTCGATGACATCGGCCATGAACGCCTGCATGAGCATGGTGCGGGCCCCCTTTTCCGAGATGCCGCGCGAGCGCATGTAGAACAGTGCTTCGGCGTCGAGCTGTCCGGTGGTCGCGCCGTGGCTGCACTTCACGTCGTCGCAGTAGATGAGCAGCTGCGGCTTGGTGTGCATGCGCGCCGAGGTCGAAGCCAGCAGGTTCTTGTTGCTCTGATAGGCTTCGATGAATCTTGCCGAGGGATTTACCGTTATTCCGCCCTCGAATGCTCCGGTCGACTCCTCGTCGAGGACATACTTGAACAGCTGACGGCTGTGACAGCGTTCGGCCAAGTGGTTGACGCTTGAATTGTTGTCGGTGTGCTGGTGTCCGGTGCCAATGGCCATTCCGGCGAGCAGGGTTTCGCTGTGTTCGCCCATGACATCGATGTTGTAGTCGTTGCGCGTCACTCCGCCTGTGAGCGTTATGCCGTTGACGAGCAGCGACGATCCGGCTTCCTGACGGGCGAAGAGCTGTGAGTAGCGTGCGGTTTTGGCCGATGACTCCTCCATGTCGTAGAGGTCGAATCGCGCTCCGCGTCCCATAACCACCTCGATTATCTGCGACGATAGGTAGTTGTTGTCGCAATCCTGGGTGTGGTCACACACGAGCAGCTGAGCCTCGCTGTCGTCGTCCATGACTATTAACACGCGGCGCACGGCCATGAGCGATGCGGGGGAGCTGAATATGTTTACGAGCTGAAGCGGCTTGGCAAGCTTCACGCCGCGCGGCACGTAGATGAACACGCCGTCCTGCACGAGCAGGGTGTTGAGCGCAACTCCGGGGCGGTCGAGCGGAGCGAGTGTGCCGTAGTGGCTTGCCACAAGCTCGGGATGCTCGACGGCGGCTTTGCGCAGCGAGTCGAATATCACCCCTTCGGGCAGCTTCGATGCGAGGGCCGACGACGGGTGAAACGAGTCATTCAGTACAAAGGCTATCGCGGTGCTCATGTTTGGGACATCGCAGCGGAATGACGATGCCACATCGACGGGGATGTTGACGCGGTTGATGTTGAGCCCGAAGTCGGGGGCAAACATCTCGTCGATGGAGGTCTTCTCAAAGCCCTCGTCGCGACGGTCGGGCAGCTCGCGGTCGTCGAGAGCCTCAAGCGCGGCTTGTCGGCGACTGTTCAGCACCTCGGCCGAGTTGCGGTCGATCGCTTCGCGGTTCTGCCTGAAAATATCGGTGTATTGTTTAATGCTGCCCATGGTTTAATCTTGAATGTTTTCGCCTTGCTTAATCCAGTCGTAGCCCTTCTCTTCAAGCTCGAGCGCAAGTTCGGGACCTCCGGTGCGCACGATGCGGCCCTTGTATAGCACGTGTACGAAGTCGGGCTTTATGTAGTCGAGCAGTCGCTGGTAGTGGGTGATGACGATAGTTGCGTTACGGTCGGTCTTCAGCTTGTTGACGCCGCCGGCCACGATGCGCAGTGCGTCGATGTCAAGACCCGAGTCGGTTTCGTCGAGAATCGACAGGCGCGGCTCGAGCACGGCCATCTGGAATATCTCGTTACGCTTCTTCTCGCCTCCCGAGAATCCTTCGTTGACCGAGCGTGACGCAAGCTTGTTGTCGAGCTCCACGATTGCGCGTTTCTGGCGCATGAGCTTCAGGAAGTCGCTTGCCGACAGCGGGGCCTCGTTGAAGTATTTGCGCTTCTCGTTTACGGCCGCACGCATGAAGTTGACCATCGACACTCCCGGAATCTCCACCGGGTATTGGAACGACAGGAAGAGTCCTTCGTGGCTGCGGTCCTCGGGCGACAGCTCGAGAAGTTCCTTGCCGTGGAAGTCGACGGTGCCTTCGGTCACCGAGTATCCGGGTGCTCCGGCGAGAACCATCGATAGTGTTGACTTTCCTGAGCCGTTGGGGCCCATTATCGCGTGAACTTCGCCTTCACGCACGGTGAGATTTATTCCTTTGAGAATTTCCTTGCCGTCGATCGAGGCGTGCAAGTCGTGGATGTCGAGTAATATTTTGTTGTCCATAGGTGGATGTGTTTTTAGCGTTATTGTTAGTGTTAGCCTACCGAGCCTTCAAGGGTGATTTGTAGAAGTTTCTGAGCCTCGACGGCAAATTCCATCGGGAGCTTGTTCATCACTTCCTTGGCATATCCGTTGACGATAAGTCCTATTGCCTCCTCGGTGGGAATGCCTCGCTGGTTGCAGTAGAATATCTGGTCTTCGTTGATTTTTGATGTCGTAGCCTCATGCTCCACTACGGCGGTGTCGTTGAGCACATCTATGTAGGGGAATGTGTGGGCTCCGCAGTGTGAACTGAGCAGAAGACTGTCGCACTGCGTGTAGTTGCGGCATCCGTCGGCTTTGGGCGCCACCTTTACCAGTCCGCGATAGGAGTTCTGGCTGTGGCCTGCCGAGATACCCTTGCTGACGATTGTCGAGCGGGTGTTGCGTCCGAGGTGAATCATCTTTGTGCCTGTGTCGGCCTGCTGATAGTTGTTGGTCACGGCAACCGAGTAGAACTCGCCCACCGAGCCTTCGCCGGCGAGCACGCATCCGGGATATTTCCATGTTATGGCCGAACCGGTTTCAACCTGGGTCCACGACAGCTTGGAGTAGTCGCCGCGGCATAGTCCGCGCTTGGTTACGAAGTTGTAGACACCTCCGTTGCCCTGCTTGTCGCCGGCATACCAGTTCTGTACGGTCGAGTATTTAACCTCGGCGCGGTCTTCGACTATTATCTCCACGATTGCAGCGTGAAGCTGATTCTCGTCACGCATCGGCGCGGTGCATCCTTCAAGATAACTTACGTAGGCATCGTCGTCGGCCACAATCAATGTGCGCTCAAATTGTCCGGTGCCCGAAGCGTTGATGCGGAAATAGGTCGACAGTTCCATGGGGCAGCGCACGCCCTTGGGGATGTAGACGAATGAACCGTCGGAGAATACCGCCGAATTAAGTGCGGCAAAGAAGTTGTCGCGGTAGCTTACCACTGTGCCGAGGTAGCGTTTCACAAGGTCGGGATAGTCCTTCACCGCTTCCGAGAATGAGCAGAATATCACTCTCATCTCGGCGAGCTTCTCACGGTGGGTGGTCTTAACCGACACCGAGTCCATCACCGCGTCTACGGCCATTCCCGACAAGGCCTTCTGTTCCTCAAGGGGTATGCCGAGCTTGTTGAACGTTTCAAGCAGCTCGGGATCCACTTCGTCAAGGCTCTTGGGCCCCTCTTTCTTTTTGGGCGCGGCGTAATAGCTTATGGCCTGATAGTCGATTTCGGGAATGTCGAGATGAGCCCATGTGGGCATCTTCAGCGTCAGCCAGTGACGGTAGGCCTTCAGTCGGAATTCAAGCAACCACTCGGGTTCGCCTTTCTTTTTCGATATAAGACGGATCACATCCTCGTTGAGTCCGCGAGGAATCACATCGGTGTCGATGTCGCTTACAAATCCATACTTGTATTCGCCGTTGGTGACATTGCCTATTATGTCATCGTGGCCGGCAGCAGTATTGTTTTGGTTATCTTTAGTCATTTCGTTGCAAAAGTGGATATAGAGATTTAACAATCACATGGATGGATTGTTGCAGCGTTAACTTACATTGTCAATGGTGGCCGATACCTGTCCGGCAAGTGCGCTGAGCATCTTCGGCGCGAAATTCATCAGTGCCGGAAAGAGTTCTCCGTCCATCAGCGTGGACGAGTGGAATATCGGGCTGTCGGGAGTTATGATGTGCCACAGGTTAAGCACTATGCTCATTATGAGTAGCCATTTGAATACCGAGAATATGCCTCCGAGCAGGTGGTCGAGCCAACCTATCATTATCGCGTGGGTGAGCTTGTGGGCCATCGAGGCTATAAGCGCCACGGTGAAGTAGACAAGGAGGAAAAGCACGATATTGCCCACGATGGAGGCCGCTTGCTGGGAGTGGAATGTTCCGGGTAAAATCCCGGTCATTACCTCGGCCATGTTGTCGCCGAATATGCGGCAGGCGATAAGTCCCAAAACGAACCCGCCCAGGGATGCCAACTGGTTGATAATGCCTTTGATAAGACCGTAAACCAATGCAGCTCCCGCTACTATTAGTATTGTTATGTCGATAGCACTCACTTCACTATATGATTTAGGCAGCAAAATTACTAATAATTAGCGAGAATGCGAAATAAGATGCTCCCACAAATACACAGCGCCTCCCCCACCGTGGTCAGAGGATGACGGCGATTTCTTTGAAGGCGTGGATGCGTAGGCGGCCGGAGGTGTCGCGGAGGTGGATGTGGCCTATGGGGGCTACATCCTCGATTATGGCCGAGAATATCTCGCCGGTGGCGGTGTCGCGATAGGTGCGGCCCTCTTTGCCCCACAGCGACTCGATATAGGCTCGATGGAGCGATGCCGGATTGGCGATTCCTTCGTCAAGTCGCGCGAGAATTGAGTCGATTACAAGGTTGAGCACCTCGTCGAGATTATATTCGATGCCGGTGATGTTGCGCATCGATACAGGATTGGGAGCGTCACTGTGAAACTCTTCCTGATTTACATTGATGCCTATTCCGGCGATGCTTCGACCGATGCGGTCGCCGGTTATGCTGTTTTCAATTAATATCCCGCATATCTTGCGGTTGTCGACATATATGTCGTTGGACCACTTTATCTTCACGCGGTCGGCAGGGAGGTAATGGCGTAACGCATCGGCGATGCCGAGCGCTACTGCTTCCGATATGGTGAACTGGCTGTGGGCTGCAATCGATTCAGGCCTCAGCAGCATGGAGAATGTAAGGTTGGCTCCGGGTTGTGACTCCCAGCTGTTGCCGCGTTGTCCTCGTCCCGCCGTCTGCTCACGTGTGGTCACTACCGTGGCATGAGGCATGTCACGCCCTTCGACAGCGAGCCATGAATTGGTCGATGTCACTGAATCGAGATGCAGGATGTTGTGTTTCATTTTACAGGTAGTGTCATGTAGAGATATGTCGCCATGGACAATATCGCCAAGCCAAGTACGATGTAGAATATCCTGGCCCATTTACGCGACATGCGTCCGGTGAGCATTCGTGAGTTGACGCTGGTGAAAAACCAATCCCAGCCGGCCATTCCGGCCAGGATTGAAAATAGTCCACACAGAGTGAATATGCCTATCAGCACCAATGTGCCTGTTGCGAGCGACATGATGCTACTGTTCGGGTGATGTTACGGTGAGTTCGCGGCTTCCGTCGGGAAGTTCGCGGATGTCTACTCGCACCGTGTCGTCAGGAAGTATGTCGGCGATGCGTTCGGGCCACTCGATGAAGCACAATGCACCCGAGTCGAGATAATCCTCGACACCTATGTCAAAGGCCTCTTCAAGGTTTTCAAGACGGTAGAGGTCGAAGTGGTATATCAGTTCGGCTGTGGTGTCGGAGCGGTATTCGTTGATTATTGCAAACGAAGGGCTGCTCGTGGGGTCGTCCTCGACACCGAGTGCGCGCGACAGGGCGTTGATAAATGTCGTTTTACCGGCTCCCATCTCTCCGTAGAATGCAAATACGGTGGCATCGTCCATCAGTTCGACGAATTCGTGAGCCGCCTTGTCGAGGTCGGCAATCGAAGGAATCAATATTTTCGTAGTCATGGGTGTTGTTATTATTTTTTGTCGTTTGATTTCGGGGTAAGTATCACAATCGGCACGAGCATCTCTTCAAGCGATATGCCTCCGTGCTGGAATGTGTTGTCGTAGTACTGCACGTAGTGGTTGTAGTTGTTGGGGTAGGCGAAGAAGTCGCGTCCCGAAGCGAATATATAGGTCGATGAAACGTTGGGCGACGGAAGTCCGTAACGCTCGGGATGTTTTATCTCATATACCTGACGCGGATTGTAGTCGAGATTCTTTCCCACTTTGTAACGCAGGTTGGTGTTGGTGTTTCGGTCACCCACCACTTTGACCGCATTGTTCACCTTTATTGATCCGTGGTCGGTTGTGATGACTATGCGGTGGCCTCGGGCACCGGCCTTGCGCAGCAGGTCGAGTACAGGAGAGTGACGCAGCCACGACTCGGTCAGCGACCGGTAGGCGGCATCGCTTGACGCAAGTTCGCGCATCATCCGTGAGTCGGTGCGTGCGTGCGACATTATGTCGATGAAGTTGCACACTACTACATTCAGTCGGTTGGCCTCGAGATTGGCGAAATCCTTTACAAGCCGTTCGGCTGCAACCGAGTCGTTGATTTTGTGATAAGAGAATCGCACATCGCGGCGAAATCGCTGAAGCTGCGTGGCTATGAGCGACGCTTCATTAATGTTTTTGCTCTCGTCGGCATCCTCGTCCATCCACAGGTCGGGAAACAGTGACGCTATGTCGCGAGGCATCAGTCCCGAGAAGAGTGCGTTACGTGCATATTGCGTTGCCGTGGGCAGGATTGAGGTGTAGAGCGACTCTTCAAACGAGAACATGTCGCCCAACAGCGGCTTTATCGCACGCCATTGGTCGAGGCGCAGATTGTCTATGACGAGCATCATCACCTTCTCGCCTGAATCGAGATGCGGAAGTATGTGATGCTTGAAAACATCGTTGCTCATCAACGGACGCTCTTTTCCTTCCATCCATGAGCCGTAGTTCTTGTGCAGAAACTTGCTGAAGGCGGCATTGGCCTCATCCTTCTGCATCAGCAGCAGGGAGTTCATGTCGGTGTCGGCCGACGACAGTTCCATCTCCCAGTACACTATGCGGTCGTAGAGGGCATACCAGTCATTGATCGAACGGCACTCATTGATCATGAGCGATAGCCGTCCAAACTCCTTGCGGTAGTCGCTCGTGGCCTGACGGCTTACAAGCTCGTCGGAGTGCAGTGCTTTTTTCAGCGACAGCAGTATCTGGTTGGGGTTTACCGGCTTTATCAGGTAATCGGCTATCTTGCTTCCTATGGCCTGATTCATGATGTTCTCCTCCTCGCTCTTGGTAATCATGATGACGGGGGTGAGCGGCGATGTCTGCTTTATCATGGCGAGCGTTTCAAGTCCCGACAATCCGGGCATGTGCTCGTCGAGTATTACCAGATCGTAACCGCCTTCGGCAATGAGGTCGAGAGCGTCGCGACCGTTGTTGGCGGTCGTGACATCATAGCCTTTTCCGTTAAGGAAGAGGATATGGGGCTTCAGCAAGTCTATTTCATCGTCGGCCCATAGTATCTTGTAGCGATTATTGCTCATTGTCGTTTTCATCATTGTCAGGCACGGGGACGGTTACCGGTTCGTCGGCTGCACGCTCGTTGACATATTTGAAGTAGTCGTCAATCGACCGTCCGTCACGCAGCAAAGCGTTGAAGTCGTCGACACTGATCATGACCGGCGTCACTTTGGGAGGCATTGTGAACGAGGTGTCGTCGTCAAGTACTTTGCGATAGTGTGCAAGTTCGTCAAAGTTAGCAAATCCTTTTACAATCAGCAACCCGATGTTGCCGAAATTTAGACATTCAAGGTCAAAATCCTTTATGACAAACGAGCTGAAGTTGTGTCGTGCCACATTGTAAAGCAGTTGGTTGGCTTCGACTTCGTCGACAGGGTATGCGAGGATAAACAGTTGCGGAGTGTCGGGATTAAGCTCAAATTCAGCGGGAGTGTCGGCCGACCCGGCGATTGAGTCGGCGGTGAGTGCCTGTCGCCACACAATGCCGCGTGGATTCTCCGCTCCGCTGAGTATGTGACGGCCCTGATTGAGCCCGGCAAGATAGGCCGAGGCTACAGGCGTTACATCGGCATCGGGGTAGCGGTCGACAATCTCTTTCAACGTGTTCTTGAATCGGTCGGCGTCATTTTCCGTGACATAGCTTAACGCGTCGATAAACATGAATTTGGGCATCAGGTTGCTTAGCGGGTAGTCGCGTTTCATCGTGCGCAATGCTTCATGCACTTCCTCATTTCGGTTCCCGATATAGGCTGAGTAGGCCTTGCCGTAAAGTTCCTCTTCGCGACGGGCCATGTCACGCATCCGTTCAAGTCCATCGGGATTACGTAACGCTGTGGCATAACGTGACTCGGGGAAGCGGTCGAGCAACAGTGAGCGATAACGCTCGGCTTGCGTCATGTCGCCGTTTCGGCGATACATCATGTACATATTATAATATGCATCGATGCAGTAGGGGTTGTCGGGGTAGCGTGACAACAGGCGTTCCCAGTAACGGGCGGCCGAAGAGTAGTCATGCAGATCGTCCTTCAGAATCAGAGCGGCGTTGTAGAGCCCGTCCTGAATTATGTCGTTGGCCCTGCGCCGGGCTTCGGCTGTCAGCGGCAACTGCTTCATGTAGTACTCCACATCGTAGGGATTTTCCGATGTCACGTTTCGCTCGTCATCGCTTTGCGTTACATCGTCATCGTTGTAGTCGGTTTCGTCGGTTGAGGTTACGCCTAATGTCGACGAACTCTTGTCGCGTCGTCGCCAGTCATCCTCAAGCCTGCGAGCTCCCCAACTGCGTTGAAATTCGGTGCGTCCCGCGTTACGTACTGCGTTATTGTAGAAGTACCACGAGTCATCGTTGTTAAGTGAGAATGATGTCGGTGCAGCCGCTCCGTCGGTTGACGATGCGGTGGCGTCACCATTTTGCCGATCGGCGAAATATTCCTCTCGTCGAGCCTTTTCGGCCTGCTCCTTGTCACGCTTTTTGAGCTGTGATATATATGCCTTGATTATTGCCGTGCGCTCCTCCTCGGGTTTGTCGGCGAGATTGAGTGTGGAGTCGTTGTGATTTATGTTGTTGATGTAGACGGCAAGTCGGTCAAGGATGTCGCTTAACCGGCTTATTGGGTCATATCCCGGATATGCAGTGGGTAGCAGGGCCACCGCTTCGGCGTAGCATGGTTGAGCCTTGACATACTCCTTGCGCTTGAAATATATGTCACCGAGCGACAGCAGGGTGAAGCCTTTGTCGGTATTCCCTTCGGGTTGTGATTCCAGCGAAAGCCTGTAGTTGGTTACGGCCTGCGCTGTGTCGCCGCGCGACTTGTAGAGATTGCCGATGGCGTAATATAGAAGGCCCCGATAGTCGCTGTTGCTGTCAAAGCGTGTCATGCGCTTCAGTGCCTTGACTTCGCGCGTTATGTCATCGGAGGTATACACCTCGCTTTGTCGCACACGGGCGTTGATGCGCGCTCGGTTGGTTGTTGCCGATGAGGTCGATTTCCCGAAAGCGTTATATGCGGCCGATATGTCCCCGGCTCGTGAATATAGTTGTCCGAGCAGATAGTACAGGCGGTGTTTCTGCCATCGCGATGCCTTGGTGACAGCCTTCTCGATATAAGGAATGGCCTTCTCCGGATTTCCTGATGCGAGGAAGCGAGTCGCGCAGGCTATGTCATATAACTCTTCAAGTTGCTGTGACTTGAGGTCGTCGGTCGTTATGCCTTGCAGCAGGCTTTCGGCCTCAAACTCCCAGCCAAGCACACTGTAGCAGCGGGCTTGCCACAGCTTGGCCTCGGTCACTGTTTCGGGCAGCCATGAAAAGTGACGCGCAATGTAACGGAATGTAGCGGCCGCTCCTGTGAAGTCGCCCGATGCATATTGGCTGCGTCCGAGCATCATCCACGCATTGTGAAGAAAAGGATTGTACTCCTCGCGTTTCAGCCACTCGCGGTAGGCCGGATCGTTTGAGCGTCCCGGTTTTCGCGCCGGGCGCCGCTTTATCGAGCGTAGCTCTATTGCTTTCTGTGCTTTTTCGATTGAACGGGTGAAGTCGCCCGACGGTTGGGGTGACATGGGGTCGCGCCGTGCATCGGCCGGATGCAGGGGCAGCAGGCGTGAATAGTCGTCGGCATAGTCACGCTCCATTGCCTCCAGTGTCGACTTGTAGTGCTCGTCGCCGTTGTAATATATGTTATAGCGCGTTATGAATGCCTGATAGTTGCGGTTTGCCGCAGTGTTTTTGCGGGTTGAGCATCCCGATAACAGCATTGCTGCTGTCACGGCTATGACGAGTATGTAAAGGCGGCTGCAGGTCATCGGCTGGAGAGAGGTCAGCGTATGGGGCGTTTAAGCGAAATGTCTTTGCCGATTCGTGCCACAAAATAGAGCGCAACCTGCAGGAGCACGATGATTGCCGAGCAAGGGACATCGATGATCGTAGCCACCAACAGTCCTCCGAGGCTGCTGACGATGGAGATTATTATAGCCGCGAGCATTATGTTTATGAAGCGGCGTGACCACGTTTCGGCAATAAGCACCGGCACCGTCACCATCGAGAGCAACAGCATGATGCCTACAAGCCTTATCGTGAGGACTATGCACACGGCCACAAGCACCGTCATGGCGTAGTTGATGAAGCGCACCGGCAGGCCCGACACCTGGGCGAAGTCGCTGTCGAAAGCACAAGCGATTATGGTGCGACGGAAGAGTGCGAAGAATATTACGAGCACCACCGTGTAGGCCGCGAAAGCCCACAGGTCGGATGTGCCTATCGTGAGGATGTTGCCAAACAGGAATCCGTTAAGTTCGGGGACATATCCCGGAGTAAGAAAAACAAACAGGATACCCAATGCCATGCCTAGTGACCATATAACGGCAATGGCCGAGTCCTCGCGTATTCTGTAGCGTGACGCAATCCACTCGACACCCATCGACGATGTGATTGCAAATACCGCCGCCATAAACACGGGGCTTATGCCGAGGTAATATCCCAGTCCGAGTCCGCCGAAGCAGGCGTGGGTTATGCCGCCGGTTATCGACACCATGCGTCGCGTGATGATGTAGGTGCCTATCATGGCGGCTGCGACCGAGATGATGAGTATGCCTATGACTGCGTTTCTGAAGAATGCGTATTGTAGATAGTCCATGACGGTAATCGGGGGATTAGTTGGGATTCACGGCATCGTGACGGGCTTCGGCCACTATCATGAGCAGCTCCTCGCGCACGGCGGGAGGCAGTTCGATGCCTCGCAGCTGGATGCTTCGTCCCCAGCCGGCTATGTCCTGAGGAAGCAGTGTGAGCAGCACATCGCGAAATTGCTCGATTTCATCGTCGGTGTAGGACTCCGGGTTGCGCCCCTTGAAAGCGTCGAGCTCCTCGTCGTCGTAGTATTCGATCGTTTCGCTCACCGATGCAAGGAGCGAATCACGCTCGCAGGTGATGTGCATTCCGCAGCACTCCTCTTGATCCTGAGGCTGAGGCTCCGGCTCTTCGTCCTGCTGCGAAGGCTTGCGGCGTGCATATCGGTCATGCATGTACAGGGCTATTCCCACAACGGCCAGCGCACCTATTATTATGAGGCTTACTTCCATGATTATATATTGTTGAGCAAGGTGTCGGCATCGACCTCCTTGGTGGTGAAACCGATGCTGCGCAGGTGGTCCCAATATTCGGGATAGGACTTGGTAACTACATCGGCGTTATGTATTATGAGTCCGGGAATGTATAGTGCCACCGGGGCGAATGCCATAGCCATGCGATGATCCTGATAGGTGTCTATGACAACAGGGTGTGATGTGTCGACAGGGCATCTCGCGCCCTCCCATTCAAGGGCGTTGTCGTCGACTATGTCGATGACAAACGACAGCTTGCGCAACTCGTCGCGCAGGGCGGTTAGGCGGTCGGTTTCCTTTATCTTCAATGTCGACAGTCCGGTGATGTGGAAGGGCAGTCCCAGCATCGCGCAGGTCACAACCACTGTCTGAGCAAGGTCGGGCTGCTCGCTCATGTCGAGCGTGATGCGTGGCGTGAGGTCGGGCGACGGCATAAGTTCCATAACGTCACCGTCCCACTCCGAGTTGACTCCGAGTCCGGTAAAGAAGTCGGCAACGTGACTGTCGCCCTGCAGGCTATTGCGTGACAATCCTCTCAACGAGAGGTCGCCCGATGAGAGAGCTTCAATTTCATACCAGTAGGATGCTGCCGACCAGTCGGCCTCGACTTTGAAGTCGACGGGTGTGTAGTGTTGAGGCTCTACCGTTATCACATTGTCGGTAAAGTCGCTGTCGACGCCCCATTCCTTCATGAGTCCGAGCGTCATCTTGATATAGGGCAGCGACACTATGCCATCGGTTAGCGTCAGCTTTAGGCCGTGTTCCATCAGCGGTGCTGTCATGAGCAACGCCGATACATATTGCGAGCTGACCGATGCCGGCAGCGTTATGTCGCCTCCCGCCAGTCGGCATCCGTGGATTTTCAATGGAGGATAACCCTCCTTGTCCACATACTCGATCGATGCTCCGCACTGGCGGAGTGCGTCGACAAGCAGTGCTATGGGACGGTTGCACATTCGTTCCGTACCGGTTATTGTCACGGTGCGTCCGGGTTGCATCGCGAAGTAGGCGGTGAGAAACCTCATGGCGGTACCTGCGGCACCGATGTTGACTTCATCGGATGTCTGCGACAGGGCAGTGAGCATCACGGCGGTGTCGTCACATTCGGCCGTTCGCTCGATTCGGCCACGGTTGCCCGTGAGCGCATTCAGTATAAGCACTCGGTTGCTGATGCTCTTGGATAGCGGAAGGTCGATTATGCCTTCAGGCATCTCTTCGGGAGGAAATATGCAGTAGTCCATTTTGCGGGATTATTGATTTCGTTATAGATTGTTGTAGTCAGAATGTTGACGATTTCACCCATTGAAGCCATTGCTCGCGGTCGCCGTTGAATGTGTTGAGGTCGACTTCGGTGTCGCAGGCTTCGGTCCATCCCCAGTGGCTGTATTGCCATAGGGCCCAGTCGTTGTTGTCATCGCCGAGTGGCGGGTCGGTGAATGAGCATATCCACAGGGGATAGTCGTCAAAACGGTCGCGGACAAATCGTTGGTATCCATCCTTATTGGTATAAAACAGTATGGTTAGGCCGTTGATTTCGAGATAGTCGATCATTGCCTGTAGGCGTGTCACCACTTCATCGGTGTCAAGGTGCTTGGGATTGGTCCACTCCTCGAGGTCGATGGCTACAGGCAGGTCGATGGTCTTGCCGCGCAGGCTGTTGATGAGATTCATTGCCTGCATCTCGCCGTCGGTGTCGAAACGGAAGAAGTGGTAGGCTCCGATGTGGCTTATACCGGCTTTGCGTGCCTCGGTGTAATTGCGGTTGAATTTCGGGTCCTTGAATGTGGTGCCTTCGGTGGCCTTCAGCATCACGAAGTCGACCGAGTCGGCCTTCAGTCTGTTGAAGTCGATGTCGCCGTTATGTGACGACAGGTCTACCCCGAGAATGGGGTACTCGTCGCGTGACACATTGACAGCATGGGCAACTCCGCGTATCTTCACGAGATAGAGCATGATGCCCACCGAGGCTATCAGGGTCAGCGCAATCACCAATATTATAATCTTTGACTTCATCAGGTCACAAAATTACAAATAATAACGCTAAATGCGAAATTCATGTTATCCTCGTGCCGGCTTAGGGTTACACTTATTTTGGGGTCAGTTGTTGAAGCTGTTGCGGTAGTTCTGCGGGGTCATGGAGGTGTGCTTGCGAAACAGTCGCGAGAAGTAGGAGTAGTCGTCATATCCGAGCGAATAGGCAATGTCCTTTATCGAGGTGTTTTCGGTGGCGAGCATAAGCTGTGCCTTTATCAGCTTCCTGTTGATGATGAATTGTCCCGGGGTACATCCGAGTTCCTGCTTGAACAGCTTTATGAAGTGGTCGCGCGACAGGCAAGCCTCGCTTGCGAGTGTTTCAATTGATATAGGTTCGTTGATGTTTTCGTTGAGGTACTCGAGGGCGAGCTTTATGCGCTTGTCCGATGCTTCGTATTTAGGTCGTGCGTGACGCATGAACCGTGACATAAGCTGCAATATTATCCCCATCGACTCCATGCGGTCAAACAGCGGGCGTTCGCGATTTAGTCTTACGCACTCGATTAGGGAGTGCTTGTTGTCGTAGATTCGCGGGTCGACATTCTTCAACACCATCGATGTGTTGTGCTCGCAGATGCTTTTAAAGAGCTCAAGCTCTATAGGTGAGGCTTCAAGTTCGGTGGGGAAGTCGAAGTTTTCGATTATACTTACTCCCGATGACGAGTCCTCATACACGTGTATGTAATAGTGCTTGAACAGCGATGTACACACATTGGTGTGGAGCGTGAATGCAGGGATGATGTAGAGGTGGTGGGGACGCAGTCGCACCCGGCCGTTGGGGAGAATCAGTTCGGCGTTACCTTCGGTCACATAGTAGAGGCGTGTGAACGGGCTGCTCACATCCTTGAAGTTCCAGTCGGCGTTGTGCAGGGCGTGACCCACATTAAGCATCAACAGGTTCGGTCTGACATTTATCGCACTCATAGCATAATACTGTATATTGACGCAAAATAAATGAATATTTTTCTATCGGCAAAGGTTAAAGTGTGACATATATCGATTTTGTCCTACTATTATCGCGATATTTTCACTTCAATTAAATGCAATAGTGTATAATTTTGCCATGAATCGAAATCAATACCTTACCAACATGAATTATTGCAAATGTCTTCTTGCAGCGCTGCTCATCCCTGCAGCGGCTTTGAGTCAGAATTATGAAGTCCCGGTGTCGGAGGCCCAGGAGCCGATGATGAAGGGAAAATATGATGCCACATGGGAATCATTGTCGCAATATGAAGTGCCCGAATGGTTCCGTGACGCAAAGTTTGGAATATGGGCCCATTGGGGTCCTCAGTGTGTTGAGGGTTCGGGCGATTGGATGGCCCGGTCAATGTATATAGAGGGTTCCAATGAATATAAGCATCATGTGGCCAACTACGGACACCCGTCGGAAGTAGGCTTCAAGGACATCCTTCCACTTTTCAAAGCCGAGAAGTGGGATCCCGACTACCTTGTAGGGTTGTATAAGAAGATAGGTGCCAAGTATTTCTTTGCACTCGGCAACCATCATGACAACTTCGACCTCTGGGACAGCCAATATCAGGAGTGGAACTCCAAGGCAATCGGGCCGAAGCGTGACCTGCTCGCCGAGTGGGCCGAGGCTTGCCGCAAGCATGGATTGAAATTTGGCGTAAGCCTGCATGCCGACCATGCCTGGTCATGGTATGAACCTTCGCGACGCTATGACCGTAACGGCGACAAGGCCGGTGTGCCCTACGACGGACGCATGACTAAGGAGGATGGCAAAGGCAAATGGTGGGAGGGCCTCGACCCGCAGAATCTATATGCCCAGAACCACCCCGACAGCTACGGCTCATGGAGCGACGGCATGATTCACCGTCAGTGGGCGTGGGGCAACGGTGTCGCCGTGCCTACTGTGGAATATTGCACCAATTTCTACAACCGCACGCTCGATGTAATCAACCGTTACAACCCCGACTTGCTCTATTTCGATGTCACGGGTGTGCCGTTCTATCCCATAAGCGATGCCGGACTTAAAATTGCCGCCCATTTCTATAATCACAACTCGGCCACACATCCCAACGATTTTTCGGCTGTAATGTTTGGCAAGATACTGAACGACACGCAGAAGGAAGCTCTCGTGTGGGATGTTGAGCGTGGCGCCCCCAACAACATTCCCGAAAAGCCGTGGCAGACATGCTCATGCATAGGCGGATGGCACTACAACACCGATATTTATAAGAACAATTGGTATAAGTCGGCTGCTTCGGTGGTGAAACTCCTTGTCGATGTCGTAAGCAAGAACGGTAATTTGTTATTGAGCATTCCCCTTCGTGCCGACGGCACATTTGACGAGAAGGAGGAGGAGATCATAAACGGCATAGGTGATTGGATGGCTGTGAACAGCGAGTGCATCTACTCGACCCGTCCGTGGCACATATTCGGCGAAGGCCCTATTGCCGAGTCGGACATTGCCATAAACGCCCAGGGTTTCAACGAGGGATCCTATACGGCGGCCACATCCAATGAGATACGCTTCACCCAGACTCCCAAGCACCTTTATGCCATAGCGCTGGCGTGGCCCGACGACAACATGGTGCACATCAAGGCTCTTGCCGACGGGTCGGAGTATCATAAAGGCCGAATAAAGAGCGTTGAGCTGCTGGGATATGGAAAGGTGCAATTCACCCGCACCGCCGACGGCCTTACCGTTAATCTCCCTGCCGATGCCAAGCGCAGCGTCGCTCCCGTGCTGCGTATAAAGAAGTAAAAAGATTAATTGTTAATTGTCATGTCAGTGAAATCGATTGGTGGGCAATCGGCTCATCCTACATATTTCCCCTGCCAAATCAGGAATCTTATTGTCGTTGTGTTAATGGGCGTATTGTCAAACATGATTGATTTGATGGCTGTTAATCCCAATATTAATCCTCCGTCACCGATTGGGCCTGTGCCTAATGAAAATCAGATGAAGTGGCAGGATTTGGAGATGTATGCGTTTATACATTACTCGTTGAATACTTATACCGATCAGGAATGGGGATTTGGCGATGAATCGCCTGACTTGTTTAATCCCTCCGATCTTGATTGCCGCCAATGGGTTAAGGTGTGTAAACAGGCAGGCATGAGCGGTATAATTTTTACAGCAAAGCATCATTGCGGTTTCTGTATGTGGCCGTCGGACTTTACCGATTATTCAGTAAAGAATTCGCCATGGAAGAACGGTAAAGGAGATGTAGTGCGAGAGCTTGCCGATGCTTGTCGAGAAGAGGGGTTGAAATTTGCGGTATATTTGTCACCGTGGGATAGAAATCATCCTAAATACGGCGATAAGGAATATATTGATTATTTCCGAAATCAATTGCGTGAACTGTTGACAAATTATGGAGAAATTTTTGAAGTTTGGTTTGATGGCGCAAATGGAGGTGACGGATGGTATGGCGGGGCTAATGAAATAAGAACCATTGACCGCACTACCTACTATCAATGGCCTGAAACCTATAAGTTGATACGTGAACTTCAGCCTGAAACCGTAATATGGAATGACGGTGGTGATCGCGGCGATTTGCGATGGGTGGGTACCGAAGCCGGAAATGTAGGAGAAACCAACTGGAGTCTGCTTTACAAAACGGGGGATACTTCCTATCCAATGCTCCATTATGGCTTGGAAAACGGTGACGCATGGGTGCCGGCTGAAACCAATACGAGTATACGCCCGGGATGGTTTTATCATGAATCGGAGAATGAGCATGTGAAAAGTTTGTCAAAGCTGATGGATACCTATTATAAATCGGTTGGGCGTAATTCTACACTGTTATTGAATTTCCCTATAGCACCCAACGGAAGGATTCATCCTAATGACAGCCTGCGCGGAATTGCATTTTCAAATATGATAAAAAAAGTGTTTGAGTGCAATCTTGTCAAGAATAGCTGTGTTAAAGCATCTAATGTCAGAGGCAATAGTCCCATGTATCAAGCCGACAATGTAATAGATGATGATGAGTCTACTTATTGGTCAACTGATGATGACATATCCACAGGTTCTTTGACTTTTGATTTTGACAAGCCTACATCATTCAACCGTTTTCTTGTGGAAGAGAATATAAAGCTCGGACAGAGAGTTAAGAAGTTTTCGATAGAAGCATGTGTCGATGGCAAATGGCTGGCACTGACTGATGAACTCGCGGGAAACGGTGATGGATTGACGACTATAGGACACAGGCGAATCGTTTGTTTCCCGACAGTCACGGCTACTGCATTACGATTTAATGTCGATGATAGCAAAGCGTCGCCGGTTATATCAAAAGTAGGGGTGTTCCTTGCTCCGGAACTGACTCCCGATATACCTGATTCGGGAGAGAAGCGTTCATCGGCATTGCGTATATTTTTCAGCTCTCCAACGCAAATGCTTATAGAACTTGACAAGGCCCAGAAACTTACCGCTTTCAGGTATGAGCCACCACAAAATTCAAAGAGCGGAACAATAACTCACTATGCACTTTATTCATCAACCGATTGGACCAACTGGACGGAGCTTGCTTCAGGAGAGTTTTCCAATATTGTCAACAATCCTATATGGCAAACTATTAAGTTTGATCCTGTAGATGCAAGGATTATCAAGTTTGATGCGATAAGATTGTATGAAGGCGATCGTATGGCATATTCCGATATTGAATTGGTGGGTGAAACGCAGGAAGATTAAAAAGGAGTGATATGAATAGTGTTTTGTTGTGATAAAAAATCGATTGGTTGGTATGCATAATGAAAAAATTGTGTAAATTTGAGAATTATGCTATAACCAATCAATCGATATGATATTATGACAAGGAGTTTTGTATCGGCGGTCGTCTTGTCGGCGTTCATGATTGTGTCGTGCTTTTCGGCAAGCGCACAGTCGATAATTGAGGTTACCGGTTCGGCTATGATTAATGTCGTGCCCGACCGGATTACCGTTGAAATAGGCATGGAGGAGTATTTCATCCCCGATGAGAATAATCCCGGCGACAGCGTTATTGTGGGAATCAAAGCTGTGGAGCGGGCTGTAATGAAGACTCTTTTAGGAGCGGGAGTGCCCGATTCGATGATAAATGTTTCCGATATGGGAAATTATCGCGACCGCCGCTCGACGAGTGAGTTCCTTATGGCCAAGAGGCTGTCGGCCGTCGTGACCAACATAGGTCAGCTTGACAATATCGCACGAAGAGTTGACCGCAAGGGGATAACGAGTTTCAATATCTCGAAAATCGACAACTCCGACATGGGGCGATATAACCGTCAGGGACTGAAATCGGCTCTTGACGCCGCTCGTGAAAAGGCCGAATTCATCGCGGCCAACGAGGGACTGGTCATTGTCAAGCCTGTGGAAATCGTGGAGAACAGCTCGGGCTACAATGAAGGCTCAATGTTCAGTAATGTCGCCTACGGCGGCGGTTCCGGCATGGACGGTATGCGTCGCATCGTGCGCCGTTACAGCGTTACGGTTAAGTATCAGTTCTCCGACAAAAAATCCCGATAATCAATAAAACCCATGAATCAACATTCATCAATGATGAAACACTTGAAAAAATTGTTGGCGGCAGCTTGTCTGTCGGCCGTCGTTTCAGGCTTTGCTGCCGATTATGTACCGTCGCCCGAAATAAAGAAAGCACAGGCCCAGTTTGAGGATGCCCGGTTCGGGATATTTCTCCATTGGGGACTTTACAGCATGTTTGCACAAGGAGAGTGGTATCTCAACTACGGAGTGAATGCCGAGGAGTATGCCAAGTCGGCGCGAGCTTTTTATCCTGCCGATTTTGATGCAGCTGCCTGGGTGAGTGCCATAAAGGCTGCCGGTGCCAAATATATATGTATAACATCGCGTCATCACGACGGATTTTCGATGTGGGGCACGAAGCAGTCGCCTTATAACATTGTCGATGCCACGCCGTTTGGGCGCGATGTGCTGAAGGAGCTTGCCGACGAGTGCCACCGTCAGGGCGTAAGGCTCCACTTCTACTACTCCCACATCGACTGGACGCGTGAGGATTATCCTCAAGGACGCACAGGTCACGACACAGGACGTGACTCTACAAAGGTCGATTGGCCGGGATATTACGATTTCATGAACGCTCAGCTCACCGAGCTGCTCACCAATTACGGCGAGATTGGCGCAATATGGTTTGACGGATGGTGGGACCATGACGAGGATACGGTGCCGTTTGACTGGCAGCTCGACGAACAGTATGCGCTGATACACCGCCTGCAACCGTCGTGTCTTATCGGTAACAATCACCATCAGTCGCCCTATCCCGGCGAGGACATTCAGATATTTGAGCGTGACCTTCCGGGCGAGAACACCGCCGGACTGTCGGGTCAGGAGGTGTCGAGGCTGCCACTTGAAACGTGTCAGACCATGAACGGAATGTGGGGATACAAGATAAAGGATCAGGACTATAAATCGGTTAAGGAGCTTGTGCACTATCTTGTAAAGGCAGCCGGAATGGGTGCCAACCTGCTCCTGAACATAGGCCCTCAGCCCAATGGCGAACTTCCGGCGGCCGCTCTCGACCGACTGAAAGGCATAGGCGAGTGGATGAACCGTTACGGAGAAACATTCTACGGCACAAAGGCGGGTGACTTCCCGGCACAGGAGTGGGGCACCACCACCCGTAAGGGCGACCGCCTCTTTGTGCATATACTCAACGCCAAGAGCAATGAGATAGAGCTTCCATTGACCTGCAAGGTGAAAAAGGCGTTTACCTACGACGGCAAGAAGCCAGTGAAAACCGTGAAGACACCCGGCGGCATCAAGCTTGTGCTCGATGAGGTGCCCGACGGCATCGACCATATAGTTGAACTGCAAACATCGGGACGGTGATGCTTGAGGTGTGTGTGACCACTCCCGAGGGAGCGTGTGCGGCCGCCGAGGGCGGAGCAGGACGCGTGGAGTTGTGCTCGGCGCTCGGCGAGGGCGGCGTAACTCCGTCGTGGGGATTGATGCGACAGGTGCGTCAGGTGCCGGGATTGAGGATGCATGTGCTCATAAGGCCGAGAGGCGGCGACTTTGTCTACAGCCGGGCCGAGGTGGAGTGCATGATCGACGACATAAAGGCGGCCGCCGAGTGCGGTGCCGACGGAGTTGTGACAGGTGCGTTGCTGCCGACCGGCGACATAGACATGGATGTGTGTCGCAGGCTTGTTGAGGCCGCAGCCGGGATGTCGGTTACGTTTCATCGTGCATTTGACCTGTGTCGCGACCCTTTCAAGGCGTTGGACGACATAATGGCACTCGGGTGCGACCGGCTGTTGACTTCGGGGTGCGCGTCGTCGGCATTGGCGGGCTCAGGACTTATTGCCGATTTGCGCATACGTGCCGCAGGCCGGCTCACGCTGTTGCCCGGCGGTGGAGTCAATCCCGGAAATGCGGCCGAGATCATGCGTCTTACGGGTTGCCGTGAACTGCATGCATCGGCACGTTCGAGTCTTGCCAGTGTCATGACCTACCGCCGCGACGGAGTAGCCATGGGTGCTCCGGGCAGCGATGAATATTGTCGTCTTGAAACCTCGGCCGAAATTGTGAGGGGTATAGTCAAGGCGATGAACGATAATGTTGTGTAACGAATAAAATCAAAAACATATAAATAGTTATGTCATCAAACAACCGACATTACATAATTCTGTTACTATGGGCCGTGTTGACTGCGTGTAATGCAGTAGCGACTCAGCCGTCGACCGTAAAGCGCGATTTTGAGGCGCGAAAGGAGGCTTTGAATCTGCCCGGTTATTACACGATATTTGACCGTCAGCTCGATGACGACAGGCGTGAGGCTCTTGAGTTTCTCTACGCTTACATGCCGTTGCCCGACCTGACCGACTACACGGGCGACTTCTATCTTGAGAATGTTGATTGCTCGCTTCGTGCCCGCAAGGAGATGCCTTGGGGCGCTTCGGTTCCCGATCGCGAATGGCGTCACTTTGTGTTGCCCGTGCGGGTAAACAACGAGAATCTCGACAGCAGCCGCATGGTGTTCTACAACGAATTGCGCGATAGGGTGAAGGGACTGTCGATGCGTGACGCAGTGCTTGAAGTTAATCACTGGTGTCATGAGAAAGTGACCTATCAGCCGTCGGACAGCAGGACAAGTTCGCCGCTTGCAAGCATTAAGTCGGCCTACGGTCGATGCGGTGAGGAGTCGACATTCACTGTCGCCGCGTTGAGGGCGGTAGGCATTCCGGCTCGACAGGTCTACACCCCGCGTTGGGCTCACACCGACGATAATCATGCCTGGGTCGAGGCTTGGGTTGACGGACGATGGTATTTTCTCGGAGCGTGTGAACCTGAAGCGGTGCTGAATCTCGGATGGTTCAATGCCCCGGCATCGCGTGGAATGTTGATGAATACAAAGACATTCGGACGATATGACGGCCCTGAACAGCAGTTGGCTCAATCGCCATGCTACACTGAGATAAATGTCACGGCCAACTATGCTCCGGTCGATTCGGTGATGGTGACCGTTGTCGATAGTGACGGCAATCAGGCAGCAGGGGCACGCGTTGAATATAAGCTGTATAACTATGCCGAGTTTTACTCCATAGCTTCACGCCGTGCCGATGAAAAAGGCAAGTCAACCTTGACAACCGGGCGTGGCGACCTGCTCGTGTGGGCGACCGACGGAGAGAGTTTCGGATTCAAGAAATGCACCGTGGGCAAGGATCGTGAGATAGTCGTGACGCTCGACCACCGCATGCCCGTGAATGAAGCGATCGAGCTTGACATAGTGCCGCCGGTGCAGGCTGTGGCGTTGCCTGAAGTGCCGCCTGAACAGGCTCGGGAGAACGACAGGCGAAAGGCGCAGGAGGATTCGCTGCGCGGGGCCTATATGGCTACGTTCTTTACGTCTGAACGTGGAGCCGGGTTTGCTCGCTCGGTGGGCCTTGACACGGCGGCTGTGGCTAAGGTTCTCGTGGATTCGAGGGGCAACCACGATGTCGTCACACAATTTCTCTCGGAGGTTTCCACTGCCGACCGTGAACGCGCATTGCGGCTTCTGCAGGTGGTTTCCGACAAGGACCGCCGTGACATAACGCTTGATGTGCTGCGTGACCACCTTGCGACTCCGGTTATCGACAGTAAGCTATATGACGAGTATGTGATGAATCCGCGCGTTGCCAATGAGATGCTTACTCCCTATAAGGCTTTTTTCCGCAAAGTGATTCCGGCCGACAAGCGTGAGCGTTATCGTGACAATCCGCAGGAGTGGGTAGCATGGTGTGCCGACAGCATCGCGATAGACCGTGACTGGAATCCACAGAATCTTGCTATGGCTCCTGCGTCAGTGTGGACATCACGCATCACCGATGCACGTTCGCGCAACATATTCTTCGTGGCCGCGTCACGCAGCATGGGGTTGCCGGCGCGAATCGACCCCGTGACCGAAAAGACTCAGTATGCTGCACCCGACGGACGGTGGATTGACGCCGACTTTACCGAGCCTCTTGACATGGCTGTAGCTCCGCAGGGAACACTCAGAATCGACTTTACACCACAGGGGCGCATAACCGATCCACAATATTATTCCCACTTCACGTTGTCGCGCATCGTCAACGGCGTGCCGGTGCTGCTTAACTATCCCGAGGATGCTACATGGAGCAGCACGTTTGCCAAGCCGTTGAAAATCGATGCCGGACAATACATGATGACAAGCGGTCAGCGCATGGCCGACGGAAGCGTGCTCGCCTACACCTGCTTCTTCAATGTTGAGGAGGGTGAAACGGCGACTCCTAAGCTTGTCATGCGACAGGATGCCTCGGGGGTGCAGGTGATAGGCAGTTTTAACTCCGAAAACATATATCACGACTCCGCAAGCGGCGACGACAAGTCGATTCTGTCGACTACCGGACGCGGATACTATGTACTCGGACTTTTGTCGCCCAATCACGAGCCGACTGTTCATGCGCTCAATGACATATCGCTCATGCGTGACGAACAGGAGAAATGGGGAGGTTCGATTGTGCTGCTGTTCAATGACAGTGACGATGCATCGCGCATGAAGCTCGACCGTTTCAAGAATCTGCCGGCGACCGTGACATTCGGAAACGACATCGACGGCAACATATCACGCGAGATAATCGAGGGTATGGAGCTGCCTACGGGCGACCGTCCCATATTCATAATCGCCGACACGTTCAACCGCATAGTATTTTTGTCGCAAGGCTATACAATAGGCCTCGGCGAGCAACTCGTTGATATACTGCATCGTATCGGACGAAATTGACGACGCGTGAAAAATTTTTCAAAAAAAGTCAATCATTCAGTGAACTTTTAATGCCGGTTAAGCATTATAAGAGCACATAGCAAAATTACTTTTTCCATTGCAAGAAATGTGATAATGATTGGTTTAAAAGCATATCGGGTTGCCGTGAGGCAATCCGATTTTGTTTTATCCCCCCCGGAAGCAACCGGTAGAGGGCTACTCTTCTTCATAGTAATAGGAGTAGTCGATGCCTTTCATAAACATCTCGCGGTCGTTGATTTTGTCGGTCAACGCCACTTTTAGCAGCGCTTTGATGTGAGATGAGTCGACAACGCTCTCGCGCATCGCAGTGAGATACTCATTTTTATCTATTCGGCTCCAGTCAACGCAGCGTTTCAATGAATGTCTCAGCATCAGGTCAAGCCAAATGCGCATGCTGCGTCCGTTGCCTTCCATGAATGGATGCACAACATTCATCTCGACATACTTGTCGGCTATCTCATCGAGTGTGGTTTCGGGTATGCGTTCAATCGTCGGGATGACAGTAGGGAAATGCATGCAGTTGGCAAAAGTAAAGCCTCCCTTCGATATATTTTTGTCCCTTATCTGTCCGGCAAAATCATAGAGGCCGCCAAACAAGTAAGCGTGAATCTGCTGCAGACACTTCATGCTGCCCGGTGCAAGAGAATTGAGCAAATCGCTCTCAAACAGGGTGTATGCCTTTTTGCGGCTCTGCCCGTCAATAGTGTTGTCGCTGTAAGTGAACCAATCGAGAACGCCAATAGTTGCCGGCCTTCGTATAGACAGGCTCGTCATTGATGGCGCGCACGATGTCAGTAGCCGAAAACCACTTGGGGTAGAGTTGCACGTGCTTGAGTGGGATGACGCTCGCGATTATGTAAATTTTTTTGCCGTTTTTATGCTTGGTATTCATGGCGTTATTGATTGCAATGTTAAAAATTTTAATCGCTCAGTGAACTTTTAATGTCGGTTAAGCATTATAAGAGTACATAGCAAAATTACTTTTTCCATTGCAAGAAATGTGATAATGATTGGTTTAAAAGAATACCGGGTTGCCGTATCCGGTTTTGTTTTGCCCCTCGGCTACTATCATGCCGTTGTTTATATTGCCCGGTCTAATGATTTTGACTATATTTGTAATATTCCCGGATTCGGTGGCTTATTACGCCTGAAAATTGAAACCCAATTAACCAAAACCAATATGATGGAGAAAATTATTTTGCCTGCCATGCTGCTTGCTGCAGCTGTTGCGGTTGCTGAAAATCCGGTCGTACAGACCTGTTTCACAACCGACCCCGCACCGATGGTGTACAATGACACTCTTTATCTCTACACCGGTCACGACGAGGCCGGAGCCGACTTCTTCTGGATGCAGGAGTGGCGCGTCTATTCCACTGCCGACATGGTCAACTGGACCGACCACGGTTCGCCGCTCGCCATTGAGGATTTCTCGTGGGGCGATGACCGCGCATGGGCTCCGCAGTGTGTCGAGCGTAACGGAAAATTCTATTTCTATGTACCCTTGCACTCCAAGGTGAGCGGAACTATGGCTATAGGTGTCGCTGTCGGTGACAGCCCCGTGGGCCCGTTCAAGGATGCGCTCGGAAAGCCGTTATATGACGGTAGTTGGGATCACATAGACCCCACGGTATTTGTGGATGATGACGGACGCGCCTACATATATTGGGGTAATCCCAACATCTATTATGCCGAACTTAACGATGACATGATTTCGTTTAAGAGCGAGGTGAAGGTGCTTGAGCAGACCGAGGATAGCTTCGGTGCCCCGTCGCCCAAAAATCGCGTGAAGGGCAAGAAGTACAAGGACACCTACACCGAAGGCCCGTGGTTCTATAAACGCGGCGACAAGTACTACCTGCTCTATGCCGCCGGAGGCGTTCCCGAACACATCGCTTACTCCATGAGCGACTCCCCCATGGGTCCGTGGAAATATATGGGCGAAATCATGCCGCTGCATGACACCGGTTCATTTACCAATCATTGCGGTGTGGCCGACTTCAAGGGCAACTCCTACTTCTTCTATCACACCGGCAAGCTGCCCGGAGGCGGCGGATTTGCCCGCAGTGCTGCAGTCGAGCAGTTCAAATACAATCCCGACGGTACTTTCCCCACCATCACTTCAACCGAAGAGGGCGTGGCTCCCGTTGGCCGACTGAATCCCTATCGTCGTGTCGAAGCCGAAACAATGGCCTTTTCGCGTGGCGTGACTACCGAGCCCAATGCCGCTACAGGCGTGTATGTGTCGGATATACATAACGGCGACTACATCAAGCTGCGTGAGGTCGATTTCGGCAACAAATCTCCGCGTGAGTTTGAAGTGAGCGCAGCGAGTGCATTGCGCGGCGGTGCCATTGAGGTGCGACTCGACAGCATCGAAGGCGAGGTCATAGCTCTCGTCGATGTCACAGGTACAGGCGGATGGGAGAACTGGAAGAAATTCTCGGCTCCGGTGAGCGGTTCACCCAAAGGTGTACACGACATCTACTTCACGTTCAAGGGCCGCAAGGGTCCGAAGCTCTTCACTCTCGATTGGTGGGAGTTTAAGTGATTTATCGCCCGTTGACTGAAAAAACAGATGCACCCCGAAGGTTGGAAAACGAAGCCTTCGGGGTGCAATCTTTTTATATTCAGGAGATAGTGTAGTTATTCATTTTCGTCGACGTCGCGCACGCAGCGTACGGGGCCTCCCACAGCACGGCGGGAGTAGCCGAAGCTTGTTTCAAACGGGTCGACTTCACCGGGAGTGTGGAGATGGAATATGTTCACGCGACCTCCTGCCGAGGCCGATGAAGTGTGATAGTTTCCACACATCCCGTTACGCCACGGGCGACCTCCGGCTGTGCGCAGTCCCTGACTCGGGAAGTACACCCACTTGCCCTTTTTCCACTCCTGGACATACATCCTGAAGCCTCGATAGCTTGCGTTGTCGCTGGTGTGCACGGAGTTTATGTTTCCATAGGCGCCACCGGTGGCATTCCTGCCGTTTTTGGTAAATCCGAGCCACATGTCGCCCGGAGGCACCATCCATCCTGCCGGACACGGGTCGAAGATGGATTTTTCGGTTGCTCCGTTGTCCGAGAGCACACATCCGGTAGTAACTTCATATTTCTTGGCATTTGAGTAGGGCTTGCCTCCCCAAAGGAGATCATTGTGTCCCCAGAACCAGTCGCCGTCGTTGTTGCAAGTCGATGCATCTGATGGGTTGGAGGCTCCTGATTTTACCGGACTTATGAAGTGGGTGGGATGTTCGATTGCATAGGCTATTGTGCCGGTGGTGGCGCTTGCCTGCTCGGTGCTGAACAATTCGGTCGTGTGTACGGCTCCGGTGGTGTTCATGGCTATTTTAGCGTTATTGTTGTCACGCAGGTCACCCACGTTGTCGCGGCTGTATTGGTAATACTCCACATTATAGTCTAAATTTCCAATCGGGAACGGATCCTTGCGTCCCCATTGATACACGGTTCCGTAAGTCTTTAAGCCGTAATCGTTGGCATTGCCCGACTTCGCTCCGAGATTGCACTTCATCAATGAGCGGCCTTTAACGGAGCGCTTGTCGTTGGTGGTGATGATGCTGCCTGTTTTACCGTCGGCACTTCCGGTCCATCCGAAAGTGTAGTAGGGTACAGCCTCGTCGAGGTTGGCCGGCTTGTCGTTGTTGACCCAGATGTGCCATGACCACAGGATTTTGTTTGACGAGTTGTAGGCTGCTATGACAGCATTACCCACGGCGGAGCCTGTCTTTACATGCACACGGTCGTATTGGTCGAGCCACACACGGTCGCCATTGCGGTTGTCGCCTATTACATTCACATATTGCCACAGGATTTTCACATAAGCTATCTTCTTTGCCGGAACTTTCTTGTTTACGTAGTCGGAGTATTTCCAGCCTCCACCCGTTTCGGTGCGGGTGTAGGGGTCAAACATGATTTCGTTGTTGGTGTTGACCACGAAGCAGTTGGCGGCAGCTGCAAGCACGCGGTCGTCACGTATTTCCGACTTCAGATTGAGCGTGATGTTGTAGTTGTGGTTGCGGCGCACGTTGAAGTCATTTGTGTCGTTTTCTCCGAGGTAGATCGTGTAGAGGAAGTTGGAGCCGTTGGATCTCGATGTGACGAAAAGCTGCACATACAGGGCCTTCTCGGGTGCTCCGTTGTTCTTTGCCTTGGGGTCGGTGTTGGTAGTCGTGCCGCGACGGTTGGCCGGCATGTAGAAAGTGTAGACCTCGCCCGACGCGAGCTTCTTGTCGAGAGTCACCGAGCGTGTTTCAAAGTCGTTGCCGGCGGGATAGTTTTCCTCCTTGGGCGTTTCCTCCATGCGCATGGCAAGCGGCATGTTGTTGATTATGACACGTGTCACGATGAGGCTCTTGGCGGCTTCGGCCGTAACGTACTTGAAGCTTATCTTAGCCATCATTCGTGTCAGGTGAATGTCGATGGGGTGCAGGTCGGTTTCCTTTCTGATGGTTGACTCGACATGACCCTCCATGAGCAGTCGTTCATCCTTGCCCATTTCAACGTTATCCTCGGTAAAGGGATATTCGTAGGACACAAACTTCTCCAGTGTTGTAAAGTCCTTGTCCTGCGCCCACGTTTCGTCACCGGTGTTGGCCAGCACATACACGTGGCTGTCGTTGCCCTCGGCGAGGCGAATGTTTAACTTGCGTATCTCCGACGACTCTACCTTGTAGAATCGCGGGGCTATGAGCTGGTTGCCGTTTTCGTCATATTGGAATACCCAGATGTCGTTTATGGCCTCCTCGGCGGCCTTTTCGGGGTCGTCGGTTTCTTCATCGCCTTCGGCGCGTGAGGGTATGTCGTTGACGAGTGGCTTGCCTATTAACGACGGTTTCTCGACATGAAATCGCAACGGCACCTCGATTGTGGCGGCGCGGTCGCCCGGCTGAACCGACGGGTCGTCGACTTCGGCAATGTATTCGTTGTCGGAGCATGACACCGCTGCAATCAGCAGCAATGTCGATGCCGTAATGTCAATAAGTTTCCTGAGATAGCTCATTTCGGGTTAATTATTATTGAGAGGGGTGTTGTAGTAGTTTATTGTGTGACAATCAATCGTCGACATCGCGCACGCAACGCACGGGACCGGCAAATGCACGGCGTGTCGATTCATATCCTGTTTCAAACGGAAGGGCCGCCGATGCGTTGTGGATGTGGAAGCAGTTCACTGTACCGTTGGTACTCGGCGTCGATGTGTGGTAGTTGCCGCAGTTGCCGTTGCGGCGCAGTGTGCCGTTGCTGTTGCGGAATCCGTTGCTGGGGAAGTACACCGTCTTTCCGCTTTTCCATGCCTCCACATAGATTTTGTGTCCGTAGATTCCCGCCTGGAATGTGCCGTTGACGCGGCTGGTGGCGTTGGTGCCCCAACCGGAGTTCTTGCCGTCGACTGTGAATGAAAGCCACATGTCGGCCGGCGGAACCATCCATCCTGCGGGACACGGGTCGAAGAGCGACTTCTCGGTTGCGCCGTTGTCGCTCAGCCAGCCGTCGACTGCCATTGTGCCGCAATCGAGCCATGTCGAGCCTTTCGGGTGCACGAGAAACTTCTTTGTGGCTTGAGCGAAAGGCTTGCCTCCCCAAAGGCGGTCTTCACCGCCCCAGTACCAGTCGCCATTGTTAACCCATGTCTTGGGTTGTCGCCAGGAGTCGGTACTCATGGCTCCTGAAGAGGTTTCGGTATTGGTGGCACCGAGGAATATGGTGGGATGCTTAAGCGTATATTCGATTTTGCCTATCGTGGCATTGGTCTTCTGATAGTCAAACAGCTCGCCGCAATTTTCCTTGCCTCCGTCGGTGGTCATTTTTATTTCCTTATTGGAGTTGTCGGCTATCACTCCGATATTATTTTTGTTGAACATGTATGCGCCCGAGCTGCAGTTGGTCACCTTCCATCCTATGGGGAACGGGTCCTTGCGTCCCCACTGGAATACGGCTCCGTAGCTGCTTGCACCGGTGGCCGATGCGCTGTGGGCTCCGATGTTGCACGACATGAGTGCTCGTCCCTTGACAACGCGTCCGGCGTCTTTCTTGATTCCGCCGTTGTCCCATCCGAAGGTCTTGTAGGCTATGGCCTTGGATATTTCGGCGGGTTTCTCGTTGTTGACCCAGATGTGCCATGACCACACGATTTCGTTTGCGCTGTTGTAGCCGGCAATAACAGCATTGCCGTTGGTCTTGGCCGACTTCACGTGTATGCGGTCATACTCGTCCTTCCACACGCGACGCTTTGCGGGATCGGTCTGATTGGAGTTGTCGCCGATTACGTTCTGCTCCTGCCACAGTACTTTCACGGTTTCGATGCGCTTTGACGCCACTTTCTTGTTTACGTAGTCGGAGTATTTCCATCCTCCGCCCGTTTCGGTGCGGTTGTAAGGGTCAAACATTATCTCCTCGTTGTGGCCGAGCACGAAGCAGTTGGCGGGAGCGGCGAGCACGCGGTCGTCGCGGCCCTCCGAGTTTATCTTGAGTGTGATGTTGTAGTTGTGGTTGCGGCGCACGTTGTAGTCATTCGTGTCGTTTTCGCCAAGATATATCGTGTAGAGGTAGTTGGAACCGTTGGACTTCGATGATACGAATAGCTGTACGTACAGCGCTTTGTCGGGTGCGCCGTTGTTCTTTAGTTTCGGGTCGGTGTTGGACGATGAGCCGCGTCGGTTGGCGGGCATGTAGAATGTGTAGACCTTCCCTGAAGAGAAGTTGTTGTCGAGAGTCACCGAGCGTGTTTCAAAATCCTCGCCTGTGGGATAGTTCTCCTCCTTGGGTGTTTCCTCCATGCGCATGTTCATGGGCATGTTGTTGATGATGACGCGGTTTACCACCAGGCTGGCGGCTGCGGCTGCGGTCACATACTTGAAACTGATTTTGGCCATCATTCGTGTCAGGTGAATGTCGATGGGGTGCAGGTCGGTTTCCTTTCTGATGGTCGACTCGACATGGCCCTCCATTAGCAGTCGTTCATCCTCATCCATCTCAACATTATCCTCGGTAAAGGGATATTCGTAGGACACAAACTTTTCAACTGTTGTCAGGTCCTTGTCCTGCGCCCATGTTTCGTCGCCGGTGTTGGCCAGCACATAAACGTGGCTGTCGTTGCCCTCGGCGAGGCGTATGTTCAGCTTCCTGATCTCCGACGACTCAACCTTGTAGAATCGAGGGACTATGAGCTGATTGCCGTTTTCGTCATATTGGAATACCCAGATGTCGTTTATGGCCTCCTCGGCGGCCTTTTCGGGGGCGTCGGTGGTGTCGTCGCCTTCACCTTCGGCGCGTGAGGATATGTCGTTGACGAGCGGCTTGCCTATTAACGACGGTTTTTCGACATGGAATCGCAACGGCACCTCGATGGTGGCGGCGCGGTCGCCCGGCTGGACGAACGGATCGTCGACATCGATGTCGCCTATGCTTTCATCAGAGCAGGAGGCAAGAGCCAGCATCCCTGCGGCAAACATAGCTATATGGCTGAATAGCTTCATTATCTGTATGCGAAAAAAATAATAGAAAAGCTTCCCGGATTCCCGGAGAATCCGGGAAGCTGTCATCAACCGATTGTAAATTCAAGATTTGACGGTACTACCCAGGGGTCGACGATTATGTGGCCAACCTTGTCGGGGTATATCGTTATGAAAATCTGATATAAATGTCCTGCTTCAAGACCCTTGTATTCACCGGGCTTGAGAAGTTCCGACATTTGTATCGGATACCAGTCATACTCGACACTGCCTTTAAACAGCAGGCCTATTTCAAGGACCGCGTTGGTGTCGGTATAGTAGGTATAGAGTGAGGCAATAGGTGAGTCCTCCTTGACATTTTCGAGTATCCAGTCACTGAAAAGCTCGTTTTCGGTGACTACTGGTGTCATTTTGTCGGAAACATCGGCGAATTTCACCTCTACCGTGTTGGTCGTTTCGTCGTTCGGATATGACAAGTCCCAATTGAGTTTCGTGTATGCTTTTGAAACCCTTATGGCAGCACCGGCTATGCGGCTTGTTTCCGAGGGCAGGCAGCGGGCGTGCAGATCCACTCTCGCCATGGGCGGAGCGAGCGGAATCTCGACATAGCTCGTCTTGCTGTCCTCTTCATCGGCTGCTACATTCACGATATTGTCATGTATCAGAACCATGCGATGGCTTGACTGGACGCTTTGAAGCACTTTGTCCGAAAATGATAGCGAAGATTTCAGTTCGGCGTAATACCTGTACATAGGCTTGATATTGCTCCACACCGTGTCGCCCTTGTAGGTCTTGACATTGCCGTACTCGTCGGTAATCGGCGTGTGGCAGTCGATGGCTACGCGGTCGCGGAGTATCTTGGGCGCGTTGGCCAGGACTACAATACGCTTTTTGCCTTCGGGAATACGCAGTGAAGCAACTCTCTTGTCAGGGTCAATCCTATCTCCGCCTTCATAGACGCCGTCCTCATCATATATGAGCACTATGCCCTCTTGGAGAGTGAGGTCGGAGTGGACATCTGATGTCGCATCCTCGCCTGCACGCGGACTGCGGGCCTCGATGGTTACGAAAAGGTCACCTTTGGGCTCCTCGGCGAGGGGTTCCTCTGAAGAGCACGCAGTGAGCATTGTCGCCATGACGCCGCCGGCCACGATAAGTATGTCATGCAGTTTTTGCAACATTTCTCTTTAGGGTTTAAATGCTCGGATAGATGGGTTTAGGCTTCCATCCGGGGAATCGGATTGAGATATTGGTGCCTGAAACTGAAATCAGGATGTCGACTACGGCCTCTTCCACTCCGGTGAGCCGGATATTGTTTGCTGAAATGTAACCTGCCAGGTCCACCGATGTGATGCGGTTGCCGGTGGCGGCGCTGCACACCTCGAGGGTGGCGCTTGTGTGCTCGTTGAAACGCGGAAGCCATGCCGATGCTTCAAGCATGGCGTTCTCACCTTCGGAAAATCCGAGTGTGTATATGCGTTGCGGACCGAGTATCTCGCCGCTGTTGGAAACTCCGGTGGCAAATTCACCGACTTTCAGCATAAAATCGGAGGCCGAAAACTCATCGCTCGTCGATTGGATATAGGCGTTCAGCGTCACGTGGACTGAATGCATGGGTGCTGTCCACTCATGGCGTCCGTCGACACTCTCGAGGTCGAAGTCGAGTTTACCGAGATAGAGCTTGTTGAATGTCTTGGGATTCTCCCCGGGAAGCACTACACGGCCGCTCGAAAGGGTTTCCTGGGACTCCAGCACGCAATCTCCGCCTAAATTTCCCCACGCTGTCAATGAGTAAGTGCCTGCCGATGGAAGACGCAGCTTAACGCCTTGAAATTCGCCAAGGCGATTTTGGTCGAGCGTCGCCTGTGTCACTATCTCGCCTTCGCTGTCATAGATGCAGTAGGTAACGGAGGTGATGTATTCGGGGAACACATCCTCGTCACCGTCAGCAAGGTATTCAAACCGTATCACGGTGTTGTTGCATGCACCTACATCGACTTCGGTGATGCAAGCCTGGCACAGGAGCGACAGGTACACTGTGACAAGGATTCGGGATAATACTTTTGACATGAGGCTAAGTTGTCGTGGTGATGATTAAATCTGCGGATATACCTTCTTGATGCTCCAGGCCTTGACTGTCACTGTGATGTTGACATTGATGTCGGTAGGCATGATGCGGTCCGAAAGGTTCTGAGTGGTGATTTCGAAGTTCTGTACCTGATAGATGTTGCCGTTGTAGAACTGTACGGGCTCGGCCTGAGTGTCGTGATAGTTCTCTACGAAACCGTTGATGTTGAGGTAGCGGATACCGGCCTTTTCTTCGGGAACGCCCTGCTCCTTGTCCCATGCGGTTACATCGCGCAAGTGGCGGTCGCCGTTCTCGTCCTTCAGATAAACCTTCAGGTTGGAAACCTTTACGATAAGACGAAGTCCGTAGTGCTCGGTGTCGTTGCGGGGTTCATATTTTCCGAAGAAGGGGAATGCCCACACCTTGCCATCTTCCTCAGGATAGAAGGCTGTTACTTCGCGTGCGTCGTCGCCTTCGCCCATTGTTTCCTTAACGGCCTTGATGTCGGTGTTGACGAGATAGGGGTAGCCGGTGTAGAAGTTGATAAGCTCGGTTGCGGGGTCGGCGTTGTCATAGTCGGGTGATGCCCAGAATTCGCGGTTGGAAATCTGGCTTACATACATCTGCTTGTAGAAACCAGCCAGATAGATACCGTCGACCTGATATTCTACAATGTCGGGTCCCGGGGTGATTTTGGCGATTTCAAGACGGGCGCACATGGGGCGGAGCTCAAGTGTGGCGCTCATGGCGTTACCTCCGGTAACTTCGAGAGGCTTCATGTCGTAGAGGGCTACATGGCTCATGTTGTCCTTGTACTGGTTCTCAAGATTGATTATCTTGTTGAGGACGTCGTTGTGGAAGCGGAGTGTACCGTTGTGGAACTCTTCGGGGCTGATTTCGTCCTCGGTTATGTTGGCTATGATGGCTACGTTGGTTACATCGCCGGGTATATCTTTGAAAGTCTTACCTTTGCGAAGCTCGTCAAGGAGTATCACGTGGTCGGTTCGGTCAAGCAATTTGGGGTCGGTCACGATTTCATAGTGCTTGCGGATAGCCGACTTGGGTGTTCCGAAGATGATGAAACCGTTGTGGAATTCGGTGATGTCAGACTCTATTTTAGGATCCTCTGTCATTCGAGAAGATGGTCCGACTACATTCTCAAGCTTGATGAAAACACATCCTTCGGTAGATTCGCCTTCGATGTTTTCATCATCCGATGAGCATGCGCTTAGTCCGAAGAGCACTGAACCGAGCGCTAACATAAACATAAATTTTTTCATAATTGGTTGATAATGATAAATGTTTTTTGATGTATTTAGTACTTTTTTTATGTCGTTAGTGGTGGTAAAATACATTGGAATCAGTAAGCCGGTTCCATAATCCTAAGGTCGGTAACGCATACACGTGCGTTGGCATTAGAAACGCCAGGATATATTGAGTGCGAAACCTGTGAGCTTGAATTGATTCTTGTCGATGCGCTGGCAAAGACAACGGTCGCCGGCATCGTTATAGACATATTTCTTGACCTCGGTCGAGCGATATCCAGCACGGATATTGAATTCTACGGCAAGACCTCTCCACACGGGATAGAGATATCCGGCCGACAGACCTGCTCCCCAGAAGTGACCCGTGTATTTGCGTTCGAGATCGATGTCGTTGTAGTCGCCGAGCTGGCCGTAGATTCCACCGAAGAATCCTTGAAACGTAGCATCCTTGCGGAGCCAGTAGCGTGGTTCGACAATGTACGATGTAAATCCCTGGAATTTGTCGCCATGGGAATAGTGATGTTCACTGTAGGCGGCAGAGAGCAACACCGAATATTGCTTCTTGAAGTAAAACTCGCCATGCCCATTGGATGCCCACGTGGTGTATTTAAGGTCAGGCATCACGCCTATCCATTCGAGCAGATTTGTCCCTACATTCCACCTTGGGTACTTTACAATATCTCCCTGTTGCATATCCGCACTGTTGTCAGCGGAAAGGATGCGCTCGTTGGTTCCCTGTTCGCGCAATTCACTTTCCGTGGCTCTTCCATTGTCGGATTGCACACCTGCCTCAACATTCACTGGAGCGATAACAACGCAAGCAAAACAAGAGGCAATTACCATTCTTCTTAAGAATGAACGATTAGTTCGCATAATGTTTTTGTCGTTTTTAATATTGTTCCTCCTTTCCGGGATGTGGAGTTACAATCTTAAAATTGTTTATCGATTCATGGCTACTCGCTTTCTGTAGTAGTCGATTATGGAAAAATTTTGGTCGCAAAGATATAATATTTGATGAAACGATAATTTCATTATCACGCATTTTTTTATTTCTCACCCCTCCCATTTTAACATTATTTAAACTAGCGTTGGTTAACAATACCGACGCATTTGCTTGTTTTCAATCGATAAACCATCAAATATTTACAAATTTTATCAATCGGCGATGGCATAGTTGTTAAAATTTGTGGCATGGAATTGTCGTTATGCTTAACTCTTTCTTAACTTTGCACCTGAATGATGTTGATAAATCCCGACTATGAATTTCTGTAATTTGAAACCGCTGAAAGCAACTGTTGTGACGCTTGTCGTGCTCTTGGCGCTGTCGTGCAACTCCCCTGCGGGGCGTAACGCTTTGGCCGCTACTGACGCTCCCGGCGATACTGTTCCCCGACCGGAATCGGCCATGGTGCTTGTGGTGCCCGAGGCTCCGGCTACGATGACCGACCCGCAGGAGATGGCAGGTTATGTCGCAATCCATTTTTGGGATAACATGGACTTCTCCGATACAATAAGGGTGAACGATGACCGGTTTATGGAGCACCACTTTGCCAACTATTTTTCGGTATTTCCCTACGTGTCGGCCGATGACGCCGTCAAGGCGGCCGGGCGGTTGGTGAAGCTGTCGGAGGTGACGCCTGCGTCACTGGGCAGGGTGTTACGTGTGACACGACGCTTTCTCACGAGCCCCAACTCGTCGATGCGCGATGAGGAGCTTTATTACATCTTCCTTGAGGCGGCTTCCAAGTCCGATTCACTTGATGACGCTTCGCGGGTGAAAGTCGAGGATGGAATCAAGGAGGTGCTTAAGAACAGGCAGGGCACACCGGCGGCCGATTTCAAGGTGATTGACAATCGGGGAAAGGCCACTACGCTTTATGGCGAGGCGAAGGCCGGTCAGTGCAGGCTTGTGGTTTTCTATGATCCCGAGTGTAGCCATTGTCATGAGATAATCGAAGAGCTGAAGCAGCTGGATGTTCTTAACTATGCCGTGGAGGCTGGTTTGGTTAAGGTCATGGCCGTGTATGCCGACGGCGACAGCGAGGTGTGGAAGCAGGCGCGTGACTCCATGCCTGAAAACTGGCTGAACTGCATGTCGCCCGGAGGGGAGATTGTGGAGAAGGACACATATTCGCTTCCTGCTATGCCTGTTATATATCTCATTGCTCCCGACAACAGCGTCATCTTGAAGGACCCTACGCTGCCGCTGCTTGCCGATTGGCTCTATAATGAGATGTCGGCTGGATGATGATATAACGCTTCCTTGAGGGCGGCGAGAAAGGCCGCGCCGTGAAGTCGGTCGGGCTCTATGTAGTTTCCTTCGCCCCATTCGTTCCATGATTTCAGGAATATGATGCGGTGTTCGGGTGGCTTATGGGTCACTCGGCTTATTGCGTCGGCTGCATGGCGGGCGAAAAGCTGAGGCGTGTTGCCGGTGTAGATTTGTGCCTTGCGTCCGGCTCGAGGGCTGCGGTCATAACCGGGGATGATTGTAGGATAGACATCCTCGCGACGGTCGGTGTCGTCACATATCCACTTGATTATTTCGGCATAGTCGTAACGCTGCAATGCCGCGTTCAGGTGTTGCGACAGGAAGCTGCGGGCCATTTTGAGCCACTTTGAGCCTGCTACACGGCATTCGGCTCTCCACATGTTGTAGTTGCAGTTGTTTACCGAGTCAAATCCGGCATCGATCAGCTCGTCGACGGTCATGTCATTGCGGCTTACCCTTATGGCCGTCAGGTGCAGCCCTTTGAGCCCGGCTTCGGTTGCGAGCGATTTCCACAGCTTGATGAATCTTTTCAGGTCGGGAATGTCGCCTGGTGCCCATATCGCAAAGAGCGGGCATTGGTCGACGGTGATGTAACGCTTGTCGCGGAATGCCGGCAGGCAGTAGTTGAAGTGGGCTATATGGTCGTCGACGCCCGGGTAAAGCTGGTTGAATATGGTGACGCTTTTGTGTCGTCGGCCACCCGCTGCGGTCCACGACCCGGTGTGCCAGGAGTGGTTGGCCCAGCCCATGCAGAAAGGGTAGTCGGGCGCCCCCGACGACAGCACATCCTCCAGCGGGCGGTTGAGCGCCATCGTTCCGTTGCCAAACCAGTAGTGCCAGTACATGAATCCCTCGATTCCCGCATCGGCGGCAAATCGGGCCTGCAGCTCGCGTATCTCGGGGCGTGACAGGTCGTAGTAGCCGAGTGTGTCGTCGGGCAGCTTGGGCTGCTCGTGACCCTTGAACAGCGGGCGCGCCTTCGTCACGTTGTCCCACTCGGTGAACCCCTCTCCCCAGTAGCGGTCGTTGACCTCGGTGCGGTGGAACTGGGGCAGATACATGGCTATCACTCTCGCCTTGAGCCGCTCGTTATCGATGTGGTCGTTTCTCTCCGTCATAGTAGTACTCCGACTTGTCGGGATTGGAATGAAATATCGTGTAGAAGTAACGGTATTTGGCCTGGGTGAAGTAGACCTTTTCGCCAAACATCGCGTTGTAATAGGCTTTGCCGGGAATCAGTAGCGCGAGAGCGAGGAATGCGGCGTAGACTGTACGTGACGCTACCGACGATGAGTTTTCGCGCATGGCCTGAAGCAGTAGCGGCAGGGCGATGATGAATGTTATTCCGTAATAGTAGTTCAGTCGGGCGAAGTTGCCGAAGAGGAAGTTTTCGCCCATCAGCGAGGCGATGGCGATGAGGAAAATCTTGAACCCTTCGGGCGATGTGCGGCGGTTGTAGATGAGCAGTAGAATGAACATGGCTGCGCTGAATATGCGCGAGAATATTCCCGGCATGGTGGCCTTGGGGTCCATGCGGTCCTGCTCCGCGATGTACATCGTGTAGCGGTCGTCGCCCATCTCGTCGCCCTGCACCACATCGACAACACCATACAGCAGGTCGCTGAATGATGAGAGGCTGAACGACATGAGAAGAATGTAGACCGCTATCAGCGATATTATGGCAACCTTGTTCAGCCGGAATTTGACGATCGGAAGCAGGAAAAATGGAGCGCACACCAATGCCGAAGTGTGGATGTTGACTGCTGCGGCAAATGCCGTCACGGCCCACACCCAGCGCAACCGGTTGCGGGAGTAGACCATAAAGTATATGACCCAAAGCACTATCGCCATCGCAAGAAACTGACGCTTCATGTTCATGTAGAGCAGCATGTTCATGGGCTGTATGATCAGAATCACTATGCCCACCCACATGTAGGCTTTGGGTACGGCTCTCTTGTAGAGGAAGCAGAGCGTGTACATCTCGAAGGCGGCCATCACGGAGTTGAACACGATGAATCCCGCCGGGCGGAAAATGCTAAGAAGCATTCGGTAGAGCGGTTCCCACATTACATGTTCGCCGGGGCGGTTGAAGTTTTCATAGTACACCGGATAGTCGCGGGTGGTGTAGAACTCGATTGAGAACATGGCCCATGCCGCTATGAATATTGCGTTGATGAACTGGAGCCGCTCGTAGTTGCTCCTGTACCACAGGAAGAGCATCGACAACGTGAATATGACAAACAGATTGTAGACCATTACCGTGATATTATTGATTGATAGGCTTCGATGAGTTGCTTTGCGATTGTTTCGGGAGCGTGACGCTCGTGCGATGTCGACATTGCCGCCGATGAAAGGCGTGACATCATGTCCGTGTCACCGCTAAGTCGCAATATCGCTGACGCAAGTGCGTAGGGGTCGTTGACCTGAGTGAGCAGGCCGTTGACTCCGTGGGTGATGATCGAGGGTATGCCCCCCGTTGCCGAGGCTATGCACGGAACTCCGAGAGCCATTGCCTCACACAGCGAGTTGGGGCTGTTGTCGATGTAGGAGGGCTGGATGTAGAGGTCGCAGTCGAGCAGTTCATTCTTTATCGTGTCGGCGTCGAGCACGCCGAGAAAGCGCACGTTATGTCGGGCAAATGTGTCCTTCTCCATCCACTCCACATAGTCACTGCAGGCGGGGGAGCCTATGATGTGCCATTCGACCTTTCGGCCGACGGTGTCGTGGAGGCAATGCGCGGTCTTCAATATTATATCGAGCCCCTTCCACAGGCTGCCGTGTACGGTGGTGCATAGACGCAGTGTATCGCGGCCGTTGTGGAGGCTCCATTGCCGCGTCATGTCGAGGAAGCACTGGCGTAACGCCTCGTTGCAGGTGAAGTAACGCGAGCCGGGCGAGAGGAGCGATGTCACGCTTTTGTCCCACTCGGTGCGCCCCATGTAGTTGCGACATGCAAGCATCACCCTGCGCTCGCGCTCGACGCGTTGACGGCTCTTGCGCGGTTCGAGCAATGCTCGCAGTGCCTTGTGGGGACGCAGTCGCGACAGTTGCCATGCCGCTTCGGTGTAACTGTTGTAACGCGGCGGATAGAGCGTATTGTGACATGGGGCCATGAGCCCCTGTAGATGCGTCACTACCGGCACATCGGTTAGTCCGGCGATAAGACCGAAGCACCATTCGCTGCCGAAGCACTCTATTATGTCGGGCTTGAAGTCATTGACAATCTCCATGCCGCGCGGCATCAGGTAACGCTCCTGGTGCGAGAACTCGATTTTGTTGCGGAGGCGATAGACGAGCGAGTCGATACGGATGGGATAGTAGGTGACGCGGTCGCGTACTCGCTTCTGGTTGTCGACGGGATGCTCGAATGCCACGGCCAGTTCAATGCCGGGAATGTCACGCACGATGCGTTCAAGCGCACCTATCCATCCGCCGCCGTTGTTAAACGGCCGGTATCCGTCGTCATAGAGCGACGGGTTTGTTGAAAACCACAGCACTCTCATTTATGTAAATTGAAATCTGTTCCATTAAGCCGCATCTTTAGCTGGGTCAGAAACCTGAAGATGACGCGGTCGTCCCTCACTGCATGGTGCTCATGCCACAGGAAGAAATCCACTTTGCGGCGCATCTCATTCTTCTTGGCCGAAAAGGCCGAGCCGCGTGCCATCTTGTCGTGGTACTCCTCGATGCTTTTGCTCCAATAGTGGTTGATGCGTATTGTGTTGTGTCGCGGCAGGGGATGATGGTCGGGATACATGACAAAGCTTCTCGACTCATTCACCATCGGTACCTTGAATTTGATTCCGAAAATCGACACGGAGCCGTAGAGGTAGTGTACAAATAGCTCCTCGAGAGGGAACGCCGTGTTCCATATCGGTTTTCCGGTGTTGCGAAACTCCTGCCATGATGTGGTGTACTGCTCGATAAGCGTCTTTTCAGGGTCGGGATGCAGTCGCCCCGCCGTCCCGAACATCAGCCAGTACAATATCACTCCGGGATACTTTTCGTAACGCTTGATCCACTCCTTTATGTCGGTTGCCTCATGGGGGCAGATGTATTCGTCAAGGTCGATGAAGGCAATCCATCGGCACGACTTGCCGAAATTGGCCGAGCAGTGCATGTAACACTCCATCTGTCCGTGTTCATGAGGCCATTCGGTGAGCGTTACGACTCCCTTTTCAATATAGGGTTGAAGTATCGGCATGAAATCGTCGGTCGAGAAGTTGTTGTAGAGGAATATGTGGTCGACCCCTATCAGCAAGTGATATTCAATCCATTCGCGCATGTAACGCGCTTCATTGCGGAATATGGCACATATCGCAAACATGTAACGCGCATCGCTGTTTATGCATGGCCGACGCATGGCAAACATGCTTCGGTAGAACATATTTACCGTCGGCGTGATTATGTGTCGTTTTATCGCTATCTTCATTGTCTTGTTCATGGTCGCGGTTGTTTACGTATATGGTTCAATATCACGTTACGTTCCTCTCTCGTTATGCCGAACAGATAGACCGATGCCGATAACGACAGTGTCAAGATGACGCACATTATAAATGTGTTGGCAATCGTGTCGGCATCAAACAGCCACATCTGCATCACCAGCGGCAACGGCAATGAGCACAATGTCACATGGATGATGGGTGAAAATGTGTCCGCCATATACGATTTCATCGTAATTGTGGAGTTGGCTATGGCATATTTGAGCCTGACATACAGGGCTGTGTATCCTGTTACTATAAACGGCAGGTAGACACAGTAGGGAGGTAGGCCTGCGTATAGCGCGAGGCACATGAGCGGCAGATTGGATAGCTGCAGCAACGACAGCGTAATCTGGCTGCCCTTTATCCTCCCCGACGCAAGCGTTACGGTGTCGAGAACCGACGAGGCGGGCATGATGAGGATGTAGATCATTATGATGCGCACAAACGGCACCGTGTACGGCGGCACCGATTTCAGCCATAACGACAGAAGCGTATAGGTGCGGAACAGCAGCGGCAGACACAGCAGAAGTGTGAGATAGGTGCCAAACCGTGTGCCACGGCTTACGAGCGAATTGAAGAATGCCGTGTCGCCCGAGGCGTAGGACCGGGTGAGCTGCGGCCTTATCGACATCATCAGATTCTCAACGAGCGACCTCACGACATTTTCAATCTGCGACGCCAACCCCTTGGCGGCGTTCATGAGCACGTTGAAAAAGAGGTTGAGGACGATGCCTATGCCCTCGATTGTTATTATCGAACTGCTTGAGCCGAGGAAATTCCAGCCCGATATTCCGAGTATTTCGCGGTATATGCGCTTGTCGGTTATCTTGACCATGCGACATTCGTTGAAGTGACACCGGCAGTAGATGCCGTAGAAAATTCTCACCGCCACGCTCAGTGTCGTCAGCATCGCGGCGTAAAATATAAGTCGGTTGCTCGATGTGTGCATGAGTGCCACGGCTACCCCTAACTTTACGATCGACTCGGCTATGTTGACAGCAGCAAAGAGTCCCATGCGCTCCTTGGCGGTGATGACGGCATTATAGGGGACACTAAGCACATTGAAGAGAAATGTCACGACTGAAAGCTGATAGACTATAAGCACTGCCGTCATGTCCTCGGGCGGAAAGTTGAGCTTGGTGTTGACAATCCACAGCCCAAGCGTTTCAAAAAGGATGAAGATGCCGGCTGCGAGCAATCGGTGCAGCTTGATGGAGGCGGTGAAGATTCTCGACAGTTCGTCGATGCCGTCACGTGCCATGGCGATGTTGATGAAGCGCTGGGTCGACGAGATGAACGTGGTGCTGAATAGGCTGAACATCGTTACGGTGCTGCCTACCACAGCATACACGCCGAAGTCCTCAAATCCGAGAGCTTCCAGGACAATGCGCGAGGTGTAGAGCGAGATGACAAGCGTGACCACCGACCGGCAGTACAGCAACATGGAGTTGCGTGCTATGCGCCGGTTGTTGTAGCTGTTGCGTGTCATGTCGGGTGTGAATGTGGTGAATTATGCCTTGCCATAGCCGTAACCGTAGCCGTAGCCTTTGCGCACATGGGTGCCGTTGAGCACGAGGGCAATGTGGGGAAGGCGTTTTTCGGCATAGAGTCGGTTGACAAATTCGATGTCGCTGAATGTCGTGTGGTTGGCACGACACACATATATTGTAGCGTCGCTTACGCGGGCGAGCGAATAGGTGTCGCTTACCATGCCTACCGGTGCGCTGTCGATTATGATGTAGTCGTAGCGCGAATGCAGTTCACTGAACAGGTTGTCGACGCGCGTCGACATGAGCAGTTCCGACGGGTTGGGCGGTACGGGACCGGAGGTTATTATGTCGAGCCCTTTTACTTCGGGATGATGCGCCGTTATGTCGTCGACGGTGTATTGCGACGATGAAAGATAGGTAGTGAGTCCGATTTCCGAGGCCACGCCGAGATAGTTGGTGAGCTGCGGATTGCGTATGTCCATTCCCACGAGCACCACGCGCTTGCCCGAAATGGTGAGTGATGCAGCCATGTTGATGGCGACAAACGACTTCCCTTCGCCGGCTGTCGACGACGTAACGAGCAGCACTTTGGCGTTGATGCCTCCGGTTATGAACTGCAGGTTGCTTCTAAGCAGGCGGAACAGTTCGGCGGTCGACGACGATGAGTTGCCGGCCGTGACCATCTTGTCGCCGCTGCGGTCAAGCGACACTTCGCCGAGTATGGGTATGGTGGTGAGCCGTTGCAGTTCACGGATGTCAGAAATCTTGTTGCGTATCAGCGAGCGGAAGTAGAGCCACAGCGGCACGATGAAGAGTCCGAACAGAAACGCGAGGATTAGCACTTTGGCCGGTGTCATGTTCACTTGGTCGGAGAGTGCGTAGGCCTTGTCGATTATCATTCCCTTGGGTACGGCGTTGGCTATGCGCAGTGCCGATTCCTCACGCTCCTTGAGCAGAAACAGGTAGAGATTCTCCTTCACGGCCTGTCGACGCTTGATGTTGACAAACTCACGTTCCCTTGCCGGGATGTCGCCGAGGCGCGACTGCGAATCCCCGCTCTTGCCGCGGAGCTCGTTCAACGTAACGCGTGCCGACGCTATCGAACGTTCCAGCGTCGTGGCCACATTGGATCGCATAGCGTCGATCTGCTCGTTGAGGGCCGTGAGCACCTTGTTGCCCGGCTTCGCGCTCTTTTCAAGACGGATGCGTTCAAGAATCAGCGAATTATAGGCTTCTATTGCCTCGGCGGCCGCTTCGGCCCCGAGCGGGGTGGGAATCAGGTTGAAACGGTTGGCGGGGTCGGCTATGAAGTCACGCGTAAGTTCAAGCACGCCCACTTCGGTTTCGGCGGCAATGAGGCTCTCCTCGAGTGTGCCTTTCCGGGTCAGGAGATATTTGGTTTCTGCTTCCACATCTACAATGTCGTGCGACTGCTTGTACTGCTCGATGTCGCTTTCGGCATCGTTCAGCTCCTTTGAAATGTCGACGAGCCTCTTGTCGATGAAGTCGGCTGTCTGTTGTGCCTTCCGTTGGTTCTCCTCGATTCCGCGCGCGTTATATTGGTCGACGATAGCGTTGACCACGCTCTTGGCGTAGTTTATTTCGGTGCTGTTGAGAGCAACGGTTATCACATCGGCCTTCTTGTTGGGGATGTAGCACATCACCTCTTTCTGTAGCCGCTCCGCCGCAAGGTCATATCCGCAGAATCCTATCTGCATCGACAGGCTCCGGTCCTTTTCATATTTGTCGGTTGTCGACAGGATGAAGTCGCCGTAGGGCGTAGGCAAGGTTACGGGAAATCTCTTGCCCTTGACTTCGCCTACTACCTTATTGCGGCTGTTGCGTGCCGTGACGCTGACCAGGCCCTCCTTGTCGGCTCTCAGCTTGAACTTCAGTGAGCTGCGAAGCGTGTCGGCTATCCCGGCTGGAGGCGTTAGCTTCACCGGTGAGCCGGAGTACTTCGTCGTCCGTTTTATCAGATTGTTCTTTACCGTGTAGGTAATGTTGCATCCGAGCTTTTCGGTCACGTTGCGAAATAGCGAGTGTGAGTTAAGTATCGACATCTCCTCGTCGACCGATGTGTTGTTGACAAACATGTCGGCCATGCTTATTGAGCGCATTAAGTCAGATGTCTTGTCATCGTCGGTTATGAGGATATTGGCCTGAATCTCATAAACTGGAGCTTTGATGTATATGTATAGTACAGCCAATGCAAGACATGCCGCGATTGAAATAAGGAATGCCGGCCACTTGGAGCGATATAGGCTGATGAGGTCGGCTATCTCAATGCGGTTGTCACGCTTTTTGTATACGGGATTGTCAGGCTTCATGGGGATGGATGCGTTTTAGTTAGCGTATTACAAGGGCGATTATCAGTGACGCTATCACCGAGCATGCTCCTGTGACGGCCGATACGACCGATAGCTTGAAGGCGTTGTTCTGGTTGTACTTTGAATTGTCCTTGCGAATCTTGTTGGGATTCACACACACTACATCGTTCTGTTGCAGATAGAAGTAAGGCGACGACAAGAGTTCCGAGTCGTTGAGGTTGAGGTGATGGAATGTCTTTGTTCCGTCATTTTCCTCGCGCACGAGCAGTATATTGTCGCGTTCGCCGTATTGTGTCAGGTCGCCGGCATCGGCAAGCGCATCGAGTATCGAGTATCGCTCGCGGTTAACATCGATCGAACCCGGGCGGTTGACCTCGCCCATCACATTGATGCGGAAGTTGACAAGCACTACTTTTACATAGGGATCCTCTACTTGGGCGCTGATTTTTTTTACGAGCAATGACGCAAGTTGCGATGTCGTCATGCCGTCGACATGGAGCATGCCTATGCCCGGAAATTTTATGTCGCCGCTTTTGTCGACGATATAGGTCTGCTGCTTGCCTTGCGACGGGGTCATTATGTTGTTCTGCGTGGCCGGATTGGAGAGCGGTAGGTTGTATTCGGCGGTAGCTTCGGGCACGAGCGATGTCACGGTTATGAGCAGTTCGTCATCGGGGCGGAGCTTTATCTCATAGTCGGTCGATGGAAGAGTGCCCGATTGCGTGCCGCTTAGGTCCTCGAAATAGGTCAATGACGATTTTGGCGCGTTACATGCCGTCAGCATCAATGCCGCTGACAATATAATTATGTGTAGAATTGTTCTCATATCGATGAAGAGTGATGATTGCTCGACAAGGCGTGACATTGTGTGGCCTTATTGAGATAACGTAACATGAGATACGTTTATTTTGCTATGTCGTCGGTCATTTTCGACCAGTTAGAGGGCCCGAGGGTTTGCCAGGCATACTGTCCGCTGTGGGCGCGGTGACTCTTTATATAATAGATGATGTTGCGTATCGGACGCCACAGCAGAGCCAACGGCACGGAGAAGAAGAACCGGTGTCCTCCGAGCGCGCGTGACGCACTGTTCCACGAGGCTATGAGCGGAACCCATAACAGAAGAGCCACTACTATGTTGGAGCCTATTACAATGATGTTGCGAGGGGCGATGGCGATCGATGCCGCAGTGAGCAGCAGCCACACCCACAACAGCGCAAGGCAGAATCCGTAAAGGCGGTGCTGCCACTTGCCGGCGTGTGATGATGTGAAGGTGTATTGCAGTTTTTTGCGCTTCATCGCTTCTCGCGGATTGGCAAACGATGTGCTTACATGGCTCTCGCGCGACAGCTCCACCGCAACGTTGCGCGGAGTGGAACACTGATGGATAAACACGTCATCGTCGCCATAGCTGAGATTGAGCGACTGAGAGAATCCTTTGTTCTTGAAAAACAGGCTGCGACGGTAGGCGAGATTGTCGCCGTCGCCTCGATAGGTGTGTCCGTCGAGTGCAGCTGCCAGATAATGCACTATGTCGATGAGCCAGTCGTGGACTTCGCTACGCGACGGGGTGTTGGCAACGTTGTCGAGGTCGGGAAATGCGTAGCCTATCACGATGTCTTTCTCGGGGTCGTTGAAGTGACGAGCCATCTTTTCGAGCCATCGTTGCGATGTTATGCGGCTGTCGGCTGTTACGAGCACTATCGATTCATACCGGGCCGCCTTGATGCCGAGCGTTATCGCAAGTTTCTTGCGCGACACGTTGCGGGTGTCATGAGGCGTGAATGTGTGATATAGATTCTTGTGAGTCGCTTCAAGTTCGCGCAGCAGTGAGTCGGTGGCCTCGTCGTTGCCGTCGTTGACGACTATCACCTCAAAGCCGCCGTCGTAGTCCTGCGACAGCAGCGAGGGGAGCAGCGCGGCCACTCCGTCGGGATTTTCATAGGCATATACGATGATGGATGCCGGGGAAAGCCCGAAAACCTGATTGGTGTCGTCGGCTTGTCGACGCGCGTTGCGTACGACAAGTATTATGCGTCGTGCATATATGATGAGTATTGCTATTGCTGTAGCTGCGGCCAGGCAGGAAAGCGTCAACGCCATCAATGCCTGATTGTCGATATTGTAAGTCACTGTGAGCGATTTGGCTATTTATTGTGCAAATTTACAAAACCTTTCACAATACACAGCAAACGCGCGTGAAAAAGATGATGTCGCGTCGGGATGATGTGCGATATAAACCCATTAATTTGGTTAACAATATTTAACTTTGGCTCTGCGTTATGTTGAGCCGCCTTGAATCGGTGTGATGTAAATCTACAATAAGGTTCTGTGTCAACCGCTACTTGCCAACTCGCTACTGTGCCTTATTTCGCGGAGTTTTGGCTTATTGTACTTATTACAATTAGGGCTGTCGCGATTCTACAGAAATACATATTGTAGTTATTACATTAACCCATGAAAATGATATTGTATAAAGTAAGATAACTACTGAGGCTATAAACAATGTTTTACAACATAAAATTGAATGTTGCATATTCATAAAATATCGTTACTTTTGTGTCGGAAATATATATGGAATCTATGCAAGGTGAAGTAATTTATCCTCCATTAGCCAATAATCACATATCTGTCGACTGCGTTGTGATAGGATTTGACGGAACACAATTGAAAGTGCTCCTCGTTAACCGTCACGGCGAAGAAGACGGGCTCGCTTATCACGACATGAAACTTCCCGGCAGCCTCATCTATCAGGATGAGGATCTTGACGGGGCCGCTATGAGAGTGCTTAATGAACTTACAGGCGTCAAAAACATCAAGCTGATGCAATTCCGTGCCTACGGATCGAAGAACAGGACAAGCGATCCCAAGGATGTGCATTGGCTCGAGCGTGCACAGCAGGCCCATGTAGAGCGTATAGTTACCATCTCCTATCTCGCGCTTGTGAAAATCGACCGCGCAATCGACAAGTCGCTTGATGCCCACAAGGCCGGTTGGGTGCCGTTGAACGATGTCAAGCGCCTGGCATTTGACCATAACCTCATTCTCGCCGAGGCGATGCATCGCATCAGGGATGCGGCCGAGGTGAATCCGGTGATGCTCTTTGACCTGTTGCCCCGAAAATTCACCGCATCGCAATTGCGCACAATGTTTGAGCTTATCTACGGCCATGCGATCGATGTGCGCAACTTCCACAAGAAAATAGCAATGATGGACTATGTGGTGCCTCTTGAGGAGAGGCAGCAGGGCGTGGCTCATCGTGCGGCGCGTTACTACAAATTTGACCGAAAGATATATAATAAGAACAGACGATAACCAATTATATAAGCTATGTACTTATTAGGATATGATATAGGCAGCTCGTCGGTAAAAGCGAGCATCGTTAATGCCGAAACAGGAAAGTGTGTTTCATCGGCTTTCTTCCCCAAGTCGGAGGCCGAGATTATTGCAGTTAAGCAAGGTTGGGCCGAGCAGCGCCCCGAGCAGTGGTGGGAACACCTGAAGCAGTCGACAGCCGCAGTGCTTGCCGAGTCAAAGGTGAATCCGGCCGACATAAAGGCAATCGGAATCTCCTATCAGATGCATGGACTTGTGTGCATAGACCGTGACCACAATGTGCTTCGTCCCGCCATTATATGGTGTGACTCCCGCGGAGTTCCCTACGGCGAGAAGGCATTTGACGAGCTCGGTCATGAAAAGTGCCTGAGCCACCTCCTCAACTCGCCCGGCAACTTCACCGCCACCAAGCTCAAATGGGTGAAGGACAACGAGCCCGAAGTGTTTGAGCGCATCGACAAAATCATGCTTCCCGGCGATTATATAGCAATGAAGCTCACCGACCGTGTGTGCACTACCGTATCGGGACTTTCCGAAGGTATGTTCTGGGACTTCAAGAACGGCCGGATAGCCGACTTCCTCATGGAGTATCTCGGATTCAGCAGCTCGATAATACCCGAAATCGTGCCCACATTCTCGGTACAGGGTCAGGTTACCGCCCATGCAGCCGCCGAACTCGGTCTTGCCGAGGGTACTCCGGTGTGCTACCGTGCCGGCGACCAGCCCAACAACGCTTTGTCGCTTAACGTGTTCAACCCCGGTGAAATCGCCTCTACCGCAGGAACATCGGGCGTTGTTTACGGTGTAAACGGCGAGATAAACTATGATCCCAAGTCGCGTGTCAACACATTCGCTCATGTCAATCACACCAATGAGCAGACACGCCTCGGCATATTGCTGTGCATCAACGGCACCGGCATCCTTAACTCCTGGGTTAAGCGCACCGTGGCTCCCGAAGGCATCAGCTATCCGGCCATGAACGACCTTGCCGCACAGGCTCCCATAGGAAGCGAAGGCGTGAGCATACTCCCCTTCGGCAACGGAGCCGAGCGTGTGCTTCAGAACCGCGAAATCGGCAGCTCGATTCACGGTGTAAACTTCCTGAAGCATGGCAAGCAGCACATCGTGCGAGCAGCCCAGGAGGGTATCGTATTCTCGTTCCAGTACGGAATCGAGATAATGGAGCAGATGGGAATGGATGTGAAGAAGATTCACGCCGGACACGCCAACATGTTCCTCAGCCCGCTCTTCCGCGAAACACTTGCCGGTGTGAGCGGTGCCACCATAGAGCTGTTTGACACCGACGGTTCGGTAGGCGCAGCCAAGGGCGCAGGCATAGGTGCCGGAATCTACAAGGACAACAACGAGGCTTTTGCAACACTCGACCGCATCGAGGTTATCGAGCCCAAGGAAGCCGACCGTCAGGCCTATCGCGACGCCTACGGATTGTGGAAGCAGCGCCTTGAAACCATCTTGAACAAATAATCACTATTACATAAAAACTAAAAGAAACTTTTTAAACAAATTCTATTATGGCAACAAAAGAGTATTTTCCCGAGATCGGTAAAATTAAGTTTGAAGGTAAGGACAGCAAGAATCCTCTCGCCTATCGTTACTACGATGCTGAGAAGGTAGTGCTCGGTAAGAAAATGAAGGATTGGTTGAAGTTTGCCATGGCATGGTGGCACACACTTTGCGCTGAAGGCGGCGACCAGTTCGGTGGCGGCACCAAGAAGTTCCCCTGGAACGAAGGCGATGCCATGACAGTTGCAAAGCAGAAGGCTGATGCTGGTTTTGAAATCATGCAGAAGCTCGGAATCGAATATTTCTGTTTCCACGATACCGACCTTATCGGTGACCTTGGCGAAGACATCGCCGACTACGAAGCCCGCATGGTTGAAATCACCAACTACCTGAAGGAAAAGATGGCTCAGACAGGCATCAAGAACCTTTGGGGTACTGCCAACGTATTCGGTAACGGCCGTTACATGAACGGTGCTGCTACCAACCCCGACTTTGACGTAGTAGCTCGCGCTGCAGTTCAGATCAAGAACGCTATCGACGCAACTATCGCCCTCGGTGGTACAAACTATGTGTTCTGGGGTGGCCGCGAAGGTTACATGAGCCTTCTCAACACTGACCAGAAGCGTGAAAAAGAGCATCTCGCAACTATGCTCCGCATCGCTCGCGACTACGCTCGTTCAAAGGGCTTCACCGGAACATTCCTCATCGAGCCCAAGCCCATGGAACCCTCAAAGCATCAGTATGATGTCGACACTGAAACTGTAATCGGCTTCCTTAAGGCTCACGGTCTTGACAAGGACTTCAAGGTGAACATCGAGGTTAACCACGCTACTCTCGCAGGTCACACATTCGAGCACGAACTTGCAGTGGCTGTTGACAACGGCATGCTCGGTTCAATCGACGCTAACCGTGGTGACTATCAGAACGGCTGGGATACCGACCAGTTCCCCATCGACAACTTCGAGCTCACTCAGGCCATGATGCAGATCATCCGCAACGGCGGCCTCGGCAACGGCGGTACCAACTTCGACGCTAAGACTCGTCGTAACTCTACCGACCTTGAGGACATCTTCATCGCTCACATCGCAGGTATGGACGCTATGGCTCGTGCTCTTGAAAGCGCAGCTGCTGTTCTTGAGGAATCTCCTTACAAGGAGATGATCAAGGAGCGTTACGCTTCATTCGACGGCGGCAAGGGTAAGGAATTTGAGGATGGCAAGCTCTCACTTGAGGATGTTGTAGCTTATGCCAAGACTCAGGGCGAACCCAAGCAGACCAGCGGCAAGCAGGAGCTCTATGAAGCTATCGTAGCCATGTATGCCTAAATGACGCCTTCTTCATCAGCATTTAATTCAGATATATATTCTGAAGCTTGAATAAGGGAGAGTCTGACCGGCGGCGTGCAACGACCCGGTCGGACTCTCTTCTTTTTAACCGATGTCAAGGCTCATGATGCCGATGAACCCCGACCAATCATTATATTATAGTTAACCTTGATGAACATGACTGCCGAGCCGTGACGAGGAGTTGATCACAGCCCGTCGGCCGCTTGACAGGAGTGTGATTTAGACAATCAGCCGGACGTGCCGGGCCATAGATTGGTGATAACTTCAGATTTATGAATATGAAAAGAGTTTTTTTGTTTATAACGGGCCTGTTGCTCACCGTTTCGCTGTCAGCCGCTTCAAAGTGGACGGGTACATGGGCTACCGCTCCTGAATATACGGGCAAGGGCGATATGCCCAAGACGATGACGCTTACCGGAAATGCGCTCCGACAGGTGATTCACGTGTCGGTGGGCGGTGACGAACTTCGTCTTAAGCTGTCGAATGAATTCAGCGACGAGCCGGTTGAGATTCGCGCGGTCTACATAGCCGATGCAGCCGAAGGCGAGAAGATTAATCCCCGCACGGTGCGTTACCTTAAATTTGACGGAAAGGAGAGCGTGACGATAGAGCCTCACGGCTCGGTCTACAGCGATGCCGTCAAGTATGACCTCAAGCCGCTGCAGCTGTTGTCGATAACCATCAACTACGGCGACAAGACTCCCGAGCACGCTACTTCACATCGCGGTTCACGCACCACATCCTATATCATGGAAGGCCTCTCCAAGCCTAAGAAGGAGTTTGTCCCCGCTGAAAAGCTTGAACACTGGTACAATATATGCGCCCTTGAGGTGATGGCCGACGGCAAGGAGTGCATCGCGGTGCTCGGTAACTCGATAACCGACGGACGCGGCACGACAACCGACAAGCAGAACCGCTGGACCGATGTGTGTGCCAAGGCTCTTAATGGAGAAGTGGCCGTATTGAATCTTGGAATAGGCGCCAACTGTGTGCTTCGCGGAGGAATCAGCGAGCCTGCAGTGAAGCGTTTCGACCGTGACATAATGGGGCAGAACGGATTGACCGGAATCGTAATCTATGAAGGCATAAACGACATAGGCGGAAGCCGTCACGCCGAGAAGACAGCCGCCGAGCTGATCGAGGCCTACACTTCGTTTATCGAAAAGGCGCGTTCAAAGGGCCTTAAAGTGTATGGCGGCACAATCTCACAGATTGGCAACACCGACTATTGGTCATACTTCCATGAGGCTACCCGCCAGGCGGTGAATGAGTGGATACGCACATGCGGAAAGTTTGACGGCGTGATCGATTTCGATGCCGTGCTTGCTGACCCCGCCAATCCTTTGAGATTGAATCCCGATTATAATTTTGACGGACTTCATCCTAACGCCGCAGGCTATAAGGCGATGGGTAATGCCGCCGCCGAAGTGCTCTTTCCGGAAAAAATTAGATAAAACCAAACTTTAATAATAAACTTAACTTTATTAATTATGAATTACCAAGAAAAAGGCAGTAAAACATATCTGTTTTCCATAGTCCTTGTCGCCGTGCTCGGTGGCCTGCTCTTCGGTTACGACACCGCTGTGATATCGGGTGCCGAGAAGGGTCTTCAGGCTTTCTTCCTCGGAGCCAAGGATTTCGTCTATACCGATGTGATTCACGGTATAACATCGTCAAGCGCGCTGCTCGGATGTATTTTGGGTAGTGCTTTGTCTGGTTTCTTCGCTACTCGATTCGGCCGCAAGAAGTCGTTGATTATCGCCGGATTTTTCTTCTTTGTTTCGGCTCTCGGCTCCTACTATCCCGAATTCCTCTTCTTCGAGCACGGTAAGCCCGATTTCAACCTCCTTATCGCATTCAACATCTACCGCATCATCGGCGGTGTGGGTGTGGGTCTTGCTTCGGCCATCTGCCCCATGTATATTGCCGAGGTGGCTCCGTCAAACATCCGCGGTACGCTCGTGTCGTGGAACCAGTTTGCAATCATCTTCGGTCAGCTTGTGGTTTACTTCGTCAACTTCATGATTCTTGGCGAGCACACCAACCCCATCATCGAGAAGACTGCCGAAAACATCTACTATGTGCTTCCCACATCCGACGCATGGACCATCATGACAGGATGGCGTTACATGTTCGGTAGCGAGGCATTTGTTGCCGCAGTGTTTACCGTGCTTGTTTTCTTGGTTCCCGAGTCACCGCGTTATCTTGCGCTTGTTGGCCGTGACAGCCGCGCCCTTGAGGTGCTTGCACGCATCAACGGCATCACCAAGGCCCGCGAGATTCTTGCCGACATCAAGTCGACCGTCGAGGTCAAGAGCGAACGCCTCTTCTCATTTGGCGTGATGGTGATATTTGTCGGCGTTATGTTGTCGGTTTTCCAGCAGGCAGTGGGTATAAACGCCGTGCTCTACTATGCACCGCGCATATTCGACTCAATGCACATGGGCGACCCCATGGTGCAGACCGTCATCATGGGTATCGTCAACATCTCGTTCACACTTGTGGCTGTGTTCACCGTTGAGAAGCTCGGCCGCAAGCCGTTGTTGATCTGGGGTTCTATCGGCATGGCTGTCGGTGCATTCGGTGTGGCTATATCCAACCTTGTCACCGTTCCTCCCATCGTTCCCGTTGTCAGCATCATGGTTTATTCGGCTTCGTTCATGTTCTCTTGGGGCCCGATATGCTGGGTGCTTATCGCCGAGATATTCCCCAACACCATCCGTGGTGCGGCTGTGGCTGTCGCCGTTGCATTCCAGTGGATATTCAACTTCATCGTGTCGAGTACGTTTGTGCCCATGTACAATATGCGTCTTGGCGAGATGGGCGATAAGTTCGGTCACATGTTTGCCTATGCGCTCTACGGCGTTATCTGCGTCGTTGCCGCCATATTCGTTTACAAGCTTGTTCCTGAAACCAAGGGTAAGACTCTTGAGGATATGACCAACCTTTGGCGCAAGAAATCGGCTAAGTAGATTTCCCTTATAACCAAAATAGTTGCGGTCGTCGCGTGATTGTCACGAGGCGACCGCTTTTTTTTCACCCGCAAAGTGAGCTTCGCGACATTATGGGGTGAAATCGGGGCTTCCCGCTCGCTATCTTTGCCGAAAAAGGAGGAGTAATTATGAATATCAAAGCGGTTATATTGGCGGGCTTTATTTTGTGCGGATGCACGCGTATGGTCTATTTGCCTTCGGAGTCGGTGAAGAGCGATATGCTTTTGAGGGGAAGCGTGTCGGTCGACACGATGTATGCCCGCGACAGCATCATTGTCGACAGGAGCGGCGACACTGTGCGTGAACGCAGCTACAGGCTCATATATAAAACAAGAGCGGTGCATGACACCACTCTTGTTGCTCGGGCCGACAGTGTTGTGTCGACTGTTGTTGTCGACGGCAAGGCCGAAGCGTCACGTAATATCAAGTGGATTGCCGTGTTTGTCGCTACGGTGGCGGCCGTCGTGTTGACCTTGAGGTTTATTTCGTATAGAAGTCGATGAGCAGGTTTAACGCGCGTTGGCAAGCGGGGCAGAATGCCGGCCAGGTGTTGTTGCGCATGCGGCATTGGTCGGCCGGACGGTAGACGCCCTTGAACACGTAGCCTCCGCCTTCATATACACCCACGGGATATTTGTCGGCATTTTTGGGATCGGTGGGCACGGGTGTGCCTTCGGGGACTATCGACTGCCATTTTGACGGAAAATCGACGAGGGTTGTGATGTTGGGCTCCCACGGCTCTATGTCGAGCGGATATGATTCGTCCATGATGTCGTTCTCGTAGAAGTATTCGTCGGCAAGTCCGCCGAAGCTGTGGCCGAATTCATGCACTACCACGGGCCTGAAGTCGCGGTGGCGGGCTGTGGTGAGGGTGTAGGAGTTGTATATGCCACCGCCGCCGTATTCGGGCGTGTTGGCGAGTATTATTATGTGTTCGTAGGGTATTCCTGCGAGAGCGTCGTGTACATCCTGCAGATTGCCGGTGGTGAGGTAGCGGTCGGAGTAGAATGTGCTGAAATGTGAGGAGAACGCTGTCTTTTTCCAGTCGCCGAGTCGCGGTACGCTTACGCCGCTGTCGATTGAGGGCGAAGCCACAGCCACGAAGTTGAAGTCGTCGGCACGCGACTTGAAGGGCTCGTGTTTCAGGATTGACTCCACGGCCACGGCTGCGTGATGGTAGAAGCTGTCCATCTCGGCGGTGGTGTAGCCCTCGGCCAGGATGGCCACATCGATTGCCTTTTCAGGGTGCGAGCTGCGGTGGATATAGCGGTGAGGTGTTACGTTGGTGATGCCTTTCACCGCAATCAGTTCATCGTCGGGGCGATAACGGTGAGTCATCGAGGCGATTGTGTCGTGGCGGTTGTTGAGCAATGCTATGTCGATTAATGCGGGAGCCTTGGGCAGGGGCACAAGATAGGTGTTCTGAAAGGCTTTGGGGGTTGTCGATGCCTCCTCGGTCGACAGCCATTCATTGAACAGCGATGAGAATGAGTGGCGGTAGATGGTGTCGCCGGTGGCCTCGTCGCGCACGGTTATCTGTCCGTTTCCGGCAAACGGAAGCTCTTTCAGGCGATGTCGGCGGCCGCTCCATTCGGGCAGTACGGCCTGCTTGTCGAGCATAACATGGCATCCCTTTGTGTCGGCTCCGAATATGTAGTCGAGGCGCAGGGTCTTGTTGTTGAAGAAGGTGTCGAAGTCCTGAGCTGTCAATGTGCAGCACGACATGGCGACAATTGCTGATAGCAGGAGTTTTGTTATTTTCATAATCGGTGATTTATATTTGTGCTGTGGGATTGAGTCGGTTTTCGCGTGACAGCGTCCTGAATTGCCATGCGACCATCATTATGGTTACTACCGTGGCAAAGAGGTCGGAGGTGGGGAATGATGCCCACACGCCGTTGAGCCCGTACATGCGGGGCAGTGTCAGCAACAGCGGTATAAGGAAAATCACCTGGCGTATAAGGCTCAGGAATATCGATTTTCCGGCTTTGCCTATTGACTGGAACAGGGTTGTCGAAACAATCTGGAAGCCTACGACCCAGAATGCAAGCAGTGATATGTGCAGCGAGTTGACTGTGGCGGCTATTAGCTCGCAGTCGGTCGTGAAGGCCATTGCTATGATGTCGGGGAACAGTATTCCCACTGCGGCTCCTGTCGAGGTGACCACGGTGCCGGCGAGTGTCGAGAGCCAGAATGCGCGTTTGAGTCGGTGGCGCAGTCCGGCTCCGTAGTTGTAGCCGAGTATGGGCTGTACGCCCTGGCATATTCCCACCACTACCATGCACAGGAGCGAGGTGTAGGTCGTGAAGATGCCCACCGCCCCTATGGCTATGTCGCCGCCGTAGGCGTAGAGGGTGCGGTTGATGATTATGTTTATGGCCGAGCTCGTGAAGTTGACGATGCTCGGAGCCGCCCCGATGGCGACGATCGACCATATTATGTGCCAGCGCAGGCGGTATATGCCCCGGGTGAAGCGCACCGTCGATGTGGGCTTGAAGAAATGATAGAGCACAAACACCATGCCGATGGTCATCGATATGTCGGTGGCTATCGCTGCTCCTTTTATGCCCATTTTCAGGACGAATATGAAGATGGGAGCCAGGATTACATTGCACCCGGCACCGATAAACATCGTTATCATGGCCTGCTGCGGATAGCCCGAGGCTCGCATGACATTGTTGAGGCTGTACATGACATTCATGACCAGCATGCCGGGAAAGAGATAGACGATGAAATCGCGGGCGTAGGGAAGCGTGTTGGCCGACGCTCCGAATGCCATGAGAATGTCGTCGATGAATATAGCGAAGAATGTCAGGTAGATAACGGCGTTTATGAGTATCAGCACGAGCGAGTTGCCGAGCACAAGCTGGGCACCCCGGTAGTCCTTCTGTCCGAGCATTATCGACACTCTTGCGGCGGCACCGGCTCCGATGAGCACGCCTATGGCGGTGCACACATTGGTCACGGGAAATGTTATGGCGAGTCCCGCAATGGCATCGGCACCCACGCCGCGCCCTATGAATATGCGGTCGACGACATTGTAAAGCGACATGACCACCATGCCCACTACCGCGGGCAGACTGTATTCCCATAGCAGACGTCCGATGGGTCGGGTGGCGAGTGCCTTTAGATTGCCTGATGTTTTTTCCATTGCCGTTGTTGTGTGATTGGGTTTGTCGTTATCGCGATGTGTCGTTGCGCATAGCCGTTATGTCGTCGTAGAGGTTTCGGCATCCGTCCTCAAGCAGGTCGAGCACGAGTTCAAAGCCCTCGGCTCCCTCGTAGTAGGGGTCGGGCACGTGGTCATAGCGGGTGGCCATTCTCACAAATTCCATCATGGGGACTATCTTGGCTTCGTCGTCGAGGGTGGGAGCCATGGAGCGCAGATTGCGTTCATTGGCCGAGTCCATCGGTATTATCAGGTCGAAGTCGCTGAAGTCGCTTGGTGTGAACCTGCGTGCGCGGTGGGTGAGATTGTAGCCTCGGCGGGTGGCGTGTACACGCATTCGGCGGTCGGGCAGGTCGCCCGAATGTCCGCCGTAGGTTCCGGCCGAGTCAATCACCCAGTCGTTGTCGTCGTTGTGCGAGCTTACGATGGAGCGCAGGATGCCTTCGGCGGCCGGGGAGCGGCATATATTGCCGAGGCACACCATAAGCACCCTCACCGGGCCCTCTTCTTTTGCAGGTATATGGGGTAGTTTCATTTTCTTTCTGATTCTTTTTTTTCTAAAGAGTTTTCCTCGACTATTATGCGGGCTGTGCGTTGCGCTGCATCGGAGTTGCCGAGAATCTCCCTCATGCGTCGGTAGCCTTCAAGCTGGTTGTCGTGACCCGGTCGGCCGGGAAGTATGTTGCCCAGCTCGCGACCCACGAGTTTTGGGGTACACAGGTGTACGAGCATTTCAGGCACAATCGGTGCGTCGGCTATCAGATTGGGAAGTGACACGTAGGGAACTTTCAGTATCTTCTCCATGATTTTGTAGGAGAGCTTTACTCCATTGGCGCGGTAGCACACCACTTGCGGGGTATTCAGCAGCGCACACTCAAGGGTGGCGGTGCCCGATGTAACGAGAGCGGCTTCGGCGAAGTGCATCAGGTCAAATGTCGCGTTGTTCACGATGGGTGTTCCCGGGTCGATGTAGTAGCCGTAGTACGACAGGTCGATGCCCGGTGCGCTTGCCACTACGGGCATGTAGTCGGGATACATGTCGGCGGCCGCCTGCATCACCGACAGGTTGTTCTTGATTTCGCTTCGGCGGCTTCCCGGCACGAGCGCTATTATGGGACGGTCGGGCAGGTTGTGGCGTTTAAGGAACTCCTCGCGTGACGGGAGGTTGGTCTTGCGGTGAGCCACCTCCTCGACCGACGGATTGCCCACGTAGGTGACATCGTAGTCGTGGCGTGACTTGTAGAAGCCGACTTCAAAGGGGAAGATGGCAAACACGCGGTCGACATAACGCTTTATGTCGCGCACGCGATGCTCTTTCCATGCCCACACCTTGGGCGAAATGTAGTAGTACACCTTTACCCCCATGTCGTGGGCGTAGCGTGCAAGCTTAAGGTTGAAGCTGGGGTAGTCTACCAGGATGAGTGCGTCGGGACGCTCGGCTTTCAGTTGCTCCTTGGCACGACGCAGGTTGGAAAGCACTTGCGGCAGATGTCGCAGGACTTCGCTGAACCCCATGTAGGCCATTTCGCGATAGTGGATGAACGGTGCGTTTCCCGCCTCGCGGGCCATGAGGTCGCCTCCGAGAAAGATGAAATCGGCCTTGGGGTCGATTCGCTTTATTGCGGCAATCAACTCGGCCGCATGTATGTCGCCGGAGGCCTCACCGGCTGAAAGAAAGTACTTCATCGCTGTGGTCGTGCTAAATTGTTATCCCTGCAAAGGTAATACAAATCCATGAAAACTGAAAGCACGTAACGTTCAAGATTGCGCGTCACAAGAGGAGTGCCGACACGGGTGTGACGACGACTTTGTAGGGGCGTGCATGAGGCGAGCGCGGCTTGCTGCGTGTGGTGTGGTGATAGAATGCTTTCTGTCGGTCCCATGCTCTCATTTGAAGCTGTCGCGTGGTCCCGGGCGGAATGTCGCACTCCACGGTCACGCTTCGGCTGTGCAGTTGCGAGCCGTTCATGTCGATGTAGTCGATGTTAATGGTTATCTGAACGAGCTTGCGCTGATGCCGGTTGGTGACGAAGATAGTTTCGTAGTTGGAACGCAGAGGCTTGTCGTAGTCGGCTATCGTGATGCTGTCGGGCGACAAGGTTGTGCTTTCAGTTACGGCTGTGACATCCTGTTCCGCCTTTACGAGTTTCTTGCGTGTTGTGCGGGTGTCGGGAGCGGCAACCGATGTGACGGCAAGCACCATTAGTGATGTGACGATGACGCGAAGCATGGCAGGTTATAGATAACGTGGTTCGACAGGGCCTGAAACCGGAGTGGGAAACAGGCGAAGACATCCGTCAAGCTCCTGCGGATTGTCGTTGCGCACACGCACTCCGAGCCTCGATACATAGGGCAAAAGCCGCCATACATTGACATATACGCTTGAGCGGTGTCGGCGAAAACTCAGGTGGCCGTCGTCGTTGAGCGTGAGCGTGAACCGCTTGGGTCTTATAAGCGTCGACCCTCCGTCGCCGGCTGTATATATCTTTGCCGTGTACACGCCTCGCTTGGCCGATGGTGACAGATAGCCCATTACGGTGCCGGGCATCATCGACCGTTGAGGCGAGCGCAGGATGACGATGCGGTAACGTGCGGCTCCGTCATCGCGAGTATTGTCGGGGTTGAAGCGTTCGATTACTACTGTGGCTCCGTCGGCGGGAAATTGCCATATTCCTTCGATGATGTGCAGTGGAAGCGATGTCAGCCGTCGCTTGATGCTGTCGATGTCGGCGTAGCCCGAAAGAGTCTGCGACACCTGCGGCAGGGTGTCGATGTGGTCGGCTGCGGCAATCGATAACGATGCTGTGAGCAGCGACAATGCGAGGAGGAGGCGAGGAAGTTGCATGGTGTATGTGATAAAGAGAGGGGGAGTAGGGGAGAGTGGTGCAATGAGGCCCGAAGCCTCATTGCTGTCAGATGGTCTTGAACTGATACTGGAAGCCGAAGCTGAGTATCTCCTTCAACTGCCACTTGTGCCATGATGAGCCATCGACACGCGGAGTGCTTGAGTCGTAACGCATGTGCACGTAAATCTGGGTCGAAAGGTAGCGGTTGATTGAGAAGTTAATCGTGTTCTCCCAGTCGCTCTGAACATAGTCATAGTCGGTAAACAGGAAGAAGCGCGAGTTGTAGGTTATGTTCCAAAGGATGTTCCATGTCATCTTCACCTCAGCGTTGCTACCGACCTCGCTCACGGTGTGGCGGCCTTCGCGTATGCCAAAAGATGTTTCCTTCATTCCCGGATGGGTGCATATCTTCATGTTGTAGGAGAGCGGCGATATGGAGGCATCGATTTTGAATGTCTTTTTGGGGTTGGTGAAGTTGTAGGCCATACCGACACCGAAGTTGAGCTCACCGGGTGACATGAACGCCGCACGCAGCTTGTCGGTGTTGGGCGCATAGTTCTTAAGGAACTGTGTCTTGAATGATGTGTTCATCGAGTAGAACCAGTGCTTGAACGCACGCACACCGAATGTGCCGTTGAACTGGAACAGATCCTCGCTTATCATGTAGGAGCGCATGCTGTCCTGAGGCGCGCTGGATATTGCCAGTTTATATTGGGTGGTGGCTTCAGCCATTAGGTTGGGATGGAACTTTTGGTTAAGTTTTACGTTCCAGCGGAAGTTGGCTATCATGTTCACGTTGTTGTTGCCGCCCTGATACCAGTTGGGGCTCACGTAGGCTTGCGAGAATTGCAGGAGTCCGTTGAAAGTGTGGAGCCAGTTCTTGGGCTTTACATCCAGGGATGCGGCTGCCGCCTCAAGGTCATCCTTGTTGACAAGCACTTCCGATATTGTTATGGTCGATTTCGAGGGGTCGACAGTGGCTACATACTGTTTAGGTGGCTCAGGCAGGGTGTTGATGTTGTATCTTACCTGCGGCGCATAGTCAATCATGTAACGTTGCTTCAGCTGGCGGTAGCGGCGTATGCGGTTGCCCTCCTGCATCATGCGGTTCATTGCGGGATTGTCGGTTTCGATGTATCGTTCGGGATTAAGCGGAGCTACGGTGTCGGTGTATTCAACATAGTCAAACACTACGGGCATAAACGCCGTTACGGGAAGAGTTGTGGGCGGAAGAAGTTTCAAGGGGATGTATTCGGGCACCGAGTCGGGCACGGTGTCGGCTACAAGGTCGAAGAACGGACCGAAATCATCATAACCTTCACCCTCGTCCTCGTAGTAGTACTCGTCTTCGTCCTCTTCGACAGGAACTCCGAGCAGTTCAAGCAAGCTTGGGTCGGCAGGTTCAACCGTCTGGGCGTTGGCGTTGGATGAAAATAGGGCTATCGAGAGAAAAATGAAGATGATAGCGTTGAAACGATATGACATGAGAGCCTTCATTTTAGAGTCGGATTTAAAAGTGATGATTTTCGTAGTACAAAAATAAGCAAAAAGAGCGATATTATGAAATATACGCATCCTTTTGCCATCGTTTTAGAGAAAAACGTGTTGATAATTGCTCTACTTTATGGCCATGTAGATGGTGCAGGTGCCGAAAGTGAGCGGGGTGAAGGTGCATTGGCTGAATCCTGCTTCGCGGAGCAGCTCAAGCATAGCGTTGCCCTGCGGCACTGCGGCTATGCTTTCGGGAAGATAGCTGTAGGCGCGCACGTCGTGTGAAACGAGTCGGCCTATTGTCGGGATTATGCGTCGTGTGTAGAAGTTGTAGAGTGGCTTGACGATTGGCGAGGTGGGTGTCGACAGCTCGATGACACACAGCACCGCTCCGGGTTGCAGCACGCGGTACATTTCGCGGTAGCCTGTGTCGAGATGCTCGAAGTTGCGCACTCCGTAGGCAACGGTGATGCAGTCGAATGTTTCGGCTCCGAAAGGCAGTGCGAGGCAGTCGCCTGTCATGAAGCTGACCTTATGGGCTATTCCCGCATCGACTGCCTTGGCTTGTGCCCGTGCGATCATATTGGGGCTCAGGTCGATTCCGGTGAGCTGATGCGGATTGAGTTTGCGATGCAGTAGCAGGGCGAGGTCGCCTGTGCCGGTGGCTACATCGAGTATTAAGCGCGGCGAGTGCCTGCGCAGCATTTTCACTGCGCGGGCACGCCACAGCTTGTCGATTCCGAAGGTCATCATGCGGTTCATGAAATCGTAGGCCGGGGCGATGCTGTCAAACATCTCCTTGACCTGCTGAGTCTTGCTCCGCTCGTTGTCGTAAGGGTTGATCTTTTCGGCTTTGACTTCCATCGGTTATTCTTAGTCGTATATTTTTACTTGCGGTTTTCAAGCCACTGAGTGACATTGCGCTCAATGCGTGCGGCAAGGTCGTGCTCGTCGCTCTTTACGAAACGCTCGCCGGTGATGTGCTCGTAAAGCTCGATGTAGCGTTCGCTTACCGATTCGCAATAGGCGTCGGTCATTTCGGGAACTGCCTGGCCGGCCTTGCCCATGAATCCGTGTTCGATGAGCCACTGACGCACAAACTCCTTGGAGAGCTGACGCTGGGGTTCGCCCTTCTCAAAGCGCTCCTCGTAGCCGTCGGCATAGAAGTAACGTGATGAATCGGGAGTGTGGATTTCGTCGATCAGGTAGACCTTTCCGTCACGCTTGCCAAATTCATATTTCGTGTCGACGAGTATCAGTCCCTTCTCGGCTGCCATTTCGCTTCCGCGGCGGAACAGTGCGCGGGTGTAACGCTCCATCAGTTCGTAGTCGTCCTTGTCGACGATGCCTTGTGCTATGATCTCTTCGCGTGAGATGTTTTCGTCGTGACCGGCTTCGGCCTTGGTGGTGGGGGTGATGATGGGTTCGGGGAAACGCTCGTTTTCGCGCATTCCGTCGGGTAGTTTCACTCCGCACAGTTCGCGGCATCCGGCCTGATATTCACGCCATGCGCTTCCTGTGAGGTAGCCGCGTATAATCATCTCGACGCGGAAACCTTCGCATTTTAGTCCTACGGTTACCATCGGGTCGGGAGTGGCGAGCTTCCAGTTGGGCACGATGTCGGCTGTGGCATCGAGGAATTTTGCGGCAATCTGGTTGAGAACCTGTCCCTTGTAGGGGATGCCTTTGGGCAGAATTACATCGAAAGCCGAGATGCGGTCGGTTGCGACCATTACCATGATGTCATCGTTGATGTCATAGACATCGCGAACTTTGCCGTGATAGACACTTTTCTGTCCCGGGAAGTTGAAATCCGTGTTGATAAGTGTAGTAGCCATTGTAGTGATGATTGGTGTTATTGTTGTTGATAGTTATTGTTCGGTTTTTTCGCGTTGCTCCTCGGCTTTCTTCTCGTCGTCCCATCGCTGATAGGCCTCGACTATGCGCTGCACGAGCTGATGACGCACGATGTCCTTTTTGCCAAACTCCACCATGCCTATGCCGGGCACGCCTTTCAGCACCTTGAGGGCCTGTACGAGTCCCGAGTTGACGCTGCGAGGCAGGTCAATCTGGGTGATGTCGCCGGTTATTATCATCTTTGCGTTCATTCCCAGTCGGGTGAGGAACATCTTTATCTGATGGGTGGTGGTGTTCTGCGCTTCGTCAAGCACGATTATTGCATCGTTGAGCGTGCGTCCGCGCATGAATGCCAGCGGAGCTATCTGGATTACGTTGGACTCCATGTACTCTTTCAGCTTCACTGCGGGAATCATGTCCTCAAGCGCATCATAGAGCGGCTGAAGATAGGGGTCGATCTTGTCCTTCATGTCGCCGGGGAGAAATCCGAGCTTTTCGCCTGCTTCCACTGCCGGACGCGAAAGGATTATCTTGCGCACTTCGCGATTTTTCAACGCGCGCACGGCCAACGCTATTGCCACATAGGTCTTGCCGGTTCCTGCAGGGCCGAGAGCGAATGTGAGGTCGTTTTTCAAAAATGTTTCGACAAGCAGCTGCTGGTTGGGGGTGCGTCCGCTGATCGGTTTGCCGTTTATTCCGTAGATGATCACATCGTCCTGCTTCAACTCTTTCGGAGCCTGACCGCGCACAATGTCGAGAATCACCTCTTCGGTGAGTTTGTTATACTTGATGCAGTACTCTTCCAGCTCCTTGATTTTCTTTTCAAAGCGAGCGGCCTCTTCGGGGTCGCCGATGACTTTGATTATCTGTCCGCGAGCGGCCATGCGCAGCTTGGGGAAGAGATTGCGTATAAGCTGCATATTGCAATTGTTTATGCCATAGAAGCTTACTGGGTCGACATTGTCAATTATTATTATGCGTTCAATCATCCGCTAAATAAATAGTTTTAAGAGTTGCTACAAAGATACAACATAAAACCGAGAATAAAAGTTAATTACCATCCCAAAATTAGCACTCCACCCCTAATTGCCCCGCCCCTCCATCACCTTGAATGTATTGAATTTTGATAATTACTTCGAGGCAGTGGTTTTATTGAGGAATAATTAGTAAATTCGCAATTGGAAATGGCTTGCAGAAGGAAACATCGCATAAACGCACTATCATTGTTCTCATGCATCGGAGTAGGCGAATACTACTTGAAGCGTGCAGGGGTGGATGTCGTTGTGGCAACTGACATAGACTCTCGCAGATGCAGGGTTCACGGTCAATTGTATCCGTCGACAAAGACGGTGTGCGGCGACATAACGAGTGATGATGTGAAGCGTGATGTCCTGAAAGCTGTAGGGCGTAAAAAGATACAAATGATAATCTCGACACCTCCGTGTCAAGGCATGAGCAGCGTAGGCAAAAATAAGGGTGCTGCTTTGTCAGATATTGACGACAGTCGAAATTATCTAATACTTGAAACATTTCCGTTTATCGATTCTTTGTCGCCCGACTATGTCATATTTGAGAATGTGCCGCAAATGCTTAAGGTGAAAATGCCTTGGGGCGATGGTGAGCGGTTAAAGATTCTTGAAATTCTTGAAGCGAAATATGGCGGAGTTTACGATATAAAGTGTGACATATTCAACAGTGGTGATTATGGTGTGCCGCAGACTCGTGAACGTGTGTTCATAAGGCTTTGCCGTAAAGGATTGTCGTGGCATGATCCAAAGAGAAGTGAAAAGCAGGTGACATTGCGAGAAGCTATAGGCAACCTGCCAAGCATAGAGCCCGGAGAGGTATCTGCGCTTAAAAATCATTGGGCGAGATTGCATCCTGCTAATCAGATAGAGTGGTTGCGTCACACCCCAACAGGTTGTTCTGCTTTCATGAACGATGAGTACTACCCACGCAAAAGTAACGGCGACAAAATTAAAGGTTATCTTAATTGCTACAAACGAATGTCGTGGGACCAGCCATCGCCTACAGTGACGATGCGCAATGAAATCATGTCTTCACAGGATAAAGTGCATCCGGGGCGAAGCCTTGGCAACGGATTGTGGAGCGATGCGCGTGTATTGACTTTGCGCGAATTGCTCATTGTGATGTCGCTTCCCGGCGATATGGAGCTTCCCAATGATATAAGTGATACCGCTTTACGCCAATTCATAGGCGAGGGAGTGCCTCCATTGATGATGAAAAAGATTATTGACGGAATAGAACTATAATGGTAACCGACCGTACAATTACCGGCATATCCATGTTTTCAAGTGCCGGAATAGCTGAAACATATCTCAGCAAACTGAATATTCATATAGCTCTTGCCAATGAGATACTAAAGGAAAGGGCTGAATACTATACGCATTTCTATCCCGATACCGACATGCTTGTAGGGGATATAATGGATGGCAAGATTCTTGATGAGTATGTGGCACGTGCCAGGAAACTTAACCCTTCATTCCTGCTTGCAACGCCTCCTTGCCAGGGAATGAGTTCTCTTGGTAAAAAGGAATATGCCGAGGATGTGCGTAATTATCTGATATTTGCCGTGCTGAAGGTAATAGACTCTTTGGATCTCGATGTTGTGGTAATAGAGAATGTCCCTAAGTTTCTGAAGTTATATTTCCCCTATGAGAATGACTATCTTGGCATTGTGGATATTCTGGAACGGCGATACGGTGGACGGTATAACATTCGCTACGACATATTCAATGCCAAGGACTACGGGGTGGCGCAATCACGACCACGTGCTATAATAATTCTATATAAAAATAATTATTCATGGAGCTATCCGGCTCCCGAGCATGAAATAACGTTGCGTCAGGCAATCGGGCATCTGCCATCGTTGAACAATGGGGAACACAGTGATATAAAGTATCATTATGCCTTGAATCACAGTGCAATGCAGGTAGAGTGTATGTCGCATACCGATGAAGGGTGCAGTGCCATGACAAACGAAGTTTATTATCCTAAGCGAGCCGACGGCAAGAAGGTCAGCGGATTCCATAATACTTACAAAAGGATGCGTTGGGATGCTCCGTGCCCCGCCCGAGCAACTAACAATGGCCTGATAAGCGGACATAACAATGTGCATCCCGGGCGTAAGCTTGCCGATGGTACGGTCAGCGACGCACGTGTGTTGTCGATGCTTGAATTGCTTATTGTGTCATCATTGCCTCAGGATTGGAATTTGCCTTGTGGCTATAATGAGTACCTTGTGCGCACTCTCATCGGAGAGGCAATTCCACCGATGTTGTTATATAGAATATTGTCAACCTTAAAACGTAAAGATATGAAACGTGTAAATAAGTCAGATAAATGGACCATGATGAAATACATAAAGAGTTTTGATCTGATGGTTAAGTATGCCTATGTGGCACGTAAACATGGTGCGTTATTTGATGACCGCTCGCTTGACAATATAAACGAATTGATGATGGATAGCGGAACCTATGTCCCGCGTTACGATGTGCCGAGTCGCGATACTACTATTTTCAAGATGTGTCAGGTCGCCTATTCGATGATTGCGTATAAGACTGGCCGTGGACAAGGACAACGACTGGTGTTTAGCCCGCTTGGAAATAAGCTGATTGACACATACATGGATTCTGAACTTGATAATAAGACAAAGATTGACAGGGTTGCAAAGATATATATGTCGATGTTGTTCTCGTTGCCATTCAATCACCCTTTTAATCAGATGAGTTCATCATTCAACATATATCCCTTCAGGCTTATTTTTAAATTGCTGCGTGATCCGAGGCTTGACGGTCGTCTTTATTGTGACGAGATGTTCTATTATGTGATGTGGTGCAAGACAATCGACAATGACGATTATGAATCGCTTGTAGAGAATATACTCGGACTTCGTCGAATGAATCCTGTCGACAAATTGGAAATGTTCAAGCGGACTTTGCCTGAAGAGGACACCCTTGCCAATGCTCTTCATGAAGCGGTGTATGCGTTTGGTCAACTCGCGGGAGGTGGAATAGTTACGCACTACGATGTAAAGCGCAAGAATTATATAGGGCCTCTTCATCACGGAGGTTTCGGTCGTGGCATGTTGCCTGATTATATCAGCGAAGAAGAATTGGCCTCCAAAAAGAGGTCGACTCGTAACTATAGGCTCAATTATATTGAACTTAGACCTGAAATAGAGGAATTTGCCGACAAAATGCTCGCTGCTTACAGCTATGATGAGAAACCTCATGAGCTTTATAAGCTTCTTGGTACCTCCGATTATATAATGCATCTATATAATTTTTATCCCGAGGAATTAAGAGAAGAGCTTGACCCGAAACAAAAAGCACTTGTTTCCTACATTATGCAGCTTACCGATAAGATAAAACAGTATTCACGTAATCAGGAGAAGGGCGACAGTCATAGATTTGAGCAGGTGCTGAGTGACGCGTTTAACGAATTCATTGATGTTGAAGCCGAGTGGATAGCGAAGTCGGGCACTACTGATGTGGAATGTATTTACCTAACTAACAACGAAAAGTTTGATCTTGAAGCGAAGTCTACCGAAACCAAACTTCAAAATGTTGTTACGCCCAGGCTCCAACGCCATCGCGAACTTATTGGGAGCAGTTATACGATAGTGGTAACCCCTTATTTTGTAAAGGGTGCGCTTGAGGATATAAAAGGAACTCGCAACCTGTTGTTGACCGCCAACTCATTGTCCAATTTCCTATATCAGTCGGTGATTCACTGTGGAACAAATATCTCGTATGAGCCGATTTACAACATTGTTAAGGGCTCAATGGGACAAGACATCTCAAGGTCGCTTAACGAGTGGGTGGAGATGAATTACGGGATTGGGCGCGTGGCGGGGGCGAGGGGTCAGAAACCGTAGCGGAAGCCGGCGTTGAGGCGCATCGAGGGGCCGAAGCTGTATTTGTCGGAGGAGGCAAACATGCCTTTGAAAAATTCCTCGATGCGGCGGGGCGCAATGCGTGACGAACGACGCCACACGCAACCGCCTCCCACGTAGAAACTCAACTGCGGAGTGATGTAGTAGCTCACCGATAGGTCAGACTTTATCATTGTCGAGGAGTAGACCTTGGTCTTGCCGTCACGAACGAGAACGGCGGTGATTCCGTCCATGTCGACGGCCGTGCAGGTTATCTTCCATCGGTCGTCGAGCTTTGTCGAACCTGTCACATTGAGATGCCCGGTGAAATTCACCGTGAACTGATAGCGGCCTTTGCGCTGCCAGTTGACATAGGCCATCGGCATTACCACCGGAGGGCCGTAGGAGTTGGTCAGTCCGCCGCCGAATCCAAGGCTCAGCTCATCGTTGATTTTGTATATAAACAGTGCTATGCCGTTGCCAAGCAGGCTTTTCCAGCGGATGTAGTTGGTGGGCGCATAGATGCCCACACCCAGTGCGGCTATCATGCTCCATCGCCCGGCGAGAGGTCGAATGTGGGCCAGCGTGATGCTTGTATTCAGTATCTCATGCGGATTGAGCATTGCCGCAGTTTCGCGGTTGTTCAGTCGGGAATAGTCGGCGTTTATCCTTATGCCCCATGCCGAGAGTCGGTTGGCCTCGTCGCGCTTCATCGTTATAGGCAGCGTCATTTCGGCTTTGGTGCGCAGCATGCTTCCGCTGCCCACACGCTCTCCGTCGGAATTGCGGAAGTCGGAGTAGCCGAACCGGTCGATTGACAATGAGCCTTGTGATAAAGCTGTAAATGCGATGAGCGACATTATAAACAGCATTAGCGGCTTCTTCATATCCATGATTGTAGTATATTCGTGATGTTACAACTTATAACGTAACCCGATGGAGCCCGAAATTGTTTATCGGCAGCTGCCGATTATTTTGGTCTAAAACTTTTAAAAGCCTCTATCTGTTTAGCAGTGTGTATCAATTGAATGACAATGAAACGCCCCGTATATCCTCATCCCAAGACGCTTAAAGTATTCTGCTGGATTGTGGCATTCCTGATTCTTTTTGCCCGCTTTTTCCGGCGTGCAGGTCATTTCAATTACATCACGATGATGTGGATTGCCTATGCCTTGTTTACGGGAATTACAATCTATATATCCTGGTACAGTTTCAAGCAGGATTGCACCAAAATGTTTTGGCTGTCAATTGGCGCCTGGATTTTTGCCGGCCTCCTGCTTCTGTTACTGCAATATTATTTTCAGAGCTTTTTAGCATGATGAAAACAGCGGCAGGGCGATGACCGTTAAGTCATCGCCCTGCTCGTATCGTTTCTTGCACGCTGTGGCGCGCTACTGCTTGTTGTGGCGGTAGCGGAGCACCTGGCAGGTGCGGGCCGGCAGGTATAGCTTGAGCCAACCCTTGTGGTCGTCGGCATACAGCTCATCGTGCTGGGTGAAGTGCCTGATGCCTTCGTCGATGTTGCCGAATCCGCCAAACTTCTTGTTGTCGCTCGACAGCACTACCTCATACTCGCCTTCGGGAGCGAGGAATCCGTAGTCGGTATAGGACTTGAACGGTGCCCAGTTGAATACAAACACGAGGTCGCCGCGCTTGAATGCGAGTACCTGATCATCGTCCTTGTCCCACAGCTTCTCGACAGGCAGAGCCTGGAAGTCGTAGATGTCGCTTACAAGCTCTATCATGGCGTTGTCAAATGCGTTCAACTCGCCGTAACGCAGCTCCTCGCGGTCGACAAGGTCCCACTGGCGGCGTGCATACTTGTAGCTCCAGCCGTTGCCTTCGCGCGGGAAGTCGATCCATTCGGGATGGCCGAACTCATTGCCCATGAAGTTGAGGTAGCCTCCGTTGATGGTGGCGAGTGTCACGAGTCGTATCATCTTGTGCATTGCGATGCCACGGTTCACGGCTGCGTTGTCGTCGCCCTTCATCATGTGCCAGTACATCTGGTCGTCGATAAGGCGGAATATGACGGTCTTGTCGCCCACGAGTGCCTGGTCGTGGCTCTCCACGTAGCTGATGGTCTTTTCGTCGGCGCGACGGTTGGTGAGTTCCCAGAATATCGATGTAGGGTGCCAGTCCTCGTCCTTCTTCTCCTTGAGCATCTTGATCCAGTAGTCGGGGATGCCCATTGCCATGCGGTAGTCAAATCCGATGCCTCCGACCTTGAACGGAGTGGCCAGTCCCGGCATGCCGCTCATCTCCTCGGCTATTGTTATCGCCTTGCGGTTGACCTCGTGGATGAGCTTGTTGGCAAGGGTGAGGTAGGTGATGGCGTTGGTGTCCTGACCGCCGTTGTAGTAGTCGCCGTAGGAGCCGAAAGCCTGTCCGAGTCCGTGGTTGTAGTAGAGCATCGATGTCACGCCGTCAAATCGGAATCCGTCGAAGTGGAATTCATCGAGCCAGTATTTACAGTTGGAGAGCAGGAAGTGCAGCACCTGGTTCTTGCCGTAGTCGAAGCAGAGCGAGTCCCATGCCGGATGCTCGCGGCGTCCGTCGCCGTAGAAGTACTGGTTGTAGCTTCCGTCAAGACGGCCGAGACCTTCGACTTCGTTCTTGACTGCGTGGGAGTGCACGATGTCCATTATCACGGCTATTCCCTGTTCATGGGCGGCATCGATAAGCTCCTTCAGCTCCTCGGGAGTACCGAATCGACTCGACGGAGCGTAGAAGCTCGACACGTGATAGCCGAATGAGCCGTAGTAGGGATGCTCCTGGATGGCCATTATCTGGATTGTATTGTAGCCGTCGGCCACGATGCGGGGCAGCACCTTGTCCTTGAATTCGGTGTAGGTGCCCACGCCTTCGCGCTCCTGCGCCATACCGATGTGACATTCGTAGATAAGCAGCGGACGGGTGTCGGGTACGAAGCGACGCACTTTCCACTTGAAAGGCTTCTCGGGAGCCCACACCTGAGCCGAGAAAATCTTGGATTGCTCGTCCTGCACCACTCGTGTGGCATAGGCCGGGATGCGTTCACCCATTCCGCCTTCCCAGTGTACGAGCATCTTGTAGAGCTGTCCGTGATGCAGAGCTTCGGGCTTGAGCTTTATTTCCCATACACCGTTGCCGATGGGTTTAAGTGCGTATTTCACATATTCCTTCCATTTGGAGAAGTCGCCGATGAGGGTTATGCCGGTTGCGTTAGGAGCCCATTCGCGGAACACCCATCCGGTGGGGGTGCGGTGTAGTCCGAAATAGTTGTAGGCGTTGGCAAATGCCTTGAGTGAGCCATCGGCGGCAATTAGTTCCTTTTCCTTGTTTACTGCGTCCTGATGCCTGCCTTCGATAGCGTCGGCATAGGGCTCAAGCCAAGGGTCGTTCTTGATTATGGATAGAGTTGCCATAGTTAGGTATTTGTATTTGAATTTGGTTATTGCTACTCAATTACAAATCTAACAAAAAACAATAAGAAAACACTAAGAACGGCTACAATATTTTTGAATTTTTAATGCTAAGCCTCTGCCTGAATATTCGTTAATGACTGAAACGGTCAGCTTTTTCGGCCGACATGTAAACGCGAATAGGGAGCATACGCGATGTACGCTCCCTATTCTCATGCCTGAAATCGCTTTGCGACTCAGAGCGTCAATATAGGATAATCAGAACTTGTAGCCGATGCCTACGAGGCCGGTTACGCCCTTGGCGGGGATGCCATAGACTGCCTCCCACTTGCTGTTGAGGAGGTTTTCGACATTGGCCCACACGTTAAACTGAGGCGTGATGTGGTAGGTGGCTCCGAGGTTCAGCGAGTTTACGTTGCCTATGGTGTGGAGGGTGTAGTAGGTGCCCTGGAATATGTCGTCGCTGTCGGATCCCACTTCATATATTGCGCGGCCGCTGCGGAGCTCATAGCCGAGGCAGATGTCGAGTGCGCTTATGGGCGATACTGTGAGCTGGGCGTTGAACACGCTCTTTGCCCTGTCGCTCCACATCGTGTAGCCTTTGTCGATGCCCTGCGGAGCACCTTCGTAGCTCAGTCGCAGCGACGCCATGTCGCGGTACTTATAGCTGAATGCCATGCCGTAGTGGGTGCTCTTGAAGTCCATTCCGTAATAGGCTCCGCGTAATGCCTCGTCGGTGCCTATGAGTGCGGGCATCGCCCAGTTGCCGGCTTTGCCCATTCCGCCCCAAAGCTCGATGGTGGCTCCCGAGAAGGGTCCGATCACTACATTGACATCGCCAAACCACTTCTGCCAGGAGGGGGCATAGATGAGCGACGGGTTGAGATAGTGGCTGTGGGCGAAGAGGGAGCTAAGCGAATTAAGCTGACTGTCGCCTCCGTAGAGATGCAACCCTATGGAGAACTGTCGGGCCGGGGTGATGGCCAGTTTCACATCGGGGAACACGTGGGTCTTGCCTCCGTCATACCATGAGTGGCTTACGTTGACTCCGAGGCGTGCGCTAAACGCGTCCATAGAATACATGTAGTAGGGCTTGACCGATGCCACTCCGGCAGTGCGCGACACTAAATCGCTGAGATAGGAGGGGGTGGCGCGGCTTTCATCGTTGGCGGGAGTGAGGATTATTTCGCGTCCGTCGGAGTATTTTGCAAATGTCACGCCGAGTTCGGCACCGATGCTGTTGCTCGGCGAGAAGTAGTAGCGCACATCGGCGTTGACCGAGCCGTTGATCTCCTTGGCTGCCTTGTCGAGGAGGGTGCTGTAGGCCTTGGAGAATCCGAGGTAGCCGAAACCGGCCTTGATGGTGTAGTCGATGTTGCTGAGCGCCGAGCTCCAGCCGAGGCCGAGATTGAAGCGGTTGACCGACTGGTTGAAGTCGTCGGCTGTCAATGTGGGGTAGTTGTAGGATGAGAATCCGTAGCCTATGTTGGCTTCAAAGGTGCCTATGTCGCCCACATAGTGCGATACACCCAGGCCCAACTCGGCCGAGTGATCCTTGTAGGTGAGCTTGTTGGCTTCGGAGTTCTCGCGCTTGTACTGGCTGCCGTCATACTGAAGCCATCCGTTTACGATGGTCGATTCGGTGTCGAGGAACCGGTAGCCTGCCGATGCACCAATCTGCATCGAGGGGAAATATCCGAGGTCGAGATAGCCGCGATAGGGCGAACGGGTCATAGTTGATGCGTAGGATGCGGGGGGCAGCAGCGAAATGGAGTTGGTCACGGGGGCCGGGACGGCTGTGTCGCTCCAGCGCAGACGCTTCATGTCGATTTTGGGCAATGAGAGCGAGGGGGTGCGGTTGAGGCGCGAAGCCTCGCGCTCCTGCGGCACGATGTCCTTTTCGACGGTAATCTCTTTGGTAAGGTCGTCGGCTGCTCCGGCAATACCGGCCGTTGCGAGAGCCACGGCCAATGATGTTATATATCTTAGTTTCATCGTAGTCGTTGATGGGTTTATTTGAGTCGTTGGTCAATCATCATGAATATGTCGCTCTCTTCGCCGGGATAGTTCTCCTTGAGGCTCTTGAGGTACTCGTCGGCCTCGAATTGATTGCCTTGCTTGCGATATATGTCGCTGAGAAGGATGAATCCTCGGGCGAGCCAGTACTGATGGGGCGTGTTGGAGTCGACAAGACGCTCGACTTCGGTGCGGGCCTTCTTCTCGGCTCCGTTGTCGAAGTGGTATTGGGCGAGATAGTAGGCCGATTTGGCTCCGTAGAGGTCGTCCATGTCCTCGGCAAGCTGCTGCCACTCCTTGACGGCTTCGTCGCCTTTGCCGAGTTGGGCGAGGGCGTAGGCACGCGAGTAGCGCACTTCGTTTTTCTGGGTCGAGGGTATCGCTGTCGAGGCGAGCATTCGGTCGGCCATGTCGACTACGTCGTCATATTTTCCGAGGTCGCGTGACACTCGCATTATGCCGAGTCGTGCGGCGTGGATGTTGCGTGACGCTGAAGCGCGCGACTCGAGCTTGCGGAATGTTGCGAGCGCCTGCTCGCCGTTGCCTGCCGCATATTCGGCCTCGCCCTTTATTGCGAGTGCGTCCTCGGCGGCTTCCGAGTCGGGGTAGCGTTCGGTAATCATTGTGGCATACTGCAGTGCATCGGCTTCGTTGCCTGCATTGACTGCCGCGGTGGCGAGATAGCTCAGTGCCTGAGGCTCGTACTGGCCTCCGGGATAGCGTGAAACGTAGTCGCGGAGCTTGGAGGTGGCGGCATTGTCGTTAAGATAGGCCTTCTCGGCTGCGCGGAATGTGAGTTCGTCCATCTCGGCAGCTTCGAGCTTGGGCGCGTTGGGCACCGATGCGATGAACTTGGCGTAGTCGTCGAGGTTGCCGTCGTCGGCATATATGCGCTTGAGGTCGTCGGATGCCACGCGGGCCTCCTCGCTTGTGGGATAGGATGATATTACTTCCTTGTAGGTGTCGATGGCCTGTCGGCGGTTGCCCTGGTTCATCAGGGTTATGGCGAGCTGCAGGTATCCGTTGCGTCCCTGTGAAGTGGTGGGATAACGCTTGACGAGGTCGCGGTAGACCTTGACGGCATCGTCGGCGTGGTTGAGTGCTACGTAGCTTTCGGCTTTCTCGAGAAGGGCCGAGGGCATAAGTCCCGAGGTGGGGTAGCGCGACATCATGTCGTCGATTATCTCGAGCTTGCCCTTGTAGTCGCGTGCCAGACCGCGCATCATCGCTTTCTGGAACAGCGCGTAGTCGCCGGCTGCGGGATTCAGTGAATAGGCTTTGTCGTAGTTGGCGGCCGCTTCGGAGAATGCCGATGCGTAGTAGTGGCAGTCGCCGATTCGGTTATAAGAGTCGGCCACGATGTCCTGACCGAGGTTTCCGGGTTGTTTTACGACTTTCTCGAAGTTCTGTCGGGACTCGGAGTAACGCTTTTCGCCAAATCGGCTGTAGCCGAGGTCGTAGGTGGCGAGCATTCGGTTGCTTGAGTTGGCTCCTGAGTATCGGAGGTAGTCGGAGTAGGCTTTTGATGCCTGTGCGTATTTGCCTTGGCGGTAGTAGCAGTCGCCTATCCAGAGGTCACACTCGGTGGCCATGGCTTTGTCCTGGCTTGAAAGCGCCTTGGCGCCCTGGAAGCGTTTCAACGCCTGTGACACATTGCCGGCGGCGAGGTCGCGTGAGCCGAGGATGTAGAGTACGCGCTGCTTGGCGGTGAGTATGGCCGACGACGGACGCTTGATGCGTTCGATCGATGCAAGCGCTTTCTCGTAGTTGTTGTCGGTCATGTATCCGGTTACGAGGTACTCCTGCACTGAGGGCGCATAGCGCGAGTCGGGGTAGCGGCGCAGGAAGTCCTCAAACATTGTCACGGAGCTGCCGAATGGTGTGCGGCCGCCTTCCATCTTGGCTACGGCGTAGTTGTAGAATGCCGTTTCCTGCACTTTCTTGTCATAGTCCATGCGGTAGGCTTTCTCAAGGGCGAGGAGCGCCGAGTTGACATTGCCCTGCTTGAGGTAGGCTTGTCCGATGTATAGATAGGCCGATTGTCCCATAGCGTCGTCACATGCGGTGACGGGGCCGAGTGTCGACACTGCCTCGTCGAGGTCGCCGCTCTTGTATTGGCTCACTCCGAGGATGTAGAGTGCCGATGGCTTGGGATCGTTGGTTGCGGCCACATATTTTTCAAGATATGTCACGGCTTCGGCTTCATCGCCGAGGTTGTAGAGCGATTCACCGGCAATGCGCTGCATCTCTGGGGTGAACTCGGCGACGGTGTTCATCGCTTTGCGTGCCATCGAGAGGGCTTTGTCGTAGTCGCCCTCGGTGAAGGCTATCTGGGTGAGGTAGTAGTCGGCGCGGTTGCCGGGAGCGGTTGAGGTGTTTACGCTCGACAGGAGCTCCTTGGCTTTGGAGTAGTCGCCCTGGGCGTAATATATGTAGCCCTGGTAGAAGCGTGCGGCGTTGGAATAACGCTTGGTCGAGCGCAGTGAAGCGAATCCGTTCATTGCGGCATCCCAATCGTCGAGCTTCATGAGGCTGTAGGCCTTGCGGTAGCGGTAATCCTCGGCGGCGGCGAGGTCGAGGGCCGATTCGGGGATTGCATTGTAACGTGCAAAGGCCTGCTCGTATTCGCCTTCGTAGAAGTCGCAGTCGGCAATCGACATGAGCGCGGTGAGCATGTGGCTCGACGAGGGGTAGTCGCCGACAAATGCTTCGAGAAGCTGTCGGGCTTCACTCAATTCTCCGCGATAGAGGCGTGATAGGGCGATGTAGAAATCGGCCTCCTCGGCTTGATGCGAGTCGGGCGACATGCGCTTCAGCTGTGTGAGCTGGTCTATTGCCCCTTGATAGTTTTGGTCACGATACATCAATGTGCCGCGCGACAGATATCCGTCGATTTCGGGCGCATTGACTTGTGCGGTCATGCCGACAACGGTGGCTGCCATTGCCGACAATATTGTCATTCTTTTCATTCTTTACACATATTGATATGCAAAGATAGCGAATATAGTTAAAAATTTGTTTATGCAACAATCGAAAATTGCATAAGAGTCGGCTCTTAGCCACCGTTCTCCATGATTTGTTAACTCCGTGGGAGGTTATAGCTTGTAGGTCAGCATCAGTCGAGCGGCCATTGATGATGACTTTATGTGTCCGAAGTCGCGATAATGGGTTGAACGCATGTAGTGGGTAAACGACAGCGTGAGATAGAACTTGCGCCACAACTTGAGGTCGCATCGGGCTTCGGTGACGATGAACGATGCCGCCGAGTGGTCGCCCTGGGCGTCAAGGACTTTGTAGCTAATATCGTCGAGGTCGGAGTATTTGTGATATCCTTTCCAAGTGAACAGCCTGTAGTAAGCATGGGAGAGTGAAGCCGAGAACTTGTCGCGGTTGAAAACCATGTTGGCTCCTCCCTTTATGGAGAATCCGCTCGCAAGATTGTAGTTGCGCTCGTCGACCTGGTAATAATCCGATAACACCGAGCCAAGTATTACGGCATTGGAGTGCAGATAGGCGTCCAACACCCATCGGTTGCGCTCAATGTCGCGGAACATTATTCCGCACCCGAGGCTTGCCGGAATACCAAGTTTGTAGGGGCACTTTGCCGAAACTTCCGATATCGTGTCGGAGTCGTAGTAGTCGAAGTGCTGGTACAGTCCTATGCTCATGTGGCTGCGCTCTTTCTCGAGCAGTTCGCGGGCTATTAGTCGTCCGGTTATGTCGAGCTGTCCGAGCAGCGGCTGCGAGTTTACGATGTTAATGTCGGCGCGCACGCGGAAATAGTCGTAGGGACGTGAACTTTTCACTTCAAAGCGGTCGCCGTATTCAAGGTTGAACTGCATCGAGAATCCGAGGCTTGAATCGTAGACCTCGTTCTCAAATTCCAGTCCGCGTATACCTGCCGAAAATTCCATTGCCACGCTCGGTGTTCCAAACTGGCGTCCTGTGGTGGAGCGTTTACGCCATGCGTCACCGTTGATTATGCGTGTGAGTCCGCGCATGGGCGATATCAGGAATGCCGCTACCTCACGGCGCACTCGCTCGCCTCCTGTCGTGCGGTCGTCAAGCACGGCATCGGATGCGCGGTAGCACACTTCGCCTATGGCCATGCCGCCTATGGGGGTTGCTATTATGTCGTTGGTCGACGGATATTCGCATTCCATAAACATTTCCCACATCGCGCTTCCACCGATGGCGAATAGTCCCGATTGCCAGTAGTTATAACCGTTGGAGCGTGCGGCATTGTAGAAGAGGTTGCCGTTATATGGGCGCAGAAACATGTTGGTGCCCAGCTTGTCGTTGTCCCATTTGAATCCGTGCTTGAAATTCTCCTTGACGGAGTGGAGGGATATGCGTGCAAAGTCGCCGTTCTGGACATAACGGTCAAATGCCCAAAGTCCGATGTTGAATCCGACTACGGTGCCTGCGGCGCGCCAGAAATGCTTCTTGCCGTAGTAGGCGAGGTCGACGCTGTCGGGATCGACCTGCGGTGCTACCTGCAATTTTATAGGCATTTGAGCCCATGCTCCCACATGGGGCATGAATAGGATAAGACTTGCAATCAGTATTTTAAGCACACGCGCCATACACTTTTTAGTTGAAACGTAAACGGTGATTCAATTGATTCATCGCATCATTATAACAAATAAAGGGTGTAAAGTTTCTTTCAAAATGGCGGAAAAGTTAATGAGTAATTGAGCAAATTGAAAAGATTATTTAAATATTTTTGAACAAAATGCCAATAGAATTTGTGATATTGGAAATATTTGTTTTACTTTGCATAAAATTTATAACATTTTGATTTTTATATTATGTCACTTATCATTCCTCAAAAGTACAAGCAGAAGTTGCTTCCTGAAACCACCGAGATTGCAATCAAGACAATAAAGGAAGGGTTTCAAACCGAACTTGCGGCGGCTTTAAACCTGCGTCGCGTAACAGCCCCGTTGTTTGTGTTGGCCGGAACCGGTCTTAATGACGACCTTAACGGTGTGGAAAAGGCCGTGTCGTTCAATATCGAGGCGATGGACAACAAGCGCGCCGAGGTTGTGCATTCGCTTGCAAAGTGGAAGAGAGCCAAGCTTGGAGCCTATGACATCGCTCCCGGTTACGGATTATATACCGATATGAACGCAATACGCACATTTGAGGAGCTTGACAACCTGCATTCACTTTATGTTGACCAGTGGGACTGGGAGAAGACTATTACCGCAGCCGACCGCAATCTCGACTATCTGAAGGCCACGGTAGCGAAAATTTACAATGTAGTGCGTGAGATAGAGCGCAGAATTTACAAGCAATTTCCTCACATAACGCCAGTGCTGCCCGAGAAGGTGACATTCATTCACTCCGAGGAGCTGTTGAAGGAGTACCCTGATCTGTCCCCTCGTGAACGAGAGGCCAAGGCCGCAAAGAAGTATGGCGCCATATTCATTATAGGTATAGGAAATCCGCTCAGCAACGGTGAGCCTCATGACGGCCGCGCCCCTGACTATGATGATTGGATAACCGAGAACGAGGACGGATATTCAGGTCTTAACGGTGACCTTATTTTCTGGAACACCGTGCTCGATGCTCCATTTGAGCTTTCATCGATGGGCATCAGGGTCAACCCGGAGTCGCTTATGCGTCAGCTTGAGCAGCGTGGATGCACCGAGCGTGCGTCGCTGAACTTTCACAAGGCGTTGCTTGCCGGCGAGCTGCCATTGTCGATAGGCGGCGGTATCGGACAGAGCCGTCTGTGCATGTTCCTGTTGCAGAAGGCCCACATCGGCGAGGTTCAGGCTTCGATTTGGCCCGAAGATCAGATTGCCAAATGCAAGGCTGCCGGAATTGATCTGCTGTAAACGGAGTATTTGTTAGTTATAGAAAATGTAATCGCCCCCGGTGACAGTTGCTGTCATCGGGGGCGATTGTTGTGTTACTGACCGGCTCTTAGAGTGACGGTGTGTGACTTCAATCCGGACGATGTAGCTTTCACTTTTATTGTGCCTTTGTTGTGCGATGACTTGGCTACGGCAATAGCGCGGCCTTTCCACGCTTTACGCTTGGGCGACTTGTAGCTTGACGCATCCTTCAAGTCGGCGCTTCCGGTGGCTATGAGTGACCCGTTGCCTGTCACGCTCACCTCGATCAGGTTGTCGGCAATGGGAACTACGTTGCCGTCCTTGTCGACGACTTCAATAACAATGTAGGCGAGATCCTGATTGTCGGCCGACAGGTTGGTGCGGTCGGGTGTGAGGCGTATTGCGGCGGGCTCTCCGGCTGTGGCGAGAGTCACCTCTTCAACCTCGTTGCCGTTGGCATCGATGCCTGTTGCGCGCAGCTTGCCGGGAGTGTAGGGGATGGGGAATACGGCTTTGAAGCCGGTGTCGCGTGACACATTGCGCTCGCCTATGAGCTTGTCGTCGAGATAAAGTCGCACGCGAGGATAGTGTGACACGATTTCCACATCAATCTGTTTGCCTTCATGTCCAGGCCAGTTCCATGACTCCCATGTGGGATAGGCGCTCCACTGCGTTTCCTTGATTTCGCCATAGTAGCCGTCGGGCTCGCGCACGGCCATGTAGAGTTTCTTGTCGGGATTGTAGAGCATTTCGCGGTAGTGCGATATGGGTTTGCGCCATCCGGTGAGATCGATGTCGCCGCAATAGGCTCCGTGCCACGGCCATTGGTTGCGGTGATAGTGTTCGCCTTCGCTTTCGCCCTTGTAGTAGAATCGGCCTATGCCCGACTCTCCGAGGTAGTCTATGGCTGTCCATACGAAGTCGCCTATGATGTAGGGGTTGTCGTTGACTTTGCACCAATTGGCGAAAGCGTCACGCGGATAGCTTTCGGTTTGCCACATAACGCGCTCGGGGACGCGCTGATGGTCGCTTTCAGCTTTGTGAATCATGTAATTGTAGCCTACTATGTCATGTTCGGCGGCAAGCGGGTCGTAGATTTCCCAGTCGGAATCCCATGCGGCGAGAGCCGATGTGACGGGGCGGGTGGGATCGAGTTTGCGACACAGCGAAGCAAGCTTATGAGCGGTGGTGACGACCTCGATGCGCTTGCGCTCGATGACCTCGTTGCCTATGCTCCAGCAGAATATAGAGGGATGGTTGCGGTCGCGCAGCACCATCGATTCAATGTCCTTGTCCCACCATTGGTCGATGTCGCGCGAATAGTCGTAGGGGGTTTTGCTGTCGCGCCATCCGTCAAACGATTCGTCGATTACGATCAATCCCTGTCGGTCGCACTCGTCAAGGAATGCCGGCGACGGCGGGTTGTGGCTTGTGCGCACGGCATTGAATCCTGCCTGCTTCATCAGCGACACCTTGCGGGCTTCGGCGGCATCGTAGCTGCTTGCTCCGAGCACTCCGTTGTCATGATGGGCGCATCCGCCGTTGAGCACTATGGGTTTGCCGTTGAGGGTTAGTCCTTTATCGGCCGAATATTCAAATGTCCTTACGCCGAAGTGTTCGTCAACCGAGTCGATTATATCGCCGTCGGCTGCAAGTGACACCGTGAGGTTGTAGAGCGCAGGGGTGTCAGGCGACCATAACGACGGCTTGTCGATTGTGAGCTCCATCGTGCATGGCGTTACTTGACGGACCGATGCTGTGACGGGTTTTCCCGTGCGGGTTGCCACAACCTTGCCTTCGGAGTCGGCTACGGTGACTGAAGGAGTGATTGTGAGGGCTTTGTCGGATGCGTTGTCGATGTCAAATGTGACATTGGCATTGGCCGAGGCTGTCGATACCTTTGTAGTGGTGACATACAGGCTCCAGGGCTTTATGTTGACTTCGGGGGTGGTGAGCAGCCACACGTGACGGTAGATTCCCGAACCTGAGAACCAGCGGCAGTTTTTCTGTCGGGAGTTGTCGACATCGACCTCGATGAGGTTGTCGTCGGGGTGAAGTTGCGGCGTTATTTCATATATCACCGATGAGTAGCCGTAGGGGCGTCGGCCCACGCTGTCGCCGTTGACCGTTACCTTGGCATCCATGTAGGCTCCTTCAAGATAGAGGTAGTGACGCTTGCCGGCATCGGCTGCGGGAATGTTGAGGTTTTTGCGATATAGGCCGCGGCCTGTGATAACGTAACCGCCATCGTTGCCCGAGGGGTAATCGGCGTTGAAGTCGCGGGTGATGCTCCAGTCGTGAGGCAGGTCGACATTGATCCAAGCATCGGCATTGCCGGCGGTTGAGTCGGGTGACAGCAGTTTGAATTGCCAATTGTCGTCGATTAGCTGACGACGAGGAGTTGCGCTGTTGACAGCCGTTGCCATAAACAGTGCTACAATAAAAATTGAAAGTGATTTAAACATAACGATTGGTTTTGGGTATTGGATTTTTGTAAAGAGTTACATCTTTTTGCAAAGATACGAATAAGTCGAGTGCAATGCCAAAATTATTTGGGCATTGCCGAGCGTGAGTATCTAAGATGTAATCAAAGATACGAAAAATTGGCGCTTCGCGACATTATGGGGTGAAATTCGGGATTTCGGAGTATTATATTTGCCCAAAAAACAAGATTATGGAAAATACAACGAAAACACAAGGTCGCAGAGGTAAGGGATTAAAGTTTGATCAGGAGTGGAAGGATGCAGTCGATCGCCTGCCAAAGCACTATCGCGACGAGATATGCGCTGCAATAGAGGCCTATCAGCGTGATTTGACAGTAATTGAGGTTTCGGAGGGAGTGCCACGCGCAATATTTATGCTTATTATGCCCACAATTCGCCGCCGTTATCGCGCACGTGAATTGCGCCGCCTCGCCCGTGAACGCAAGGCAGCTCCATCACGCAGCACAAAATCCGCTAAGTCGGCATCTGTCGCCTCTGCAGCTGCGCAGTCAACATTGCGGCCTGTTGATTCCGCATGCACCCAACACCCGACTCCGGCACCGCAAACGTAGGGACGCGATACATCGCGTCCGCAAATAAACATTGCCATTGTTGATGCGGACGCAAAAGATTGTCCTTTTTCGATGCGGACGCGATATATCGCGTCCCTACCGGCGGGGGATTTGCGCCACCGGTGGTGGCTATTTGTTGGGATTGAAGGGCTGGATTGTGCAGGTTATTTTGCAGTCGTTGAATGTGTCGGTCAGGGTCATTTCGAGTTGCTTTACAGGTAGCGATTTGGATGCTATGCTCGTGCCCCAGTCATACCCAAAGTAGGATTCAAACAGCCTAAGACATTCCCAATCGCCGCCTATGGTGTAGCTGAATGCTTCCAGCTCTTCTTCGCGTTTTGAATGGAGGGCCATGTCGAGCGTAAATATGTTGGTAGAGCTTTGGGTGATGTCAAAATGTCCGTTTGCCACATATTCCATTTGATGGGTCAGGTTGTTGTGACGCATGATTTTTACCTGTTTGGTGTTGTCCTCATCTCTGATGAATCGGATTTCACCTCCTTTGGTCAAATAGGAATTGGTGTTTTCACCGGTGATTTCATCAATCCTGAAGGAGAGATAGAAATCCTCTACAGTAAACCGCAGCGTGACCGAGCTGTGGGCATTCACATCGGTAATTGTCAACGAGGATTCGCCCACGCTTGCAGGAAACACTTTCAGCTGATGGTTCTCCAAGTCAATGGTGACTTTACCCAATACATCGGGATTGCTTGCCTCAAGTTCATAAACACCGCCGCCGTCATAAAAATCGATGCTTGCGGTTGTGCCAAACAGGATGGTATAGTCTTGATGCGTAAAGCGTATAGGGAATACTTCAGGCTCCTTGTCGTCGTCATTGCATGCGATTGTGAGCAGGCTCATTATGAAGAGCAAGGTGATTGTGAAAATGTTAAGTGACTTCATTTTGTTGATTTCCGAGCTTTAAATTTGTAGTGGGTATTATATTGATCGGGATATATCACGGGATCCTGTTGGGCCCATTCCACCCATAACTCATTGGCGGTTAGTTTTTCAATAAGCCAGTAACCATCCACCGTATTGCCTGTCATGTAGATGACAGTAAAGTTTCCCGTGGTGAATGTCCACTGATAGTATCTCGTGTTTTCCTTTATTGAAGCGTCGGTAAATGATCCGTTGGCGACCCATCCCTTGCCTGTGCGGTCAAACTTGTAAATCTGCGTTTCGTTGTCGTAGCTTTGCTCATCACCGATACTTGGGCGGGAATATGACAGCAGCCACTCCACATCAGTGAGCATTGAAACAGTCGATTGCTGATCGTCGTCGAGATAGCCCGAGCGATTTTCACACGATGCTAATAGCGTGATGGCGATGACCAAGAGAGATGTGATTGCTGATTTCATTTAGGGATTGCCTCCAGTAAGATTTTATGTAGCGGGTTGATGATGATTGACCCATCGGCAAAGTTATACAATTTTGCCAATATTGAATCATGCGCCGGCATAAATTGTTGGCCCGAAGAGGATATAAAGTGATTGAGGTTGTCGCTGACTTGGCCGGCAGGATTGTGACAATCGGCCGTTATTCCAACCGGAACTCGGTCATCAACCACACGGGGGCTTGCTTGTCGGCGAATTGGATTTGTTTGTACAGCCGATAGGTTCCGGGCTTGTTTCTGTTAAGCTTGGGATTTAGTGCGGCCTTAATCGTGTATTTGCCGGTGGGCTTAATGACAATTCTCATATCCTCCCATATCCCGGGATGAGGCAGCCTGTACCAAATGCCGTCGGAGTCTTTGAATCCGATGATGTATCGGATGCCAAATTCGATATCTCTTTCGCTGTCATTGGTTAGGGTAAACGTGGCAACCACGGAATTTACCGAGAATGAGGAGCTGTCGGGTTGTAGGGTTACTGCCTGAAGTTCAACAATGGAGTCGACCAATCGGGAAATTGGCGTTGGCTTTGACGGGCCGTCAAATCGGATGTAAGGGGGAGTCGGAAATGTGCCTTTTCATTGCCACGACATAAGACATGAAATTTTCTATATGTTAGACCTCTTCTTTGAAATTCGGCAATAGCTGATCAGGCCCATAAGGCCTATTAAAATAGCGGCAACCGCACACACTATGATATAAATTTGATTCTCAATACTGCCGGAGCTATAATATATATCCATACCTTCCTGACGAGTTATTCCGTTTTTTAGCTGCTCTTTCCAGTAATCCAATGAGTAGCCTTTCAGTGCAGCCTCCCTGGCTCTTAATTGCTTCTCATTGTCAGGGTCAAAAATATGGCTATAGCCGATGTCGGTAAATTGTTCCTCAGGTGCCTTATAATGGATAAAACCGGTGAACATATCCTTATATTTTAAAGCACGCACATGATTCCAAGGCATGACAAAATGGTCAAATTCATCTTCCCCGAAGGGGGAGCCGTCAAAGTCAAATGCACAATCCGAATCTTTGATCTGCTTGAAAGCGGCATCCCATTTACCGTGTAAGGTAGGGATCATGGTTTCTTTTCCAAATAGTAGGTCAATTAGGCTAACACTTCCTGTGTTAATCATCACATTGGCCACTTTGCCGGGGAATGCCTGTGAAATATAATAGCCGCAGTTTCCGGGGGTGAGATAGGCATGCCTGTAATTCATTATGATTAAGGACTTTCTCAGACTGTCGTTCTTTAGCGTTGAAACAATATTTTCAGCCATAATACTATCTCTGCTATCAAGCTCGGTCCTGTCAATCCAATTACGGTCGGAAAAAAGTAAATTTACTTTTGTGGATTTTCCGTGATTGAGATAATACAATCTTTTGAGAAAGTTGAACCAGTTGGTATTAGGCCATAGCAAGTGAACCGATTGATTGACAGTCATAAAAGATGCCAGACTGCTGTCCACTTCTTCTTCGTTTTTAAATTCCCTATCAAGAAATGCTTTGTATGCTTCACGCGAATCAACACAGCCAATTTCAGTAAACACATTCCCGACACTGTCCACGAAGCGGTTGTCACTCACAATGCTATAAATCATATCATATTGTGTCATTTCCGAATGGGCTCTTTCACAGAGAATGACATAATCGTATTTCTCAAACAAGCTGAAAATATAATCGTTAATATCAGATTTATTCTCGTGTAAAAAGTCGACATATTTCCCAACCGAATGACCTGAAGGACGAGGCGCTGCACACATCGGTCGTTCCTTGAGCAATAGATTGTCATTGGTTGCCAGAGTGTTAATGGCTCTGACCGCAGTTGCTGAAATGATCAGCACAATGAATGTATATGCAATATTCTTAAAAACACGCTTTTCATCCGATGAATATGACTGCGCCATCTTTTCAACCTTAATTCTGAATATTTTCTTTCGGAATATAGCGAAAATACTACAAATGAGAAGTGTTGCTAAAAATCGGATTGGTGACAAATGGTTCCATCCGAACAGCAGAAGTATTACAGCCGGCAAACTGGAAGTTAATTCTCTCAATATAAGGCGGAGTGCGAATAAATTCTTATTGCCGAAGTCTATAATTCCGGCATTGAAGAAATATTGTCCCAAAGTTCGGCGACATATTATGTAGCTTACTATATAATATAATACCCATGTAGCCAAAAAGCCGTTTAAAGGTGGCATATAGTAGAAATAGGCCAATAGTCCTGCAACTATTTGAAATAGGAAGAAGGAGAATACTGCGTCTAACAGAATAATCAGCAACTTAGAGGATATGTTAAGCTTCATTTATGCATATCTGATTGGTTGATATTGCAAAATTAGCTATTATTTTTCAATGCATGTTTATTTATAACCTCATGTCGGTGGTAGCTCTGTTCTCCGGCGGTACACTTTTAGGGCATTATAGACTTTGGGGGCATTATAGAATGTGTAGAGTCTTGATTATTACTACCTTTGTTGAGAATCAAAAAAATAATTCGCGTTTATGAAACTTTTGGGGCTAAATGTGCACCTAACGAGGCAAAACAAACAAAACAAACGAAGTATGACAGATCCTCCAACAAACGAAAGGGATTTTGCCTCGCTCATAAAGCAGCACTCCCGAATCATTAACAAGGTCAGCTATTTTTATGCTACCGACAAATTGCCGTTTGATGACCTCCGGCAGGAAATCTATGTCAATATCTGGCTTGGATTAAGTCAATTCAGAGGCGACAGCAAAATGTCGACATGGATTTATCGTGTAGCTGTAAACTCGGCGCTAATGGCCTTGCGCTCGTCAAAGCCCAAAATCGAAACAGTGTCGCTTAATTTCGGACTTCTTGACATTTCATCAGAAGCCGATGATGCGCAAAGGGAAAATCTTCAAGCACTTCAATCGTTGATCAACCGACTTGAAGATATTGAGAAAGCAATCATGCTCCTTTGGCTCGATGAACATTCGTATGACGAAATTGCCGACATCATCGGACTTAAACGCAACACTGTTGCTGTAAAAATTCACCGCATTAAAGAAAAACTCTCAAAACAGATATAATATGCAACTCGACGAACTCAAAAAAAGTATGTCAACGCTTGAGCAGGTGCTCGCAAAGACAAACTCTGACATCAAAATAAACGTATCAGCTTCTCAAACGGCTAAAACCAAGATACTCAAAAAAATCCGTCAAGGATTCGTGTCATGTATCATCATCGCTGTTGTTTTCGCTGCAATGGCATTTGGCAACATAGAATCTCAGTCATTTCCCAACTATCTCAAAATCGGCATGGCGGTTTGTCTTGCTGTGGGTGCGGTATGGTATATCTTTGTGTACTCCCAATTAAGCCGTATCGATATTGCAGCTCTACCTCCGGCCAAACTATTTTCCCGTACAGCGAATATAAAATTGATGATGATCTCAGGAGAGGTGTTTTTCATTGTTTGCCTCGCAGTATTTTTCACGCTCCTTTTCCAATCTTTTTGGAGTTATAACCAAACAGCTTTTTGGGCAACGGTTGCTACTATACTGTTTGCTATCGTTTACGGCATAGTCCATACATGGCCTCAATACATCAAGCTGTTCCGTGACCTTAATTCCGTAAAAGAATAAATATTCCGCCGTCAGTACACTCTCTGAGTACACGCTATAAAAGAATAAGAGCTGACAATCACGTGATTGTCAGCTCTTATCTGTACCCAACTGTGCCGTATTAGGATCAATCTTGGCTGATTTAGACAGGTTATGGGAAATGCGTCATTAGATATCTGAGCCAGGGAAACACATATAATCATTTTACGATAAATAAAATATCAGCGAGAGTTGAATACTTTCTTTTCTTGAATTCAAACTGTACTTTTTTTAGAGAAGCTGAAGAGAAGCTCTCGATATATTGTTTAATCTTAGGCTCGATTAAAGAAAATGCCCTCTTCATTTTCCAAGCTTGCGTAAAATCATTGGAGTCTGCAAGAACAAGGTATAATCGATTTTCAGCGCCAAAGCGCATTTCGCCTTGATTCTCATACAGCCACCTTATTAGCTCAATAGGATTTCTTTGAGATTCTTCGATTATTTGGCCTCGAACGACCTCTAATTCTCTGATTATATCGCTTCGGCCAACTTCCATTAGTTTTTCTGTTAACGTATATATTTGTTGTGGTTCCGAGGCTTTTGTATCACATGAGATTCCAAGATTCTTGCATTTCTTTTTCAACCATGATTTTTCAGATGTTCCTAAAATATTCTTAAGCTTCTGTTCCATAAATTGATTAGGGAAGAAAGTAACTTTTAAATCAATCGGATATTCATCAATGAAAAAATCTACACTCTTTATCTCTCCAACGGCGGATATCACTCTTGGATTTTGTTTAAACAATGATTCAATGATAAAAGAAGTCCAATTATTATACCAGCTGTTTTGTACGTAATTCCATGCATTTGCGCCAATTTCGGATTGTCTGCTCTGCAATTCTGAAAACTTACTGATTATTTTAACATATCGACTGATAAAATATTTATCAAGTGAGTTGTTTTGGTCGCCACCCCAAGAATAATATTGAACTTTGTATAAATCCTCTTTGAGCTGTCGAATATCCACTCCCATTTCATTATACCATTCATGATTCATACATTGTAAAAATCTGTCAAGTATAACAGAAGCATCGACTCGATTTATCAAGATATCAAACAATTCCCGATTTTGATCTGATACTTTGGTGGAATTTAATGTGATATTATTTTCTGCTAAAAATTCTTTTAATTGTCTGCCGCGACAAATTGCTCGGACTTTTAGCCATAGAAGTCCTTCTATATTATTGTTAAAGACATCCAGTTTTTGTTCTCTGAATGCAATATCCCATTTTTCAAATCCATTCATATATAACATTTATTATGGTTCACATACCAATAAAATTTCATTACTGCCTGCAACACTTCCTTTACCTCCTCTTCCTGTTTGGTAAAGTTTTCTGTCTATCGATACTTTCCTATAAGGTCTAATCAAATCAACAAGAGTTTGTATGTCTGGGTAACTTCTATCGTTGTAGCTAATTAACCAATATGGAATATCTTTGGAAAGAGAAAATAATTTTTTAAAGCTTCCAATTATTTCTTTTTTAGTTTCAAAACCGCTTTCTTTTTTAGGACTATATCTTTTTGTGCCATTAATAAACTCCTTATCTTTCCAATAATTTGTATATGTTTCCAATAGATGATAAAATCCTTGATAATCTGCATGGCTATTGCAATATGGAGGATCAAAGTATGCTAAATCTATATTCGACAAGGTCGGCAGAAATTTAATGATATCTTCATTGCATGAAATGCACTCGCATCCATTGTCAAACACAGCGTTGTTATATTCCGATATTAATTCTGAAAATATATCTTTAATTGGTCTTATAAGGCTGCGATTTCGTTTTATTCTATCGGGGTTGGCAGCATAGACTAAAGCTTGGGTATGAGCAAAATGCCCCATTGTCACTTTGCGAGTTAAAGCTCTATTCATAATGGTAAAAGCCAACGCTTTTTTATATTTATTCTTAAGTCTATCGATATTACTTCTAAAGGCATCTAAAAATTTAGTTTCTTCACGTACGAAAAATATATTAGTAAAAAGCTGTTCCATCAGATTGTATTCTTTTGGATCAGAATTATCAGAAAAAAGGATTGAAATATCCTCGGGCATGAGTATTTCGTTTTTATTTTCAATCAGAGCCTTGCCAATTTCGCTATTGAATTTTAAAAAATCGTTGGTAATAACTTTTTTACCCAATTGTTTACAAAGAAAGGATATTGATTGCGAACCGCTAAAAGCATCTAATACAACCTGAGCACACTCTGGTATATGCCGAGTAATCCATTCTCCATGAATATATTTAGCCCCTAGGTACTGAGGTTTGGGGAATTTAATGTCCATGAAATCATATTCCCCAAATAAAGAAGGCTGTATTAACTGATTTGTTAGCATAAAGCAAAGTTAGAAACAATATTTGAATTATACAAACATATAACTGTTTCCAACAATAGGATGCTTGACCTTATCTATAGGCTGGACAATGAGTTGCAAGTACGAATGTCAATTAATCCCCCTTAAACCTAATCTGTCTTAGTCCGAGTAGTGTGGCAAAAGAGCATAAAAAAGGGAGCAGATTGTTCTGCTCCCTTTTTTGCGTACCCAGACCCGGGATCGAACCGGGATGGATTGCTCCACTGGTGTTTGAGACCAGCGCGTCTACCGATTCCGCCATCTGGGCTTCTTTGCGGTGCAAAGGTAATGACAATTTTTCTCTTGTGCAATATCGGAGCGACTAATTTTGTAATAACAGGCGATTTTGACATCTGTTTTTGATGTAGGAACAAGTGTTGATAATGGTTGAAATGGTTGTATAACATGGCTATGTGCGATGGCATATTTATATTTATTGGTGATAAATATTAGAAAGATGAATGCGTTATGAGATATTTTAGAGAAAATTGCTAAAATATTTGCTATTTTAATATCTTTTGACTTATTTTGCGTCAAATGATTTTAACTTATTGTTGTTATGAGTTTCTTTACAGCTAAAAAGATTGATTTAGGATGGCTCACGGCATTTGTGCTTATGATTGCCATTAGCGTTGTTGGCTTGTTTGTAAGTCCCGGAGAAGGCATTTTCGATATGCCTAACGATCATCTGTATGCCAATGTGGCATGGATGATAACCGCTACTATTTTTGTGTTGATGATGACTCCGGGGCTTTCGTTTTTCTACGGAGGCATGGTCAGGGTCAAGAATGTGATTTCGACGATGCTTCAAAGCTTCATTGTCATGGGATTTGTAAGTGTAATCTGGGTTGTGTTTGGTTTCAGCCTCGCTTTCGGAAATGATGTGTGGCATGTCATAGGCAATCCTGCCGACTTCTTCATGTTTGAGAATGTGGGAGTGCTCAATGTCACCGATCCGAGCCGTGAGGGCATGAGTCAGATCGGCATTGCCACGACCACGATTCCGCTTGCGTTGTTTGCGCTGTTTCAGATGAAATTTGCCATCATCACCCCGTCGCTTATCACCGGATCCTTTGCCGAGCGAGTGCATTTTGCGGGCTATCTGCTGTTTATGGTGTTGTGGACGGTGTTTGTCTACTGTCCTCTTGCTCACTGCACGTGGCACCCTGACGGCTTGTTTGCCATGCTTCATGTACATGACTATGCCGGCGGCATCGTGGTTCATGCCGCGTCGGGTATTGCGGCTCTTGCCGGAGCTATATTTCTCGGCAAGCGTTCGTCGAAGCGTGACGCCAAGCCGGCCAATGTGCCGTTTGTGTTGCTTGGAGCTGCGTTGCTGTGGCTGGGATGGTTCGGATTCAACGGCGGTAGCTCGCTTGCCGCCGACGGCATCGCGGTTTCGGCATTCTTGAACACCAACACTGCAGCTGCAACGGCCATGGTTACATGGGTGGTGTTTGACGCATTGCGCGGTCACAAGCCGTCGGCAATGGGCGCGGCCATCGGTGCCGTTGTAGGGTTGGTCGCCATCACTCCGTGTGCCGGATGGGTCACTGTGGGGCAGAGCGTGTTCATAGCTTTCGTGATAACGATATGCTGCAACATGGCAGTGAGCTGGAAGAGTTACGGACAGATGCTTGACGATGCACTCGATGTGTTTCCCACTCACGGACTTGGCGGAATTCTGGGAACGGTGCTGACAGGAATATTTGCATACGACTTTTTTGCAGCCGGTGATGCCGAGATGATTTCGCGCACTGAATTTTTCTGGAATCACATCCTGGTGCTTTTGATGGTGTTTGCCTATACGTTTTTAATGAGTTACGGTCTTTATTGGATAACCAACAAGTTGGTTCCGCTGCGAGTTTCACGCCGCAGCGAGGAAATCGGCCTTGACCGCTCGCAACATGACGAGGAGTACGGCATAGAGGGTGTCACGGGCCTTGCCGAGGATACCCCTACGGTCGATGAGTGGTTCAGAGGCATGGAGGAGAGTTGATCTTTTTTAGTGACATGACGATAACTTTCGGCTCGATTTTTGTTATATAGGATAGAAAAAGAATATTAACATACAAAATTCAAGTATTATGAACGAAAACCATAAATCGGGTTTTGTTAACATCGTAGGCAATCCAAATGTGGGAAAATCGACGCTTATGAACGACCTTGTGGGTGAGCGTATAAGTATAATAACCTCAAAGGCGCAGACTACGCGTCACCGCATAATGGGCATAGTCAACACCGACGACTATCAGATAGTGTTCTCCGACACCCCCGGAGTGCTGAAGCCCAACTATAAGATGCAGGAAGCTATGCGTGAGTTCTCGGAGGGTGCATTGACCGACGCCGATGTGCTGCTCTATGTGACTGATGTTGTAGAGGATCCCACCAAGAACGCCGACTTCCTGGCAAAGGTGGCAAAGGAAACCGTGCCCGTGCTGCTTGTCATCAACAAGATTGACTTGCTGAAGGGCAACGATGAGCTGGAGTCGATAGTGGGACGCTGGAAGGATCTGCTTCCCAACGCCGAGGTGTTCCCCACATCGGCCAAGCTGAAGTTTAACACCGATACGCTGATGAACCGCATCATTGAGCTGCTCCCCGTGGCTCCGCCATATTTCGGTAAGGATGCGCTGACCGACAAGCCGGCCCGATTCTTCGTCACCGAGATAATCCGCGAGAAGCTGTTGCTGAATCTCGACAAGGAGGTGCCTTACTCGGTTGAGGTCGTGGTGGAGAAATTTGAGGAAAAGGAGGACTCCATCCACATAATGACAGTGATCTACGTTGAGCGTGACTCACAGAAGGGCATTATCATAGGCAAGGGCGGCACAATGCTCAAGCGCATAGGCACCGAGGCCCGCAAGGACATCGAAACCTTCTTTGGCAAGCACGTTTATCTCGAACTGTTTGTCAAGGTGGAGAAGGACTGGCGCAACCGCGAAAACAAGCTGCGTTCGTTCGGATACATAGAGTGACGACTGCCTGCCACCGGGCGGCATGTCACGCGACAGCATAAATCCACAGATGTAAAAAAATGAGAATCGGAGGAGCCGTTTTACCGACTTCTCCGATTCTGCTGTCTTTAAGGATTGTTGTTGCTTTTATTCAATCAGTTGTTCCAACCGGCAGGCATTGTTATTGACTCCCAGCTGCGGGCGAGCAGTGCGAGATTGGCACCGCTGTAGTAGGCGAGCTGCTGAAGGAACACTACATCGTCGCCGTCGACATAGGACTGGCTCAGATTGGGAAGATAGTAGGTGAGGTCGCCTTGGTCGTAGTAGCCTGTGGCCTGAAGCGGGTAGTACTGTACCTGCGAGTAGGTGTCGTCGAGCATGAACCAGATGTTGTAGCCTGTCGCGATGAGATTCTCAAGCATGAAGGCTTGAGGATTCTCCTGTGCGCGATAGACGGGCTGAGGCCACTGGTCGCCGAATATGTTGGTGGTGTAGACACCTTCGCCTATGTAGTTCCATGTGAAGTCCTTGTACAGGCTTACCGTGATTTCTCCGATTCCCGAAATCGAAGTGTCATCATCGGTAATTGCCAGTTCCACTGTTATGTCCTCGGCAAACGGGATGGATGCTGCATCGACAGTTATAGGATATTCCACGCAGCTGACTCCGGCAGGGAATGTGACCTGCGAGGGGCATGAGATTCCCGCAGCGTCGGTTGTGGCGGTTACGGGGAGTGTAGCCTCGCCGTTGGAGTCGTCACGTGTTATCTGAACCGTTATGGTCGACGGGAAATCGGGACTGCTGTACTTGTAGGATACGCTCGATTGCTGGAAGCTGAACTTGTTGTCGGCTTCGGAATACTGATCCCAGTATCCGTCCTCGCTGCACGACGACAATGCGGCCATTGCAGCCAGGGCAAAAACAATATGTGATTTTAAGAATTTCATTATTCTGAATGTTTAAAGTTGAGTGATTGTTACTTCACCGCACTCGGGCGTGTAGCCGCAGGATTGATTTCTCCGAGCAGCGGGTTGCCGTTTTGCTCGCCTTGCGGAATCTGGAAAATCAGACACGGGTCGCCGGCGGGGATGTTGTAGGTCTGCGCTGCGGCAAATCCGGCTCCTCGGCGATCAACACCTCTCTTGAGGCGCATCATGTCGTACCATCCGAGTCCCTCGCCCCAGAATTCGATGCGACGCTGGCGATATACTTCATTCTGTACTCCTTCGGCCGATGCCTCGGTGCACACATAATCGGGGTCGCGATAGGTCTGGACGAAGTTGGTGAGTGTCTGTGCTCCGAGCGACGGGTTTCCACCCATTGCCTGAGCCTCGGCGATGATGTGATACATCTCCTCGACACGCATCAGCGGCACATCGCAGGCGTTGTTGCTCTGGTACATCAGATTCTCATAAGGAGCATACTTTACCTGGAGGTAGCTGCTTGAGCCTCCCGAAAGGTAGTAGAGATACTCGTCACACTGCATCTGTCCCTTGTACCATGACTGCTTGGACAGAGAGCTTGACACGGGAAGTGACGCTATGCCGGCATAGCTGCCATTTCCGCTCTCATCGATCCACCATCCACTGCGCACATCGGTCTTCGAGAGTGTGCGGTAAAGGTTCTGGTTGACGCGGCGCCATCCGCCCACTGATGCATATCCGTAGCAGAGCGAACCCATCATCGACGGGAAGTTGCATATACCTGTGGTGACGCAACGGTCGGACGGCTCGATGTTGACCGACCACATCCATGAGTGCTCGCTTCCCGAATTGAAAGCGGGTGCCGACAGCTCGTCAAAGCTGTAGGGTGTAGCCTTGGAGTTGGTGATGGCATATTGAGCGTCGGCTGCGGCCTCGTCCCAGCGGCCCATGCACATGTAGACGCGTGCACGCAGTCCGTGAGCGGTGGAGGCGGTGACAAATTTCTTGTCGTTGCGTGAGGTAGTGCCGAGTCGGCCCGAATTTTCAAGAAGTTCGATTGCGGTGTTGATGTCGCCCAGAATCTGAGTGTAGACATCCTCAACCGATGCGCGGGGCATTCCGTTGGCGGCAGCCTCGGCTTCGTTCTGCTCGGTGATTATGGGCACACAGGGCTTGGTTTCGTTGCCGAGATAGGTGTGCTGATAGAGCTGTGCGAGTACGTGGTAGTCGAAAGCTCTCACGGCGTAGGCCTGACCGAGATAGAACATGTTGGTCTTGTCGGTCGACTCTTTGTCAAGTGATGAGATGAGGCTGTTGCAGGCATATATCTGCTTGTACATCGTGTACCATATAATGTTGGTTATCGATGAACCTGCGGTGATGTCGCTGTAGGCCACCTGTGCGTAATAACGGTTGTAGCCGGTGTAGGCGCTCACCATGTCGGCGCCTCTCACATCGAGAGCAAGCATTATCGAGGGGTATCCGAAGTCGGTGTGCTCGTCGGCGTAGACCTTTCCGAATTGTTTGAAGTTACTTGCAATGGTGTTGACTCCGGCCTCGGCCATTGCCGGGTTTCCTCCAAGCACCTCCTCGCGCTGGTCGGAGGTAATGGTGCTTCCCATCGGGGCGGTGTCGAGGTCGTTGCATCCGACCACGGCGATTCCCGCAACGGCTATGGAAAATATCTTGTTAAGCAGTTTCATTGTTCAATAAAATTCAATTGGTTGTTAATCATTATCAGAACACGACTTTCACGCCACCCGATATGCAACGCATTGCGGTGTAAGTTGATGTTGTCGATGATGTGTAGCTCTGGCGCGGGTCAAGACCCTTGCGTGCGCTCCAAAGAGCGAGGTTGTCGGCTGCTCCGTATACGCGTATGCTTTCGATGCCTATGCGCTTGGTGACGGAAGAGGGCAGCGTGTAACCCAACGTGATGTTGTTGATGGCAAGGTAGTTGGATGTTATAAGACCGCGGGTTGTCGTGTAGTTGAAGAAGGGGTAGGCTTCCTCGGCGTCAAGACGGGGAACGTCGGTGTAGGGATTCTCGGGTGTCCATGCGTTGAGGATGTCCTTGTGGAATGTCCGTCCGTATTCGCCCGATGTGCCGGTACCCATCATTTCCTGATAGCCCGAATCGAATATCTTACCTCCGAGCTGGTAGGAGCATGCTATGGCGAGGTCGAAGCCGTAGACTTTCAGCGTAGTTCCGAAACCTCCGTAGACTACGGGAAGAAGGTTGCCGGTGGCGCAGCGGTTGGCCTGGGCTCCCGAAGCGGTGTCGCCGTTGTAGGCTACCGACCAGTCGGTGGTGGGGAACTCGTTGCCTTCAGCGTCCTTGCCCCAGTAGAGTGCGCGTCCTGTTGCGGGATCCACGCCTGCATACTTGACCATGTAGAGCTGATACATCGACTCGCCTTCGCGGTAGATGCGTGAGCCCGAGATGAGTTCTCCTTCAAGTTCGGGAGCGAGTTTCAGGATCTTGTTGTTGACAAATGTAGCGTTATAGTTGATGTCCCATGTGATGTTGCGTGTGGTTACGGGACGGTAGTTTAGCTCTATTTCAAAACCGCTGTTGCGCATCGAGCCGATGTTCATCGGTATCGATGAGTAACCGAGTGACGGAGCCACGGGTTTGTTGTAGAGCATGTCGCTCGTCTGGCGGTTGAAGAATTCAGCGCTATCGCTGAGCATTCCCTTCCACAGGCTGAAGTCGACGCCTACGTTGAATGCGTTGGATGTTTCCCATGTGAGGTCGGGATTTCCCTTGTAGCTCAGAAGTCCGTCACTCCACTCGGTGGCACCTGAAATGGTGAACTGGTCGAGATAGGCGTAGTTGTTGCCGATTCCGTCGTTACCCTGCTGACCGAATGACGCGCGCAGCTTCAACTGGTCGAGCCACTCGCTTGTCGACATCATGAATGATTCGTGGGCAATGTCCCAGGCTGCCGACACGGAGTAGAAGTTACCCCAGCGGTTCTTGGGATGGAAGCGTGACGAACCGTCGCGACGGTAGCTGAAGCTTGCGAAGTACTTGCTGTCGAAGTCGTAGTTGATGCGGCCGAAGTAACCGCGGGTAGAGTAGGCACCGTAGGAGCCGTAGCCCTTGCGTCGGTCGTCGTTAAGGGTGTTGTTTACCGCCCAGCTGCCGGGGTTGTAGAGGTTGTTACCGATGGCCTGGGTGTACTCGTTGTTCCACTCGTAGCTTTCGTAACCGAGGAGGAAGTCAAAAGTGTGCTTGTCGAAGAATGTCTTGCGGTAGTTGGCGAGTGCCTGCAGGTTGAGTCCCTTGATGCGCTCGGCCACCTGAAGAGCTTGGCCTTTGTAGGAGGCCGACTGTCCGTAGAGGGGATTGGATATGATGTGGGTGCGGGTGTTGTCGATTGTCAATCCCACGTTGCCGGTAATCGACAGTCCTTCGATGGGGGTAAGCTGTACAAACCACTTTCCGTTGAACAGGTCGGTGAGATACTCCTCGGTGTCGTAGAGAAGCGACGACGCGGGGTTGGCCATCGACATGTAGGCGCGGGTGAAGTTGGTGCTCTGTCCGTCGCCGTAGTCATATACAGGGCGGTTGTAGGTAGTGTTCATCATCAGTGAGCCGTCGGCGTTGCGCACGAAGATGGGGTAGACGGGAGCAATGTAGTTGGCCACCTGGAAGGCGTTGCCCGATGAACCGCTTTCGGTCTGCAGGTCGGGATACTTTGACTTGCTGAACGAGTAGGAGATGTTGGTGCCGATCTTCAGCCACTTCTTGGCCTGATACTCGACGCTTGCACGTGTCGACAGACGGTCGAATGCCGAGTTGTCGATGATACCCTCGTCGTTGAGGTAGGCGGCCGACACGTAATAATTGAATCGGTCATTGCCTCCCGACACGCTCACGTTGTACTCCTGACGGAGTCCGTTGCGGAATGTGGCCTTGCTCCAGTCGTCGGGGGTGTAATAGTAGGTGCCGTCGCTGTAGCCACGTGTGGCGTTGGGGTTGAATGTTCCGTCGGGGTTGATGAGCGACTGTCCGTCGGGAATTGTGTAGATCAGATAACCTATGGGGCCGTTCTCGGAAGTGTCGAGAAGCTTGCGGTTGGCGTAGACATGTGCGTCGGCAGCGCTGTAGCCGAGGTGGTATATGGCTGCGTTACGCTGAGCCGCATAGGTGAGCTCCATGAACTGCTCGGGGCTTGTGATGACATCGTAGTTTGATACCTGGCGTGAGTTGGAACCCCAGCGGGCGTCAAATGTCACCTTGGCGTTGCCTTCCTTGCCTCGCTTTGTGGTGATGAGGATTACACCGTTGGCACCGCGCGCTCCGTAGAGGGCGGCTGCGGCCGCGTCCTTGAGCACTGTCATCGACTCGATGTCGGCGGGATTGAGTCCTGCGATGTCGCCGTCGTAGGGCATTCCGTCAAGCACGTAGAGGGGAGCCATAGATGCGTTGATTGAACCCACACCGCGTATGCGCACGGTCGACGATGTACCGGGCTGGCCGTTGCTGTTGAGTGTCTGCACACCGGCCACCGTACCGCTGAGGGCGTTGGTGATGTTGGACACGAGGCGATCCTCGATGTCGGCTGCGCTTACCACTGATGCCGCACCGGTGTAGGCCGATTTCTTGGCTGTGCCGTAAGCTACTACCATGACTTCGTCAAGCTTGTTCTCCGAGTTGGTAAGACGGATGGTCATGTGCCCGTCGGTGATGGGCACCTCCTGCGTGAGCATTCCCACGTAGGATACCAGGAGTTTAGTGACGCTTGACGACACTTTCAATGAAAATTCGCCTTCGATGTCGGTAGCAGTTCCGAGGCCGCCACCTACGGGGAGGATGGTCGCGCCGGGAAGCGGCTCGCCGTCGCCGGCATACACGACTGTTCCCGTCACGGTGCGTGTCTGTGCCGACACGGCCGTCACGGTCAGGAGTGCAAAAAGTAAAAGAATGAACTTCTTCATACTACAATTTTTAATTAGACATATAAAGTTTTTAAATGTTGTATAGAACTGAGCTTAGTTGTTAAGCCTTATTTGCACATTTGGATAGTATCTTTTGCCGAGAGATACTAACTTTGTGCTAAATGGCTTATGTATAGCTGTTTATCTATTAAAGTACTACAAAATAGTTAGTATAAAGAAGATTCCTGGATGCGAAATAGGGCCAAAAACAGGCCATTTTGTCCCCGGGCGGTGTGTTGTCACATTGCGTGTTTATGGACATAAAAAGAAGGCGCGCGAATTATTTCGCACGCCTTCAATATAGGATAACGTGATCTATCGGTTACTGAACCTTCACGAGTTTCATGCCATAATATCCACAGAACATGCTTTGAGTCAAAGTCATTGACGGATATTGTGCAATTCGACCATACAATAGGTCATTGGGGTCAAATGTTATTTCATTAAGGTCGGAATTTACTTCTCCGGCTAAAGAACCACCCTGACTTGCCAGTTGTCCGTTGATTACGGATGATGCAATGAGCACACCTGTTCCAATTGAACCGCCAAAGTTTATTGCTGAATTGCACATTAGTTGTCCAAGGTCAATTGACATGCTCACTTCTTCAGTTGCATCATTATAATGGTAAGTAAACGGAAGAAGGATGAAGTCATAGCCTTCTAAGCCGGTAGCATAGAGTTCAAGGCCGTAATAGTCGTCATCGGCTGCCGGAGTTCCCATATTAAGGGTTTGTTCTACCGGTTCATCTGTCCAAATGTCGTAGGCCGTGAATTTCCAAGTTCCACAAAGCTTGATGTAGGGATCGGAGTCATCGTCCTTGATGGTGACAGTGGTAGTGGCCGGTGTTCCTATTGTGGCACCTTCGGCGCTTTCGATTGTCACGTTGAACACGCGGGGTTCATTCTCCTCAGTGTTGTCGACAGTCTTGATTTCGATATATCCTGCTTTTTCGTCCGATGGAATTATGATTGTTTTCGAGGTTACCATATAGTGTACATCTGACATTGCAGGAGATGGAGCGACTTCTTCTACATTTACGGTCACACGAACAGGGCCGTTAGGCTCTCCAGTTACAATAACGGGAACCTTGAAAAGTCCATGGCTCTCTCTTACGCTGATTTCGGCTTGCTCCATGCACACGGTCACATTGCCGGCGGTGTTGGTGTCGTTGTCGTCGTCGGAACATGCCGAAAGGCTGAGCACAGCTAAAGCCATCATTAATATTTTATAAAGTTTCATTGTCGTTTTATTTAATGGTCATGAAATATTAATAACCGGGATTTTGCTGACCGGCGAGCTGAGGATTGATTTCCATTTCGTCAGCAGGAATTGGCCACACATAACGATAGTCGCCGGGGTTGTAGGAAACTTGAAGACCTGCATATACCATGATGTTTTTAACATCGGGATTGTAGGTGTAGTTTCCATCACGAGTGAATCCGAGATTCCATCGGCGCAGATCGCTCATGCGGAATCCCTCGCCGATAAGTTCCTTGCTACGCTCGTCACGAATTTGCTGACGCAATTGTGAGTCGGTATAGTTTACCGGTTGATAACCGCTGATGCGTTTTTGACGTAATGCGGTAAGTGCATTATTGGCAATTGTTGCCTGATTGCTTTCGACCGCAGCCTCGGCAAGAATAAGGTACTGTTCACTCAGACGGAATGGCTTCGGCTTGTTCTTATACATGTTAGTACCGCTTATGAGCTTATCATTGCCAGGGTATTTGGTGAATACGGTAGCATAAAGCGATGATGCTTCAACGGTAAGCTTATAATTGTCGGTGAAGAATGCCTCATAGCGAATGTCGTCCTCACTGTAGGCGTTAAGAGTGCGCTGTGAGGGAATGTAATCGCTGGTAGATGTTTCGGCCCACCAATAGTTCCATGTTTGGCAAGTAGAACCGATATAATCCGATTCATTGGTTGGAACTGCCGGGACGAAAATAAGTTCGCTTCCTTCATCGTTTATCCACATATCTACATAAGCTTGACCTTCGGCAAGTTGATAGTTGGCATTGGCTATTACAGCCTGAGCTTTTGTAACGGCTGTGGAATAGTCGCCGGTAGCTAATGCTACACGAGCCTGCATGGCATTGACAGTATAGGAGCTAATATAAGGAGCATTGGGTTTGCAGTTTTCTGTGTGCCCTAAGTCCTCGTAGGCTTTCAATGCTGTATAAGCGTCGTTAAGGTCGTCGTTTATGAGTTTCAAAACATCGTCCATCGAGCTACGGCCAGGATAAGAACTTGTATCGCCGGTGGGATTGAATTTTTCGACGATTGATAGTCCGAGTCCTTCCTGTGCACCCTTTTCGGGAGTATAGGCTTGGCAATAGTGATCCATGAGCCAAAAGTAGTAGAATGCACGGGCAAATTTTGCTTCACCGATGTAACGTTTCAAAGCGTCGCGGTCGTTATCGGTTAGATCCTCGCGTGCAAGCATGGGCTCTGCATTCTCAAGGAAGTAAAGCACATTGTTGATGGCGTGGTATAGTCCGGAATAAGGACTTGTGATGTCGCCATAGCCTGAGGTTATTTGTGCGTTGGCAAAATAAGAGCCTCGAGAACCGTTGCCTGTAGTGCCATTGAATTGGTCCATTTGTATTTCCGTGTTTCCGATGTACGAGCCGCACGTAAGCGAACGCAGTGTACTGTAGCAGCCGTTGCGGAAGTATAGACAGTCATCGATTGTTGTAATTGCCGATGTGTTGTCAAGCACTCCTTCAGGCTTCAGGTCCATGTCGCAGGATGTCATGATACCTGCGAGGGCTATTAGTGATAATATTATTTTTTTCATTGTAAGCGTGAGAATTAGAATGATACTTCAAGACCAAATTCGTATTGACGGGTGTTGGGGTAAGCGAAACGCACGCCGTTGTTCTCATATTCCGGATCGGTTCCGGTGTATCCGTCGGCAGTGAACGTGAGCAGGTTTCGACCGGTGAAATGAAGAATTACTCCCTTCATGCCAAGTTTGTTGACAATCTTTTTATCAAGTGAATATTGAAGTGTGAGATTCTTCATGCGCAGGAATGATGAGTTTTCAAGATAACGAGAGTCTGCTTGGGGTCTTTCGGTTGCATTGGGTATGTCGGTGATGTCGCCGGGTTTGGTCCAAACATTGAGCATGTCTACACACTGATTGGTTTCTGCTGCGCGGTATGCGGCACTTACCAACTGGTGAGCCCAGTTGAAAATGTACTTCTCGGCTGCCCATGCAAAGTCGGCTCGCAGTGAAATGTTTTTCCAGCGAAGATCAGTTCCGAATCCACCGGTCCATGGTGCAATAAAACTCTTGCCTGTTGATACGGCATCTCTTTCACGGTTGAATTCCTTAGTGAGATTGCCGTCCTTAGTGTACCACATTTGCTTACCATCACGCGGATCTACTCCTGCATACATTACTGTGCGCAGCTGATTGGCATCCTTGCCGATTTCGTAATACAATCCATAGTCGGGCATTGAGTAGAATTCCTTGCCGTTGAACAGTTCTGTGATTTCGTTCTTGTTGTAGTTGAAATTGGCACGAACTCCCCAGTACCAGTCGCGTGTGCGGATAATGTGGGCTCCGAGTTCAATGTCGACACCGGTATTGCGCATCGAGCCTATATTACCGTTTCCTGAATCATATCCGGTTGTGAAACTATAGGGAATCTCCATGAGCATGTCTTCGGTGTTCTTGACATAGAAGTCGGCTGAACCGTATATCTTGTTAAGGAAACTGAAGCTTATGCCGACATCAAATGACTTGACGGTTTCCCATGTAAGGTCGTAGTTGGGAGCGTTTCCGATGGTAAGTGAATTGCTTCCATTGTAGATGCTTCCGGAGCCTACTGTTCCAAAATATGCGTAATCGGATATTCCGGAGTTTCCTGTAGTTCCGTAGTTGACACGCAGTTTTAAGTCATCGAGCCAAGTGTAGGGTTTCATGAACGATTCACCGGTGATGTTCCACATTACACCGGCCGAATAGAAGCTTGACCAACGATGGTCGGGAGCAAATTTTGAGCTACCGTCGCGACGATAAGACAGGTCAAGGAAATAACGATTGTCAAAGTCGTATGACCCATTGAGGAACCATGAATTAATAACCGTTTCCTTTATGGACTGTCCCACATTATCCATGCTGATTGTATTGCCGTTGGTCAACAGCATCTGTGACGAGTTGGGCTGTCCCGAAGTGGAAACATTGAACTGATTATTTTTGCTAATAATTGATTCTTGGCCGGCAAGTACCGAGATATTATGAAGATTATTTATGCTGAACTTATACTCAGCGGTATTGGTATAGGTGAATGAATAATAACGCTGGAATGCTTCACCGCGCTGACGCTTGGTATATTGTCCGAAATTCGTCTTGTCGCCCATTGGGGTTATGAAGTCATTGACAGAGTGCCATATTGATGAGTTTCGGTAGTCATAGGCGTCGACGGCCTGCTGAGCTCGTATGGTAAGTCCCTTTAATGGGTTAATCTGCTCATAGACCATTATATTGGCGGTAACATTGCTGCGCTTGCCATGATTGAGTTTTGTCACGAAGTTGGCGTCGGCATCATTGGAGTATTTGTACCATACAGCCTTATCTCCGTACACGATTTGCCCGTTTTCAATTGTGTAATAACGTGGTGAATCGAAAGGCAACATCATATAAGATTGCACGATGGGATTGTTTGTGTAGAAATTTCCCGCATACGATGCCGCGCTATTGGTTTCATAGCTCTGAAAACCAAGGTTGCTTTGGAAGCCTATGCGAAACCAGTCATTGACTTTGGCATCAAGGCTTGCGCGGAGTGATTCACGACGCATTCCCGATGAAGCAATAAGACCATCCTGATCGTAGTGGTTGAGCGATATAAAATAGCTTAGATTTTCACTACCTCCTGACACTGCTGCTTCGAGCGAATAAGTCATGGCATTGTCCTTTATCATTTCGTCCTGCCAGTCGGTGCTGATGCCGTATGTTTCAACAAGATTGCGAATCTCATCGGATACCGGCATATTCACCATGTCGCGGAACTGGATGTACTGCTGTGAGTTCATCATTTTGATTTTATTTTTCACAGGAGCCGACCATCCAACATTGGCGCGTACAGTTACTTGAGCTTGTTGGCCGAATTTACCTTTTTTGGTGGTAATAACGATAACACCGTTGGCTGCTCGCGAGCCGTAAATAGCAGTTGATACTGCATCTTTCAATACTGTCACATTCTCGATGTCGTTCATGTTGAGGGTGGTGAATACCGATGACGAAACAGGAGCTCCGTCGAGAATAAACAGCGGGGTGTTGCTTGCATCAAGAGAGTTGACACCACGGATGCGGATGTTGGCTGGTACCGACGACGGTTCTCCTGTATTGGAGAAAATCGAAAGTCCGGGTACCTGACCCTGAAGGGCATCAACAAAGTTAGATGCAGGAGAGTCGGCAAAAACATCCTCGTTGACCACGGCCAGTGATCCGACGATTGAACCGAGTTTCTTGCCTGTACCGTAACCGGTCACGACTACCTCATCGAGGTGTGTGTCCGACACTTCAAGGCGAATGGTCATGTTGTCCTGTACGGGCACGGTCACCGGCTTCATTCCTATATAGGAAACCGTCAGTTGACTCACTTTGTTGGATACTGTCAGGTGGAATCTTCCGTCAAGGTCGGTAGCTGTTCCGCTGCCGCCTCCCACCGGGACTACCGTCGCGCCCACGAGAGGCTCGTCGTCAGCCGCCGACACGACTGTTCCGCGTATGCTGCGGCTTTGCGCCGAAACCGATACGACGGTCAGGAGTGCAAAAAGTAAAAGAATGAACTTCTTCATACTACAATTTTTAATTAGACATATAAAGTTTTTAATGTTGTATAGAACTGAGCTTAGTTGTTAAGCCTTATTTGCACATTTGGATAGTATCTTTTGCCGAGAGATACTAATCGGTGATTCTGTGCGCGTCTAATCAAACGATTCCCACTGCGTTACTTCCCGCTTTTGCAACATCAATTGTGTTAAAATAGTGCTATTTGAGCCATAAAATGTGAAATTTTCCTGTTAGCTTATTTTATTTAAAATGACAAAATGGATTTTTGAACATGAATAATTTTAGCTACGTATAAATATATGATTATTAGGAGTATATCGGTGGTAAAATGTGCGAATGAGTGCGTTTTCAACGGTGCCAAAATGTTAAAACAAAAAAAAAAAAATGCTACAAATTGTTTATATTACAGCTTTTTGTACTAACTTTGTAAGGTGTTTTAGTATCTCTCGGCAAGAGATACTACGTGTAAGTGCAAATAAGGCTTAACATTAAGCTCAGTTCTATACAACATTTAAAAACTTTATATGTCTAATTAAAAATTGTAGTATGAAGAAGTTCATTCTTTTACTTTTTGCACTCCTGACCGTGACGGCCGTGTCGGCACAGACACGCACCGTGACGGGAACAGTCGTGTATGCCGGCGACGGCGAGCCGCTTCCCGGCGCGACCATCCTCCCCGTAGGTGGCGGCCTCGGAACTGCTACCGACATCGAAGGCGAATTTTCATTGAAAGTGTCGTCAAGCGTCACTAAACTCCTGGTATCCTACGTGGGAATGCTCACGCAGGAGGTGCCCATCACCGACGGGCACATGACCATCCGTCTTACCAACTCGGAGAACAAGCTTGACGAAGTCATGGTAGTAGCTTACGGCACAGCCAAGAAATCGGCCTACACCGGTGCGGCATCAGTGGTAAGCGCAGCCGACATCGAGGATCGCCTCGTGTCCAACATCACCAACGCCCTCAGCGGTACGGTGGCCGGTGTGCAGACACTCAACAGCAACGGCCAGCCCGGTACATCGTCGACCGTGCGCATACGCGGTGTGGGTTCAATCAACGCATCTATGGCTCCCCTCTACGTGCTTGACGGAATGCCCTACGACGGCGACATCGCAGGACTCAATCCCGCCGACATCGAGTCGATGACAGTGCTCAAGGACGCGGCCGCAGCCGCCCTCTACGGAGCGCGCGGTGCCAACGGTGTAATCCTCATCACCACAAAGCGAGGCAAGGAAGGCAACGCCAAGGTGACATTTGACGCCCGCTGGGGTTCCAACTCACGCCAGGTATCAAACTACGATGTCATCACAAGCCCCGAGCAGTTCATGGAGCTCACCTATGCGGCTCAGCGTAACGCAGCCATATACCACCTCGGCTACAGCGCTGCCGACGCACATGTCTACGCCAACCGCAAGCTTCTCGACACTTCCGAGAACGGCCCCATAGGTTATCTGATCTACACAATTCCCGACGGACAGTCGCTCATCAACCCCGACGGAACATTCAACCCCAACGCCACACGTGGCTACAGCGACGGCACCTACTATTACACCCCCGACGACTGGAGCAAGGCCACATTCCGCAACGGACTCCGTCAGGAGTACAACGTGAGCGTGTCGGGAGGCAATGACCGATTCAATTATTACGTGTCGGCCGCCTACCTCAACGACGAGGGTATCATCGACAACTCGGCATTCGACCGTCTGTCGACACGTGCAAGCGTCGAGTATCAGGCCAAGAAGTGGCTGAAGATCGGCACCAACATCTCCTACTCGTTCAGCAAGTCAAAGTATCC